>Ga0164308_10000405_pt1 | contig 23864 bp, 18 predicted proteins | sample Whisoiple_246_MG_FD_109983 | JGI IMG/M metagenome (GOLD analysis project Ga0164308, IMG submission 109983) | Soil microbial communities amended with fresh organic matter from upstate New York, USA - Whitman soil sample_246_MG | ecosystem: Environmental > Terrestrial > Soil > Unclassified >... | reverse complement strand
GCACCAATGAAACGCCGCGAATCGTCATCGCTACTCCACCGAATTGCAGGTTTCTGAGCATCACTACCGCCAAGCTTACCGTTAGCCGAAAGGCCGCACTTCTCCAAGGCCTTCGGGGCGGCGCTACGATCCACGCAACGCGCGCTCCGCAAGCTCGAACGCGCGCTGCTCGGCAGCGCTCAGCGGCGGATCCCGATCCCAGCGAAATGGCTGCGTGCGTGGCAGTGACGCACCGCGTTTGGCGAGCACCAGCTGCGCGCGATCGATCACGCCGATGCGGCCGTGCGTGCCGACAAACAACGACAACAGATCCGGCCCGGTTGCGCGGCGCGGCGTGGCGCGAACGCGGGCCTGGATGCCGCCTACGGTTGCCTCGAAGCCGGCGATGCGCGAGCCCACCGGGTCCTGCCATGGGTCGGGCGCATGTGGAAGACCGAGCGCAATCCAGTCTGCCACCGACAAGGACCAAGGCGCCTCTTCGCCGAGCCCCAAGCTGAGGCTCGAGCCCGTGAGCGAAGCTTCGACCGCGCCCAGCGACAAGCGCGCGTCGACCTCGGCGAGCTGCGAGATTTCGTCCAGTTCGAATGAGGGCCGGTTGCCTCGCGGCACCTCGCCCACGTCTCCGGACGGCGCCTCGAGCGCACCCGGATTGAATATGCCCGACGGATCCCAGGCCGCACGCAGCCGAGACAAGAGCTCCGTGCCTTGGCCGAGCTCTGCGGCCAAACGCGCGGCTTTGCTCCGCCCCACGCCGTGATGGTGGCTCAAGTTGGCTCCCGCCGAGAGCGCTGCACCGAGCCCCGCGCGCCATGCCGCCTCGTAGCGTTCACGGGCGTTGCCGCCCACTGCGCCGAGCGCGGAGAACGTGAAGTAGATGCTGCAACCGTCGGGGTAAGCGTGGCTCAGGTGCGCCATCACCAGCGCGTGCTCGGAAAGTTCACGACGTACGCTTTCGTACACGGCCTCGAGCTTCGACCATGGCGCCGCTACCTCCATCGTGTCGGTGAACGCGCCCAAGCGAAATGCCGGCGATTGACGGAAGCTTACCGAGTAACGGTGCGATAGCCAACGACGCGCTGGGCCCTCGCCCAGCGAACGCGCGGCTGCGCGACCGCAGATCGCGGCCGCACGCTCCGCGTCTTGGTTTGCTTCCTCTGCGTCGCCTTCGAAGATCAAGAGCAACGTCGCGCCGCCGAGCACATTTCCTTCCAGCGCTTCGATCGCGCGCTGCAGCCAGCGCGGTTTTCGTAGCGCTTGGCGCGCTGCGAGCGAAAACCAACGGCCAACGGCCGGGTTGCGGCTTTTCGGCGATTTTTTGGTGTCAGAGCTCTGACCGAGGAGCACGGAATCGATCGGATCGTACAGTCGTGCGACCTCTGGCCTGAGCCCGGTCTGCATCAGCGTGCGCAGAATATCGAAGCCGCTCTCGATGCTCACGCACGAATAAGCCAGAAAGCGGCGCACCCGCGGCGCCGGGTGCAAACGCAATGTCACTCGAGTGATGAAGCCCAGCGTGCCTTCACTGCCGGTGACGAGCGGAACCAAGTCGGGATTCGTGCGCCGTCGCTGCATCGTCACCTGGTCGCCCGTGCCCAGCACGCAGTCCAACCCGGCCACCATGTCCTCGATTTTTCCGTAGCGGCTCGAGCACTGGCCCGCGCCACGCGCCGCGACCCAGCCACCCACCGTGGAGCAAACGATGCTGGACGGGAAATGGCCAGCCGTGTAGCCCGCTTTGCCGAGTTCTTGCTCGAGGGTCAAGCCGAGCACACCCGCGCCCGCGTGCACGACAGGCGCCTCGTGATCGATGCGAAAATCCAACAGGCGCTTGGAGTCGATCACGATCGTGCGCTCATCGGGGAGCACCGCGCCACACACTCCGCTGCCCGCACCGAACGGCACCACCCGAAACCCCTCGCTTCGTGACAGCTCGAGCAATCGAGTGATTTGCTCGGCGTGCTCGGGCCAGACGACGGCGCCCGGACGATTCGTCGGCAGTTCACCGCTTTGAATGTCGACGAGGGCACGTGGCCAAAGGTCGCGCGCCGCGGCGAGCAGGTCGGGAGACGACCCGCTGACGCGCAGACCTGGCACGCTGAGCCGGACAGCTGACGCGAGATCCACGAAACGCTTGTAGCGCGCGTAGGCGGGGACGTATACGTGGAGAGCGTGGGAACCCGTCTCAAACGATCGTCCGCACGGCTCGTGGTTTCGTGTGCGTATTGGGCCGCGCTGGCGGCTTGTGGCGGGGGCGGCGCGGCCGGCGCGGATGGCCCCGCCAAGGCGCCGAGCGCCGCCGCAACGCCTCACGTGGACCCCGCCGAGCCCAGCGATGACAGCACGGCGGAGCCGGCGGAGGCCCCGACGGCCGCCATCTGTGACGATGGCACCTGCAGCCCATGCGGCGCCGGTGTGTGCCCGAAGGGCTGGTATTGTGACGAGTCTGCGAGCGGGGGCCCTGCCTGCGGATGGCTGCCGCGCTGTGCTCAAAAGTCGAGTTGCGGCTGCCTGACAGGGAAAATCGGTGCTGGCTGCAAGTGCAGCGAGCAGGGCGGCGGCCTACACGTCACGTGCAAATGAGGGACCAGCCCGAGTCGCCAGCAGCGGCCGCTCAGGGTCGCTGCGCAAGCATGATGATGCGCGGTGAGTTTGGACCGAAGAAGACCCCAGGCGTCGCGGGGTGACCGCTGGCTTCGGTCACTCGGAAGCCGACTTCGTGCAGCAACTTGCCGAGCTCGTGCAGTGAGTACAGGCGCAGTGAGAACAGGGACTCCTTGGTGCGACCGTCATCCAAGATGATCGAACGCTTCACGCGCAGCCGACTGGAGATGTAATCGACGCTCATGTCGTCCATGCATACGCACGAGTCGCCCTCGTACCAGACCGTACAGGGCGCGGAAGCCGCAGCAAAATCTCGATTGAGCACGTCGATCAAGAACATGCCGCCGGGTCGCAGCGCTTTGAACACGCGCTGAGCCACGGCCAAATTCTTGTCTTCTTCGAAGTAGCCGAAGGTGGTGTTCCAGCAGAACACGCCATCGAACATCTCTTCGAAGGCCATTTCGCGCATGTCGCCTTGCAAGAAGTTGATCTTCTGGCTGCGCTCTTGAGCGACGTCCGCTGCCAACGCCAACTGATACAGCGACAGATCGTAGCCGACGACGCCGTAGCCACGGCTCGCAAACTCGACCGCGTGATGACCCGCGCCGCAACCCAGATCGAGCACGACGCCGCCGGCGGCGACGCCCAGTGACTCTTCGATGAACGTCACTTCACGACGAATGTGTTCGTCCGAGACCTTCGCGCTCGCGCGCATGAAGTCTTCGTTGAACAGATCTTCCCACCACGGCTGACGCGTCTTCGAGCGCTGAGCGGCTTTGGCGGCCGCCAAATCCGGCGTCGGCGGCGGCTCTTTGGGCGGCGCTGCGGCAATCGGCGCTTCGACGACGGCAGGCGGCGCCGATGCGGGCATGCCGGGCGCACGTTTGGGCGGCGGAGGGGGCTTCACCGCGTCTTCCAGCGCGGCAACCTCTTCCGGAGGCATCGAGATCGCGTCCTCGCGCCCGAGTTCCTCGGCCGGTTCGGCGGGCGGCGGCACGGAGTCCAAAGAGTCCAAAGAGTCGCGCGCGGCGCGTTCGGCTTCTGCCGCTTCCAACGCGTCCGCGGCCGCGATCTTCTTGGCGATCGCCTCGGCTGAAAACTCCTCGTCCGAGAGCTCGACGGGCGGGGGCGGCGCGGGTGGGCGGCGCGCTTCCGGAGCAGCAACCGCGGGCGAGGAGGGCTGTTCCACCGAGGACGCCTCTAGCGCGGCAGCGGCTGCATCCAGAGCTGCCACCCGATCCTGGACGGAGGCCGTACTGGCACTCGGAAGCTCGACCTCGATCGGCACGTCGATTTCGATCGAGGGACCGATGTCGGTTGGCATCGGCGGTGCCGGCGGCACCGCGATGGGTGCAGGCGCAGCAGCGACTGGAGCCGCGGCTGGCACTGGACGCGAGCTGCGGCGGACACCGGTGCCGAGACGTGAAGCGTTCGGCGACAGAACATCCTGCTCGATCTCCGGCGTCGTCTCGGACGTGGTCTCGGGTGATGCGGGCGCGCGCACCGAATCACCCACCGCGATGATCCGCATCGCAAAAATCGCCGAAGGTGAGGTCGAAGGCGGCGGGAACCCGGATGGTGGATTCGACGCGGGTCGGGCGCTCGCGTCCGGCACCGAAGGCGATGAGTCAGTCCGCACGCGAGGGGCGGGCGGGTCGCTCCGCGGGCGGGGCGGCGCGGCCATGGGACGCAGCGCGCTGGCGGTCTCTTTGGCAGCTGCGTTCGCCAGCGTTGACTCATCACTCGCGAGCGCAGGGTCCGAAGGCGTTCGCTCTGGGCTCGGCGCGTTGGCACTGGTTACGTCGGGGAACGACGGGTTGGAGCGGCGACGCATCGGTGGCGGTTGACTGAGCGGCGCTACCGGCGCCGCGGCCACCTCGGCGGTTGCCTCTGCGCTCGCTGGCGGCGGGCCGTCGAGCGTCGGCACACCCTCTGGCGAGAACGAGATGGTCGGTGCGATCGGCGCTTTCAATGCGTTTGCCGAGGCGGTCAGATCGGGACCTTCACCGGGGCGAGCCGACGGCGGCGCGGACGCGGCTCCCGATTCACGCTTCGGTTTCGGGGGAGGAGCGAGCTTGCGTGAAAACGGCGGAGTCGAGTCGTACGTTGCTGGTGCTTGAGCAAACTCGGTTCCGGCGCTCGGCGCGTCGGTTCGCGGCGCACTCTCTTGGACGGACTCCGCCGAGCTGGACGAAGGCTCGAGTGCCGGCTTATCCGCCGGATCGGGAACGCCAAGCTGCGCGGTGTCTTCCGAGTTTTCGATCGTCATCCAGCTCTCAACAGCGATTCACCGAAGCGCACCTTGCCGAGCGGGCGACCGACGCTCAGCCCCGGTTCGAGCAAGACCACCGCAGTCGAACCTAGGTGAAACATCCCGATTTCGTCGCCGCGGGCAACACTCCGTGGGGGCGTCACCGGGTGTAGGCCGGGCTCGGCCGAGGGCCGGCCTGGCAAGGCAGTGATGGTGATTCTGCCGACGATCACCGCGCCGACCATGACCACGGTCACGCGTCCGAGGCCGCGGGTGTCGATCACGATCGCCGCGCGATGGTTGCGTACGAAGAGCTGCGGGATGTGCTTTTCGCCGATGGCGTTGACCGGAAAGAGATCGCCGGCGATGCCACGCACCAGGGAGATCTCACCGTCGACCGGCGAGTGCACGCGATGGTAATCTCCGGGAGCCAGGTACACGACCGCGAACTCACCGCCGCTGTAGCGAGCTGCGTCGCGCGCATCACCGATCAGCTCACCCACGTCGTAGTGTTGGCCCTTGACGAAGATTCGCGACCCGGAGTCGACCCGACCGCACGACGACAGCTTGCCGTCGGCAGGGCACACCACTGCGTCCGAGCTGATGACACGCGCGCCGTTCTTCAGCGGACGCGTGAAGAATGCGTCGAAGCTCGCGTATGGGCCGGGTTCGGGCATCGCTTCATCGAGGTTCACTCGATACGCGCGCGAGTAGGCACCCATGATCGCGCGCGATACAGGTGGAGAGAGCGGTAATTCGCACAGTTGTCCGACGGCCCGACTGATTCGGACACGCGGTAATGCGCGCAAAAGCTGAGCAGCAGCGTACGTCGCGAGACCCACGGAAATCCTTTAAACTTCGCAGAGATTCGAGCTGATTATCCTAAGCGCGCGGGGCACCACTGGTCAATCACGCGGCACCATTCTGGCTGCTTTACATAGCTCTAGCCACGCCGCTCGTGTGGGCAATGGTGGTTCTTTTGCTTCTAGCGAGTTTGGCGAGTTTGGCTCGCTTGGCGCACCTGACCCCGGTCTTCGAGGAGCGGCGTAGCCTTCACACGCGACCTCGTCCGAGAGCGGGTCGGCAGACAGACCCAGGGTGAAGGCGGAATCGGCCTCAGAAAGCTGCCCTCGCCGCTTGAACCCGCGGCCGGCCAGGGCGAACCAGGGTCCGTACAGGCCGTCAATTTCCGCCACGGTTCCCAGCGCGTGCTCCGCCCCGGCATCGTCACCGGCCGCGTACAATCCGGAGGCCACCCGGGCGCGAATCTGAGGCAGCCGCGACAGGGAATTGAGCAGCGGTTCGACCTCGCTCGCGGAAACTCGACCGTGACCGCGTGCTGCGAGCAGGTCGGCGAGGCGAACTCGTCGACCGGCGTCCCCTTGGGGTCTAGGCGCGACGGGATGCAGCGGCGCCTCGCTGGGCTTGACCGGCTGCCGCAGGAAGCGTTGCCAACGGGCGTTCCACTCGGACAACCCGTAGCCAGTGACGCTGAGCAGCGCGGCCTCGGCCCCCGCCGGGCCGTTCCCGCGCAAGTCGGCAAATAACAGCCGCAGCGCAGGCTCGCCATTCTGCTCGATGAAGAAGCGCATGAAGCTCGTGACCTCGGCGAAGGCAATGCCAGCAGCCTCCGGAGTCGGCAGCATCGCGATCGACGGGCCGAGCTTGTCGATGCCCACCGATCGCCCGTCGAGCGCCGCGTTGCGCGCCCCATTGTCCGCCCAATCAGGCTTGTCGAACGGGCGCGGCGCGCGCCAGCGCACTTCGAAGCGCTTGGCGAGTCCCTCCTGCATCCAGAGCGGCGCGTAATCACGAGTGGCGCGCGTCACCAACAAATGAGTGATCTCGTGAGCCAAGGTGTCTTGCCAGGGATAGCCCTGTACCGGCGCGCGAGGCGAGAGCATGATCACGCGGCCCCAACGCGCGACCGCGAGCGTGCCCGTCGTCTCAGCCGCCTTGAGGGGCAAACCCGAGACCGACGAGAGCGAAAATAGGTCTCGCACCAAATCGATACGCAGCGGTCGTGGCAAGTCGATGCCCACTTCCTTGGAAACCGTGTCGCGCGCTTCGGCGGCAACCTCGAAGATGAAGGGCGCGAGCGCGCGGTCGGCGTCGTCTTGCAACCTGAGCCAGATGCCACGCGGCTTGTCTTCCACCACGAAACCGGCCGCTGTCGCCCGGGCGCAACTCTTGGCCAGCTCCGAAAGCGAGGCGCCTTCACGGGATTCACTGAGCAGGGGGTTCGACAAGATGGCTTCGGCGCGATCGCATTCACCGAGGTACACCGCGAGCCGCGCCCGTTCCAAGGTCAGGGCCGCCGAGTCGAATTGGATGTGCTGCAGCAACTCGGTGGCGCGCTGGGTATCGATCTCGGTGATCGCGTTGGCGACGCGTTCGACAGGCGAGCCGAGGCCGAAATCAAAGGCGGCAGCCACGGACCCGGCCGCGGAAGTGATCGAAAGCAGAACCGCTGCCAAAAGCCGGTGCTTCATTGCAGGAGCCCTTCTGCGTAGCGACGCACGGCGTCCGAGAGCCGCCCGCTGCCTTGCTTGCTCAATCCCTCCAACACACGCCGCCGGAAGTCGTCGGCGTGGCCACCTTCCGCGCGTGGGACGTCCGCGTCGGTGCGCATGCGCTTACCTTTCGAGCTCGATGAGTCCTGCGGCGTTTGCGGCTGCTGCTCCTTACCCTCGTTGTCCCCGGAGTTGTTCTGACCGCTGTTGGTCTGCTCGAGCAGGCGCTGCGCATCGCGCTGCAAGGACAAACCTTGCGGACCATGGCCCGCGCCCAGCTCCTTGGCGGCATCACGCATCAAACCTTCGGCTTTGCCCAGCGCGTCAGCCAAATCTTCGGGCAGCGAAATCTCTCCGTGGTTGCCGCGTCCCGCGAGATTTGCCGCGCGTTCCGAGAGCGAGCGCTCGCGATTGGACGAGTCTTGAAGGCCGGTTTGCGCTTTCTCGGCAGCGCTTTTTTCGGCACGTTGTAGACTCTGCTCGGCCCACGACAGCGCGCGATCGAGCTCGGCGCGGGCGTCCGCCAACGCCACTTGATCGATGGCGTCGAAGGGGTTTGCACTCTTGCTGCGCTTTTCGGCATCGGCGAGTTCAGACCGGGCATGGCGACCGCTCTCCACCGCGTCTTTCAACGCCAAGCGCGCCAGGTTCTGCGCCATCGATTGCGCGTGCTCTCGGCCGAGCGCGGCCGCAGCGCGCGCCGAATTCGGGTCATCGCCGAATTGCGGCAAGGGCGCGATCTTTTGGCGCAGTTCGGCCGCGCGTTGAGCGGCTTCTTGCTTCAAGTCGTTGAGGTCGACCGCCTTATCGGCGTCGGCCAAGGTGCGCTCCACGTGCTCGAGTTCCCGTTGGTGTTCGTCTGCCAAGCGCTCGAGCTCACCGACCAATTCATCGAATTTCTTGTCCGCGTCGGAAGCGTGACCGTCGTCCGCACTGGAGGAGCCAGCTCCCGATTCGACCCCCCCACCGCCGGCGGTACTGAACGATGGACTCGGCCTGCGCAAGCGCGCCGCCAGGTGGCGCGCCGCGAGCTCGGTGGCGAGCAGGTTTCCGCTGCTCTGAGCGCGCTCGATGCGCCGGATCTCGCCTTGGGCCACGCTACCCACGTCACGACCGAGCGGGCCGAGCGTGACCAGGTTGCGCGCGCCGGGCGATAGCACGCCCAGCGCCTGACTCAGGCGGCCCAAGCCGGCTTGGCGGCGTTCGCTTTCCAACGCTTGCTTGGCGCCCTCGGCGGCTTCCTCGGCGGCATCGCCCAGCCGTTTCGAGACCGCCGCGGCGTCACGATTGCCCAGTCCGCGCAGCGCCGCGTCCACCGCAAGCAGCACGTCCTCGGTGCGACGCATCGCAGAGGCGGGTGTCGGCAACGCACGGGCGAGGACGCGCGCTTGACCGCCCAAGAACGCACGTTGCGCGGGCGGCAGGCTGACCCCGGCGAAGCGTTTTTCCAAAACCGCACGCAGCTGCGCGGCCAGCGCGCTGGTGCGCGCGCTATCGGCCTTGCGGCGCTCGGCGTCGCTCAGCGCTGAGCGGGGGCTGAGCTCGTCGGCCAACAGATCGGTCAGCTGATCGCGAACGGCCAGCAACGCGGCATAGCGTGCCGCTTCCGCTTCGCCGACGGGCGCGGGAATCAAGGTAAATTCCTGGCTCTTTCCCCACTTGACCCCGGACGTCGCGTCGTCGTCGCGAGCTTCGATCCGGATTTCTACGGGTAGGAAGGAGCGGCGCAGGAACGGATCGCTGGATTCGATCGCGTATGCCCCGCGAGTCGCCTTGGTCTCGCCGTCGAGTCGCGTCAGTGTACGGCGGTCCTCCCGCCCTCCGGCGCGCAAAACCAGATCGATCTCACGCAACCCGTGATCGTCGTGCGCTTCGTAACGCAGCTCGCGGCGATCGAAGTCTCTGAGGTCGATACGCTCCGGTGCGCCCTCCAGTTCGACTTCCGGCAATGCGTCGGGCACGGCCTCCAGCGCGACGCCTTCTGCCTCTCGAATCAACACCTTGCCGAAGCGCGCGGCGATCCTGAGCTCGGCGTTTTCATTGAGCACGTAGCGCGCCACCACGCCCCCCGAGCCATCCGCGATGAACGGCACTTCCTGCGCGCCGTCGCTGAGCACCAAGTGCCGACCCTCTGCGAGCGGCACACCATGCACGGTTACCGCGCTGCCTCGCGCTTCGGCGCTGCCCAAACCCGGAAAAATCGAGCGATCCGAAAGGTGCAAGTAAGCCGGGGGCTGGACCGTGACCCGCACCGAATCCAACCAGGGCATGGGTACCGGGGCCACTCCCTGACGCGCAAACAACACGTCCAAACCTTCCAAGACACGATTCGGATCGCGACCCACGCCGAGTGCCGCAACCGCGACCAGAGCGAGCGCGCTGGCTCGCAGCAGACTCGCGCGCCGCGCGGCTTGGGCTTCCACCGCAGCAAGCGGCGCGCGTTCCAGCTGGCGTTGGAAGTGCAGCTCGGCCAGCTCCGCCGAGCCGAGCCGCGGATCGCGCGCGGCCTGCTGGGCGAGCGCTGCAGCGCGTAGGGCGCGTTCGCCAGCCGCGCGGTCCACGGGCACGAGCACGCGCCGAATCGTGCGCTGCACGTCCTGAAAGTCCCGCCGATCGCGCGCGCGCCGCACGAAGATCTGTGCCACGGCCAAAATCAGCAGCAGCGCAGCCCCCGTGCGCGTCCAAAGAGTGCCGAACCGCGCCAAGAGCCCCGCCGCAATGAGTAGCGCAAGCAACAGCGACAGGTTCAGCCAACGTGCCGGCGCACGCCGCTGCGTTCGAAACGCGACGGACAGGCGTTCAATCGAAAGCGGAACCGCGGCCATGACCGGAGGAGCTTAGCCCAGGCAGCGCGGAGAGCCGTGACAAACGCGAAAATCTACCCCATCCTTTGACTTTAGGTCGCGCCGATGACCCCGGTCGAACGCCTCAAGCGAGTGCTCCTGTCGCTGCCCGATCTGGCACTGCGCACGAGCTGGGTGCGCGATTTTCTGAACCACCGTTCGGCACACGAAAGCGCGACCGTGCTCAATGCCCTGTGTGAGGACAATGAGCGCGCGGATCCGCAAGCCCGGGAGGCGATGCTGGCGGTAGCACTCTTTTTCGCTTCACTGGGCGAGTGCGGCCCGGTCCAACGGTTGCGCGACCAAGCCGATGCCCGACATCTGCTCAGCCTGGGGCGCTTGCTGCGGCGCGCACCGCCGCCCGCCGTCCACGATCGCCCCGCCAGAGATCTGCCGGTTCCTGACTACGGCAGAGGGCGTGAGCTCACCGTCGGGGAGCGCAAAAGCTTGGCACGGAGCCCCAATCGTCGCGCATTCGACAAGCTGCTGACCGATCCGCATCCGCTGGTCATCCGCCAATTGCTGGAAAATCCGCGGCTGACCGAAGATGACGTCGTTCGCATGACCGCGCGCAGGCCCGCGCGGCTGGAAGTGCTCGAGGCAATCGCCCAACACGGCCGCTGGCTGAGTCACCCGCGCGTCCGCCTCTCGATGCTCTTCAACCCCGGCTCCCCGCCCGCAATCAGCATGCCCCTACTCGCCGTTTGCACGCGCAACGAACTGGCTGAAGTCGTGCACCACTCCGAAGCGTCGCCCGTCCTGCGCGGCACCGCCCACGAACTGCTCGAGCGCCTCCCCCCGTTGCGCGCCTCGCAACCGCCAGTACCAACGCTGCAATAGGCCCCGCGCACCGAGCGCTCGGCACGCGTGGGACCTCGCTACGCGGCTTGCCGAAAACAGAGGAGATGGGCGATCTCAGGTTCCCCAACGCACCTCGAATGGCGATGACTGCCTCGTGGCCGCCGCACGAGCCACGCGGGGAGGCCTGCACCACGCTGCACTCGCCTGCACCGTGTGCGGTTCTCCGCAACTGAAGTCACCGCGATTACCATTGTGGCAATCCGAGCGTCGGACGCCCGAAGGTACATGCGACTCTGAAGGAACGAGGGCACCACAGCAAATCCCAATCCCTCTTCTGGCCCTGGCGACTTCGGGCGTCGAACTCAGGGAGCCGTGCCGAGTTTCCAAGACGCGCGCTCCGAGCTGCGATGCTGGATCGCGAGCGCCCGATGAAGCGAGGACTGCTCACTCGCGAGCGTCGACAGGGCCCGCTTCCAGCAGGGCGCGGCTCGCAATCAACCCGTTGCTCGGCCATCCCGAACGGAATCGGAGTGGCCGTTCCTTCCGTTGAGTCTGCGAGGGGCTCAGCCCTCTTCTTCTTCGCTCTGCCACTTGAGCACTGCGCCGACGCTGATGCGCAGCGCGCACTCTTCACACAGAGGCGGCTCTTCGAAGCGGTACTCGTCGCCGCGCGACCACAAGAACAAGCCGGAGCCCGCGGGAGGGCCCTCGAAGTGACGGCCGCAGAAGTCGCAGTCGAAGCCCTGAAGGCGACGCACCTCACCCGGAGACGGCGGCGTGTGTTCCGGCTCGGGCCTGATCTGGGGCTCTGTGGGCTTGATGGCCATTCACTCCTGACTATAGCACTTGCGGACTGCGCGTCATTCCGCAGCGGCCACGGTGGAAGCGGAGCCCACGCCGTCCGCGTCCGGCGTATTTGGCCCGTCCGCAACGCCGCACGAAAGGGCAAGCATTTCCACCACGTCCATATTTCGCACGGTCTCTTCTTTGGACTGGGATTTGATGCCGTCGCTGAGCATGGTCATGCAAAACGGACATGCGCTGGCGATCGTGGTGGCGCCGGTGTCTAGGAGCTGCAGCGTCCGCTTCACGTTCACGCGGTTGCTGTTTTGCTCCTCCATGAACATCTGTGCGCCGCCCGCGCCGCAGCACAGGCCCTTGTTCTTATTCACGCCCTCGGCCTCGACCAGCTCGAGGCCGGGAATTCCGCGTAGGATCTCGCGCGGTGACTCGTAGATATCGTTGTAACGTCCGAGATAGCAAGAGTCGTGGTACACGACCTTCGCGCGGACCGGCTTGCTGGGCTTGAGCTTCTTCAGCGCCACCAGCTCCAACAAGTAGTCGGAGTGGTGCACGACCTCGAACTTGGCACCGAAGTCCGGGTACTCGTTCTTGAGCGTGTTGAAGCAATGCGGGCAGGTGGTGATGATTTTTTTCACCCCGCCCTGCGCCTTGTAACCGTTCAAAGTGGCCGCGTTGGTCTCGGCCAGCATGCTGAACAAGTACTCGTTGCCCGCGCGGCGTGCCGGGTCGCCCGTACACGTCTCTTCTTCAGCCAAGATCGCGAAGTCCACCCCCGCGGCGAGCAGCAGCTGCGCCGTGCTGCGGGCAATCTTCTTGGCGCGATCGTCGTAGCTTGCCGCGCAACCGACCCAGAACAACACCTCCGCGTCGGGCTTTTCTGCGCAGCTCTTCACGCCCAGCCCCTCGGACCAGCTGGCGCGATCCACGCGCGCCAAGTTCCAAGGATTACCGTTACCCTCCATGCCTTCGAAGGGCTTGGCGAGTTGGCTCGGGAACTCCCCTTTGATCACCACCAAGTTGCGACGCATCTGCACGATTTTGTCGACGTAGGTGATGTTGACCGGGCACTGCTCCTCGCAGGCGCGGCAGGTAGTGCAGCCCCACAGTACGTCTTCGTGGATGACGTTGGGCACCAGATCCAGCGGCTTGTACACCTTGGCCGCTTCGGCCTGCTTCTCGGGTTCGGTCGCAGTGTTTGGCGCCTCGGCGAGTTTCGCATCGGGCTCGCTGGGCGCCGGCGCCGTGGCTTGGTGCACCGTCGCCGGACCGAGCGCCAGGAACTCTTCTTGGCGCCCGTAAAGGTGATTGCGCAGATCGAGCGTAAACTGCTTGGGGCTGAGTAGCTTGCCCGTCATGAAGGCCGGGCAATTGTCCGAGCACCGCCCGCACTCGGTGCAAGTGTAGAAGTCGAGCACGTCCTTCCACGTGAAGTGCTCGATGCGCGCGTAGCCAATGCGCGCGCTCAGCAGGTCTTCCCCCTCGGTCGCCTTTTCGACCGCCCCCATCAGTGCCTCGGTGGTGGGCGCCAAGGGGCGCAGCCGACCACGCGGGGTCTGGTCCCCCAGGAATACGTTGGGGATGGCGGTGATGATGTGGAAATGCTTGGTGTACGGCAGCAGATTCGCGAAAATCAGCACCAGAGAAGAGTGCGTCCAGTAGCCAATGTGCGAAAGCACCACCAGCGCAGTCGAGCCGACGCCGGAGAGCAGGAGCGCGAACAAAGACCCACCGGGCTCGGCCAAACGATAACCGAGCTCGCCCTGCGCCGGCGCGAGCGGCGCGATCAAGGTGGCCATCGCCGAGCAAGGGAAGGCGCTCGCGCCCGCGCTACACTCGCTGGCAAAGCGATACGAGAGCACCGTGCTGGCGCCGTCGTACATCAAGTCCGAGAGCATCATCGTCGAGATGATGCCCAAGATGATCAGCCCCTCGGTGCCCAGGGTCATGCGCCGCTGCGGGCGCACCACGCGGAAGTACACGAACACCAGCACCCCGAGCAGCACCAGGCCCTCGAAGACATCCTTGAGGAAGCCGTAGATCGCGCCCAGCGGCACGCCGAGCACCGGCTCGTGGCCGAGCACGAACAGATTGAAATCAGGCCAGAAACCGCGGCCCCAGAGCACCAGCGTGCGCAAGAGCAGCACGACGAAGCCGAGAAAGATGAACTGATGCGCAATCCCTGCAGCCAGGTAATTGCGCATCTTCTTTTGATAGAACGCGAACGTCCAGACCCAGCGTAGGCGCTTCGGTACCTCGGTCAGTCGGCTTTCCCAAGTGGGTGAACCGACCCTGGCCAGGTTGAAACGACGCCATGCGCTGACCGCGAACACCGCGCTCAACGTGACGATGATCAGGGCCATGGCCACGGGATTCATGGCGCTAACCTAACCACGATGGCGTCGAAATGCGAGGACTGCGAGCCCGGCCAGAAGAACGATAAAGGCCGCCACCGCCAGCAGCCGCCTCCGCCCGCCAGGGGACGCGGGGATGCGTAGCGAATGCATCACGCGCTCGGACAGCGGCCGCGTACTCGCCGCGACCCGGGAGACTCCCGGGTCGGCAACCGCGGCAGCCTCGACACGCAACAGCAGCAGGCCCCGTGGCATGAACTCGCCGTTGTCCGGCGGTAGCCCCCCCTGCTCGGGAATACGAATGACCAGGTTGGGCGGGTCGCCATCGGCGCCTGGCTTCCGTTTGGGTAGGGTCACAGTCAGGACCTCGGGCGGCTCTTGGCGCCCACGCAGAGTGATCGCCCCGGCCCGCTCGCACGCGTCGCACCCCCCGCCTTCGCAAGCCGCACAGCTCAAGTTGCGCGGCAGTTCGAACTCCACCACCTCACCCGACTCGAGCCACTTTCCCGGCACTCGAATCCGATGAGTCACGTCCGGGCCACGAGGTACGTCGAGCGTACGGGTCGTGACTTTGGCGAGGACTTCGGCCACTAACCATCAGGTTAGCTCGAATCGAGCCCGCGGTCACCGGCGGCGGAACGCGGCGCCTCGCCCGCGCCGATCTCACCTCGGCGTGACGCTCAGTTCGGCGACGATTTCGCGCTTGCCAGTCTCCGCCCGGGAAGCCTGGATGCGCGCGATCAGCGGTTCACGTCGGAAGGTCGAAACGGCGAGAGGGGCATCACACGCGCCGTACAGCGCGCCGTCAGCGGGATCGTACGCGACGTCGCGGAACCATTTGCGGTGTTCGCCTTCGGGGGTCACGATCGCTACGTCGATGTTTTCGTATCCTCGCAAGTCGACATCCAAGCGATAGACCACGAACTTGGTGTCGGCTGGCCAAGCACTGACCCGAGTGTCTGCCTCTACGTCGATGTAATGCACGTTCGGCAGCTTGCGTAGCTCGGCGATCTGAGCGGCCGTGGCTCCGGAAGAGAACCCGCCACGCGATGTGAACCATTGAGCTTGCTGGAACAGCGCGTCCAGATAACCGAGCTCCGGCGCGCGACCGGCGGCAGCCGCGGCGAACATTTGCTCCTCGAAGTCAGCGGCATGCTCGTCGGACATTGCTGCTGCCAGGTAGTCATCGAGCAAGCTGAGCGAGTCGTCCGCGGTGCTCATTGCATTGCCTCCCAGCGCTTGGGCGAAGCGACGCACTGCTTGAGGGCGTGCAGTGCGCGGTGCCGCAGCACGCGCGCATTCCCTTCACTGATACCGAGCCGTGTCGAGACTTCCGCGTGACTCAACAGCTCACCGTACGTGAGCCATACGGCTTGCCGAGCGCGCTGCGAAAGCTCCGTCAAGCAATCCTCGAGACGCATGATTTCGAGCGTGACCTCTGCCGGCTGCACGAGTTCGCAGGCCGAGACGCTGTCCCCATAGAGCTCCCACAGCTTGCCGCGTCGCTCACGCTCGCGAGCCCGATCGAGCGCCAGATTACGGCAAATCCCCAGCACGAACCCTGCCACGCGCGCCGGATCCTCGAGCCGGCCGGTGCGCAGCGCCTCCACGAAAATCAGCAGCACTTCTTGTTGGAATTCGCGGGTGGCGTCTGGATCACGCAGGCGCCGCCGCGCAAACGCGCGGATCGCCGGCGAGAGGCGCACGCATAAAAGGGCCTCGGCCGCGCGGTCACCGGCGACGGCCTGGGTCGCCAGAGTTGCAGCGTCTGCGGAGCGGCTCGGGGTGGACTCGGGGAGGGGCAGCATGCCGGGGCCAGCATACCAAAAAAAAACGGCTGCCCCGTGTAACGAATGTCGACCACACGCCACTTCTGCAGACGAGCGCGCATCGCACGGGATGCGCGGCGAAAGGAAAGAGAGCGTGATGAAGGTTGGTCGTATTTTTAGACGCTTGGGTCTCGGGTTGGGTCTCTTCGTGGCAACCTTTGCGGGGCTCACCGCCGCCCGGCAAAGTCGTCAGTTTCCCGTAAAAGACCTGGAGATCCAAGCGAGTTCGGATCCGGCGATCGTGGAGCGCGGCCGCTACCTGGTGCAGGGACCTGCCCATTGCGGCGACTGCCACGGTGCGCACCCACCCTCCGGTGAGCCGCCGCAGGGCACCGTCGCGCTCTCGGGTGGCTTCGAGTTCAAGCTGCCTGTCGGCACCTTCCGCACGCCGAACATCACCTCGGATGCAGAAACCGGGATCGGTCGCTACACTGACCGCGATTTAGCGCGCATTCTCCGCTATGGCGTGCGTCCCGATGGCACTGCCGTGCTGCCGTTCATGCCCTTCGCCCAGCTCGCAGACGATGACTTGCGCGCCGTGATCTCGTACTTGCGCACCACCCAGCCGGTGCATCACGCGGTACTGCCGCACGAGCCCAATTTGCTGGGCAAGGTCGTGAAGGCGTGGGTGCTCGCGCCGGTGGGGCCGGAGATCACGCCGGAAAAGCACGCGCCGCGCGGCGCAGTGGCAGAGAACGGGCGTTACCTGGCGCACCACGTGGCAAATTGTGTTTCCTGCCATACACGCATGGATCTGCGCACCGGCAAGCTGGTCGGGCCGCTCTTCGGCGGCGGCGCTCAGCATCCCGCCATCGACGGCAGCAAAAAGACCTACCTCAGTCCGAACCTCACGCCCGACCCGCGCTGGGGTTGGCTCGAGGGTTGGGACGCCGACGCCTTCACCGCGCGCCTGACTTCCGGCGCCGGCCGCGAAGGCTCACCCATGCCTTGGCGCGCTTTCAAAGAGCTCTCGACGGAGGATGCTCGCGCCATTTATCTGTACCTGCGCTCATTGCCAAAAGCCGAAGGCGGACCCGACCCGCGCGAGCGCGACCCACTGCTGAAGGTTGCCAACGGCTCATAGCCGCGCGACGAAAATCCTAAGCCGCTTAGGTATCTTTTAAGAACGAGCTGACCAGGGGGGCCCCAGGTTCTCGGTAGCTCGGCAGCAGTGATTGCTGACCCGGCGAGGCATCGCAGCTTCTCGCGCTGCCGCTCAACCCAATATTTACCAAGAGAGAGCTCCATCATGTCGTCTGTGTCTCGGATTTTCCTTATTTCTAGCTTCTTTTGCGCGCAATCCCTGCTGGCGTGCGGCGGCTCGAGCGATGGCCATGACAGCCCAGCCAACGCCGGAAGCGCAGGTGCCGATGCGGGTGCCGGTAACGACGCTGATTCTGCGGGCGCTGGACATGGCGCGGGTGCTCCGGCCGCAGGTCGCGGAAACACGGCCGGAGCCGGTGCCGGCCAAAACCCGGCTCCCAGCGGGACGAAGCTGTCGGAGATCAAGACCGACGCCCAAGCGCTCGCAGTTTGCAACCGCATCAAGGATTCGATCAGCGACGCCGAGTTGAAGAAGATGTTGCAAGGCTCGTGCGCTATCCAGGGTCAAACCGGAGCGGCCTCGCAACTCGGCACGTGTGAGGCGCTGCAGGCCGAATGCGCGGCGCACACTCCCCTGCCATCCCCGAACGACGGCAGCTGTACTGCGGAAGACATCCCCGACTGCGACAACGTCACCGTGGACGAGTACGTGGCCTGCACGCACGGCACGATGGCGATCGGTATCGAGTACTTGTCAGGCATCACCTGCCAGACCGACCTAGAAAGCTTGGAAACTCCCGGTACTGCCAGCGCCTGCGCCGGACCGTTTGCGCGCTGCCCAGAATACGCTGCGCTCTACCAGTGACTCAGGGCTGTGCGCTAGGCAGCGGCAAACCGCTGGCCGCGGGGAAGAAAGCCATCCCGTCCGCATATCCCACGTCCGGGCTGGAGATCACGAAAGCGGGGACGGTGGGCGACCCGGGGCTGGAACTGACGGCCAATTGCTCGGCCGTCAGTTTGCCGAACTTGCCCGCGGTCAACGAGAGCCAAAGCGAACCTTCGTCGTCGAACGCGGGTCGGCTGAGCAGCGCCTGCACCGCGAGCGTCACGTGCACCTTGGCCACCGCGGTGTGCGTACCCGTGTCGTCGAGATCGGCTTTGCCGACCTCGAATACGGCGTTGCCGTCGAAGTCACTCGCCCAAAGATTGCCGGCCACGTCGAAGGCCAGAAAATTCGCTGCCAACGCTTGCGGGGACACCTCGTCGGTGGTCGCATCGAGCACGAGATCCGGAGCGGCGCCATCGTTATGGCTCAGCCGCTCCCGATCGAAGCGCAGCAGCTTGCCGCCCGCCGCAACCCACAGGTTGCCGGCGCTGTCGAAAGCGAGGTCTTCGTTTTGCTCGTCAAAGCCAGTCAGCGTCACGTTTGCGTCGATGTCGACGGGAGCTTGGTACGCGCCGGGAGTCGCATGCTGCCAATCGATACGCAGTACCTGCCTGCCGCAAGCACTCAGCCAGACGTTGCCGGTTGCATCGAGCGCCACGCCTTTCACCGCGGGCACGCAGCCGAGCGCCAAATTGAAGGCAAAGTCAGTGCCCGGGATGCCAACGCCGGACAGTGACGCGGCGGCATAGCGAACCAGCGTCGGGTCCGCCACCGTCGCCCCAGCAGCCCACAGGTTGCCATCCGCGTCGAAAGCCATGGCAGTGCCAATCGGCACGTGCACGGCCGATGACGCAGCCGGGGAGCCAGAATCAGTCAGCTTGCTGGCTGCGAATCCGAGCAGAGCAGCGGCCCCGCCATTGCCGTTGAGAGTCCACAGTTGGTTGCTAGGGACGACCTTTGCATAGCTCACGGCCACCGACTGCGTGCCGCCGTCGTGCAAACAGAACGTGGGACTATCGACTTGCCCGTCGTAGGCGGTGCGCACCACCGGATCCGCGTCGTACACGCGCTTGGCAGTGACGGAGTACGCTCCGCCCGGAACGTCACTCAGCGTGGTCGATTCGCTTTCGAGCGCGTCATGGGGTCCGGAAATGACGATGCTGGCTGCGACCGTTTGTGGCAGGCCAGTGACCACCAGGTCGATATCCCCCGCACCCGATTCGCGGCATTCATTGGAACCCGAGCCGCCTGCCGAAGCGTCCGCGCCGGCTTCTCCAGCAGCGCCCGCCTGCTCGCTCGCTCCGCCTGCGCCAGCGTCGACACTCGCGCCCGCCGCGCCTGCATCGTGCGCGGCGAAGCCAGCCATGCCCGCCGCCCCGCCAGCCGAAGCGGGCTGATCGTCCGTCGAGCTGCAGGCCGAAAACAGCACCGGAACCAAGCACAAGCCAAACAGAGCGCTTCGCATCACTGGCAGTTTCCCTGACCGCGTGGCACTCATACGCTCTCGTTCTCGGCCTTCATGTGGCGGTGGACGAAGAAGTAGTAAAGGCCGCCCAGCACCACCACGGCACCACCGACCCAAATCGTGATGCGGTGTAGCTCGCCCTTCATCAACTGCTCGTCTTGGCCCATCTTCACGCCCAGGTAGCAAAGCACCGAGCACCAAGCGGCCGAACCGAGAATGGTGAAGAGCGAGAACTTGCCAAAGTCCATGCGCACGATGCCGGCTGGAATGCCGATCAGGTGGCGCACCACGGGCAGCAGCCGGGAGACGAACACGCCGGGCGACCCGAATTTCTTGGCCCAGCGCTCCGCCCCCTCGATCTTGTCGCGCTTGATCATCAAGTACGGTCCGAAGCGCAACACCAGCGGTCGTCCCGCGATGCGCGAGGCCCAGTACATGACCGCCGCGCCGACCCATGACCCGACGGTGCCCGCGAGCACGATGCCGAACATGCTGAATTGGCCGGAAACGTAAGCCAAGTGCGCCGCCGGCGGGATAATCAACTCGCTCGGCAACGGCACGATCGAACTCTCGACCGCCATCAACAGTGCGATCAACGGGTAGCCTCCGGTCTGGAGCGCGCTCAGATACCAATCGATCAGCGACTTGAACATGCGCACGCTTATAGCTGAAACGGCTACTGATACCAACGAGTGGGCAGGGGCCGCTGGTCGAGGCAGCGGCTGCTGCGCAGTACACAAAAGCAGAAAGGCCAGTCGTGATGACCGGCCTTTCTCGCCATTCTTATGGCACTGCACTCGCTGGGCTGCGAGCTAGCTGCTGCGATTCTCGGGCACCTGCTTCTCGGGCAGCTGCTTTTCTTCCGGCTTCGCGGTAGCGGGCGGATCGTCCTCATTCAGCCCCTTCTTGAAAGAGCGAATGCCTTCACCCAGGCCCTTGCCGACACCGGCAAGCCGACCCGGTCCGAACAGGAGCAGGACGATGACTAAAACGATGACCCAGTGAACGGGGCTTAAAGATCCCATGGCTTTTTACTCGGGTGGCAGGAAAGTGCCGCGGCGGGGCTGACGCTCCGTACAATAGCATCGCGCCCAGGGCAAGCCAGAGTGCAGGCGGAAATCTCGCGCTTTCATAAGCGGAAAACCAGCTCTCGCTCGGCCTCGGGAGCTTCGAGAGAGAGCGTTTGCGAGTAGGTTTTTGGACCTACACGGGCGCCGAACGCGACGTGGATGGGCGGGTTCTCCCCGCCCAGCGATTCGAGCCGAATCCGGACACGGTACTCGCCTCGCAACGGCTCACCATCGCTCAAATACACATTCTCCAGATTTTGGCCGTGACAGTCGCTGTTCCGGCCTGGGCAGTCTCGCTCCTTGACCAGCCCGCTGCGCGAGGTTCGGCCGACTTCGATCAGCTCGCCGCTCGGGTCGAATAGGCGCAAGTCGACATCGGCACGTGGCTCATCCCAGGCAATCGCAAATTGCACGAGCCCGGTGTGCAAACCGCAGCCCTCGTCGATGATGCCGTTGCAATTGTCGTCGGTGGCGTTGAAACAAAGCTCCGGCCCGCTCGGCGCGCAGGGCTTTTGAGCCAAAGACGAGGGCACCGTTGCCAGCAACGAGGGTCCCTCGGCGACCGCATCGTTCGCTGCGATCGCCGGCTGACACGCGCTGAGCCAGAGCAGGCTCAGCGCGGCCAACGGAGCGCGGGCCGAGCGCGCGCTCACTTCTTTTCGTCGGGGATGTTCACGCCAGTGACGACCTTCGGGTTCATCAACTCGAAGTAGGCGGCGCGGGCCTGTTCACCCGCGGGACCGCTCTCGTCGCGCAGCGCGAGCAGCACGCCCTGCTCGGACATGAACTTGAGGGTGCGGATCGCGCCGGCACGCTTGGCCGCGTCGTCGCCCTTGGCCATTTGGTACAGCCGCGAGCGCAGGACCACGCGCGTGAACGAGTGCGGGCCGTTGTCGAAGATCAGATTGTCGAACTGCTTCATCAGCAGCACGCGGGCCCACTCTTGCTGCGTTTGACGCACGCTGAGCTTGCTGATTGCCTCGGCGTTGTCCACGTACTTGAACAACAATCCAGACTCCAGATCCTCTTGCGACCAGTAGCCGAAGCTTCGGTACCAGAGGTCGCTGAGCTCTTCGAGCGCGTCCTTGCGCTTATTTGCATACAGCGCGACGGCGCGCGCTGCGGTCTCCGGTGAGCCACCCAAGATCAACGCCAGCGCCGCGTCGTTCATCATCGCGTCGTCGCTCATCATGGTGAAGAGCTGGGCTTCCACGGCCTGATCGAAGCCGCCCTTGGCGATCGCGCGGGCGACCTGGTGGCGAGTCTCCACTGCGGATTGTGGATTCATCAGCGAGACGAGTGCGCCGGCCGTGCCGGGCACCGGACGTTGGATCAGCGCTTCCAACAAGCACGCGCGCCGAACTTCGTCCGGCTTCTCGTTGCCCTTGTAGTCGGAGATCTTCTTGGCAATCTGCAAGAAGTCTTCCTTCTCGGCCACCCAAGCCAAGGCCGCGCAGGCCGAGAAGCGGGACTGCTCGTTGTTCTGAGGGTCCTCGATGTAATCGAGCAGCGGCTTGAACGCTTTACGATCACGCCACTCGGACAAGCCGTCGGACGCGCCCACGCCAATCGCGCGCAAGCTCATGCCCAAGATCGCGACTCCGCCCTGCAGTAAGCCTTCCATGGTCACGTCCAGATCCTTAGGACGGCGTGTGAGCGACTTGATCAGCACGTTGTACGAAGGCGCGTCCTTCAACCAGCCGACGTAGCGCAGCGCGCTCTGCGCCACGACCCACTCCTCGGGCATCGGCGGCTGCTGGCCTTCTTTGGGCAGCGGCTCCTTCGGGTTCGACCACTTGCGGAGGTTGGCGATGTCCTTCGTAGATTCCATGGCCGCCAGCGCGCGCAGGCCGTTGGCGTGCGGCGAAGGCATCTCGTGAATCCAGAAGATCACGCCATCTTCCGCTTGCTCGGCGATCCACTGGCGCTTCTCGGGATGCAGCATGGCCAGATCCGCGATCATGCGCGCGGCGACGACACGCTCGTTGTCGTCGCGCTTGAGCATCATTTCCCAGTCGTTTTGATCGGTGTAGAGCTTCAGCGGATCCATGCGCAGGCGCTTGGCCAGCGTGGGGACGCCGCGGATGTCACCGATTTGCGCGAGCGCGACCGCCGCGCGCGTCTGGAAGTGCATGTGCGGCTTGCTCTCCAGATACGCGTACAAGGCGTTGCCGCCCCGCGGATCGTTGAGCTTGTCGATCATGTCGAAGATCTGCTTCTTCTGGTAGTAAGCGAGCGCGGCGTCGTCGGTGACTACCGAGCTCAGAGCCAGAACCAAGCCGTCGGTGCCCACACCGTCACGCAGCGCCTCCAGAAACTTGTTGCGGCTGTCCTTGTCGGCGGTCTTGAGCGCCGCGACCAAGGGCTCGCGCGCTTTCGGCTCGCCGATCTTGCCCAGCCCGGGCGCTGCTTGGCGCGAGACCTCCGGGTCCGTGTCTTGCACCAACTTGATCAGCGTTTCGGTCCACTTGGGCTCGGCGTTACGCGACAAAATCGTGGCTACCAATTGGCGCACCGCCGGGCTCGCGTCACCAGCCATACTGGCGAGCTTGTCCAAGCTGACCAGCTGCACCATGCGATCGGGATCGAACGCCGTGCCGCCGCCCAGGCGTTGCACCTTCGACAGCAGACCAGCGCGATACAACGCCATGATGTCGTCGAACGCGCGCTGCTCGCCGAGCACGACCAGCGCCCACGCGATTTGCGGTTTCGCACCCGGACCGGCCTTCTTCAACGCGGCCAGCAGCGCATCTTTGGCTGGCTCGCCAAGAGGACGCCCGTACTCGGCCAAGGCCAGCGCCGCCATGCCCTGAATCGGTTCCGAGGGCACGCTCAGCGAGTCGATGGCGAGCTTCACCCCTTCTGGATCCTTGGCCCACGCCAATTGCTTGAGCGCTTCGGCGCGCAGCTCTTCGCTCGAGTCGCTCGCGGCCCACTTCCGCCAATCCGGGATTTGCTCGGGCTTCGGCTTGACGAAGATTTCCTTCTTCTTCTCTTCACCCTGCTCGATGGAGAGCTTGTCCGCATCTTGCTTGCCGCCGATCAGCATGAACGCGGCAAAGCCGCCCACTGCCAACAAGCCAACCAAGATCGCCATCGGCGCGAAGCGGCCCTTCTTGAAATTGCCGTCGCCGGAATCGAAGCCCGCTGGAACACCGCCGCCGCCGCGAGGCATTGAAGGCATGTCATCGTCGGGCGGCCACTTGGCGAGATTCACCATCGGCGGAGGCGGTTGATGGGAAGCCGGAGAATTCGTTGCGGGCAATTTCGAATCGAGCATGGATCCTCCCGCGAAACGCGGAGATGGTGAGCGGACCGGCCAAGGGCGCGGGTCAGGGGCAATTGCAGCTCGCCGCGAACTTAGCCCAAGCGGAAAAAAGGGGGGAGAGTTCCCTTCATCCTTCGT
>Ga0164308_10000404_pt1 | contig 23870 bp, 13 predicted proteins | sample Whisoiple_246_MG_FD_109983 | JGI IMG/M metagenome (GOLD analysis project Ga0164308, IMG submission 109983) | Soil microbial communities amended with fresh organic matter from upstate New York, USA - Whitman soil sample_246_MG | ecosystem: Environmental > Terrestrial > Soil > Unclassified >... | reverse complement strand
CGCGGTGCTCTGGCCGGCCACCGAGGGCACCGGCCGGCTCGCCAGGCGCAGCACCGATCTGCTGCCCCGACTGCTCGGCCTCGCGACCACCGAGATCGGCCACGGGGCACGCGGCACGAGCGGGCAGCTCGACGTGCGGGCGGAGCGGGCCCTGCGCGAGGCGCGAGACGGATTGCCCCGTACGTCGTTTCTGCGGCGGAACGTCCCCCGGGTCAGAATGGAGGGATGACCGGACGCTGGGAGTTCTGGATCGACCGCGGCGGCACGTTCACGGACGTGGTGGGACGTGACCCCGGCGGCCGGCTGGTCTCCCGCAAGCTGCTGTCGCACGACCCGGGACGCCACCGCGACGCCGCGGTCGCCGGAATCCGTCTGCTGCTCGGCCTCGGACCCCACGACCCGGTCCCCGCCGACCGGGTCGCGGGCGTCAAGATGGGCACGACGGTCGCGACCAACGCGCTCCTGGAACGACGGGGCGAGCCGACCGTTCTGGTCATCACCGAAGGCTTCCGGGACGCCCTGCGCATCGCCTACCAGAACCGGCCCCGCCTGTTCGACCGGCGCATCCTGCTCCCCGAGGCCGTCTACGACCGGGTCGTCGAGGTCCCGGAGCGGACCGACGCGCGGGGAGCCGTGGTACGGGCACTCGACCGCGCCGTCGTGGCCGAACGGCTCGAAGCCGTCGCCGGGGACGGCACCCGCAGCGCCGCCGTCGTGCTCATGCACGGCTACCGGTACCCGGACCACGAGCGAGCGGTGGCGGAGGAGGCGGCGCGGGCGGGTTTCACCCAGATCAGCTGCTCGCACGAGGTCAGCCCGCTGATCAAACTGATCCCGCGCGGCGACACCACGGTCGTCGACGCCTACCTCTCACCGATCCTGCGTCGGTACGTCGAGGAGGTGGCCGCCGAACTCGCGGGGATCAGGCTCATGTTCATGCAGTCCAACGGCGGGCTGCGCGAGGCCGCGCACTTCCGGGGCAAGGACGCCGTGCTCTCCGGTCCCGCGGGCGGCGTGGTCGGCATGGTGCGCACGTCCGCCCAGGCCGGCCACGACCGGGTCATCGGCTTCGACATGGGCGGCACCTCCACCGACGTCTCCCACTACGCGGGCGAGTTCGAACGCGAACTCGGCACCCAGGTGGCAGGGGTGCGGATGAGCGCGCCCATGATGAGCATCCACACCGTCGCGGCCGGCGGAGGGTCCGTCCTGCACTTCGACGGACGGCGCTACCGGGTCGGCCCCGACTCGGCCGGGGCCGACCCGGGCCCCGCCTGCTACCGCCGGGGCGGGCCGCTCACCGTCACCGACGCCAACGTGATGCTCGGCCGCATCCGCCCCGAGCACTTCCCCGCCGTCTTCGGGCCCCGGGGCGACCAGCCACTCGACGCGGCTCTCGTCGGTGAGCGCTTCGACGCCCTGGCCGAGGAGGTGTCGGCCGCCACGGGGAGCGGGCGCACGGCCGCCGAGGTGGCCGCCGGGTTCCTGGAGATCGCCGTGCTGAACATGGCGAACGCGGTCAAGAAGATCTCCGTACAGCGCGGCCACGACATCACCCGCTACGCCCTCACCTCCTTCGGCGGCGCCGGAGGACAGCACGCCTGCGCCGTCGCCGACGCCCTGGGCGTCGGCACCGTCCTCGTACCGCCGCTGGCCGGCGTCCTGTCCGCGTACGGGATCGGCCTCGCCGACGCCACCGCGATGCGCGAACAGTCCGTCGAGGCGGCCCTGGACGAGGACTCGGCGCGGCGCGTCCGCGCGGTCCGCGACGACCTGGCGGAGCGGACGCGCGCGGAGCTCCGTGCCGACGGCATCCCCGACAGCGCCGTCACCACCCGGGCACGGATCCTCCTGCGGTACGCCGGGACGGACGCCTCCCTGCCCGTCGCCCACGGCACCGTCGCGGCCATGGCACGGGAGTTCACCGAGGCACACCGGGCGCGGTACGGCTTCACCATGGACAAACCCCTGGTGGCCGAGGCCGTCTCCGTGGAGGCCACCGGAACCGCCGGCCCGCACACCGCGCCCCGGACCGCTGTGCGTACCGGGGAGGGGCCGCCGAGGCCCCTCGGCACCGTCAGGATGTTCACCGGGGACGGATGGCGGGACGCCGCGCTGCACCGCCGCGACACACTGCGCGCGGAGGACGTCGTGAGGGGGCCCGCCGTCGTCGCCGAGGACGACGCCACCACCGTCGTCGACCCCGGCTGGCAGGCCACGGCCGGGACGGCCGGGCACCTCGTGCTGAGCCGGGCCGAACCGAGACCGGGCCGGACGGCCGTCGGGACCCGGGTGGACCCCGTCATGCTCGAAGTGTTCAACAACCTCTTCATGTCGATCGCCGAGCAGATGGGCGTACGACTGGAGAACACCGCCCACTCCGTCAACATCAAGGAGCGCCTGGACTTCTCCTGCGCCCTGTTCGACGCGGACGGCGGCCTGGTGGCCAACGCCCCGCACATCCCGGTGCACCTCGGGTCGATGGGGGAGTCCATCGAGGAGGTGCTCCGGCGCAACGCGGGCACCCTGCGGCCCGGCGACGTCTACGCCGTCAACGACCCGTACCACGGCGGGACGCACCTGCCCGACGTGACCGTCGTCAGCCCGGTGTTCGACGAGCCCGCGCACGGGGAGCGGGCCCGGCTGCGCTTCCTGGTGGCCTCGCGCGGCCACCACGCGGAGATCGGCGGCATCACCCCCGGTTCCATGCCCGCCTTCAGCCGCACCGTCGACGAGGAGGGCGTCCTGTTCGACAACTGGCTCCTCGTGCGCGACGGCACGCTCCGCGAGGCCGAGACCCGGCGCCTGCTCACCGGCGCCGCCCACCCCTCCCGCGATCCCGACACCAACCTCGCCGACCTGCGCGCCCAGATCGCGGCCAACGAGAAGGGCATCACGGAACTGCGCCGCATGACCCGGCAGTTCGGCCAGGACGTCGTCGAGGCCTACATGGGCCACGTCCAGGACAACGCCGAGGAGTCCGTACGCCGGATCGTGGCCGGGCTGCGCGACGGCTCCTGCCGCTACGAGACCGACAACGGGGCGGTCATCGCGGTGCGGGTGGACGTGGACCGCGAAGCGCGCCGCGCCGTCATCGACTTCGAGGGGACCTCGCCCCAGCAGAGCGGCAACTTCAACGCCCCCCGGTCCGTGGTCACGGCCGCCGTCCTCTACGTGTTCCGGACCCTGGTCGAGGAGGACATCCCGCTCAACAGCGGCTGCCTGAAGCCCCTGGACATCCGCGTCCCGGAAGGATCGATGCTGGCTCCCGTCCACCCGGCGGCGACCGTCGCGGGGAACGTGGAGACCTCCCAGGCCGTCACAGGCGCCCTGTACGCGGCCCTGGGCGTACAGGCCGAGGGGTCCGGCACCATGAACAACCTCACCTTCGGCAACGACCGGATCCAGTACTACGAGACCGTCGCCAGCGGCTCCGGCGCGGGCGAGGGGTTCGACGGGGCCGACGCGGTCCAGACCCACATGACCAACTCCCGGCTCACCGACCCCGAGATCCTCGAATGGCGCTACCCGGTGCTGCTGGAGAGCTTCGGCGTGCGCGAGGCCGGCGGCGGTACGGGCCGCTGGCACGGCGGCAGCGGGGCGGAACGCAGGATCCGCTTCCTCGAACCCGTCACCGTGGCCCTGCTGTCGGGACACCGCCGGGTCCCGCCGTACGGCATGGCGGGAGGCGGCCCCGGAGCCCTCGGTGAGCAGTACGTCGAACGGGCCGACGGCAGGACCGTGACCCCCCTCGAAGGGTGCGACACGGCCGCACTGGACACCGGGGACGTCCTCGTGCTGCGCACCCCTGGAGGCGGTGGCTACGGCCGCCCGTGACCGGTCGCTTCTGCGCCGTTTCGACCGTTGTCGGTGTGAGGACCTAATCTGTGCAGCGTGACTTCGCCTGCCGACACCCAGACCGCTGCGCCCCAGCTCAGCGCGGGACCGAGGCCCGCTCCGGGACCCGCCGCCGATGAGGGGCTCTCGCGTCGGCTGCGTGCGCTCGCCTGCACCGCCCCCCTGCACGACCTCGACGTGCGCAAGGCCAATCTGGCCGGTGAGTACACGGTCTACGCCATGGCCGAAGTCGCCCTCGCCGCCATCGACCTCGTCACGCTCAACATGGACTTCGACACCGGTGCCGACCACGACCAGATAGTGGCCCGGCTCCTCCCGCGGGTCGCGGCCCAGGCGCCCGGCCGGCCGGTCGCCGAGCACGAACGGGTCGCGCGCTGGGTCCTGGAGAACCTGATCAACGTCGGCAGCGTGGACCGGGGCTTCCGCGCCGTGTACGGCACCTTCGGGCCCGACGGCGTCTACGTCCGCCGGGACTACGACTTCAAGCTCGTCGAGGAGGTCCCGGGCCACGGCGGCACCGTCTACCTCCGCGCCACCGACGAGGCGGTCAACGTCCTGGTCGGCGCCCTGGACACGGACGTCACCAGCGCCCAGATCGCCGCCGAGGTGAAGCTGGAGGTCCTCGTCAGCAGGGGCCGCCTCGCGGACGCGCAGCTCGCCGCCGAGCAGGCCCGCTACCGCACCGTGCAGTACGCCGAGACGCTTCGCAGGACCCTGGAGGCGACCCGGCGCAACGTCCGCGCCGTCGACTGGCTCAACGCGGTCCCCGACATGATCACCGAGGCCCTGGACCACGTCGCCGACCGCTACCGCCACGAGAACGCGATCCTCACCAACATCCGCAAGGCCAGGGACGAGGCCGAGGAACCCGAGAACAAGCGCCGCGCCGCCGAACTCGTCGACATCGTCAAGGACTGCATCCGCCGCCACACCCAGCTCCAGTCCCGGCTGCTGGAGGCCGGGCCGCTGTTCCGCGCCGAGCAGGACAGACAGGCCTTCGCCACCCCCACCGCGCGCACGGGCCTCGACCTGTACGGCCAGCTCGTCGTACCGCTGCTCCCGCTCCCCGTCGAGCAGGCGACCCGGGCGACCGACGCGTTCTTCGCGCACGGCACCGGGCTGCGCACCCCCACGTCCGTCCGCGTCGGCGACCTCGTCGACCTGCTGCTCATGCCCCCGGTGGAGCGCGAGCACCTGGGCGCGGAGATGCCCGAGCCCGACCTCATCGCCACCCCGGACGACAGCCGGTTCAGCGAGGAACAGCTCGCCGCCGCCATGGAACTGCTCGACCTGGACCACGACGTCCCGCGGCGGCTCTCCGGCCTCCTCGCCGAGGCCCGGCTGCGTGACCCCGAGCTTCCCTACCTGGTCGCGCTGCTCGCCGTCCACGCCGCCAGCCCGCCGGTCGGCACGGCCTACCGCCAGGGCGAGCGCCGGCTGCTGTTCGCCGTCGACGACGGCACCCCGCTCGAGGACCACGAGTTCGGCGGAGCCGACCTGATAGTGGGCACCGCCCTGCTGGACGCGGCGGGCATGGCCGCGGACCGCAAGGACGCGTCGTGAGCGTCCACGGCCCGTCCCCCCACCCCCTGCCGCCCGAGCGCGGCACCCGCACCGAGGAGTCACAGAGTTGAGCGAGCAGCACGCCGAGCACACCGACGCGTGGGGAGACCCGTCCCCCACGCACGCGGCCGACGCCGCGCGGCCGGCCGCTCCCGCCGCTGTCACCCCGGCGGACGCGGCGGACGCGGCCAGGCTGGTCTCCTTCGGGCTGCAGCCGAAGCTGATGCCCGCCCGCGACGCCGAATACACCGAGCTGCTCCGCCGCTACCGGGAGGAGCCCGCCTTCGCCCGGCTGGCCGACGCCGTCGCCACCGGCCTCGGACTCGTCGTCCTGGAGGTCTCCACCCGCGCCGGTATGGCCGTGACCGCCGGCGAGGACTCGGTCTTCGCCGTGCGGATGGGCGACTACGCCCGCCGAGCCTCCTCCGACTCCGCCGACCGCTTCCTGCACGGCCTGGCCCACCTCGCCGTCGCCGCCATGGCCTTTCCGCGACCGGAGGACCTGGCCGACGACTCCTACATCGGCCGCATCACGGTCAACGGCGTCGACGCCTTCGTCCGGCAGGCGTGCCACCGGCTGGAGGAACGCGCGGAGGAACAGGGCGACAACACCGACCCCGCCACCGACGCCCCCGGCCTGGAATCGGGATGGCGGATCTACGCCCGCCGCAGTGCCACCGGAGCGACCAAGGACGCCCGCAGGCTCGCCGGTTCGACGACCGGCATCATCGGCAAGGCCGTCGCCTTCCTCACCGACTCCGGCTTCCTCCAGCGCACCGGGGACGACGCGGGCGGCGCCTACCGCACCACGGCCCGATACCAGCTCCAGGTACGCGACATGGCGGGCAGCGCCGCCATGGCCGAGCTGCTGGAGCTCGGAGTCGTCCCGGTCACGGACGGCTCGGCCACCCTGCTGCCCCCGCCCGACACCGAGGGCCTGGAACTGGCCGCCGACGCGGGCCTCCCCTTCCACTCCTGAACCGCCCCAGCCGCAGCCGCCCGCCCCGCCTGAACGACGAGAGTCCGCCGCCATGTACGAGTTGTCCCGGGTCCGCCTCTACTCCATCGGACCCGCCGGTGCGCGCTACGCCGACACCGTGCTGGACCTGCGCGGAGTCGGTGAGCCCGTGCCCAGGCCCGCCCCGGCCCAGGCCGAGTTCTTCGAGGACGAGCCCGTCGGCCCACCACGGCGCCCGGCGCCCGCGGGCGTGCTGTTCCTGGAGAACGGCGGCGGCAAGTCGGTCCTGCTCAAGCTGATCTTCTCGGTGATGCTGCCGGGGCACCGCAACACGCTGGGCGGAGCCAGCTCCGGCGTTCTGCGCAAGTTCCTGCTCGCCGACGACTGCGGACACGTCGCCCTGGAGTGGCAGCACACGCTCACCGGTGAGTGCGTCGTCGTCGGCAAGGTGAGCGAATGGCGCGGCCGTCAGGTCTCCAACGACCCGCGCAAGTTCGCCGAGGCCTGGTACTCCTTCCGTCCGGGCCCGGGGCTCAGCCTCGACAGCCTGCCCGTCTCCGAGGCCGGCGCGGTGGGCCGGCCCGCCGAAGGGGCCTCGGCGGCACGCGGCAGGCGCCGCACCATGAAGGGGTTCCGCGACGCCCTCACGGACGCCGGCAAGTTCTACCCGCACCTCGACGTGCACTGGGAAGAGATCCACGACCGCTGGAACGAACACCTCGGCGACCTCGGACTCGACCCCGAACTCTTCCGCTACCAGCGGGAGATGAACGCCGACGAGGGCGAGGCCGCCGGCCTCTTCGCCGTGAAGAAGGACTCCGACTTCACCGACCTGCTGCTGCGGGCCGTCACCGACACCCGCGACACGGACGGCCTCGCCGACCTCGTCAGCGGCTTCGGCAACAAACTCGGCCGCCGCGCCGAGCTCACCGCCGAACGCGACTTCACCGCCGGTTCCGTCGACCTGCTCGGCCGGATCGTCGACGCCACCGCGGCCAGGGCCCGCAGCCGCGACGTCCACGCCGGTGCCGAGCGGCGCACCCGTACCCTCGCCCGCAGGCTCTCCGGCCGGGCCGCCGAGGAACGCGGCCGCACCGGCGAGCTCGCCCAGCAGGTCACCGCCGCCGCCCACACCGTCACCGAGGCCGAGGCGACCCGGGGCCACCGTGGTCTGATCGCGGCCGAACTGGCCTACCGGCACGCCTCGCTGGCCCTGACCGCCGCCGAGAAGAGCGCTGCCGCCCAGCGCCGTGAGCTGGTCGAGGCGCGCACCCTGCACTCCGCGTGGCAGGCCGCCGAAGCGGTCCTGCGCCACCGGGCCGCGGCGGACCGCTCCGCGCGCGTCGCCGTGGCGATCCGGGAGGCCGAGCGCGATGCCGCCCCCGCCCTCGCCGCACGCGCCACGGCCGCCGCCGACCTCGTACGCGCCCTGCACACCGCCGCGGAGGCGGGGGAGCGGGTGGCCGAGGAGGAGGAGGAGCGCTCGGCGATCCTCCAGTCCACCGGCGAGACGGCGCACCGGGACGCCACCACCGCCGCCACCGAGGCCCAGCGCGCCCGCAGCGAGGCCGGGCACCTGCGCCAGCGCCTCTCCGAGGTCGAGCAGGAGACCGCGGAGGCCGTGCGGGCCGGCTGGCTCGACGACACCGCGCCGGACGCCGACCCGGCCCGCGCGGCCCTCGCCGCGAACGACGCCGAACAGGCCGCTGTCGCAGCCTGGGACACCGCGCGGGAAGCCGCCCGGGCCACCGCCGACCAGGCCCGGGAAGCCGGGGCGGCGGAGAGCCGCACCGAGCTCGCGGCAGCCCGCGCGGCCGACGCCGCCCGGGCCGCGGAACAGTCCTACGAGGCCGAGCGCAGGGCCGCGGAGTCGATCGCCGCCGACCACCGGCTCACCGACCTGCTGGGTCTGCCCGCGGCGGCCGGAGCAGGCGTTCCCCACCCCCGCAGCCCCGCCGCCGGGACGGACGCCACCACCGACGGCCCGCACGAAGCGGCTTCCGGCGATGCCCGGTCCCTCACCGCCGAGGAGTTCGACCACAGCGCCGACGAGCTGAAGGAGCTCCTGGAGAAGGGCGTCACCGCGGCCGAACGCAGGCTCTTCGACCTGCGCACCGCCGCCGCCGACGACTCCCGCATCCTCGGTGCCCTCGGCGACGGGGGACTGCTGCCCCCGGGGCCGGACGTCCTCGCCACCGTCGAATACCTCGGCGAGCACGGCATCCCCGCCCTGCCCGGCTGGCGCTACCTCGCGCAGGCCGTGGACCCCGCCGACCACGCGGCGGTCCTGGCCGCCCGGCCCGAGCTCGTCGACGGCGTCGTCATCACCGACCCGGACGCGCACACCCGCGCCCGCGAGGTCCTGGCCGCCGCCGCCCTGCTGCCGAGGTCGGCCGTGGCCGTCGGCACCACCACCGCCCTCCTCGCGCCCGTACCCGCGTCCGGCGGCGACGACGGCGTGTTCCTCGTCCCGCCCAACCCCGCGATGCACGACGAACACGCCGCCGACGAGGAGCGCCAGGCGCTGAGGGAGCGGGCCGCGGCACGCGACGAGGACATCAGGTCGCTCGCCGCCCGGCTCACCGCCGACCGCTCCCTCGCCGCCCGCATCGGCTCCTGGCGTGCCGACTGCCCGCCCGGCATGCTCGCCGAGCTCGGTGAAGCCGCCCGCATCGCCCGGGCCGCCGCGGAGACCGCCGAAGCGGAGCTGGCCGAGGCCCGCACCGTGCGAGCGGAGGCCGACGAGGCCGCAGCCGACGCGGCGAGGGTCCGCGACGAACGCCAGGAGGCGGCGCAGCGCGCACGCCGCGCCGCGGACGCGCTCGCCGGACTCGCCCACCGGCTCCGCGACCGGGCGGGCTGGCAGGCGCGTCTGCGTGAACTGACCGACGAGGCCGCCGAGTCCGAGGCACGGGCCACGTCGTACCTCGAGCGGGCACGCGCCGCCGACGAGGACCGCCGGGCCGCCCAGCGTGCCGCGGACGACGCCCACCGCACCGCCCGCGCCCTGCGCGCCGAGCGGGCCGAGATCGCGGGCGCCCCCGAATCCCTGCCGGAGCCCGACGCCTCCGCCGCACGCACCTCCCTGCCCGCCCTCCGCGAGGCGTACCGGGCGGCCTCCCGCCTGTACGAGAAGGTGGGCGTCGGAGCGGACCTGCGCGCCGAGCAGGCGCGCGCCGAGAGCGACGAGAGCGCCGCTCTCGCCGAACTCGACCGGCTGACCAACAAGGTCCGCACCCGCGCCGCCCAGCTCCTCGAAGGGACCGACGGAGCCGACGGACCTTCCCGGCAGGCCGCCTCCGCCCGCGCCGAGTCCTTGGTCCAGCTCCTGGAGACCCGTGCGTCGACGGCCAGCGAACAGCTCGGCCGGCTGCGGGGCGAGGCCGAACGGCTCGCCCCCGCGGACGAGGCCTCCCACCACACCGAGCTGCCGGCCGATCTCGCCCCGGCCGACGCCGACCAGGCGCAGACCCTGCTCCGCACGGCGACGGCCGAACTCGCCTCCGCCACCCAGGCGCTGGACACCGCGCGTGCGGCCCACGCCGAACTGCTGCGGGCCCACCGCACCGCCGAGGACTCCGCGAGCGGCTTCGACGAGACCGCCGCACTTCTGCGCGACCTGCTCAGGGACCACGGCCCGGACGACGAGACCGAGTCCCCCGACCCCTACCCGGGGACCCTCGAGGAAGCCAGGCAGTCCGCCACCGAGGCGCGCCGTTCACTGCGCGGCTGCGCCACCGACCTCTCGGCGGCGGAGAGTTCCGTACGCGAGGCGAGCGACGTCCTGGTACGGCACGCCAACTCCACCCGGTACGAACAGGTCCGCACCCCCGCGCGGCAGCAGATCAGGGAACTCCCCGCGGCGGCACTCCCCGACCACGCCGAGAAGTGGGCCGCGGCCTTCGCGCCCAGGCTGCGTGTGCTCACCGACGAGCTGGCCCAGCTGGAGCGCAACCGCGAGTCCATCGTCGACCGGCTCCGCGGCCTGGTCGAGTCGGCCCTCACGACGCTCCGCTCCGCGCAGCGGCTCTCCCGGCTCCCCGAAGGGCTGGGGGAGTGGTCCGGCCAGGAGTTCCTGCGGATCCGCTTCGAGGAACCCGACCAGGCCACGCTCACCGAGAGGCTCGGCGAGGTCATCGACGAGGCCACGCACGCGGCCCTCAAGAAGAACTCCGACCTGCGCCGGGACGGTATGTCCCTGCTGCTGCGCGGTGTGCAGGCGGCACTGCAGCCCAAGGGCATCGCCGTCGAGATCCTCAAGCCGGACGCGGTACTCCGTGCCGAGCGCGTCCCGGTCGGACAGATGGGCGACGTCTTCTCCGGCGGGCAGCTGCTCACCGCCGCGATCGCGCTGTACTGCACGATGGCGGCCCTGCGCAGCAACGACCGGGGCCGAGACCGGCACCGGCACGCCGGCACGCTCTTCCTCGACAACCCCATCGGCCGGGCCAACGCCACGTACCTGCTGGAGCTGCAGCGCGCGGTCTCCGACGCGCTGGGCGTCCAGCTGCTGTACACGACGGGGCTGTTCGACACCACGGCGCTCGCCGAGTTCCCGCTGGTCATCCGCCTCCGCAACGACGCGGACCTGAGGGCGGGACTGAAGTACATCAGTGTGGAGGAGCACCTCAGGCCCGGTCTGCCGCAGCAGGACCCCGAGGGCGAGACCGTCCACGGCGAGATCACCGCGACGCGCATGTTCAAGAGGACCGGCGGGTCGGGCGGGAACGCTCCGGCGGCGGCCGTCCCCGAGATGCGCGCGGAGATGACGGACACGCGCCCGGACGCGCACCTGGACCCCGCACCTGCCTCCGACGGCCGTTAGGAGCCGGGGCGGAGGTCAGGCCCGCGAGAGCCTGCCTTCGCCCCGGCGTCGTATCCGTGCCTCCCCGCGCGCCCTCGCCCGGGCGCCGCGCCTGGCGATCCGCCGCTCCCGGCGCATACGCCGCGCCGTGCTGCTGGGTACGGAGACCACGCCGTTGCGCTGGTTCCACACCTGCCGGGTCACCCAGACGTCCAGCACCGACCACGTGGCCACCACCGTGCTCGCCACACCACCCAGCACCATGGGAAAGGCGAGCCAGGACCCGGCCATCGTGCACAGGAAGGCCACCAAGGCCTGAATGATGGTCAGCGACATGATGAGAACGGCCCGTACGGCCGCTGTTCTCACCGGGTCCGGCATTCTCCGCCGTGTCGCGGGTTCCTCGACCCACAACTGCCGCGGAATCCTGGCACCGGCCGCGGACGCGGCATCCGGTGGTGCGCCGGTCGCCGGCGGTGCCGTCGTCCCCCGGCGCTTGTCCGTGTCCAAGGACCTCAACTCCCCATCCGTGTCCGGCACAAGGGGTGGCTTCCCGCCTCGCGTCCGTTCTACGCGGACCGAGCGGTTCGTCCGTCGCACACGCCCCCGTGAGGTTCTTCTGCCCCGTACGTACGGACGAACGCAAGGCGGTGAAGATTCCCGCCAAGAGGCATCAACCAGCCCTGAAAGGTCACGGAACGAAGAATTCCAGCCAACTGCCTTGTGTGGATGCGCCGCGTCCCTCCAGCGATTCTCTGTCGCTTTCGCGAACTTCTTCGCAGGGAATACCAGGACAACGGGTGAACAACCGCAGGAAAGAGCGGCCGGAAATCGTCCGGACACGTCTTCGAGTTACCGGGGAGTCAGTAGTAGGCTCGCGCCGTTTGTTGACGGAACACGGGGCAGGCGCCCGGTGGACCGCGGCAGAACGCCGGAACACGCAGGAAGACCGGGCAGCCGGAACCGCCCGGGACGCCGACACGAACACCCCCGCGGTGCGGGGCCGAGCTGGGGGAGGCCATGCGCTTTCGCGGGAAGTCCATCCGCAGGAAGATCGTGGCGTTGCTCCTGGTGCCGCTCGCCTCCCTCACGGGCCTCTGGGTCTTCGCCACCTACGTCACCGGCAGGGAAGCCGGCGAGCTGATGGGCGCCAGTGCCATCGTGGAGGAGGTCGGCCACCCGCTGGAGGACACCATCCGCGCGGTCCAGGGCGAACGCCGCCAGACTCTCGTCTTCCTGGCCGACCCCCGTGCCTCCGACGCCCTTCCCCTTCTGCGCCGCCGGCGCGCCGTGACCGACCGGGTCGTGGCCGACGTCAGGCAGAGCGCGAGGAGCAAGGACATCCGGGACAAGCTCAGTCCCGAGTCGGAGGCCCAGCTCGACGCGATCCTCGGTGAGATCGACGGTCTGGACGCGCTGCGCGGATCCGTCGAGAGGCGCACCATCGACCGGACCAGGACGCTCGCCTTCTACAACGGTCTCGTCGACCCCTGTTACCGCTTCCTCAACGGTCTCCACACGATGGAGAACGTCTCGATGGACAAGCAGGTCCGGGCCCTGGTCGGCGTCTCCCGGGCCCGCGAGATGCTCTCCCGCGAGGACGCGCTGATCGCCTCCGGCCTCATCGCGGGACGCCTCGGCGCCCCGGAACTCCGCGCCGTCTCCGACCTCGCCGCCAGCCGCAAGCTCCTGTACGAGGTCAACCTCGAACTCCTGCCGGCGAGCGAACGCACGCGCATGGAGCAGTACTGGGACAGCCCCGACACCGAGCCGCTCCGGACCACCGAGCAGAAGCTCATCGCGGCGGGGCCGATCACCGAGCCGGGCGCCGTCGACTCCGCGCGCTGGGAGGAGGTCGCCCCGCCGGTCCTGGAGCGCCTGGCGAACGACGGCACCGAGATGTCCGTCCGTTTCCAGGACCGCGCGGAACCCGCCGGATACCGGGTCCTGATCCGGGCCGGTGTCGCCGGAGTCCTGGGATTCGTCGCCCTGCTCGTCTCCGTCTTCGTCTCGGTACGCGTGGGACGCGAGCTCGTCCGTGACCTCTCCCGGCTGCGCAAGGACGCCCACGAGGTGTCCGGGGTGCGGCTCCCCAGCGTCATGCGGCGGCTGGCCGCGGGCGAACAGGTCGACGTGGAGACCGAAGCCCCCCACCTGAGCTACGAGCGCGACGAGATCGGCCAGGTCGGACAGGCGCTCAACACCCTGCAGCGGGCCGCGGTCGAGGCCGCGGTCAAGCAGGCCGACATGCGCCGCGGGGTGTCCGAGGTCTTCGTCAACCTCGCACGCCGCAACCAGGTTCTCCTGCACCGCCAGCTGACGCTCCTGGACACCATGGAACGGCGCACCGAGAACGGCGACGAACTCGCCGACCTCTTCCGCCTCGACCACCTCACCACCCGTATGCGCCGCCACGCGGAAGGCCTCGTGATCCTCTCCGGGGCGGCGCCGTCCCGCCAGTGGCGCAAGCCGATCCAGCTGATGGACGTGGTGCGGGCCGCGGTCGCGGAGGTGGAGGACTACGAGCGCATCGAGGTCCGCCGCCTGCCCCGCATCGGCGTCGGCGGTCCGGCCGTCGCCGACCTCACCCACCTGATCGCCGAACTGCTGGAGAACGCCACGGTGTTCTCGCCCCCGCACACCGCGGTCCAGGTGCACGGCGAACGGGTCGCCAACGGCTTCACCCTGGAGATCCACGACCGAGGCCTCGGCATGGCGCCGGAAATCCTCCTGGACGCCAATCTGAGACTCGCGGAGACGCCCGACTTCGAGCTCTCCGACACCGACCGGCTCGGCCTCTTCGTCGTCAGCCGGCTCGCCCAGCGTCAGAACGTCAGGGTGTCGCTGCAGACCTCACCGTACGGAGGGACGACCGCGGTCGTCTTCATCCCGGCGCAACTGCTCACCGACGCCCCCGACACGCACGGCACCGGCTTCCGCCTCGACCGGCGGGCCGAGAAGGCGATCGGCGGCGGGCGGCCGGGCAGGAACGCGCCCGGCAGCGACAAGGCCCGCAGGGACGGCATCGCGGACACCGACGTCCCGGGCAGGCCCTCGGGACTCTCCCCGGTCCCCACCGGTCTCACCGACCCGTCCGTGCTGAACGGCCCGGTCGAACTCGAAGGACCCGTGGGCACACTCGGCTTCACCGACCCGGCACGGGACCGGGAGCTCGATCCGGCTCTCGGGCCCGTCCTGGACGGTGTGTCCGACCTGGAGGACACCGAGAGCGAGCGCGGTGGCATCTTCCGGGCCCGTGACCTGCGGCGTGAAGCCGACCGGGAGCAGCACCAGCAGGCGTCCGACGGCCGTACCGCGGACGTCAGGCCGATGCGGCCCGCGGGGCCCGTCCCCCTGCCGCGCCGCAAGCCGCCGACGCTCGTCGCCGACCAGGGACGCCGCATCGGCGACGCGGGCCGTGCCCACCACGGCGCGGCCGACGGATTCCCCCCGGACGGCGGCTCGGGCGGGACGGCCGCCGGGTCCGGTCAGGGAGCGGCCCCTGCCGACGATCCCCCGGTACGGCTCAGGTCCGCACCCCGGCCGGCGGCGCCGGACACGATCGGCGGCCTCCCGCGCAGGGTCCGGCAGGCCAGCCTCGCCCCACAGCTCCGGGAGGACTCCGCAGGACGGACTTCCGGCCACGCCCCCGCGGACACCGACGACGACCTCGAACGTGACGCGGACGAAGTACGCAATCGCATGGCCTCGCTACAACGCGGCTGGCAGCGCGGCCGTCGGCAGAACGCCGAGGACGTGACCGGCCCCGGCGAGACAGCACCAGGAACCACTCCGGGAGGGGACGGTCGATGACCGCACCGAACGCAGCAGCACACAACGCCGCACGCCAGGGCTCCGGCGAACTCAACTGGCTCCTCGACGAACTGGTCGAGCGCGTCGCGAGCATCCGCAAGGCGCTGGTCCTCTCCAGCGACGGCCTCGCCACCGGAACGTCCCAGGACCTGACCCGCGAGGACAGCGAGCACCTGGCTGCCGTGGCCTCCGGATTCCACAGCCTGGCCAAGGGGGTCGGCCGTCACTTCGACGCCGGCCGGGTCCGGCAGACCGTGGTCGAACTCGACGAGGCGTTCCTCTTCGTCACCGCGGCGGGTGACGGCAGCTGCCTCGCCGTCCTGGCCGAGTCGGACTCGGACGTCGGACAGGTGGCGTACGAGATGACCCTGATGGTCAAGCGCGTGGGGGTCCACCTGGCCAACGCACCCCGGACCACCGGTCTGTCCGCCGGAGGGTGAGGCGAGGGGATGAGCGCAGACTCCGTCCGGGACGCCGCGCCCGGATCACCGCCCGCTCCCGCCGAAGCGGGATCCTCGCGCTGGTACGACGCCGAAGCGGGTCCGGTGGTCCGGCCCTACGCGATGACCCGGGGGCGTACCAGCAGCGCGTCCCGTCATCGTCTCGACCTGATCGCGATCGTCGTCCCCGAACCGGCGGCCGACGATCCCGGCAGGGACCAGACGCTCTCCCCGGAACACGTGGAGATCGTCGAACTGTGCAGCGACATGCCCCAGTCGATCGCCGAACTCGCCTCCGGACTGGACCTCCCCGTCGGGGTGGTCCGGGTCCTGGTGGGTGACCTCGTCGAGGACGAACTGGTGCACGTCACCCGTCCCGTTCCGCCGGCCGAGCTGCCGGACGTGAGCATTCTTCGCGAGGTGATCAATGGCCTTCGGGCGCTCTAGCCGCAGAAAGCGGCCCGTCGAGCCCGTTACCCTGAAAATCCTGGTGGCGGGCGGCTTCGGTGTGGGCAAGACGACCCTGGTCGGGGCGGTCAGCGAGATCAGACCGCTGCGCACGGAGGAGCGGCTGAGCGAGGCGGGCCGCCCCGTCGACGACGTCGCCGGGGTCGAGGGCAAGAGCACGACCACCGTGGCGATGGACTTCGGCCGCATCACCCTGCGCGAGGACCTCGTCCTCTACCTCTTCGGCACCCCCGGGCAGGACCGCTTCTGGTTCCTCTGGGACGAGCTGGCGCAGGGCGCCCTCGGGGCGGTGGTCCTCGCGGACACCCGGAGGCTCGAGGACTGCTTCGCGGCCGTCGACTACTTCGAGCGCCGGGCGATCCCCTTCACGGTCGCCGTCAACCTCTTCGAGGGCGCCGAGCAGTTCCCGGTGGAGACGGTCAGGGCCGCACTCGACCTCGACCCCGAGGTGCCGGTGCTGATCTGCGACGCGCGCGACAAGGCGGCCGTACGGGACGTCCTCGTCGCGGTCGTCGAGCACGCCATGGTGCACGCCGACCGGGTCAGGGAGCCCGCGGCCACCTGACGGCACCGGACGCGGTCCGTACCCCCGCCGACTGGGGTACGGACCGCGCGTACGGTGCGGGGGGCGGGCGTGGAAGGAGTCTTCACCCGGAGTGACGGCCCGTCAACCCTGTGCGCACCAGGAGATCACCTGTTCTCGGCGAGCCACCGGGCCGCGGTCTCGGCGAGCTCGCCGTCCCGGCCGGCGAGCATCATCCGGATCATCTGCGCGTCGCCGCGCAGCGACCACGCGGGGTTCCCGAACGTCGCCGGATTGTTCTTCTCGATCAGGAAGTGCGCCGGCCACGCCGTCCCGTACCCGATCAGGGGCAGGGCCAGGGCGTACCGCTTGCGGCCGCGCGCCAGACCGTACGCGGTGAGCGCGAGACCGGTCAGCGTCCCGGTCAGATGCACCCAACGGGTCGCCGCCCTGGAGTGCATGGCGACGTAGTACGGCCAGAACTCTTCGTACGACTCGAACGTCTGTTGTGACATGGAGGCACCGTAACGGCTCGACCGGCAACCGGACACGCCGGTTCGGCGTCCGAGAAGAAGAAGGGCGGCCGGAGCCCACGGGGGTGGTCCCGGTCGCCCTTCCACCGTCCTCGGCTCAGTGCCCCGCGACGGAGCGGCGCGCCACGGGGAAGTCGAAGTACGTGTCGGGGAAGACCTCGGGCCTGTAGGTGAAGTGCCACCACTCCTCGGCGAGGTTCACGAAGCCCGAAGCCGAGAGCGTCGACTTGAGGAACTGCCTGTTGGCGCGCTGTACCCCCTGCACCCGGGGGTCGTCCGTGTGCGACAGGGTGTCGAAACAGTCGTATCCCGTTCCCATGTCCACCGAGTTGTCCGGGAAGCGCTCACCCCGGGGCGCGTAGCACGGCGCCAGCTCCTCGCCCGGCTCGTACGGCCGGGTCGGCGACGCGGGCAGCTTGACCAGGGTGAGGTCGACCGTGCCGCCCCGGCTGTGTCCGGACTTCTCCGCGATGTAACCGTCCTCGAACAGCCGCGTCTTGTCGACCTGCGGATAGAACTCGTCCTTCATGGACTGGTCGTCGAGGTCCTTCGCCCAGCGCACGAAGTGGTCGACGGCGCGTTGCGGCCGGTAGCAGTCGTACACCTTGAGCGAGTAGCCCTGGCGCAGAAGGCTCCGCTGGGCCGTGCGCAGTGCGAGAGCCGCGGGCCGGGTCAGGATGCAGACGGGCTGCCGGTAGCCGTCCACCGGCTCACCCATGAAGTTGTGCGCGGTCGTGTAGCGCATCTCCGTGATGATCGTCGGATCGACGGAGCGCAGGTCGACGAACTCCGGCGGAGCCTTTGGTTCGGGCCTGGCCGCGGCGACCGGGGCGGCGGCCGTCACGGCGAGCAGAGCGGCGCCGGCGGCGGCCAGGGTACGGAGAGCACGAGCAATTCCTGTCATGGGCACACCGTCTATCAGCTTCGGCGCCGCAAGAGAAGAGCGATCGGATACAGTCCGCCCGTGAAGGACTCCCACTGCGGCAACTGCGGTGCCCTGTACGCCTCCGGTACCTGGCCGCGCACCTGCACGGCCTGCGGCCGCACCGCCTACCGCAACCCGCTGCCCGTCGCCGTGGCCCTGCTGCCCGTCACCGGGACCGACGGCACCGGCCTCGTCGTCATCACCCGCGCCATCCCGCCGCACCGCGGCGGAACCGCGCTGCCGGGCGGCTACATCGACGAGACCGAGGACTGGCGCCACGCGGTCGTCCGCGAACTGCGCGAGGAGACCGGCATCCGGGCCGACGAGACGGACGTACGCCTCGCCGACGCCCTCAGCTCCCCGGACGGCCACCTGCTGCTCTTCGGACTGCTCCCGCCGCGCCCCGCCGGGGAACTGCCGCTCTCCGCACCCACCGACGAGACCTCGGGGTACGCCGTCCTGCGCACCCCGGGCGAACTCGCCTTCCCCCTGCACACCCGGGCCGTACGCGCCTGGTTCGCCGGGGACTACGGCTGAGCGGGGCCCGGCAGCCCCCGTACACGCACCGGATACGGCACCGCCTCCTCCTCACCGTCCCGCTCGACCACCACACGTCCGGCACCCAGACGCGACGTGTAGCGCTCCACCTCGGCCTCTTCCCACCCGTCACCCATGTCCCGCACGACCAGCCCGCCCCCGGTACGCCCGGCAGGCGGAGCCCAGACCTCCAGCTCAAGGCCCCCCTCCGGGCTCCGTACCGGGATCACCGCACCGGCCCGGGCCAGCACCGGAATCCGTGACAGCGGCGCCTCCACCACCACCTGCCCCGGGCCCTCGTGAGCGCGCCCGGTCGCCGTGTCGTACCAACGGCCCCGCGGCAGCCGCAGCGTCCTGCGGCCGGCCCCCTCCTCCAGCACGGGGGCGACCAGCAGCGCGTCACCCAGCAGGAACGCGTCCTCGCAGTCCCGCAGCTCACGGTCCCCCGGCGCACCCCACCACAGGGGCCGCACGTACGGCGCACCCGTCAGCCGGGCCAGCCGCGCCAGCGTCACGAAATACGGAAGCAGCCGCTCCCGCTCCTCCAGCACCTGCCCGGCGTGCGCGAGCACCTCCGGCCCGAACTCCCACGGCTCCCGGCGCCCCGCGTCGATGGCCGAGTGGGTACGGAACAACGGCATGTACGCGCCCAGCTGGAACCAGCGCAGATAGAGCTCCGGCGACGGCGACCCGTCGAAGCCCCCGACGTCGGGCCCCGAATACGGCACCCCGCAGAGCCCCAGCCCCAGCACCAGGGCCAGAGACGCCCGGAGCCCCGGCCATCCCGTGGCCACATCACCGGACCACGTGCCCCCGTACCGCTGCATCCCCGCCCACCCCGAACGGGAGAAGAGGAACGGCCGCTCCCCGGGACGCAGCCGGCGCAGGCCCTCGTACCCGGCCCTCGCCATGGCCAGGGCGTACACGTTGTGAGCCTCGCGATGGTCTCCGCCCCGGCCTTCCAGCGCGTGCCTCGACGAACGCGGCAACGACGGATCCCCGAAGGCCGAGAACGACACCGGCTCGTTCATGTCGTGCCACACCCCGGCGAACCCCTGACCGAGCCGCTCCTCGTACAGCCCGCCCCACCACTCCCGCACATCCGGATCAGTGAAGTCCGGATAGACGCACTCACCCGGCCACACCTCACCCCGTACCGGCCGCCCCTGAGGATCCCGGACGAAGGCACCCTCCGCACCGACCTCCATGCCGCTGTCGAACACCGCGTTGCCCACCGAGGCCCGCACCGCCGGATCCACGATCGACACCAGCCGTACGCCCTCCTCGCGCAGCTCCTTCGCCAGTGTGGGGAGACCGGGGAACCGCTCCGGGTCGACCGTGAACACCTGATGGGCGTCGTAGTGGTCGATGTCCAGGTGCAGCACCGACAGCGGCAGCCCTCTCTCCCGGTATCCCGAGACCACCCGCCGCACCTCCTGCTCGCTGCCGAACCCCCAGCGCGCGTGCTGCGGACCCAGCGCCCACGACGGAGGCAGAGCGGGCGCACCCGTCAGCCCCGTCCAGCCCTGGAGAACCCTGGCCGGCGTCCCCGCGACCACCCAGCAGCGCAGCGGACCGCCGTCCATCCGCACCTCACACGTACCGGGCCGGTCATGCCCCGAACCCGCGCCCTCCTCGCCCTCCCTGAGGGTCACCCCGCCCGACCACGAGTTGTCGTGGAACACCAGATGCGTCCCCGCGTCCGAGACGACCACCTGCACCGGCATCGTCAGATACAGCGGATCGTCCCCCGGACCGAAACGCCCCCCGGGATCGGTGTTCCACAACCGGTAGGTGCCCTCCCTCAGCCTCGGCCCCCCGGAACGCCCGCCCAGCCCGAAGAACCGTGCGTCCGCCGGTACCTCGGAGCGCTGCACCCACCGGGCCGCACCCCCCTCCACCGGCTCCCACCAGCGCGGCGGCAGCTCCCGGCGCAACAGCACCCCACCCGGCGTCCGCAGTTCCACCGCACCGTGCCGCGACACCACCACCGTCAGCCGCTCCGACACCACCTGCCAGCCGCCGTTGGTGTCCGGCTCCAGGCACGCCCGCGGATCCGCCTCCGGCCCGGCCCCCGGCAAGGCGTACGAGGGAAGCTGCCGGGCGCCGTCCCAGGACCAGAACACCGCACCGCCCACCGCCACCCGAACGAGCAGTTCCGAGCGGGCGAACCGCACCACTCCGCCGCCCGGCCCCGGCTCCGCGCCCACCAGGAGCCCGGGCACACGGGCCCGCTCGGCACCGCGCGGCACCAGTCCCCGGGCATCCGCACGCCGGTGCCGCCAGGCGGAGCGCACCGCACGCATCCCTTGCACGGAACCCACCATTTTCACCGAGCGCACCAGGTCACGACCATCCATGCGGCCACCCTGCCATCCGCCCGGACGCGAGCACGGACACAAGCATGCTCCGTTCAGCTTCCGTTCACCTGTGGCTCCACCACACACCCGGACACGCAACCATGGCGGGCGGACCCTGGTGTGCAGGACGATCACATGACATCGTCCGTGACAGCCGTTCACGCGCACACCCCAGCCCGTGCGCGCGACCTACGCACACCCCGCGTACACCCCGAAAGGCCAGGGAGCCTCCATGACCTCAGCAGCCGGCGAAGCCCCCCTCTGGCAGCCCCAGCCCGAACGTGTCGAGGCAGCCGCAGTCACCCGCTTCCAGCGATGGGCGGCCGAGCACCACGGAGCGCCCGCCGACGGCGGTTACGCGGCACTGCACCGCTGGTCGGTCGACGCACTCGACACCTTCTGGAAGGCCGTCGCCGACTGGTTCGACGTACGCTTCTCCACCCCGTACGAAACCGTCATCGGCGACCGCGCCATGCCCGGCGCCCAGTGGTTCCCCGGCGCCACCCTCAACTACGCCGAACACGCGCTGCGCACCGCCGACGACCCGCTCCGCGCGGACGCGCCGGCCCTGCTGTACGTCGACGAGACCCACACCCAGGCAGCTGTCAGCTGGTCCGAGCTCCGGCGCCAGGTCGCCTCGCTGGCCGCCGAACTCCGGGCGCTCGGCGTCACCCCCGGCGACCGCGTCAGCGGATACCTGCCCAACATCCCGCAGGCCGTCGTCGCGTTCCTCGCGACCGCCGCGGTGGGCGGCGTCTGGACCTCCTGCGCCCCCGACTTCGGGGCGCGAAGCGTCCTGGACCGGTTCCAGCAGGTCGAACCCGTCGTCCTCTTCACCGTCGACGGCTACCGCTACGGCGGCAAGGAACACGACCGCACCGACACCGTGGCCGAACTCCGCCGCGAACTCCCGACCCTGCGCGCGGTCGTCCACATCCCGCTGCTCGGCACCGACGCGCCCGAGGGCGCCCTCCAGTGGTCGGATCTCACCGCCTCCGGCACCGAACCGGTCTTCGAGCAGGTGCCGTTCGACCATCCCCTGTGGGTGCTGTACTCCTCCGGCACGACCGGCCTCCCGAAGGCGATCGTCCAGTCGCAGGGCGGCATCCTCCTCGAACACCTCAAGCAGATCGGGCTGCACTGCGACCTCGGCCCCGACGACCGCTTCTTCTGGTACACCTCCACGGGCTGGATGATGTGGAACTTCCTCGTCTCCGGCCTCCTCACCGGCACCACCGTGGTGCTGTACGACGGCAGCCCCGGCCACCCCGACGTCGGCGCCCAGTGGCGCGTCGCGGAGCAGACCGGCGCGACCCTCTTCGGCACATCGGCGGCGTACGTCATGGCCTGCCGGAAGGCGGGCGTCCACCCCGCCCGCGATCACGACCTCAGCCGTGTCCAGTGCGTCGCCACCACCGGCTCCCCGCTCCCGCCCGACGGCTTCCGCTGGCTCCACGACGAGTTCCACGAGAGCGGCGCCGACCTGTGGATCGCCTCAGTCAGCGGCGGCACGGACGTCTGCAGCTGCTTCGCCGGAGCGGTCCCCACCCTGCCGGTCCACATCGGTGAGCTCCAGGCCCCCTGCCTCGGCACCGACCTCCAGTCCTGGGACCCCGCCGGCAAACCGCTGACCGGTGAGGTCGGCGAGCTGGTCGTGACCGCGCCCATGCCCTCCATGCCCGTCCGCTTCTGGAACGACCCCGACGGCCGCCGCTACCACGACAGCTACTTCGACATGTATCCCGGCGTCTGGCGCCACGGGGACTGGATCACCCTCACCGACCGCGGTTCCGTCGTCATCCACGGCCGCTCGGACTCCACCCTCAACAGGCAGGGCGTCCGGATGGGGTCCGCCGACATCTACGAGGCCGTCGAGCGGCTCCCCGAGATCCGCGAGTCCCTCGTCATCGGCCTCGAAGAGCCGGACGGCGGCTACTGGATGCCCCTGTTCGTCCATCTCGCCGAGGGCGCCACGCTCGACGACCGGCTGCGTGACAGCATCAAGCGGACCATCCGCGAGAACCTGTCGCCCCGTCACGTTCCGGACGAGGTCATCGAGGTCCCCGGCATCCCCCACACCCTCACCGGCAAGCGCATCGAGGTTCCGGTCAAGCGACTCCTCCAGGGAACAGCACTGGCCAAGGCAGTGAACCCGGGGTCGATCGACAACCTCGAACTCCTCCACTTCTACGAGGAGCTCGCCCGCGAGCGCCGCTGACCCGGCCGCCGGCACGACCACTGTCAGTCCCTCTGACTACGCTGAGTGAGCAACCGTTCGCAGTGCACAGGGGGACTCATGGCGCACATCCAACCGACCGGGCGAAGCCACCGGCGCTCCGCACCGTCCATGCGACGCGCACTGCGCCGCGAAGCACCCAGTACCGTCGGCCTCCTGGTCGACGCCGAGGACTTCGCGGCCATGCGCCGATACCGGAGCTTCACCTTCGACGACCACGCCGTCTACCTACGACAGGTCGAGGGGCTGCTGCGCACGCTCACGGCGCAGGGCGTGCACACCACCGTCGCCCTCTTCGACCCCGAGGACTACGCGGAGTTCTGCGCCGAGTCGGGCCTCGATCCCGACGCGCGCACGAGCCGCAGCCGCTTCACCGCCGAGATCGCCGCGGCCGGAGCCACGGTCGCCTACGCCGGCCAGACCATCGACACGCTGATCCCGCTCCTCGTCTCGCGGGCCGTCCGCCGCGCGACCTGGGAGTACGCCACCATGCTGCTCTCCGGACTCGGCGACTGCGCCGACTGCGGACAGGACATCGGCCGGGCAGCCTTCGACCGGGCGTCGCACCTGTTGATGCGTCTGCTGGAGACGGCGGGACCGGGCAGCCATCACATCGTCTGCAGCACACCCAACGGTGACGAACAGCTTCTGGCCGTCCTCCACACCACCCAGGACTCGGACGGCCAGGCCCGGCTCCCGTCCTCGGAAGGGGCGGAGTTCGCCACCGTGCTCGCCGTGGGGGTCGCGCTCGAGACCCGGGGAGGCGTCGTACTGCGCACCACCACGCCCGGACATCCGGACCGGGTGCACGGATGGCGTCTGCACCGGGGCAGTCTCCTCCCGCTCACCGCG
>Ga0164308_10000402_pt1 | contig 23938 bp, 21 predicted proteins | sample Whisoiple_246_MG_FD_109983 | JGI IMG/M metagenome (GOLD analysis project Ga0164308, IMG submission 109983) | Soil microbial communities amended with fresh organic matter from upstate New York, USA - Whitman soil sample_246_MG | ecosystem: Environmental > Terrestrial > Soil > Unclassified >... | reverse complement strand
GTTAGCGTCGTCGGCGGACTAGTTCGCCAGCGCAAGTCGCGGACTACGAGTGCGTCGTTCGGTTCCGAACGCAACTCGAGTAACGGGGCGCCCGGCTCTGGGCTCCATTGCAGCTCCACACTGACGGGACAAAGCGAAGCATCGGACAAATCCCAAGAAAAGCGCGACAACACGTAGTCGCCGCTCGCGCGCCGACCAAGCACCGGCGAAGCCCCCAAATCCTCGAGCCAGCGCGTGTCAGCGTGTCCCGGGGACCCAGACCACCAAGCGCCCGCTAGAGCGCCCTGCGCGGCAAATCGCCGCTGCCCGTCCACTAGGACTTCGTAGTTGCTTCCAGAACATTCGATCCGCGACTGACGCTTTCGAAATCCGTAAGCGGCGTTCCCGAGCAGGACCGGGCGCGAGTCGTCCGCGAACATTTCGCAAGCGAACAGGGTATCGGAGTCGTGCGAGGCGTGACGAATCCGTGGCATCATCACTGCCGCTTCGCGATAACGAATGCCGAGCGGAAAGTCGCGTCCCCCAACGTGAGCGCCACCGTCACGTAGCTCCCCGAACAAGAAAACCAACGGATGTTCGGTTTTTTGTGCGGTTTGCGGTTCCGCGCGCGCTCGCAACGGAGCCGGAAGCAGGAGTGATACCAACGCCGCAGGCGAACGCACTCGGGCAATCACGCCGTTGAACCACGCGAGTCCCCCCCAAGCATCCTCATGTAGCTTGACGTAAGCCATCGGCTGCGAGTCTACTGCTCCGCATTCCCAATGCTCAAGTGATGTCATCGCCGTGACCGATCGCGCACTCATCTACGGGGCCACGGGGTTCACCGGCCGGCTCATCGTGGAGGAGGCACTTGCGCGGGGGCTACGACCCATCGTCGCCGGCCGGAATGCGCTCCGGCTCGCCGCGTGCGCAGAAGAGTGGGGACTACCCACGCGCGTCGCCGCGGTCGAAGACCCAAGGGCACTGCGAGAAATGCTGCGCGATGTCGAGGTACTGTTGAATGCGGCCGGACCGTTCCGGGAAACCGCCCCTGCGTTGGTCGACGCTTGCCTGGATTGCGGAGTTCACTATCTCGATATCACTGGCGAATTCGCGAGTATCGAGGCGCTCGCGAGGCTCGATCGGCGCGCCCGAGAGCGCCGCATCATGCTCCTTCCGGGAACAGGCTTCGATGTGGTGCCAACCGATTGCATGGCGGCCATTCTCCTCGAACGCTTACCCAGAGCCGATAGCCTCTCCATCGCGCTTACGGGCCTAAATGCTATTTCGCGTGGGTCCGCAGCGAGCGTCTTTGCTCAATACTCGGAGCTCGTGATGGTGAGGCGCGCGGGCTCGCTCGTGCGCGTTGCACCGGGCACGCTCGAGCGCGACGTCGACTTCGGGTTTGGCCCGCTACGAACGACAGCGATCACTTGGGGTGACATCGCTTCGGCCTATTACACGACCGGCATTCCCAACATCACCGTTTATTACGAGGCGACGCCTCTAGTGCGCGCCGGCCTCGCACTGAGCCGCTATGCAGGCGGAGTAACCGCGACGAAAGTCGGCACCTTTTGGCGTGATCTCATGGTGCGAACGCTTGCCGACGGCCCAAGCGGTGAGCAAAGAAAGCGAGGTGGGGCGTCCATCTTCGCTCAGGCAACGGACCCCAGTGGAGCCCACGCCGAACTTCGATTGAGCACGCCCGAAGTCTACTCATTTACTGCGCAAACGTCGGTCGCGATCATCGAGCGGGTCCTCGCGGGCGAACATTGTCGAGGGTTTCAGACCCCCTCGCGCGTTTACGGGCCCGACTTCGCGCTCTCCTTCCCCGGAGTTCGACAGATCCCGTAAAATGTGAGGAGCATGAAGCGGCGCGCCCGACACTGCAGCCGGGCAGTCATGAGAAGCCCGATCTAACCATGCCGGCACGAGCAATCCCCAGTCGGAAACACCCAAGAATTGATCGGATGCAGACCGCGCTGGCTGACCCAACCGGCTTGCCACGCACGATGTTCCGCGGTGTCGAGCCTAATCGTCATGCAGCCGCGCTAGGCGGCGTACACCTTGGATGTCCGAAATCAGCATGTGTCCTGACTGAACCGTCAAGAGGCCCTGGCGGGTCCAGTCGCTGAGGTGTTTGTTCACGCTCTCGCGCGTTGCACCGACCAGATCGCCGAGTTCCTGCTGTGACAGCTTGAGCGTGATTCTGATGCCACTGTGTGGGGGCAGCGCGCGCTCTCCGAATCGGGCTGCGAGCTCCAAGAGACTGCGGGCGAGGCGGCTTGGGACGTCGAGGAACGCAGCATCCTCGCTGCGTTGACTCAGGCGACGCAGGCGCTGCGCGAGCACGTGCAGCAACTTCACGGCGATGCCGGGCGAAGTGGCGAGGAGCTCCATGAACAAATCGCGGTCGAGCACGAGAAGGGTGCACGGCTCGACGGCGATGCACGTTGCAGAGCGAGCGCCGCCGTCGATCAACGCGACCTCGCCGAAGACTTCACCCGCGCCCATGATGCCGAGCACGGTGTCTCGACCCTCGCGATCGCTGGTGCTGACCTTGAGCCGCCCGGTCACGATCGCGAACAGCGCGGCAGCCGGCTCACCTTGAGTGACGACTACGGCGCGAGCGGGGAAACTGCGAATCTGAGCCAAGGCGCCCACCTTCGCCAAGTCCTCTTCGCTCAGACTCTCGAAGAGCGGAATTGCGCGCAAAAGTGTCCGATGTTTTTGCAGCAATTTCTGAGACATACGTGGTCCGGGTGTGAACCAGTTCATACCTCCGCGGCTGCGTCGAGTAAACGGGCGCCAGCGAACGCTGCTAGAAAAAACGTCACAGTGTGAGCTGGCTCATACGGCGAAGACCGCCACCTGACTTATCACACTGAAGTCGGTCAGCCGCCAGCAGTGGGCGGGTTGCTCGCGTGTCGTGCTGCGTGTGTGGCTTCGGCACGCGAGTTTCGAGTCAAGTCATTCGCACTTGATTGGCACTTTGCATCATGCGGTGGAGTCGCCGCGCGACGTGCCTGGTTGTCCAACGAGCAATTTGCGTTCGGTGCCAAAGGGAAACACACCATGTATCATGAGGTCTATTCCGGTGACGTAGGCAACGGTCTTCGTGCTGCAGCCGCGCGGCGGCTCGCGGAACGCTGCGAAGCTATCGACAGCGTCGCCACTTGGCGTGACTTGATCGAAGGTACCGCCTACATCGTCGACGAGTTCACCACGACGGAAGGTGCCTTCTTGATCTTGCGGAACCGCACTGGCGCAGCGCGTGCGCTGAGCCAGCGCGATGTCGAGATCCTGGAGCGGGTGCTGCTTGGCGTGGATCAAAAAGTGGTCGGCATCGAGCGCAACTTGGCGCCGTCGACCGTCGCGGCCTGCTTGCGGCAGGCCTACGGCAAGATTGGACTGACCTGCAAGCCTTCGAGAGTTTCGCTGTTCATGGTTACGCTCGTTCACGCCGCCAAGGGTCGCGGCCGCATCGAATCCGGGCGCGCTTGCGAGTGCGAGTACGAGGGCGCAACGTTTCGAGTTTTGAGCATGACCATGCCCGAGCGCGTCTTCGCGCGCGTGCTGTCGCCCGCGGAAGAGGCGGTAGTGAGGATGCGCGTGCTCGGTCGCACTCACGCGGAGATCGCCGCTCGGCGCAAGACTTCGTTGCGTACGGTAGCCAATCAGGTGGCGGCAGCTTTTCAGCGCCTCGGAGTTTCTTCTCGCTCGGACCTGATGGAGCTCCTGATCTTGCCCGACGGACTCCCGCCGACGCCAACGCGCGCGCCCACCCGGGCGCCACATGTCCCGCGCTGATCTCCGTCGAGAACGAACTGCGAGCTGTGATTTGCGAGTTGGCTGATTTAGCACCGCGCAATGTGCCCCCATCGCCGAGGGCGAGCACCTTGCGAGTCCGTCTCGAAGGCACGAGCGCAGCGACGAGTCGGCAGTCATCGGTGCGTCGTCGCGGTGCGGACATTGCTTGCTGAGGAACGCCTCCACGGGCACAGAAGCTTGTCCGGGAATATCGACGATTCGTTACTAACGGACAGGCCTCTTTTCCGGACAAGATTGCGCGTCGTCGAGGCAAGGCATGTTCGCGATCTCGCGGGCCTCAACCCGGAACGGCTGGCACGATGTGCGTTTTGTCCGGATCGCCGTCCACGAATGGGATCACCAGCATGGCGTCGATCGGGTCTCGCGAGCGCGCGGGCTCCATTGGCTGGCGTCCCCTATCGAGTGCGGAGCGGGTCCCGATGACGCCCAGAGCGAGCGGTCTGGTCGGCCGCTCGTGCGGACACGGACATCTCGTGCGGACACGGGCCCGAGCTGCGCTACGCTGCGCCGCCATGACGCTTTTCCGCGCGCTCCTCCCTGTGCTCGCCGTTGTTGGAATTACCGCGCTCGCCGGGCCCGCTTGCAACCGCTCTGCGGGCGCTCCGGCCGCCGCTTCCGCCCAGGTGTTGCCCACCGTCCTTCCCCCGCCCACCAAGGCGGAGCCAATCCCGCCGCTCTCCTCGGGCGCTTACATCGAAGACGAGCGGAATACGATCACCGTGTTCCGCGAAACCGCCGCCTCTGCCGTGTTCGTCACTCAAAAGCAGGTCATGGTCGATTACTGGGCGGGACAGGCGGTCGAGGTTCCTGCGGGCTCTGGCTCCGGATTCATCTGGGACGACCAGGGTCACGTGGTCACTAACTTTCATGTGGTTCAAAACGCGCGCAGCCTCACCGTGACGTTGCAAGATCAGTCCACCCACGAGGCGGTTTTGCGCGGAGTCGAGCCACGCAAAGACATCGCCGTGCTGAAGATCGAAGTGCCGAAAGAGAAACTCGTGCCCATCCGGCTACGGGACAACAAGAAGCAAACGTTGGAAGTCGGTCAAAAGACGATCGCCATCGGCAATCCGTTCGGGCTCGATCACACTTTGACCGTCGGCATCGTCAGCGCGCTCGGACGCTCCGTCGATGGCGTGGGCGGCGTGACGATTCGGGACATGGTACAGACCGACGCCGCCATCAACCCAGGCAACTCTGGTGGGCCGCTGTTGGACTCGGCCGGTTATCTGATAGGGATGAACACGGCCATTTTCTCGAAGAGCGGAGTCTCGGCTGGCGTGGGCTTCGCAGTCCCAGCTAGCACCATTCAACGCGTCGTGCCGCAGATCATCCGCACCGGGCACGCCGAGCAGGTCGGTCTCGGCATTCGCATCGATGTCGAGCAGCGGATCGAGCGCCGAGCCGGCGTTCGAGGCGTGATCGTGCTGGGTGTACAACCCGGAAGCCCCGCTGAAAAAGCGGGGCTCAAGGGCATCGAGCGCACGATTCGCGGGGCCGTCCTCGGTGATGTCATCGTCGCAATCGACGGCAAGCCGATCGACGACTATGACGACCTCTACAACACGCTCGATGTGCACCAAGCGGGCGAGAAGGTAAAGGTCAAGGTGCGACGGGGCGACCAACTGCTCGAACTCACCTCCGAACTCGTTGGCATGCAATATGTCGCTCTCGGAGGCGGGCGGCGAACGAGCTCAGCCAATCGGTACTTCAGGTCTCCGCGCACGCTGAGCTCGCCGGCTAGGTCGCGTGTTCAACGCTCGAGGGCAAAGCCCGCTGCCTGCCAATCAGCTTTGCCCTCGACATAGACGCGGACGTCCGTGTAGCCGAGCTCCGTCAACACCTGTGCGGCTTGGTGCGAATTCAGGCACGTGGCGCTGGCGCAGTACACGACGATCGCGGCGGCTTTGTCCGCGAGCAAAGCCGGTGCAAGTTCCCGGGCGCGATCGTGGGGGAAAAGCTGAGCACCGGGGAGGTGGCTGTGCCGGTAGTATTTCTCGGGGAGTGCCTCGAGCAGAGTGAGGGGTGCGCCAATTTCGAGAGTGGTTTTGAGTTCGTCGCGGGTGATGGTGTTCATGTACGATTTTCCTCGGGTGTACGCTTGGTTTTGCTTGGAGTTGAAGTGCTTGGTCGATTCGCGTTCGGATCAAAAGGCCTGAGGGCTGAGGCCTCGCCGAGCCCGGCCCGCGCGCAGCGCGCGCTCCCTGCTGCGTGTCCGGCGGAGCTCGAGCGCCTCGAACAAGCGACGATCGGCAGAAAACGCGCCGCCCCCGCTGATCACGAGGGGTAGAGCGAGCGCCAGCGCGAGCAGGTGATATTCCAGGCCCTCGCCAGGTTGGTTGCCGAACCAATTCATGAAGAAGCCGACCTTCAGGTGCGTCGTGAGTACTGCGCCGACCATCGTCGCAGCTGCACCGAAAGCGGCTAGCCGGGTGCCCAAGCCGAACAGCAAGCCCAGCGAGCCGAATGCCTCACTGACGATCACCAGAAAAGCGAGCGCGCTCGGGATGTGCATCGTTTCCGTGAAGTAATGCATCGTTCCCTCGAAGCCGTAGCCGCCGAACCAGCCGAGCAGCTTCTGCGCGCCATGGGGCAGCATCACCGCCCCCAGCAACACGCGTTGCATGTACAGGGTCTTGCTCGAGTTGGTATCGAAAAATCGTTGGAGCATGTCGGAGTCCTCTTTTCCAGGGCAGCAACGTGCTGCTGAACGCGAACATGCGACCTTCCGAGATAGCGATCCAATGGATACTTCTAATGTCACATATCGATTTTATTGATATCCATGGCGCCGAGTGGTCGCACGCTGGCCGATCGCGACGGAAAACGCTCGAACGTCTCACCTCGTCCTGCTGCGGCTCTGGAGCGCCGTCGCTCAGGCGCTCGGTTCATGTGTCGCGCAGGCGTGGCTGCCGCGACGACCGGCGTGTCGCTGCGTTGGCCACTACTACGGGCATCACGCGCCGCGCGCCCGTTCCCCCGTGGCCAACCCCCAAGAAAGAACTCAGCTCGCTAGAGCTTGCGGCACTCTTCGACGATCAGCTGGCGGAACCAGCGTTGCGCTGGATCGTGTTCGAGTTGCTCGTGCCACACTTGGCCGATGCGGCCCTTGGGTAGTGGCAGGGGCGGCTGAAATACGCGCAAAGCGAGCGACTCGGCGAAGGCGGTAGCCACGCGCGCATTGACGGCCGCGACCAGGTCGGTTTGCGCGACGAGCGTCGGCACGAGCAAAAAATGCGAAACTCGCGCGCCGATCGTACGTTTCAAGTCGCGCGCGGCGAGCGCCCGGTCGACTGTACCGGGGCTGTTGGCCTGCTGGGAGACGAGCACGTGTTTTTGCGCGAGCCAACTCTTGAGCGTCGGTTTGCGGCCGAGTCCCGGGTGGCCTTTGCGGGCGATGCATAGGTAGTGCTCGTCGAACAACAGTGTCTCGGCGTGGTGAGCAGGGACTTCGTTGTAGAAGCCGATCATCAGATCCACTTCGCCGCTTTGCAGTGTTCTCGGGACTTGCTGCAAACCCCACGGTCTCACCTCCAAGCGCACGCCCGGGGCTTCGCGCGCGAGTCGTTTCAAAAGTGGCGGCAAGAGCACGAACTCCACGTAGTCACTGGTCGCCAGCACGAACACGCGGCTCTCGCTGCGCGGCTCGAAGCTGCGTGGGGTCAGCGCGCGATCGAACAGCCCGAGACCGCGGCGGATTGGGTCGCCCAGCTCGAGCGCGCGCGGGGTGGGTTCGATGCCGCGCGGTGTGCGACGAAACAGCGGATCTTCGAACAGCAGGCGGAGCTGCGCGAGGGAGCTGCTCATTGCGGATTGGGTCACGCCCATTTTGCCCGCCGCGCGCGTGACATTTCTTTCCTCGAGCAGCGCGTCGAACGCCGCCAGCAAGTTCAGGTTGACGGAACGGATATCCGCATGAGCCATACCGAGAGGCTATCTCATTCATAGAACTGATGCCGGCTCAGTGTGAGCAGTATGCAGTCAGCTCGAATCCCTCATTGGAATTGCGCGTAAGGCACGCGAGCAACCGTCTCGAACTCGACCATCGGGCCATCAGTCACCGAGCCCCAAAGCTCGTTCGCCGCGGGGTAAACTTCGAAGCCCCAGCTGTAGCCCTTCGGTAGCTGGGAAAACTTCGACCAGCCATCGGCGAGGCGCACCGCCAACGCCGCGGCCCGGTAGATCGGTTGCGAGATCAAATACACGCCCGCCACGTAACCGTTCGCCATCACCAGGTGCGAAAGCGAAGGATCGACGTTGTCCACGAGTAGCCGCGGCACGAGGTCTTTGCCGTTCGTGGTGTAGCGACTGGCATAGATACTGTAGTGAGTGAAACGAACGGGAAATGGACCGCCGTCCGAAGTCGTCGGCTCACTGCCCTGAATCCAAACCAGCTGCTGCCCATCGGTCACGAGTTCCTTGATGTCCAAGTGTGGGCCGCCGATGAACTGGACCAGGCGATTGTCCTTGATCACCCAATAGTCGGTGACACCCTCGAAGAAGTGTTGGACGAAGACGTCCGTTCCGAACACCGCGGCTTCAGCGAGTTGTCCGCTGGGTGCCCCCGGCAGCGCAGCTACGCGACTCGTCGTGGATTTGCTTAAGTCCGCGAGCCAAAGCTCCCCCGCCAAGTCGATGGCTTGGCGTTCGTTCGAAAACCACATGTCGTTGATGGCGCTGGGACCCAGGCTCGACCCTTGCCAGGTGAGCACCTTGTTCCGAACTTGGAAGACAGCCGCGCTTTGTTGCGCGTCCACCTGGAACAAGAACTGATCCATGCCAGCGCCGCCACGCAGGTGGACGCCCAAGTTGCCGGTCGCTGAAAACCGCAGCGACGAGATAGCTGCGCAGCTGAGATCGCCATCGACGAAGAAGCCTGCTACGGGCGCACCGTCCATCCCGAAAATCCCCAGAATGCCCTGCGTCGGCGAGAGGTACATACCGACTTGGGCGAAGTCAGGGCCTGCACCGCAGCCGCGAATACCACTACCGACCGCTCGCTTGCGCTGCTCGCTCGTGGTCGCCCACGGCGTGTCGAGCAGCAGGCACCCCGAGCACCAGCCCTCTCTTGGTTGAAAAGAGAGCGCGGGAACGCGTTGCGCCAAAACGTCCGGCTGGCACACCGCGCCACACGTTGGCATGACGTCGAGGGTGGACCAACCAGAGCGACTGCAGCCTCGCGTCAGCGTGCTCCCGGGTCGCGCGGGCGCGGCATCTGACGGGCTCGCCTGAGCCCCGCCCGCTGCGGGCGCCGCCGCGGGCTTCGCAGATGGAGTAGAGCCGGTAGCGCGGTGGTTAGGGGTACAGGCGAAGACGCAAGCCAGGGCTGCCAGCGAAAACGAGTAAAAAAAGCTGCGGCCCATGCTTCGTCGTGGCTATGGCGTCCAGGGATAGTTGAAGGGCACCAGCGTGACCTTGGTTCGCGGCGAGACTTCCACATCGAGCCCAAAGAAGGAACCCGAATGCCCGGCGGTGACGAACGCGAGAACAATGCTCGCGTTCGGGGCGACCAGCGTGCCGGTGAAAGAAGACTCGATCGAGACCAGGCCGGTGCCGAAAACCGCCAGCAGAAGATCCGAGTTCGCACCGCGCTCCGTGACCGTTGCGCCGCGATAAGTCAGCGTAGTCTCGACGTAGACGAAGATTGGTCCCGCGCTCGTATTCAGACTCAGGGTTCCGCCCGACTCGACGTCCAACGAATGAAACGAGTAGACACCGCTGCTCAAGCGAAGGGTTGCGCCCTGCTTGATTAGTTCGTCACCGTAAGACCCTGGGACGATGGTCGAGGTCTGACCCGGTTCCAGCGGCACGGTGTTGACGACGGTCGCCGGAAATTGCGCCGCAAAACCCGTGAGGGGAACGGGCAACAGCGACGCTTGCGGTATGATGGGCCCGGACAGGGTAAGCCCGTTGCCGGGAGTCACCGCGCCGCTGCTCTTCACGAAGCCGGTGACGCTCACGCGATCCCGCAAATCGACGGGAGCCACGCTCAAGATCGTTCCTACTTGAGCATCAGGGCCGATCGTCGTCGTGAGCGAGCCGCCGCTCGCGCTCAATGCATAGCCGCCGCTCGACGTGCGAATCGAGGCGTGATCGTCGATCTTGAGTTGGCGCGCGGCGTACACCGCGATGGACCGCAAGGGCGCGCAGTTGCTGGCGCTCGTGATGGATTGCGAAGGGCAATTGTCCAGCGCAGAGCGGGCACGAAACAGCGAGCTCGCGTTTGCGAGCGGCGTGGCCGGCGACGCCGCGAAGTCCGCGCGGCGTTCCTCGCCAAAGTTCTGCACGCCGGCGAAGCCCGAACCGAGCGCAACTGCGAAGCCAGTTGCGCGGTTGGCTCGCGGCGGCGCGAGGAAGGCGCCCGGTCGAGCCCCATAACGGGTCGAAACTACCTGGGCCGCGGTGTCCGTCGTCGTGAGCTCTAGGTAGAGTGGCTGATCCCACGCTTGCCCTGTCGCACTGAGCAATAGCCGATCGTCGTAGGTCGATGCGAGGTGAAACGCGGTGCGGAGCCCGACATCGGGGATCTGACCGAGATCCCGCGCCTTGCCTGCGCGGTCGACCCGCAACAAGCGCAATGCGCCCGAGCTTACTCGATCGACGACGTAGATTGCGTCGTCTGAATAGCGGTACGTCGCGGACAGCGGGACGCCCTTGCCCACATTGGTGAGCATCCGCTGAACCAGCTGGGACGAACGTGTGTCGATGATGTCGAGTTCTTCTCCGCTCTCGGTTTGCCTCAGCGTGTACAGTTCACCACGCACGGCACTGAACGCTGCAGCGTCCGGCAACGACGTGAGCGTGATGGGCAAGAGCTGACTGACGAGCGCACCGCCCGCGGCCGCGTGAATGGCGGTGATTCGACGGGTGTCTGCGCTCAACAATACGCCGCGTTCGGTTGCCGACAGGCGATCGATGATTGTGTCGGACTCCGACGGAGCGTGCAGAGAAACGCCCGCGCCCACGCGGCCGAGCAGCTCGAGCAGGCCGGCGTCGAAATTAGGAATGATGACTTGCGTCGTGTCGACGCCGATCCCGATCACCGCTCGCGGATCCAGCAAGGGATCGTTCACCCGCGACACCCAGGGGAAGCGTTCACTCGAGCAGCCTGCGCAAACTCCGGGCTGCGGGCGGATCCACGGCGGCAAAACCGCGATCGGCGCGTTCGGTATCTTGATCAGGTAGTTGTTTTGTGGGTCGAGATCCTGTGGGAAGTAGTTGTTGCGCAGGTCAGCCGAAGCCGCAGGGCCGGAGTAACTGTTCGTGAACGCCCAGCCCACACCCTGAAAGGCATTGGCCAAGGGCAGCAACGCCGAGGCACTGGTGATCCCGCCCGCGGGTGGCGTGAAGCTGAGGCCGAACCGGTTGATGTCGCGGTCGAACATCCAACGAGTGCGACCGGTGGGCGAGGACTGGGAGTACAGCGTGGGGTGATCAGCGTTCACCGCGCCGGAAACTGGAGCCCTGGAAATCGTGAGCTGTGACGCGATCTTGGACAGATCGATGCGCTGGAGCGCCCCTGGGTTCGGGACGCTCATGCCTCTCGGGGCCGTGGTGGTGATCGCGTGCCACGCCGATGGGCTCAGGGTTCCACTCGCGGCTGGGAATGCATTGGCGCGCCCGAACGGGCACAAAGCATGACCGAACACATCCGTGCTGCAATTGAGCAAGCGATCGGTGGCCGAATCATGCGCGCGATCGCAATTGCAGTGCGCAAACTCGGTCGTGCCACTGATCTGACTCACGCTGTTGTTCACGCCTTGCCAGGAAATGTCCGCCGAAACGACGACTGGACAAGACGACCCGGGTAGCAAGCACGCCGAGCCTGCAAATGACGCGTCCAAACGCACTTGCTGCGTAGTCGAGCGCGAGCAGGGTACGGGGTCGCACGCATCGCCGAGCAGCGGCACGTTCCGACTGCGCTCTGCATCTTCGTTGCAGTTGGCCTGGCTGAGATTTTTAACCTTCAGGCAGTTGTCACACTGGTCGGCGACGTTGTCGCTGTCGGTGTCGTTGGGCTTGGCGCAGCGCGAGGTGACGTTGCAATCGACGTTGTTGAGCAGCGGATCGTAGCAGTCAGCCTTGGCGGGATCCTGATAGGAGACGCAGCGATTCCCGGGCCCGGCGCATCCCCCGGAACAACCGCTGTCGGACTCTTGCGATCCCGGGCAGGAATCACAGGCGTCACCGAACGAGTCGCCGTCGGCGTTTTCTTGCTTCGGGTTCGCGTCGGCAGGACAATTGTCGCACCAGTCCAGCACGCCGTCATTGTCCGTATCGCCGGCTGCGGTCTGCTGTTCTGGATTGTATAGCGCGGGACAGCTGTCGCTACCGCCGAACACCTTGGAAATAAAGCGGTCGCAATCGGGGTCCACGTCCTTCCGGCAAGGGCCTACGTAGTCGGTCTCGCCGCGCCAGCGCGCCTCCCAAAAGTCGGGGGCAAAGTCCGTCGCTACTCGCTGCAGCCATCGGCCAATGCCCTCTTTCAACGGGTCAGCGGACGGGCTCGTCCACGTCAGGTCGACCCAATCCGCGTAGATGGTGTCGCAGAAGTTGATTCCGAGCACGTTCGTGCAAGCATCGCCGAGATTGCCGCTCGCGGGAACATTGCCGCCGTGGGTAGCGCCAATCAAGTCCCACTTTCTGGGGTCATTGGGGTCGTAACGCCAAAGCAGCGGGCCGCCCGAGTCGCCCGAATCCGTGCCCGTGTAAGGATCACCGAAGGTCATGTACCAACCGTGATCCAGATCGTTGACGCGATGGATCTTGGGGTCATCGAAGAACTGCAGCTGGCGAAAGCGCGGAGTGCTGAGGGTTTGATCGAGGCCCCACCCGGCCAACAGCAGCGGAAAGTGCCCGACACCGTCACTCAAAGGGGGCGTGATAAAACGCGGCTTTTGCGCGTACACGGTGTCGACGACGGGCGGCCAAGCTTCCGCCAAGGCAATGTCGAAGTCTGCATTGGCGTCGCCGGTTTTGGCTTTTGTGATGGTATTGATCGAGCGGATCGTTCGCGTGTCGTCCCAGTTTTGGCTGTCACGGCCGATGAAGACGGTGGAACCAACCTTGATGACACCCGGCCCTGAGTCGTCCCCGTTGACGCAGTGGTTCGCGGTGACGATTAGAGTCGAAGTGACGTAGAAGCCAGTACAGCCGCCGCCGAGCGCGACGACCGCGTTGCGCCAAGGATCGCTGGTTGGGCCGTTGTCAGCCGTGCCGTTCCAAATCGCCTGGCTGACCTGTTGCGTCGCCGCTTCCCCACTCGCGCCCGTGCCGTTGCAGGCGCTGGCCGCGATACACAGAACCAAAGAAGCCCACTTCGAATGCTTTGTCATGAAACCCCGCCAAACTAGTGAATTACAAATCGACGTGACTCAATTGGGCGACAGCGCAACGGCGACGGCCGTGGTGATGGGACGAGGACAGTCGCCGCCACTGGTGTCGACTCGCACCGTCCGGGATGCTTCGGCATACCCGGTTTTTCGGACGTGGAGCTCGTACTCCCCCGCCTGATATGCGCCGCTATAGGTGCAATCCAGATTCCAAAATGCTTCTGGAGCGGCTGACGAATCCCTGCTTCCTGTCACGTCTGCATCGCAGATGGCTAAGCCCGTTGCCGAGTCACTGACGGTCAGGTCAACCCCCGCGACCAAGATGAAATTGCAATGTTGTGATTCGGGCGCGCATGCCACCAATGGCCCCGCTACGACACCTAAAATCACCCACGCCACCACCACGAACTTCACCATCGATTGCGTCTGCTTGTACTTTGGATCCGACACTAACTCAAGCATCACGCGCGCGAACGCAACGACTGAAACCAACAGCCTCATCGTGGAACTGGCCCCACCCGCCAACGCCGAAGGGCACTGCGCAGTTCAAAACGTCATATAAACCGGTGCTTAGCTCGCCCGTCGCAAGGAAGGGGAACCTCAGCATCAGCTTTCTTGCGGCTCGTTTCGAGCAATCTTCGCGGCATTGTTTGTGACACCTCGAGCGCGAGCCATTTCAGTCTTTCGATCCCGGAAGCGTTGACAGCCACAATGATCGACTTTTCATCACGGGGTGTACCAGCGATGACGATGACTGCGTTAGGTCGCGCGGGTGCGCGGGTGGATGTGGATCCATCCGCCTTGGACCGATTGCTTGATCTTGACCACGCAATCGCGCCAGTTGACCGGCAGCGAAAGCGCTGTCGCCGAGCGCTCGGATGCCATCCTCGGACCGAGGCCTATTACGACATGGTGCGCAACTGCTACGCACCATTCGGGCGGGGGAGACAAGGATGACGCCACGAAACAGGCCGCAGATTCGGCACATTCCTCGAGCGGTCGGCTATCAGGTATCTGGCGCGGCCTTTGCTTTGATAGCAGCATGCGCACGGGTCGCTTCCTGGTATCCGATCTCGACGAGGACCTCACTGCTAGCTTTCGCAATGCGGACTACGCAGTTCGCTTCGCCCGCTGGTTGGCTCGCGGTCGCAGCGAAGAGCTCAGCGTCGTCGTGTCGGACGAGGCCCGCTCGGGAGCGATCGTCTGGATTGAACCTCAGCCGAAAGGGGTGGCCAAGCAAGCTCACCTCACCGGGCCAACGGGATTGTGAGCCATCGGAACTGCCGCTCGTGGCTCAACCGTATACGAGCTGATCTCGAATAGCCTCGGAGCGGTTCCCAGCCAGCGGGTGCAGTTCTACCGATGCTGGACGATGCCCGTGTTCAGGTCTGCGGAGATGCCGATCTCCAGCACGGAGATGAATCGATCGTACCAGATGTTATAGTAGTCCTGACCCTGATAGTACGCCGCGTAGAGCCCGACATCGATCGCTGGCGGCCGGACTGCGTATTTGACCGAGATGGGGAAGCGCGCAAAGAACGTGTTGGCGTTGGTCGGCTTTTGCATCTCGCTGAGGATAGCCGTCACACCCACAGAAAGATCGGAAGCGTAGCCTCCGAGCTTGGAATAGATCGTCGTCCCGAGGCGCAGCCGGAGGTTGCCGTATGTCGAGCGTAGTTCCTCGTTTTCGAGCACGCGTGGGTGCCACTCGAGCACGATCGAGTTCCAGCCCGAGGAAGGGCTCTTCCAGACATTGGGGTACGCGGCGAATTCGAAGTAGTTCGTACCGAAGCTGCCGGCCTTATGGTTGTGCGAGCCATCCTCGTTGTAGAACGCACCCGATTGACCGTTTGAATGATGCAGGAAAGCCGCCGAAAAATAAGCGGTTGGGCCGTTCGCTGAGTCGTCGAACCAGAAGAAGGTCGTCAGCCGCGGCATGTAGCTCGGCGTACTTACCGGCGCTGACTTTGCGGCAAACATCCTGAGGATGATCTTCGGCGTCAGAAACAGCGCGACATGCCACGATCGCGGCAGCACCGAGAAGTTCGGGACCAGGTCCGCTTCGAAAATGAGCGGCTCGAGACCCGCGATTCCGATCGGAAAAGCTACATAGCTCCGCTCCAAGTTCGCGCGCACGATGTCGCCGAGCGTTAGAGTGTACATTTCGGGCGCAGGCACTCCGGGCGCGGGCACTTCCGGCGCTTGCACTGGCGCGGGCACTTCCGGCGCTTGCACTGGCGCGGGCACTTCCGGCGCTTGCACTGGCGCGGGCACTTCCGGCGCTTGCACTGGCGCGGGCACTTCCGGCGCCGGATCCGCGCGGCATGGCCGCACCAAGCTGATCATCGGGACCAGGAGCACCCACAAGAAACGCTGCATTCGAGCCGGGACGCTACCACGCGACCGGCGCGCCGGGTCACCTCTCGAACGCCAGCCGCGCTTCCGCGGGAAAGCCTTGGAGCTGAAGTTCAGGCCTGAGGCCGACGAGGCGGCTGGCTGAGGGTATTGCCAGACTCAGCGGTAGCCGGGCTCGAAACACGCTATCGACGACACACGGACACACGGACACACGGACACACGGACACACGGACACACGGACACGCGACCGATGTCTCAGTTGCGCGGGTCTGCTGTTTGCGGGAGGCTCGTCAGACATTGTCTCTTTTCCTAGGAGCTCTCAGCGATGCGGTCACGAGGCAGAACTGGACGCGGAGGCACGGTTGAACTAAGCTTGATGCTTGGTCAGAAGCAAGGGTGGTGCATTCAGCCTAGTGTGTGCGGTGGGCGTGTTCGCATGGGCAACCAGCGCCGCAGCGTACTGCCGCACCATGAGCTGTGAACTGGGTGAAGATCCGGAGCACCCCACCTGCCCCCGTGACCCTCAGGGCTGCGTCACCAAAGGCAACCACGTGCATTGGGCCAGCGCATGCCTGAACTACGCCGTGCAGGTCGACGGCTCAGCCGAGTCCAATCTCGACGCAGATCAGGCGCAAGCCCTAGCCGAAGAGGCATTCAGGGCTTGGAAGAGCGCTGAGTGTCCGGGTGGCGGGTCGCCCAAGTTCGAGGCGCACTTTCAAGGCTTCGTGGCCTGTGACCGCCGGGAATCGGTGTGCGCCGGGGCCGGGCAAAACGTGAACGTGCTGATGTTCCATGACTCGAGCTGGCCGCACAACGCGGGAGCGATCGGTGTAACGACGCTCAACGGCGGCACGAGCTCAGGTCTCGTGGTCGACGCCGACGTCGAGATCAACTCGCAGAACTTTCCGTTCAACAGCGATGATTCGGGTACGATGCGGACTTCGCTGCTGTATGTTCTTGCGCACGAATTCGGCCACTTCCTGGGTCTCGCCCACAGCGGCGCACCCGGCGCGTTGATGGGCACCAACTATCAGAGCTTGCCAATGAGCCAAAATTTGCTCGGAAGCGATGACGTAGCGGCGATCTGCGCAGCCTATCCGCCCGGCGCCGCACTCGATTGCGCGGCGAGTGGTCCTGCCTACGATAATTGCCAGTATGCGGTCGGCACGAAGCCGCCCGAGTGCAAGCTCGCTTCGCTCACGCAAGACTCGAGCAGTTGCAGCTGTCGCTTGTCCGCCAACGGCGGACGTCCGAGCTCGGTCTCCATCGCCGCACTCGGCATCCTATTGGCCACGCTCGTGCAACGACGACGCGCTCGCGGATCGAAGCGCGCGCCTTAGGCGAACGTCGGCGGGGCTGGGCAGTTCGAACTGAACCAGCTCAGTCCGTGAGCACGCAGTTCCAGCCGCCGCAGGTGTTTGCGCCGGCGCAAGTGTGCTCAGAGAGCAGTTGCGTCCCGTTGTCGTACGAGAAGCCCTTGGCCGTGGCGAAGCCGCCGCAATGCGGCATGACCTCGACCGTGCCGCCGCGAGCGTCGCACAGCGCTTTGAAGTCGGCCTCGGTCAACACGCCGACGTTTTTGCTCGAGGTGATGTGCGCGGGTTCGTTCGGATCTGCGCCCGCGCCGGCGGCGCCGCTAGTCCCCCCGCCCCCTGCCCCAGCGCCCGGGCCCGCGCCCGCGGCGCCGGCACTGCCCGCCGAGTCGCCAGCGCCGCCCTGGGACGGAGCGGCAGAGCCCGCTGCGCCGCCGTCCCCCGAGTCGCTCGCGCCGGCGAGCGAGCCTTCCGCGCCCGCCGCTGACGTCGACCCAGCGGCTGCCGCTGCGCCCGCTTCGCTGTTCCCGGAAGCGCCGTCATCAGTCGCCGAGCAGCCCGTGGGGGCCAGGCAGAGCAAGCCCGCCAACGCGGCTCCCAGCAGGCTTTGATTCGATGTGAGGGCGGTACCTAAAGCAAGATGGCGCATGAATTGCGTCAGCTTAGCAGCGTTCTCGCGCTCACGCTCAGCGTTATTCCGGCCGCGAGCGCCACGAGCGGGCGCACCCACCTCGTGCACTGTAGAGTTCGGGCATGGCCGCAGAGCGTCCCCAGCTCAAACCAGACGCGTTGGGGCTCGGCCTGCGGGTCCCACACTATGGGCCCGTGCTCGAACACTGGCCGGACGTCGGGTACTTCGAGATCATCAGCGAAAACTTTCTGGGCGACGCGGCGCCAGCACGGCGGCACTTGGATCTGGTGCGTGAGCGCTATCCGATCGTCTTGCATGGCGTGGGGCTCAACCTGCTGGGTCACGAGCCGCTGAGCTCCGCGTACCTCGACCAGCTTTGTTGGCTCGCGGAGTACGTCGATGCGCCGTTCGTGAGCGACCACCTTTGCTGGACCGGCGCGCAAGGGCTCAGCCACCACGACTTGCTGCCGGTGCCTTACGTCGACGATCTGATCGGCGTGGCGGCGGAGCGCGCGGCGTTCGTCCAGCGGCAGCTGGGGCGGCCTTTTGGACTCGAGAACCTCTCGACGTACGTGGAGTTCGAAAACTCGACCATGCCCGAGTGGCAATTCTACAGCGCGGTGGTCGAACAGGCTGGATGTTGGTTCATGCTCGATGTGAACAACATTTACGTGTCGAGTCAGAACCACGCTTTCTCGGCGCACAGCTACTTGGACGCCGTCGACTTCAACCGCGTTCTGCAGGTGCACATCGCCGGACATTCGCGCGAGACCGACGGCACGATCATCGATACTCACGATCGCGCCGTTGCTGATGACGTATGGCGCTTGTATGCCGAGGCTTGGCAGAAGAAGGGCCCGTTCCCCACCCTGCTCGAGTGGGATGAGCGCATTCCGCCGCTGCCCGAGGTGCTGGCGGAGCTCCAGAAAGCGGCCCTGGTGCGCGCGTGAACCAAGCATTTCCTGCCTGGCTCGAGCAATTTCAAGAGCGCTTCGGCCGCGTGATCCGCACGCCTTTGGAGCGAGCGAATGGCTCGCTCCGGGCGGCGGACGAGACCTATGACCAGACCCTCACCCAGCTCGCGCTAGCGAGTGAACGACTGGGGCCGAACGCGCGGCTGGCGATCTACAACCGACAATACTGGTTTCGCCTGTTCACGTTGTTTCACGGCGCGTTCCCGCTCACGACGCGGTTACTGAGTCACTTCACGTTCAACGGTTACGTCTCGCGCTTCCTCGTTGCACGGCCGCCCCGCCATTGGGACAGCGAATCCATGCTCGTCGGCTTCGATGAATTTTTGCAGCAAGCGCTGCCGGCTGGCACGACGCCGGTGGAGGGACAGAGCGCTCCCGTCGACACGCTCGCGGTGCTCGAGGCGGCGCGCATCGATAGCGCGTTTCATCGGGTATTCCGCGCGCCTGCGCTCGACGCATTTCAGCCGACTGCCGAGCACGCCGCGCGTTTGCTGACCAGTCGCTTGATCGCTTCGCCGGCCTCCGCCGTGCTGGAGGAGCACTGGCCGCTTTGCGAGCTACGGCCACAAATCGTGATGGAAGTTGGCGAGGCAGCTCGCGCGTTGCCTCCTCGGTTCGACGCAGCTCGTCACTGGCTGCTGCTGCGCCGAGAAAACCGGCTTGCGTTGTTGCCGCTGGAAGCGCGTGAGGCGCGACTTTTAGGCCTCTTGAGCGGGCTCAGCCTGGAAGGCGCGCTCGCGCAGCTGGAGCACGAGTGTCCGGCCGAAGAACGCCCGAGCCTACCCGCAGTCACGCAGCGTTGGCTCGCGCGCAGCGTTGCGCTCGGAATGTGGGTCGGCCTCGAGGCACTCTGATGCGCCTCGAGCATCTCGGCGCGCGAGCCATCGCGTAGACGTGCCAGCTCGCCGACAGTGACCCCTAATAGCGGGTCAGCGCGGATCGGTCCACGAACCGGGACTCGCTGCCGTTCCGCTCATGTCGCTCGAACGCTCGCTCCGGGCCTCGGCGAGCGCTCGCAACGTCCCTGTGACATCGAGATTCGCAGTGTAAACCGGCGTGCCCGGCTGTTGACGCCACGAGTCGTCGATTCCGCCCGCGTCTACGGCGTCGAAGCCGAGCGCGTTCGTGAGTGCCATGACCTTGGCCTTCGCTTTCGGATCGTCGCCTGCGATCGGAAGCGCGAACCGATCGCCGGCGCCGCGAGGCCGTCCACCCCGCAGAAGATCCTCGGCCCAGAGGTTGTTGTAGGCCTTCACGACAGGCCGGCCAAGCGTGTCCGAGACCCAACGACTCTCGGTCTTCCCTAGCTCGATCGAGTCGATTCGGCCGTCGCGCTGGCGCGGATAGTAGTTCCCGGCGTCGATCACCACGGTTTCCGCGGACAGATCGGCCAAGAGATTGCGCGGCAGCTTGGCGACCGCATATTCCGGGATGGCAAGGATCACGAGCTCGCCGGCTCGCGCGGCCTCTTGGACCGACACTGCGTGCGCGCCGGTCTCGCTGGCCAACGCAGCGAGCGAAGCCGGACCGCGCGAGTTGGCGACGAAGACGTCATGCCCGAGCGCGCGCAGGCGTCGAGTCAAGGTGCCACCGATATTCCCGGAGCCGATGATCCCGACCCGCATTCGCGGCTCCGCGTTTCTCACCACATCGATGCGCACACCGAGTTCGAGGAGACGCTCGACCGAGACCGAGGGGTCGAGGATGCTCTCGGGATGGTAGAGGCCTGGTGTGACCGGCGAACCTCCGCGGCGGCCGAGCAGGCGCTCGAGCGCGAGGGCCGCACCGTACGCGCTCATGCGTGCATGAACGTCGTTGTCGGAGAGCGTCACGCGAATCGTGGACAAGGAGCCGCTCTGGGCCTCGCCCTTCAGCTCGATAATCACTTGCGTGGCGCTCTTTTGTTCCTCTGGGCCTCGCACCGCGAGATCGACGCGCAGGGATCGCGCCTGGGTCGCGGCGGCGAGACTGACGACGTCGAGCAGCGGAAGGGCGTAAGCAGTCCGCTCGCAGCCCGCAGGGTCGACGATGGCTCGCGCCGACGCGGCATCCTTCAACCAGAGCCACTCGCCATCGCGCAGGATGAGTGCGCCGTGGCCCCCCTGCGCGTAGCGCACGAAGTCGGCTTGGGCAGCCGGACCCCCGGTATCATCGGAGCCAACCACGCCAGCGATCTCGATTGACGTGACATCGCGCAACTCCTTGGCGAAGTGGAGCGCTGCGAGCGTGGCGGTTCCTCCCACGACATGCCCGAGCATCAGCACTGGCGCTCGCTTCGGCTCGCGCACGAAGAGGCCGATAGCCGGTGCGATATCGAACGAAAAGTCAGAAAACGCAAGGTAGGGCACACCCTTCTGTTGCGCGTACCGCATCGAACGCATGCCGCTGTCTTTGACGAACACGGCCACTGCACTGAAGGGAGCATCTGCCGGCAAGCCAAGATCGTCGCGCCCGAGATCGACGACGAGCCACGACGTAGGCCCGCCCGTTTCGCTCGCCACACGCTGGGCTTTTTGTGAATCGCGCCCAGCGATGACGATGGGCAGCTCCGGCTGCAGCTTGCGTAGCGTGCGGGCCGCGCGCCCACCGACGACCCCAGAGCCCCCGATAAGAAGAACCGATCCCTCGAGAATAGCGTTCATTAGCAGCTCCCTTGCAAACCTACGTTTTGTAGGTTACATTATGTATGTACGGCAGCCGTTCTAGTGTCAAGGCGAGGTCGAAGAAAAATCGCGCGAGCGCAAGACGAACCACCACGCGACGAGCGCTACGCCGCGTACATGCGTAGCGTGACCCGAGTCCGTTGCGAATGGCACGCAATCACCGCCGCCTTGCCGGGCTTCGCTAGCGCGTGCGCATTGACGAATTCCGGACTTCTTACCAAGCTCAGCGCCAATGGCATTCAGCGCGGTGCGGCAGTGGGCAGGGCTCGTTTCGATGGCAATAACCCTCGGCTGCGCGCACCCCTCGCCTGCGTCTGCAACGAGCCACGCCACCGCACCTGCGCCTGCAAGGAGTCAGCCCAGCGCGCACGTCGTCGCTCCTGCGGCGAGACCGGCGGGCTCACTTGCATCTACTCAGAGTTCAGCGTTAGCGCGGCCGCACCTGCGCGTGGGGACCAGCGGTGACTATTCGCCATTTTCGGGCTTCACGAGATACCCCGAAGGCTCGACCAGCTTGGCGCGCTCGACCGTCCCGGCGTCGGCGTGAGCAGTCAGAAACACGATCGGGATCGAAACGGTCGCGGAGTACTTCCGGTCAGTTTGGCACGATCGGAGCATCCCTCTCGGGTTATCACGAAGCGCGTCGATCGGCGCGAGAATGCCTGCGCCACGAGAGAAGGCCGGCGAGACCTTCACCCGGGGCTTCCCTGGTGAGTGAGTCCCGGGCCGACTGCAGCCACCTGCTCGTCAATTGCTCCAGGAGATGACGGATTTCAGCCCCTCGGTTGATCAAGTACTACCAGTAGGAAACGTCCGAAGCGTACCCCACGGGCGCCTGTGCCGCGGGAGGCGCCCCGATGTGCTCGATTCGAGAGGCAATCGCCCAATGTTACCGTTACGGCGCCTCGTGCGCGCCGATATCGACGATCGCACCCTTCACGCGCGCGGTGCCGTCGATATCGAATGGCAGCACCTCGCTGGCGTCGTTATCACCGTCCAAGTCGAGCACATCGACAGGCAAATCGGCGTTGCCACCGTGGTCCTTGCACGGCGAAGCCGATTGCAATTTCAGATCCAGGGCGCTCGCCACGGTGCTCGCGAACAGCGGATCTTGGTCGATGTTGCCATTGGTACTGAACCCACTCCCCTGCACGTCGGAGGAACGGACGGTGCTGGTGGCGCTGCCATTGTTGAATACTTGGTTGCCTTGCATGAAGGCCGTATTGCCCCAGAAAATGCTATTGAGAAGGGTCGAACTACCGGCATCATTGTAGATGGCTCCGCCGGAACCCGCAGCGCTACTATTGCCGTAAAACGTGCTGCTCGTGACCGTCAATTGACTTGCGGAGTTTCCACCATTGTGCAGGGCTCCGCCGCCCATGCGGCTACGATTCGCCGTGAACTCAGCGTTCACGAGTGACATGGTGCTGCCGTTGAAGGAGATGGCGCCGCCGGTACCGTACGTGGAAGTCGCCCCCGTGCCGAACGCCGTATTGTTATGAAAGGTGACGGTGGCCAATGTCGCACTGCACCCGGGACCACAATAGAGGGCTCCGCCGTAGCTGCCGTTGCCCGCCGTCACCGAGTTGTCATTGAAGCTAGTGCGCTTGATCTTGACTGTGCCCGTGGCGTAGATCGCGCCCCCGGCAGCCGTAATGCCGCTGGGGTTGATGGCACTGTTACCCGTGAAGGTGCTATCTTCGACCGTGAGCGACCCGGCCTTGATCGCGCCGGTGGTTACACCCGCGTTGTTGGAGAACGTGCTGCCCCGAACGATCAGCTGGTTGGTGTTGGTGGTGATGGCCGGACCGGCTCCGCCCTTGTTGCCCTTGAAAATACAATTATCGATGGTCGTCGTACCACCACCAACGACGTATGCTGAGGCTCCGAAATCCGAGGTGGTGTTGTTTTCGAAGCTCGTGTTTCGAATCTGAACCGGGATGAATGACATCAGGGCGCCGCCGCTGTTCCCAGAAAAGCTGCAGCCATCGACGAGCAAGCTGCCAGTCCCCTCCACGTAAATGCCTGCGCCCCGCGGGACACTGCCCGATACCAGGTTGGAGGTAAAATTGCTGTTCGCAACCTTTGCCGAACAAGTGCCGGTGACATTCAAGGCCCCGCCGGAGTCGGTGCCCTGGTTTGCGGTCAACGTACAGTTGTCGATGGTGAGTGTACCGCTGCCGCACACAATCGCGGTCTCGCTGGAGCGTGTCACCGTGAAGCCGTCGAGTTTCGCTCCGTTTGCCGAAGTGACCACGTGAGTCAGATTATCACTGGCGGCGCTGGTGCCGATTTCACCGGTGATGGTGGTCACGTTGGTCTTCACGTTGCGCGCAGAAAGCGAAAGCTCGCCGCCACCAAAGCCGCCGTAGAGCGCAACGCCGGTGCGCATCAAAAGCGTGGCCGTCTTCGCAGCAGCAAAGGGATCGGCCTTGTAGGTCGGGACGTAGGACCCTTTCGCGACCCACACGTCGCACGCGGCCGTTTGAGCAAAAGCGGCGTCGACGCCTGCCTGCAGGCTGACTTTGGCGGCTGCCCAAGTCTGGCCAGAATTGGTGTCACTGCCGCCCAGCTGGCTCACATACACGACGCACGTCGCGCAATTGGTTCCCGTCGAACCTTCCGGACAAACATTGCCGCCCGTACCGCCAACGCCGCCACTGCCGACTCCGCCATTGCCGACTCCGCCATTGCCGACGCCGCCATTGCCGACGCCGCCGTTGCCGACTCCGCCGTTGCCCACGCCGCCATTGCCGACGCCGCCGTTGCCGACTCCGCCATTGCCGACGCCGCCGTTGCCCACGCCGCCGTTGCCCACGCCGCCGTTGCCCACGCCGCCGTTGCCCACGCCGCCGTT
>Ga0164308_10000398_pt1 | contig 23995 bp, 22 predicted proteins | sample Whisoiple_246_MG_FD_109983 | JGI IMG/M metagenome (GOLD analysis project Ga0164308, IMG submission 109983) | Soil microbial communities amended with fresh organic matter from upstate New York, USA - Whitman soil sample_246_MG | ecosystem: Environmental > Terrestrial > Soil > Unclassified >... | reverse complement strand
TTCTACGCGCGTCCACTGATCGCGACCGCCGCCTCGATCGTCGTACTCACCGGCATCGCGTCCGCCGCACCCGCCGCCACCCCCGCGACGCCGCCGGCCGCCACCCTCGACGACACGTACTACCAGAACGCCCTCGGCAAGACGGGCACCGCGCTCAAGAGCTCGCTGCACACGATCATCAGCGACCAGACCAAGCTCTCCTACAGCCAGGTCTGGGACGCCCTCAAGGCCACGGACCAGGACCCGGCGAACTCGTCCAACGTGATCCTGCTGTACACCGGCCGCTCCCAGTCCAAGAGCGGGAACGGAGGCGATGTCGGCGACTGGAACCGGGAACACGTCTGGGCGAAGTCCCACGGCGACTTCGGCACCGCGACCGGTCCCGGCACGGACATCCACCACCTGCGCCCCGAGGACGTGCAGGTGAACTCCATCCGCGGCAACAAGGACTTCGACAACGGCGGCAGCGCCGTGTCGGGGGCGCCCGGCAACTACACCGACGGCGACTCCTTCGAGCCGCGCGACGCGGTCAAGGGGGACGTGGCCCGGATGATCCTCTACATGGCGGTGCGGTACGAGGGCGACGACGCCTTCGCCGACCTGGAGCCGAACGACCGCGTGAGCAACGGGTCGGCCCCGAACATCGGGCGGCTGTCCGTACTCAAGCAGTGGAGCCAGGAGGACCCGCCGGACAGCTTCGAGAAGAACCGCAACCAGGTCATATTCGACCGGTTCCAGCACAACCGGAACCCGTTCATCGACCACCCCGAGTGGGTCGAGGCCATCTGGTAGGGGCTCAGCCTGGACCGGCCAGGACCCGCGCGCACTGTTCGGCGGCCTCCTCGCGGGAGCCGAAGCGCGGCAGGTCCTGGCCGGTCCGCTCGCGGAGCAGGTCCGGGGGACCCAGCCGGTCGCCCGGATCGACGACGGCCGCACGCCTGCCCTCCCGCGCGAGCCGGGAGAGGCCGGCGTGCAGCAGCACGAGGGCGTCGGAGTCGGCGCCGGTCACCTCCCGCAGGTCGAGCACCACGGGCCCGCCGTCCTCCGAGCCCGACTCGTCGAGCGCGTACAGCACACGCTCCGCCGCGGTGAAGTCGAGTGCGCCCTGGGCTGCGACGACACCCACGCGTCCGTGGAGAGCGCGTGCGAGCCGGCCGGTCGGTGCCGAGGGGAGCACGTCGGCGGTGGTGACCAGGGTGACGGTGGAGCCGGGAAGGGCCGGGTTCCTCATGAGGTGGAGCCCGAGACGTTCCGAGAGCGCGCCGAGCGCCGCGTGGCCGCGTACCGAGGTGCCCGACGTGTCCAGGAGCGGGCTGTAGGCGGCCAGACCGAAGCGGGCCGGCCCGGCGGCGAGCAGGCCGCCGGAGACCCCGCTCTTGGCGGGCAGCCCGACCCTGAGCAGCCAGTCGCCGGAGGAGTCGTACATTCCGCAGGTCGCCATGACGGCGAGGACCTGGGCCGCGACCTCGGGGGAGACGACCCGCTCCCCGGTGACCGGATTGACACCGCCGTAGGCCAGGGTCGCCGCCATCACGGCGAGATCGACGGCCGTGGCCCGCACCGCGCACTGCCGGAAGTAGGTGTCCACCGCCTGCACCGGGTCGACGGGCAGGCTTCCCGTGCTGCGGATCAGGTAGGCGAGCGCCCGATTGCGGTCCCCGGTGGCCGCCTCGGAGCCGTGGACGTCCTCGTCGACGTCCAGCTTCCGCCCGGCGAACCGGCTCAGACAGCTCAGGATGCGGCCGAACGCGGGTTCCTCGCGGCTGTCGGGGACCAGGGCGGTGGTCACGATGGCGCCCGCGTTGACCATCGCGTTGGCAGGCCGTCCGGTACCGGGTTCCAGGCTGATGGCGTTGAACGCCTCGCCGCTCGGTTCGGCGCCCACCCAACGGCTCACCTCGTCGAGGCCGAGCGCGGCCAGCGCGAGGGCGTAGACGAAGGGCTTGGACACCGACTGCAGGGTGAAGGGGGTGTCCGCCGCCCCGGCGCTGTAGGCGTGCCCGTCCATGCTCACGAGGGCGAGCCCGAAGTCGTCGGGATCCGACCTGGTCAATTCGGGGATGTAGTCGGCCTGTCGGCCCTCGTCCACGCCGGCGAAGCGTGCGTGGAGTTCGCGGAGCGCGTCCGTCACGGCCTCGGAGGCGCTCACCGGAGGCCGGCCGGGCGCCGCGCGGGCCCCGGGCCGGGCAGCCCCTCCGCCGTGCCCTCGGGTCCGGCGGCGGTCCGCGAATCCGGCGGGGCGGACGTGGACATCGCATACACCTCCAGAGGGAGACGAATAATTCGCCCATATTAGGATCAAAAGGTATGAATTGACTCGTCGAACGACCGCTCCGCACCAGGGGGCGGCCCCAGCACCGCGGACCCCGAACCCCCGGGAGGGAACGATGGACACGGACGCGCTGACGCCCGGCCTGCTGCAGGAACTCCGGGCCACCAGGCCCTATCCGGCCCTGTCCCTGACGATGCCGACCCACCGCCGTGCGCCGGACAACGCCCAGGACGCCGTGCGGCTGCGCAACCTCGTGGCCGAGGCCGGCAACCGGCTGGACGCCGACCCCCGGGTGACCCACGAGGCCCGGGCCGCGGTGAAGGCACAGCTGGACCGTGCGGTGGCCGAGGTGGACCAGCGCCGCGCCCTGGAGTCCCTCGTGATCTTCGCCGACGCCGACGAGTACCAGATCTGGCAGCTTCCGCGCACCGCGCCCGAACGAGTGGTCCTCAGCGACAGTTACCTCACCCGCAACCTGGTCGCGGCAAAGGCGGGGGCGCAGTTGTTCTGGGTGCTCAGCCTGTCCGCCGAGCACGCCTCCCTGTTCTCCGGCACGAGCGAGGGCCTGCGTCCCGAGCACAGGAACGGTTTCCCGCTCACGGCCCCGCACGAGGAGCCGAACCCGCAGCGCAAGGAGCAGATCGGGGACACCCCGAGCACCTACAGCAGCGAGGACGCCCGCAACTTCCTGCGCTCGGTCGACGAACAGCTGCGCGCGGTCCTGGCGGCCGATCCGCGTCCGCTCTTCCTGGTGGGCCTCGCACCGGCCCTCTCCCTGCTCGACGAGGTGGGCGAGAGCGCGAAGCAGGCCGTGGGCCGGGTCGCCAAGGGGACGACGGCGGACACGACGGCTCCCGAGCTGCTCAAGGAGCTGGGCCCGGCGCTGGAGGACTGGCGCGAGAAGACCGCCTCACGGATCCGGGGCAGGCTGGACAAGGCCCACAGCAGCCGCTCGTTCGCCGGCGGACTCGACGAGGTGTGGCTGGCCGTACGGGAGGGCCGTGCGGGCCTGGTCGCGGTCGAGGAGCACTTCGACGAGACGGTGAGGATCACCGACGGCCACCTGGAGCCGGTGGGCACGGAGGCCACGCCGTCCGAGGACGGACAGATCCGCGAGGACATCGTCGACGAACTGGTCGAAGCGGCACTGGACAAGGGCTGCGAGGTCGCCGTCGTCGCGGACGACTCCCTCGCGCACCACGGCAGGCTCGCGGCGGTCCTGCGTTTCTGATCGCGTGTCCTTGCGTGAGGATTATGTGAATATTGTCTAGATTTGGCGCTCCGCAGTCGATCCCACCACGTCGATCTCCCCGATCGCGTCGGACACGGAGGAGAGCCAGTCATGGACCGATTCAGGCGCGTGTCGGCGGCAGCCCTGCTCACAGCGGTGGCGCTGACCGGAGCGGTGGGCGGAGCCGCGGCTTCGTCCGGTGTCCCCGCACCGCCGTCCGGGAAGCGCGCGCAGGACCTGGCCGAGCGGCCGGCCGTCTCCGCCTACGCGACCGCGCGCAGCGTCGCGGCCTGGGAGGAGTTCCGTATCCACGGCGCGGCCCGGAACATCCCGTCCGGCACCCCGGTCACGCTGCAGCAGAGGCAGGGCGAGCGGTGGGTGACGCTGCCCGCCACGATCAGGACCACCAGGAGTGGCGAGTACAGCATGCGTGTGAAGCTGGGCATCACGGGCGAGAACGCCCTCCGGATCGTCGGAGGCGGGGCCGTGTCCCCCGTCGTCCGCACCACCGTGACGGCGGTCGTGACCCCCGCGGTACCGGCGGCCTCGCCCACCACCGTGCGCTGAGCGTCCGACGCCCCGCGCACTCCGGCCGGCCCGCTTCCTGCGAGCCGGCCGGAGTGCGTCGTCGGGTGTTCAGCCCTCCCAGGCCCAGTCGGCGACCTCGGGCATGTCCGTGCCGTGTTCCCGGATCCAGGCGTGGTGCCGGGTGCGGGCGTCCGCCATCGCCTGCCGTACGGCGACGGCGCGGACCCCCAGCCCGGGCACCCGGTCGAGCACGTCCATGACCAGCCGGTAGCGGTCCAGGTCGTTGCGGACCACCATGTCGAACGGCGTGGTCGTGGTCCCCTCCTCCTTGTAGCCGCGCACATGGAGATGGGCGTGCCCCGCGCGCCGGTACGCGAGACGGTGCACCAGCCAGGGGTAGCCGTGGTAGGCGAAGATCACCGGCCTGTCCCGGGTGAAGACGGCGTCGTACTCCGCGTCGGGCATGCCGTGCGGGTGCTCCTCGTGCGGCAGCAGCCGGGTCATGTCGACCACGTTGACCACACGCACGGCGAGCTCCGGAAGATGACGGCGCAGCAGTCCGGCCGCGGCCATCGTCTCCAGGGTGGGTACGTCGCCGGCACAGGCCAGCACCACGTCGGGTTCGCGGCTGCCGTCCTCGGTCCCGGCCCATTCCCAGACCCCGGCCCCCCGGGCGCAGTGCGCGCGTGCCTCGTCGAGGGTGAGCCAGTCGAAGCCGGGCTGCTTCCCGGCGACGATCACGTTGACGTAGTCACGGCTGCGCAGCACGTGATCGGCGGTGGACAGCAGAGTGTTGGCGTCCGGCGGCATGTAGACCCGGACGACCTCGGGACTCTTGTTGAGGATGTGGTCGACGAAGCCGGGGTCCTGGTGCGAGAAGCCGTTGTGGTCCTGACGCCAGACGTGCGAGGTGAGGAGGTAGTTCAGCGAGGCGACGGGTGCGCGCCAGTGCAGCCGCCGCGACGTGCGGAGCCACTTGATGTGCTGGTTGACCATCGAGTCGACGATATGGGCGAAGGCCTCGTACGAGGAGAACAGGCCGTGCCGGCCGGTGAGGAGATAACCCTCCAGCCAGCCCTGGCACAGGTGTTCCGACAGGACTTCCATCACCCTGCCGTCACGGGCCAGATGTTCGTCGGTCGGAAGGACCTCCGCCTGCCAGGCCTTTCCGGTGGCCTCGTAGAGCGCGCCGAGGCGGTTGGACTCGGTCTCGTCGGGCCCCACCACCCGGAAGTTCCTGCGGTCGGCGGTGGCCGCCATGACGTCCTCGAGCAGTCCGCCCAGGATCCGGGTGGGCTCGTGCAGGACGGTCCCCGGCCTGTCGACCCGCACCGCGTGGTTCTCGAGGGGCGGGAGCGGAAGGTCGCGCAGGAGCAGCCCGCCGTTGGCGTACGGTGTCGCCCCGAGCCGGGCGGTCCCCTCGGGAACGCATTCCAGGACCTGGGCGGTGGGCCTGCCCTCGGAGTCGAAGAGTTCCTCGGGGCGGTAGGAGCGCATCCACTCCTCGAGCTGACGCAGGTGATCGGGATTGTCCCGGACCCCGGGCAGGGGCACCTGGTGGGCCCGCCAGGTGTTCTCGACGGGGAGCCCGTCCACCTCCTCCGGGCCGGTCCAGCCCTTGGGGGTGCGCAGCACGATCATGGGCCAGCGGGGACGCACGGACGCGCCTTCGGAGCGCGCCGCGCGCTGGTACCCGTCGATGCGGTCCACGGCGAGGTCCATGGCGGCGGCCAGCGCGCGGTGGACGACGGCCGGCTCGTCCCCCTCGACGTACACGGGATCGTGGCCGTATCCGCGCAGGAGTGCGTCGAGTTCGTCCTCGGGCAGCCGGGCCAGCACCGTGGGGTTCGCGATCTTGTACCCGTTGAGGTGCAGGACGGGCAGGACCGCGCCGTCGTGCACGGGGTCCAGGAACTTGTTGGAGTGCCAGGACGCGGCCAACGGTCCCGTCTCCGCCTCTCCGTCGCCGACCACACAGGCGACCAGCAGCTCGGGGTGGTCGAAGGCGGCGCCGTAGGCATGGGTCAGCGCGTACCCCAGCTCGCCGCCCTCGTGGATGGACCCGGGAGTCTCCGGTGCGACATGGCTGGGAACACCGCCGGGGAAGGAGAACTGCTTGAACAGCGCGCCCATCCCGGCACGGTCGCGGCTGACATCGGGGTACGTCTCGGAGTAACTGCCCTCCAGCCACGAGTTGGCGAGGACGGCGGGGCCGCCGTGGCCGGGCCCCCAGACGCACATCGCCCGGCGCTTCCGGGTCCGGACGATCCGGTTCAGATGGGTGTGGACCAGGTTCAGTCCGGGTGAGGTGCCCCAGTGGCCGAGCAGTCGCGGCTTGATGTGCTCGGGGGCCAGCGGCTCCTCCAGGAGGGGGTTGGCCATCAGATAGATCTGGCCGACCGCCAGGTAGTTGGCGGCACGCCAGTGCGCGTCCAGTGCCGCGATCTCGGCGTCGGAGGGGGCGGAGGCCCCGGACGGCGTTCGGGCGTCGGTCATGAGGCGTCTCCCTGGAGCAGTCGCGTGGGGCGGATCTAGCGGGCGTCCGAGCCGGGCCCGTACCAGACGGTGGTGGCGTTGCAGAACTCGCGGATGCCGTGCCCGGCCAGCTCCCGGCCGTACCCGGAGCGCTTCACCCCGCCGAACGGCAGGGCCGGGTGGGAGGCGGTCATACCGTTGAAGAAGACCCCGCCGGCCTCCACGTCGCGCACACAGCGTTCCATCTCGTCCTCGTCCCGCGTCCAGACGTTGGAACTGAGCCCGAACGGGGTGTCGTTGGCGAGTTCCACGGCCTCGTCGAGGTCGGCCACCCGGTAGAGCGTCGCCACCGGTCCGAAGGTCTCCTCGCGGTGGATGCGCATGGCCGGGGTGATCCCGGTGAGGACCGTGGGCTCGTAGAACCAGCCACGGTCGAGGCCGTCGGGGCGTCGGCCCCCGCACAGCGCCGTCGCGCCCTTGCCGAGGGCGTCGTGGACGAGTTCCTCCAGGTCGGTGCGGCCCTGCTCGCTGGAGAGCGGACCCACGTCGGTGGACTCCTCCAGAGGGTCCCCGACGGTGAGGGCGCGCATCCCCGCGGTGAAGCGTTCGGCGAACGCGTCGTAGACGTCCGCGTGGACGATGAACCGCTTGGCGGCGATACAGGACTGCCCGTTGTTCTGGACGCGGGCGGTCACCGCCGTGTCGGCGGCCTTCTCGACGTCGGCGGACGGCAGGACGACGAAGGGGTCGCTGCCGCCCAGTTCCAGCACGGTCTTCTTCACCTCGTCCCCCGCGACGGAGGCGACGGCCCGGCCGGCCGGTTCGCTGCCGGTGAGGGTCGCGGCGGCGACCCTGGGGTCGCGCAGGACGGCCTCGACGGCGCCCGAGCCGACGAGCAGGGTCTGGAAGCAGCCCTCGGGGAATCCCGCCCTGGTGAACAGGTCCTCGATGTAGAGGGCGGTCTGCGGGACGTTCGACGCGTGCTTGAGCAGGCCGGTGTTGCCGGCCATGAGCGCGGGCGCGGCGAAGCGCATGACCTGCCAGAGCGGGAAGTTCCAGGGCATGACGGCGAGCACCACACCCAGCGGCCGGTAGTGCACCCGCGCGCGGGAGGCACCGGAGTCCTTGACGTCGGTGTCGTCGGGGTGTTCGTCGGCCAGCAGCCGCTCGGCGTTGGCCGCGTACCAGCGCATGGCCTTGGCGCACTTGGCGGCTTCCGCGCGGGCGGCCTTGACCGGCTTGCCCATCTCGGTCGTCATGGTGCGGGCGATGTCCCGCTGGTCCTCGTCGAGGAGATCGGCGGCCCTGTTCAGCAGCCGGGCGCGCTCGGCGAAGGCCGTGGTGCGGTAGTGCTGGAAGGCGCGATGGGCCGCGGCGACCCTGCGCTCGGTGCCCTGCTCGTTTAGTGCGTCGAACGTCCTGAGCGTCTCGCCGTTCGCGGGATTGACCGTCGCGATGGGCATGGCTGTGCCTCCTTGCGTTGTCCTTCGACCGTTGCGCGCCACGCATCGGCGCGCAACGCGACCTCTCACGCACGCGTACCCGGCCGGTGCGGATCATGCGTGCCAAGGCACACCGTCCACGCCGGCCGGGTCGGCACCGGGCTGTGCGTCACACGAGTTCGGCCAACGGGCCGCTCTCGGCGACGGGGCCGCTCCCGCTGACCGGGCCCTCGACGAACGTGCGGCCGCCGGGCAGAGGCGCCGGCGGGAGCAGCCCGGTGGTGCACGGACTCTCCGCGTAGCGCGTGAACCACACGGCCTTGCCGTCGGTGGTCCGGCAGGTGCCCCAGCTGTCGCTCAGGGCCATGACGCGGCTCAGACCGCCGCCGCCACCGTCCCGCAGCCGGGGCATCCGGGAATCCTCGTCGGACACGGACACCGTCAGGTGCCGGCCGGTCCAGCGGAGCTCGAGGACGCACCGGTGTCCCTCGCCGACGTGTCGCTGGACGTTCGTCAGGAGCTCCTCGGCCGCCCGGCACACCGGCCGGACGTGCAGTTCGAGACTCCAGTGACGAAGGTGTGCGGCGACTATGCGCCGCAACTGGGAAATGCGCTTTGCCGACACCTGCAGTTCGACCAGGTAGTGCCGGTCGAGTGGAACGGTCATCGTTGAGGCTCCTCACCACGAGGCTCACGTGCTTCACCCCGTTCGACCCGACGACCCCCGAACACGAAGCGTGAGCAGTAATCACTTCTCGGTCACTCATCAGAGTGACGCCGGGGGGCCGGTCGTGCAACCGAGGAATCCCCCGGCGGGTGTCACGGCAGGTAGGGCAGCAGTTTGTCCGGGGTCAGCGGGAGGGTGCGAAGCCGGGCGCCGGTGGCGTGGCGCACGGCGTTGCCGAGGGCGGCCGCGGTGCCGACGATGCCGATCTCGCCGATGCCCTTGCTGCCCATGGGGTTGAGGTGGGGGTCGTCCTCGTCGATCCAGTGCGCCTGGATGTCGGGGACGTCCGCGCAGGACGGCACGTGGTAGGAGGCCAGGTCGCTCTCGGTGAAGTCGCCGAAGGCCGGGTCCATGGTGCTTCCCTCGGTGAGGGCCATGCCGAGGCCCATGACCATGCCGCCGATGAACTGGGAGCGTGCCGTGCGGGAGTTGAGGATCCGTCCGGCGGCGTACATCCCCAGGAGCCGGCGCACCCGCACCTCACCGGTGAGGGAGTCGACCGCCACCTCGGCGAAGTGGGCACCGAAGGCGTGCCGTGCGTACGGGGATTCCTGGGCCGTCTCGTCGCCGGTGTCGGCGGTGACGGTGAGGCCGTCCGGCGGCAGCGGGCCGGTGTGCTCGGCGAGCCGCCGCACCAGGGCGGTGGCGGCCTTGTGCACCGCCGAGCCCCAGGAAGCGGTGCCCGAGGAGCCGCCCGCGACGGACGCGGTGGGCAGATCACTGCTGCCGACGTCGACCTGGACGTTCTCCGGGTCCGTGCCCAGGACCGAGGCGGCGATCTGCGCCAGGACGGTGCGGGCGCCGGTGCCGATGTCGGTGGCGTTGACCCGGACGCGGTACGAGCCGTCCGGGGCCGCCTGCGCGGAGGCCGCCGACCTGGAGACGAGGACGGGGTACGTCGCCGAGGCGACCCCCGTGCCCAGCAGCCAGGGCCCCTCCTCGCGGGCGGCGGGCCGGGGGTCCCGGTCGTTCCAGCCGAAGCGTGCCGCACCCTGCGTCAGACAGGCGGCGAGGTTGCGGCTGCTGAAGGGGCGTCCGCTGTCGGGTTCGGCCTGCGGTTCGTTGCGCAGCCTCAGTTCGACCGGATCGATACCGAGGGCGCAGGCGAGTTCGTCCATGGCCGATTCCAGCGCGTACATGCCCGAGGCCTCCCCCGGTGCGCGCATCCAGGACGGGCTGGGCACGTCGAGTGCCACCACGCGGTGTTCCGTGCGGCTGTGGGGCGAGGCGTACATGACGCGGGCGGGAACGGCGGCCTGTTCGACGAACTCCTTGATCCGCGAGGTCTGGGTGACGATCTCGTGGGAGACGCTGGACAGGACACCGTCACGGTCCGCTCCCAGGCGCACCCGCTGCAGGGTCGGCGCCCGGTGACCGACGATCGCCGCCATGTACCGTCGCGGCAGCGCGAGCTGGACCGGGCGGCCGGTGTGCCGTGCGGCCATCGCGGCGAGGACGGACTGGGGGCGCGGGGTGCCCTTGGAGCCGAAGCCGCCGCCGACGTGTTCGGAGACCACGGTGATCCGGTTCCGGTCGAGTCCCAGGGCCGTGGCGAGGCTGTTGCGCACGGCGGTCGATCCCTGGCTGGAGTCGTGGACGGTCAGGTGTCCGTCGGACCACCTGGCGGTGGAGGCGTGCGGTTCCATGGGGTGGTTGTGCAGGCCGTGCAGGGTGTAGGTCGCGTCGATCCGCACGGGGGCGGCTTCGAACGCGCGCATGGCGTCACCGCGTTCGCGCAGGCCCGGGTGGCCGCCGTTCGCCTCCTCGGGGATGTACAGCCCCGGGTGGTCCCCGGTGAGGACGACGTCGTGTCCGGTGGCCGTGTACTCGGCGTGCACGGCGGACGCGCCGGCCCTGGCGGCTTCCAGGCTCTCCGCCAGCACGAGGGCGACGGGCCAGCCCCGGTGCGGCACCCGGTCGTCCTGGAGCACGGCGAGGATCGGGTCGTCGGGCTCCTTCAGCCTCGGCGCGTTGTCGTGGGTCAGGACGGTGTGCACCCCGGGTACGGCGAGCGCGTCGGCGGTACGGATCGCGGTGACACGGCCGGTGGGGACGGTGGCGGGCACGATCCAGCCGTACAGGCAGTCCGCCGAGGTGTGCTCGGCGGCGTAGCGGGCGGTGCCGGTGACCTTGTCCCGGCCCTCGCGGCGGACTACGGGCGCTCCCAGCACCCGGGTGGAGTCGCTCATGGCGGAAGTCCTCGGTTCGTCGGGGGTGTGCGGTCCGGCGGATCAGGCGGGTTCAGCGCGGGAGGTGAGTTCGACGAGGGCGCCGACGGCCATCCGGCGCGCGAGGTCGACCTTGAAGGCGTTGTCGCGCAGGGGCCTGGCCGCTTCGAGTTCCCCGTCCACCGCACGGGCGAAGGCGTCCTCGGCCGGCGGGGCACCGCGCAGCAGGTCCTCGGCGACCCGGGCACGCCACGGCCGGTGCGCCACCCCGCCGAAGGCGAGCGAGACACGGTCCACGCGGCCGTCGCGCACGCTCAGGACGGCTGCGACGGAGACCAGGGCGAAGGCGTACGAGGCACGGTCCCGGGCCTTGCGGTAGAGGGAGACGGCGCCGTCGGAAGGCGGGGGCAGCACCACCTCGGTGATCAGTTCGCCGGGGCGGATCACCGTGTCCTGGTCGGGGTTGTCGCCGGGCAGCCGGTGGAAGTCGGTCACGGGCACCGTCCGCTCGCCCTCGGGGCCGTGCAACTGGACGGTGGCGTCGAGGGCCGCGAGGGCGACCGCCATGTCCGAGGGGTTCGTGGCGACGCAGTCCTGCGAGTGGCCCAGCACCGCGAGATCCCGGTGCGCCCCCTCGCGGGCCGGGCAGCCCGATCCGGGGACGCGCTTGTTGCAGGGCTTGGAGACGTCCTGGAAGTACGGGCAGCGGGTGCGCTGGAGCAGGTTGCCCCCGGTGGTGGCGGTGTTGCGGAGCTGCCCGGACGCACCGGCCAGCAGGGCCTGCGACAGGGCGGGGTAGGCGCCGCGCACGTCGGGGTGGGCGGCGAGGTCGCTGTTGCGCGCCGTCGCGCCGATGCGGAGACCGCCGTCGTCGGTCCTGGTGATCCGGTCCAGCGGCAGCCGGCTCACGTCGACGAGCAGGCCGGGCGACTCCACCCCGAGCTTCATCAGGTCGACGAGGTTGGTGCCGCCGCCGAGGAAGCGCGCGCCGGGATGTCCGGCACCGGCGCGGACGGCCTCGGCCACGGAGGCGGGACGCAGGTAGGCGAAGGGTTTCACGGGGCCACGTCCTCGATCGCGTCGACGATGTGCGGGTAGGCGCCGCACCTGCAGAGGTTGCCGCTCATCCGCTCGCGGATCTCGTCGGCGTCGAGCGGGACCGGGCCTCCGGCGGTGAGCGCGGTCGGCGAGGTCACGTGGGAGGGGAAGCCGTCCCGGGCCTCACCGAGCATTCCGGCCGCGGAGCAGATCTGGCCCGGGGTGCAGTAGCCGCACTGGAGCGCGTCCCTCTCCAGGAATGCCGTCTGCAGCGGGTGGAGCCGGTCCCCCTCGGCGAGTCCCTCGACGGTGGTGATGTGGGCGTCCTCCTGCGCCACGGCCAGCAGCAGGCAGCTGTTGGCGCGCCGGCCGTCGACGAGTACGGTGCAGGCCCCGCACTGGCCGTGGTCGCAGCCCTTCTTGGCTCCGGTGAGACCCAGGTGCTCCCTCAGCGCGTCCAGCACCGTGGTGCGGTGGTCGAGCGTCAGGTCCCGGGCTGTGCCGTTGACGTACAGGGTGAAGGTGGAGCGGTCGTCGAGAGGCGGCGTCCGGGCCGCTCCCGCGTCGGTGGTCCCCTGGGTGCCGTCCATGTGCGCGTACCTTCCGGGTTCGGTGGTGGTGTCGTCAGGCCGGCCGGTGGCTCTCCAGGCGCAGGCGGATCTCCTGTTCCTGGTCGCCCGCCGCCGTTCCGACGAGCCGCACGGAGAAGGCGTCGGCCAGCTGCTTCCGGAGACGGTCGACGGCCCAGTAGCCCCCCTGCGCCTCGACCATCACCGGTACGGAGAGCCGGGCGGGCGCGGGCGCGGCCTTCGTCTCGGAGACGTCGACGGTCGCCGTCCACACGGTGGGGCGCGTGTCCGACGCGTCCTCGGGGGTGTCGGACGCCGGGCGGTCGGAGACGAACGAGCGGCGCAGGACGTCGAACACGGTGCGTGCGTCCTCCTTCGGACAGCCGGTGACCGCCACCACGACGTCGCCGCTCTCCTGGTGCTCCTGTGCTGCTTCCTGCGTGCTGTTCAACGTGCGTTCCTTTCACTGGCAGCGCGGTGCGCGCTGTTCGGCGGCCTCTCTCCGGGGCCGGCCTCGCGTTCCCTCCAGCGGGTCCGGGTCCTCACTCCAGGCTCGCCCCACCGCTCCGTGTCGGCGACACGAGCCGCCGTCGGGGCAGCCGGGGACGTCGGGCGGTGGGATATCTCGTACCCGGTGAGTGGCGGGGACACGTGCGACAGCGCCGCGTGCGCACGGCGTGCTACAGCTCACGCAGTGCGGGCAGGAGTGTGGTCCTGGCCCATTCGATGAAGGGCCGCTGGTGGGCGCCTCCGATCTGGACGAGCGCGACCTCGGTGAATCCCGCCTCACGGTAGGGGCGGACCGCCTCCACGAAGGCGTCGACGTCCGAGCCGCACGGGATCGACCCGGTGATGTCGTCCTTGCGGACGAATGCGGTCGCCTGGTCGAACGCGGAGGGCCCCGGCAGCTCCGAGTTGACCTTCCAGCCGCCGAGCGACCAGCGGAACTGGTCGTGGGCACGGGCGATCGCGGCGTCCCGGTCGGTGTCGTAGCAGACGGGCACCTGTCCCACCCGGGGCTTCCCCGTCCCCCCGTGCCGGTCGAACGCGTTCAGGAGGTCCCCCTTGGGCTCGGTCGCGATGACCAGATCGCCCAGGGTGCCGGCGAGTTCGCAGGACCGCTCCCCGGAGACCGCGATTCCGATGGGAACCCGCTGCTCGGGCAGGTCCCAGAGCTTCGCGTTCTCCACGTCGAAGTGGGTGCCGTGGTGGGTGACGTAGCCGCCGTCGAAGAGCGCGCGGATGATGTGCACGGCCTCCTCGAGCATCTCCAGCCGGACGTTCGGCGCGGGCCACCCCGCACCGACGACGTGTTCGTTGAGGTTCTCCCCCGAGCCGAGACCGAGGCGGAACCGGCCCTCCGCGAGCAGTTGGAGTGTGGCCGCCTTCTGCGCGGTCACGGCCGGGTGGTAGCGGGTGGTCGGGCAGGTCACGTACGTCATGAGCGGGATCCGGGAAGTGGCCTGCGCCGCGGCGCCCAGGACGGACCATGCGTAGGGCGCGTGCCCCTGGGCAGCCAACCAGGGAGAGTAGTGGTCGGAGATGACCGAGAAGTCGAAGCCGGCGTCCTCCGCCGCTACCACGTCCCCCACAAGGGCCCGGGGTCCCGCTTGCTCGGTCATCATCGTGTAGCCGATTTGCACCATACGAAACACATTTACCGTGACATCGCCATAAAACATGAATTCATGTCAATGGCTGTCTGTGATCGATTCCCCGGGGTATGCGCCATGCATGGACGTAACGAACCGAGCATGGGAACCGCTCGCCGGCACCGTGGCGGCCGGCGGGCCGGGCGCAGTGGGTGTGGTCATCGGCATCATCGGCCTGTTCGTGGTGGTCGTGCTGATCGGAGGCTTCTGGTTCGGGATGAGGCGCCGCGACAAGGAGTCGCGCCCGCCCCGCCCGGACGAGCAGCCGCAGCGTCCGGACCACCGGACGGAGATCCGGGAGAGCGGCCGGCACAGCTCGGACCACTTTCCCGAGAACGGCCGCGCTCTCTCGCCGTACGAACTCAGCGACCGCGGTAACGAGGTGATCCCGCCGCCGGAGGACGAGCACCGGCGGGACTGACCCACGAGCGCGCCGCCAGACGTATGGACACGAGTCCGGGCCCCTCGTCGAGCGGGCCCGGACTCGTTCCTGGGCGGCGTCACCATTCGCCTTCGATCGGAGAAACATGGAACCGGGGGGCATATGAAGCGGCCGGAGTCGGACCGCAAGACCCGCGTCACCATTCTGGTGGCGCTCGCCGCCAACCTCGTCATCGCCGCGGCCAAGGGGGTGGGGGGCCTCCTCTCGGGTTCACCCGCCCTCCTGTCCGAAGCTGCCCACTCCGTGGCGGACAGCGTGAACGAGGTCTTCCTGCTGGCCGCTCTCCGGCGCAGCCGCCGCCCGCCGGACGCACGTCACCCCTTCGGCTACGGCAAGGAGCGCTACTTCTGGTCGTTGCTCGCGGCTGTCGGGATCTTCGTCGTCGGCGGCTGCTTCTCGTTCTTCCAGGGCTTCGAGGCGCTCGGCAGCCACGAGCAGCAGTCGCACGAGGGCTACACGGTGGGTCTGATCGTCCTCGGGGTCGCCCTGCTGGCGGAGGGAGCGTCGCTGGTGCGTGCGCTGCTGCAGCTCCGCGGCGCGAAGGACGCCGCCCGCGACCCCGCGTTGCGGACCGTGATCGCCGAGGACAGCACGGCCGTGCTGGGTGTGGTGCTGGCCATGGCGGGGATGGTGCTGCACATGGTGACCGGGAACGTCGTGTGGGAGGCGTCGGCCTCCCTGGGGATCGGCCTGCTCCTGGTCTACGTCGCCTTCCGGCTCGGCAAGGACGCCCGCGACCGGCTCATCGGGGAATCCGCGGATCCCGGGATGCGCCGGGGGGTCGAGGAACTCCTCGCCTCCCAGGACGAGATCGACAACGTGGCGGCGCTGTTCACCATGGGCCTCGGCCTCGACTCGGTGCTGGTGGCGGCCAGGATCGATCTGGCACCCGGCATCGACAGCGAGGAGGTCGAGCGGGTCGCCGTCCGGATCAAGCGCTCGATAGCCGGCTCCTGGCCGGAGGCCGAGCACGTCTTCCTCGACATCACGAACGCCCCGCCCCGGGGCGGGGCGTGATCGCCGCCGTCGCGTGTTGCGGGAGTCGCCGGGGCGCATGAGGCTGGTCCTGGCCGCGCGGTGCGGAAGAAGTCGTGCCGCAGTACCGATAGGGCAGTGGACCATGACTCCTGGCGATCCGCGGACCGTGCCGGAACCGGCGGTGCTGAGCGGCGCGAGCGCCCCGTGCTGGGTCCATCTGGTGACCCGGGACCTCGGGGACGCCCAGCTCTTCTACGGCGCCGTTCTCGGGTGGACGTTCCGCGCCGGACCGCTGGGCAGGGACTTCGTGATGGCGCGGTCCGACGGAGTGCCGGTGGCCGGTATCGGCGCGGTCGCGTCCGCCTACCAGGTGGCCGTGGCCTGGATGCCGTACTTCTCGGTCCGGGACGCCGACGTCGTCGCGGCTCGTATCCGTGAACGCAGCGGCACCGTGGCGGTGGGGCCGCTGACGGTGGGACAGGGCCGGGCGGTCCTTGCCGCCGACCGGGACGGCGCGTCCTTCGGCGTCTGGGAGTGGACGGGACGCGCGGCCACGCTGGCGCCGTCCGGGAACCGGGCGCACGCCTGGCTCAGGCTGCGCACCAGGGACGCCTTCGACGCCGCGATCTTCTACGGCGAGGTCCTCGGCTGGGCGAGCGGGGAGCCCGGGGGCTGCGACATCGCCTATGTGCGGGAGGAAGTGCTCGTACGCTGCAACGGACGCCCGCTGGCCCGCATCAGCTCCGGCGCCGTGGAAGCGGCTCCGGATCCGCAGGTGCGCCCGCACTGGCAGGTGCAGTTCCCGGTGGCGGACGTGGACGCGACGGTCCTCGCCGCCGAGCGGCACGGCGGCACGCTCATGGAGCGGCGCGCGGTGCGGCACGGCGGCGAGGCGACGCTGCGGGACCCGGACGGCGGACTCTTCACCGTGACGGACGTACGCAGCCCGGCGACCGTGGACGAGGGCTGACGGCGGTCAGGACCTGGGCCCGGAGTCGTCGGCGTCCCGGGCGTCCTCCCCGTCGGCCGGCCCACCGCCGTCGCCCCGGGCGATGGCCCACAGCGGGAACACGAACCAGCAGACCAGGAACCACAGGGCCATTCCACCCACCAGCCAGAGTGCGGTCACGTTGTGCAGCGCCACGCGCAGGATGAGGAGCAGCGTGCTGCACATCGTGCAGAAGAGCAGCACGAGCCCCAGCTTCGTCAGGCGTGAGGCCCAGGTCACGGTCTGCGGCTTCATCCGGCGTCCGGTGAGGAGCCGGTGGTAGGACACGGGGCCTATCAGCGCGGCCGCGGTCGCCGAGCCGAGCATCACGGTCACGACGTAGATGTTCCGGTCGACGTCGGACAGGTCCGCGAAGCGGGGCTGGAAGACGACCGCGAGAAGGAAGCCGAAGAGAATCTGGACGCCGGTCTGCGCGACCCGGAGTTCCTGGAGCAACTCGCCCCACTGCCGGTCCGCCCGCTCCTCCTCGGTCTCCCGCCGTCCGCTGCGCGGGTTCAATCCGGCCGGATCTCCTCCGTCCCGGTCTCTTCCGGCTCCATCACTGCCCGCGGGTATCTGTCCCATGGTGCCTCCCCACCTCGTCGAGGTGGTACTGGTGCCCCGCGGAGCCCCGGTGATTCCTGGGCTCCCGACGTCGTCGGAAGCCGCGGGACAGCCCACCCGCCGGTCTCCTCATGGTGGCAGCCACCGGGGAAAGCACCACACCGGCGGCCGGATGTCGACACCGACCAAGGGCCAAACCTCGACGCACCGTGACAACTCGCTTAAGATCGAGGTACGGCATCGCGCGTCGGTCACCGGCCGGGTGAGGCGTGGAGGTAGCCCGTGAGATGCCCGTTGGAGGCATTCCACAGTGTCGGTCGAGCTGAACCACACCATCATCCACAGCCGGGACAACCGCGAGTCGGCGGAGTTCCTGGCACATCTTCTGGGTCTGACCATCGGTACCGAATGGGGACCCTTCATCCCCGTCGTCCTCGCGAACGGCGTCACGCTGGACTTCGCGACCGTTCCCGCCGGATCGATCACGGTGCAGCACTACGCGTTCCTCATCTCGGAGGCGGAGTTCGACACGGCCTTCGGCCGCATCGAGGAGCAGGGGATCGACTACTACGCGGATCCCCACCGCAGGCACCCCGGCGAGATCAACCACAACGACGGCGGACGCGGGGTGTACTTCCCCGATCCCAGCGGTCACGGGATGGAGCTCATCACCCGTCCGTACGGCGGCTGGTCGTAGCGGTTCCCGCACCGGCGCGGAGGGCCCGGCCGTGATCCCCGATCACGGCCGGGCCCTCCGGCTCAGGGGCCGGCGTCGACCGGAAACAGTAGTTCGGGCCGGTCCCACATCACCGCGGGCGGACGGGCCGCTACGGTTCCGGTGCGCTCGGCGCCCACGCTGCGGTAGAACCCCTCGGCCGGAGGGTGCGCGACCACGCGCACGGCGGTGAGGCCGGCTCGGCGTGCCTGTCCGAGGAGATGGCCGACGAGGAGCCTCCCGATACCCCTCCCCTGGGCCGCGTCGGCGACGAACATCAGGTCGAGCTCCGGCGGGGACAGCACCAGCGCGTAGAAGCCGAGCACCAGGCCGTCGTCGTCCACGGCCACATGGACGTCGTGCGCCTCGATGTAGTCGGGACCCACCTTGTACCCCTGGACCATGGGGGCATAGGGGCCCTCGTAGGCGCCCGACGTGGTGACCAGCCGGGTGAGCCGCCTGGCGTCGCGCGCGACGGCCCGTCTGACCCGGACTCCGCCGCGCCGGTACGTCGTGCTCGATCTCATCGGTCGATTATCACGCATGCGGGGAGACGGAGCACGCACGGGCGAGGCCTCCCGGGCCTCGCGGATCCGCCGGTCCGCCCGGGTCCCGGAGGCGACCCCCGCGGTTCCGCGCTCGGTCACCACGCGCCCCTCGGGCCACTCGTGAGGGACGGCGCCGATTCCGGTGGAACACGGTCCGGTCCGGCCATTTCCAGGTTGCCGGCGGCCTTCCTGCATGAACGGCGTGGAGGGGGTTACACGCCTGATGCACGCGGCCCGGCCCCCTACACCGAACCGGGCCCGCACCGGAAGGAGTTGACGAGAGTGGAACAGCACGACGCACCGACCGCGAGCCGACGGGAGCGTCGGCCATGACGATCGTGGTGATCATCGTCGCCGTCGTCCTGGTGGCAGCGGTCGCCGCTTTCCTCCTTCGCGGGCGTGGGACCGGCGGACGAGGACTGCAGCGCCGCTTCGGACCCGAGTACGACCGGACGGTCGCCCGTCACGACGGCGACACCAAGGCGGCCGAGCACGAGCTCTCCGAGCGTGTGAAGGCACACGGCTCCCTCTCCGAGCGGCCTCTGCGGCCGGAGGCCCGCGAGGCGTACAGCCGCCGCTGGGCCGAGGTCCAGGAACGCTTCATCGACTCCCCCAGGGACGCGATCGTCGAGGCGGACGCACTGCTCGCCCAGCTGGCGCACGACCGGGGCTTCCCGGACGGCGACAGCTTCCAGGAGCAGACGGACGCCCTCTCGGTCCACCACGCCGAGCAGGTCGACGGCTACCGCAGGGTGCACACCGCCGTGCGTGGCCAGGGCGGCACCGAGGAGATGCGGAAGGCCCTGATCGAGTCCCGGGCCCTCTTCGACGTACTCCTCGCGGACTCACCGAACGAGTCGGCCACGACGGACCGGCACGACGAGTCGGTCCGCACGGACCGGCATCAGGCGAAAGGCAGTGCAGCATGAACGACCACACCGAGCGCACGACGAAGCCCCTTCTCGGCACCGAGCCCCGTCAGGGCGCCCCGGCGGCGAACGCCCCCGAGCGGACGCCCGTGACCACCCCCGGCAGGACCCCGGAGGCAGCGGGCTCGGTCGATCCGGGAAACAGAAAGGGCCTGGACCGCAAGCTCGGCGGCGCTGACGACGCCGGCGTACCGCCCGCCCCGCGAACGGCCCCCACGGCCACCCACTCCGAGCGGCCCGGCCGTCGGGAGGCCACAGGCACCGGCTCGCCCCTGGTCCCCCGGGGTGACCAGGACAAGCTGTCGCAGCGCATGCAGCACGCGGTGACCGACTTCGTCGAGAGCCCGCGACGGGCCGTCGAGGAGGCGGAGAGCACGTTCGACCAGATCGTCTCCGGCCTGACCGAGGCCCTGGCCGAGCGCAAGCGCGTCCTGCGTGCGAGCTGGCACGATCAGGACACCGAAGCCCAGACGGAGGAGCTCCGTGTGGCGCTTCAGCACTACCGCGACCTCAGCGAGCATCTGCTGAAGATCTGAGCGTCGCCGTACGGCGCATGGGCCCGGTAGCACGTCCGCGGACGTGCCACCGGGCCCATGCGCGTTCCTGTCAGGCGGGGACGGCCAGGTCGGCGCGCAGCCGCTCGGCCACCGCCGGGGGAAGACGCAGCGCCTTGGCGAGGTAGCCGTCGAGCCCGCCCCAGCGCTCGTCCATCGCGTCGAGGGCCGCCTCGAGATACCGCGGCCGGGCTTCGACGACCGCGGACGCGATGCCCGGGTCCCCGCCCTCGTCGAGGAAACGGCGTACCGCGGGTCCGAAGGCGGTGGGCACCGCACGGTTCACCGCGAGGAACTCCGCCCGGACGGCCTCACGGGACGCACCCGCCATCATGAGCAGCAGGGCGGCGGCCCACCCGGTCCGGTCCTTGCCGGTCGCGCAGTGGAACAGCAGCGGCCTCGCCCGGGGATCGGACGCGGTGTCGAGGAAGGCGCGGTAGGCGGCCGCTGCCCCCGGGGAGAGGACCATCTTCCGGTACGTCTGCGCGAAGAGCTCCTCCGCTCTCCCCCCGCCGAGCAGAGCGGCTGCTCCGACCGGGTCACCGAGCAGCGCCTTGAGACGGGCGGGCGTGACCCCCGGGTCGTCGCCGAGCACGTCGGCGACGAAGAGCCGCGCGCCCGCCGGGAGGCGGTCCGGCGCCCATCGGCGCTCGTCCGCGGTCCGCAGGTCGACCACGGTCCGGATGCCGAGTGCCGCCACCGCCCTGTCGTGTTCGGCGTCGAAGTCGCTCAGCTGCCCGGAGCGCAGGAGGATTCCCTGGCGCAGGCGGCGGTGGCGCCCCAGGGCGATTCCGCCCAGATCGCGCAGATTGACGATGGTCGTGGCGGGGACGGCCCGGGCGGTCTGCACGATGAACTGCCTCTTTCCCGACAGACTGCAGGTCGGAATCAACGTCGCACGGCGTGCGCATATCGACAAAGGGAACGTGAGGTACGGGCGTCGGCCGGTGCGGGTCAGTCCGCGAGGATCCGTGTCTTCTGCGCCGAGAATTCCTCGTCGGTGAGGATGCCCCGCTGCTTCAGGTCCGCGAGCCTCTCGAGGAGCGTGATGACGTCGTCGCCGCCGTCCGCCGGGACCTTCTCGTGCGCCAGGAGCCGGCCGCCCGCCTCCTCGGCCACCCGGGTGAGGGGTACCGACCAGAGGTCCTCCCACACGATCAGCGCGGCAGCGCTCCCCTCGGGCAGGCCTTCGAGCGCACCGAGCTCGGTGATCCGGGGCAGCCCGGCCGGCCGGTCGTCCGGCGGGTCGAAGGGGACGAGCCCCTGCGGGTCCATCTCACCCCGCTCGACCTGCTCGACGGCGCCGCCTGTTGCTCTGCGAGCGAAGGCGAGGTCGAGGATGCGGACCGCCTCGGACGCGACGGCGTCGGCCAGCACGGGCGCGATCGCGTCGGCGAAGCGGCCGCCGGGAAAGGTGACGACGAGGTACTCCACGGGTCCCACGGCCACGATGCGTCCTTCCCCTGAGGTGGTGGATCGACTGAGGTGGTGGATCGACAGCAGCATAACTTCGGGCAATCGGTGACGCACTGTGAGAAGTACTGACAGAAGCGATATGGGCGTGGCAGCCGCCTGCCCGTTGCGGCCCTGCGACCGGTCAGGAATGAAGAAGCGAGGGCCCTCCGCCGCCCAGTAGCGTCGACCGCATGCCTGTCGCCCCTTCATCCCGCCCCTTCAGCGCCGACGAGCGCGACGAGGTCACGGCCTCCCCGCGGGGCGTCCTCGGCGCGGCGGGGCGCGACGGTCCCTCCGGCACCGTGCGGCGCCGCGGCCCGCCCCGCACATGATTCAGCCCCGGCCGACACCGCAGTTCTGATAGACAACGACCGTTGCCGCCACCGCGCAGGCGACACCGACGGCAGCCGCCGCGTAACAGATGGGGAATCGACGAGCATGGCCACGAGGACGGACACGCGGGCGCCCGCGCCGCAGGCTTCCGACAGCCACGACCTGATCCGCGTGCACGGCGCACGCGTGAACAATCTCAAGGACGTCAGCGTCGAGATCCCGAAGCGCCGGCTGACCGTGTTCACGGGGGTCTCCGGCTCGGGCAAGAGCTCACTGGTGTTCAGCACGATCGCCGCCGAGTCGCAGCGGATGATCAACGAGACCTACAGCGCCTTCGTCCAGGGCTTCATGCCGACGCTGGCACGGCCCGAGGTCGACGTGCTCGAAGGACTGACAACGGCGATCATCGTCGACCAGCAGCGACTGGGCGCCGACCCTCGCTCCACGGTCGGTACCGTCACCGACGCCAACGCGATGCTGCGCATCCTCTTCTCCCGTCTGGGTGAACCGCACATCGGTCCCCCCGGCGCCTACGCCTTCAACGTGCCCTCGGTCAGGGCCAGCGGAGCGATCACCGTCGAGCGCGGCAACAAGAAGACCGTGAAGGCGACCTTCGACCGGACGGGCGGCATGTGCCCGCGCTGCGAGGGCCGGGGCACGGTCTCCGACATCGACCTCACCCAGCTCTACGACGACTCCAAATCCCTTTCCGAGGGCGCCTTCACCATCCCCGGCTGGAAGTCGGACAGTCAGTGGACCGTGCAGGTGTACGCCCAGTCGGGCTTCGTCGACCCGGACAAGCCGATCCGCCGGTACACCAGGAAGGAGCTCCAGGACTTCCTGTACGGGGAGCCGGTCAAGGTGAAGGTCAACGGGGTCAACCTCACCTACGAGGGCCTGATCCCCAAGATCCAGAAGTCCTTCCTGTCCAAGGACAAGGAGGCGATGCAGCCGCACATCCGGGCGTTCGTGGAGCGGGCGGTCACGTTCACCACCTGTCCCGAGTGCGAGGGGACCCGGCTCAGCGAGGGTGCCAGGTCCTCGAAGATCGACCGGGTCAGCATCGCCGACGCCTGCGCGATGCAGATCAGCGATCTGGCCGCCTGGGTCCGCGGTCTGGACGAACCGTCCGTGGCACCGCTGCTCACCGCGCTGGGCGGGACACTCGACTCCTTCGTGGAGATCGGCCTCGGCTACCTCTCGCTCGACCGGCCGTCGGGCACGCTCTCGGGCGGCGAGGCGCAGCGCGTCAAGATGATCCGGCACCTCGGCTCCTCGCTCACCGACGTCACCTACGTCTTCGACGAACCGACCATCGGCCTGCACCCGCATGACATCCAGCGGATGAACGGCCTGCTGCTGCGGCTGCGCGACAAGGGCAACACGGTGCTGGTCGTGGAGCACAAGCCGGAGACCATCGTGATCGCCGACCACATCGTCGATCTCGGCCCCGGGGCGGGGACCGCGGGCGGCACGGTCTGCTTCGAAGGCACCGTCGAGGGGCTGCGGGCCGGGGACACCGTCACCGGCCGGCACTTCGACGACCGGGCCGCCGTCAAGAAGACCGTGCGCGAGCCCACCGGTGTGCTGGAGATCCGCGGCGCGCACACGCACAACCTGCGCGACGTGGACGTCGACGTGCCGCTCGGGGTGCTGACCGTGGTCACGGGTGTGGCCGGCTCCGGCAAGAGCTCGCTCGTGCACGGGTCGATCCCGCCCGGCGAGAACGTCGTGTCGGTCGACCAGGGCGCGATCCGCGGCTCGCGGCGCAGCAATCCGGCGACGTACACGGGGCTCCTCGACCCGATCCGCAAGGCCTTCGCGAAGGCCAACGACGTGAAGCCGGCCCTGTTCAGCGCCAACTCCGAAGGCGCGTGCCCCGGTTGCAACGGGGCGGGCGTCGTCTACTCCGATCTGGCGATGATGGCCGGTGTCGCCTCGACCTGCGACGAGTGCGAGGGCAAGCGGTTCCAGCCCGCCGTGCTGGAGTACCGCTTCGCCGGCCGTGACATCAGCGAGGTGCTCGCGATGTCGGTGACCGAGGCCGAGGAGTTCTTCGGCACGGGCGAGGGGCGTGTCCCCGCCGCGCACCGCGTCCTCGGCCGGCTCTCCGACGTGGGACTCGGCTACCTCAGCCTGGGCCAGCCGCTCACCACACTGTCCGGCGGCGAGCGGCAGCGGCTGAAGCTGGCCACCCACATGGCGGAGAAGGGCGGCGTGTACGTCCTCGACGAACCGACCGCGGGCCTCCACCTCGCCGATGTCCAGCAGTTGCTCGGCCTGCTCGACCGGATCGTCGACTCCGGCACGTCGGTCGTCGTCGTCGAGCATCATCAGGCGGTCATGGCACACGCCGACTGGATCATCGACCTCGGGCCCGGAGCCGG
>Ga0164308_10000396_pt1 | contig 24052 bp, 19 predicted proteins | sample Whisoiple_246_MG_FD_109983 | JGI IMG/M metagenome (GOLD analysis project Ga0164308, IMG submission 109983) | Soil microbial communities amended with fresh organic matter from upstate New York, USA - Whitman soil sample_246_MG | ecosystem: Environmental > Terrestrial > Soil > Unclassified >... | reverse complement strand
TTGTGCTCAGGAAATCAGGACAATCACCAACAGCCTTTAGCCCTTCGAAATGCGGAATACCTCGAGCGGTCGGTCATTCCGAACGACCCGTATCGGGCCCGTCCCTCCGACGCGCATTCCTGTCTCGCGCGCGCGTAACCAATTGTGTCGCGCCCTCTCTCCGCGTCCGCGACGCCGTGCATTTTTCCCCAACCTCGTTTGAAGCCATGCTTAGACTCCGCGCTCGATGGTCAAGGTTCGCCGAGCGAGCGCGGTGCTCGTGTTCGCACTGCTGAGCGCGGTGACCACGCGCGTGCATGCACAAGAGAACACGGAAGAACCGAGGACCATCGATACGGTGCGCGGCACGATCCGCGGCAGTACCCGCTTGATCGGGCTCGGCGGAGCCTTCGTCGCGATCGCGGATGATACGCAAGGAGTGGCAATAAACCCGGCTTCGGCTGCGGTGCGGCTGCCTTATTCCTGGGACCCGTTCGACTACTCCTTTGGTATCGATCTCGGCATCGCCACTTGGTTGCCGAAAAATGACGTATACAACGCGCCGCAGACCTCGGGCACCAGCGGGGGCTCGCTGTTCGGCTCGTTCGCGATCCTGACCAACTATCAGCACGTAGGCCTCGGCATCGCCGCAGAAGCGGAGCAGAATGTCGCCAGCCACAAGGGGCAACAAGGCTTCAGCACCAAGCTGACCGCGAACTTTGGCTTGATGCGGCCGGCCCTCGCTTACGGCTATTTCGACGGACAGCTCTTGCTCGGCGCGGGCCTGCGCGTCCTCGGCTTCAGCTTCGGCGGCCATCAGGGGAAGGTGCCCTTGACCGCGGGCATCGGTTACACGGCCGGCGTGATCGTGAAGCCCGCAGGGCAGCAGTTTCGCGTCGGTGTCGCGATCGAACAACCGATCAATGCCGAGGTGGCGAGCGACGACGGCAGCGCGCCGACCATGGTGCACGTCCCTTGGACCGCCGCCATGGGCTTTGCGTACCAATTCGGCACTCGTAAACTCAACCCCAAGTTCGTCACCGCACACACGCGCGCGCGTCGCGATGCTGGCGGCCGCGAGCCAACCCAGGACGAAGAGAAGAAGGCGAAGAAAGACCTGTTCGATGAATACCAACGCGACCAAACTTGGTACTTATTGTTGAGCACGGAGCTCGCATTCATCGAAGGCAGCGGTGATGTGGCGCTCGCCGGCAGCACCGCGCGCAATCGCACCCTCGTCTCGCCGCGCTTGGGCGTCGAGACGGAAGTGGTGCCGCGCTGGCTGAGGCTCCGCGCGGGGAGCTATCTCGAGCTGGCAACGACCGAGGAAGGGCACTCGCGCTTGCACGGCACGGCCGGCGTCGACATCAAGCTGTTCGAGTGGGGCGTGTTCGGCCTGATCAAGCCGTTTGATTATTGGCAGCTTTCGCTCGCCGCCGACGGCGCCCGTTCGTACCTCAATACCTCGTTCAGCATCGGCTTCTGGCACTGAGCGGCAGAGCTAGACACGCTCTCGCGAGGGTTGCGCGTCCCTCGCAAGAGCGTGCCCTGGCGTTCGCCTCAGTTCGGATAAATCTCGTCGTTCGAGGTGCTCGAGGGGATCAGGCACTGCATCCCGGGTGAGCACTTCCATTGGATTTCATTGCCGCGCAGCACGAATTGCTTGCCGGCAGACGTGCTCTTGCTGCGGAGCGCGAGGTGCTGAAAGCCGGTGCGCGACTTGTACCAGCGGACCCCGACGCCGTTGCTCGGGAACTCGTCACCGAACCATGCCCAATTTCCCACCGTGAGCGCGAGCGCCGCCCGCGACGTAACGGTCGACTCCGAGCAGACGCCGACGACCTGATTGGTCCACTTCACGATGTTGCAATTGTTGCGCTGGCATACCCACGTATCGGACGTCGACGTCGTCACACTCGAGCTTGCGGGGCTGCGCCAAAACGCCCAAATCCCGCCGCTGCGCCCACCATCTTGCGGGATGAATTGCCCGAAGATGAAGCCGTCACAGGCGTTGGCCGCGAGCTTCTCGACCGCGGGAGCCTGATATTGCACCTGGTGAACAGCGAGATCCGCACGCCCGAACGACTCGGCCTCGGCCCGATGTGCGGCCACGATCGCGTCCTTCGGCTGCTTGGCACCGTGGGACAAAGCGTTGAAAATTTCGAGCGTGGTCAGCCGGCCATATTGCGTGATGAGCTGGTCGATCGCGCTGCTCGACTGATACTTAGAAGTCTCCGAGCGCAGCACGAAGTCCGTATCACCGGTGTCGCCCTTGTAGCCGATAAAGGTCACCTTTTCTCGACCGACGCTCAGCTCGTCGATGACTTCCGTCGCAATTTCACCCTTGGGTTCGATCAAGGCGCCGGTCGTTTCGGTGGCGCCTGACTCTTGGCCGCCCGTGGCTTGATCACCGGGAGCGCCGGCGCAGCCAGTCAGCAGGGCACTGATCAACGCGGCGGAAATAACGAGTGCTTGTTTCATCGTGTGTCCTTCTTTCAAAGGCTCCGTGTGTTCGGAGCGCCGCCCCGCAATTGCACCGTGTGTGCCAAGCGCGCATGCCGCGCACAGCGCGCGGAGTGCGCGACACGACGGAACTCGGCTTGCGCAAGAGCGCGCGCAACGTCGTGCCAGTCGTCGCGCGACGATGCGCACGACCTTGCGCGAAGCCAGCGATGACCTCGAGCCAAGCGTCACTTCACTCGTGCGAGCGCGTCACGGATCGCGCGCCGTGCGCTCGAAGCCGCATGATTTCCAGGCGATCATCAGCGTGCGGCGGGATACGACACGCTCGGACGAGCCGCGCACGGCGTTGACAGACAAAGCACGGACTGACTACGTTCGAAAGCGACTCCAGTTTCGAAGCGAACCGCAAAAGGCCGAGCGGCCCGGGAAGTAGCAGAGTGGCAGTCAATTCGTCGATGCATTTGCAATCAGCCCTGCCCGAGCCGAACGAAAGCATCGTGGTGCGGGATCCAGCGATGTTGCGGCTGTACGAACAGGCCACGCGCGCGGCGAATGCCGCGATCAGCGTGCTCATTTTGGGCGAGACCGGCGTCGGTAAGGAGTTGCTCGTGCAGTCCATTCACGCCCAATCGGCCCGCGCTCGGGAAAGCCTTCTGAGCCTCAACTGCGCCGGGATGAGCGAGACCATCTTGGAGGGAGAACTGTTCGGCTACGAGCGCGGCTCTTTCTCGGGTGCGCACCAAGCGCGCGCAGGGCTGTTCGAAGCCGTGGACCGCGGTACGGTCTTTCTCGACGAGGTGGGCGAACTCACGCTCTCCGCGCAAGCCAAGTTGCTGCGCGTGCTGGAGAACCGTACGGTGCTGCGGCTCGGCGCGCGCAAAGAGACCGCAGTCGACGTGCGCTTTTTGGCCGCGACCAATCGGGACCTGACACGAGCCGTGGAAAACGGCACCTTCCGCCGGGATTTGTTGTATCGCTTGAACGGCTTCGTGCTCACCGTTCCGCCTTTGCGCGAGCGTCGAACGGAAATCGAACCGATCGCGCTCCATTGTCTCAAACGTGCTTTTCGTGAGCTAGGTCGCCTCGAGACACCGCACATCGAGTCCGAGGCGCTCCGCTCGTTGCGCGAGTATTCCTGGCCGGGCAACGTGCGCGAATTGCGGAATGCGATGGAACGCGCCGCGGTATTGTGCACGGAGAGCACGATTTGTAGGGATCATCTGCCTCCGGAAATCCTGAGCTCGGCTCGCGTCCCCGTGGTCGCGTCGTTCGCGGCACCCTGCACCCCCACCGGCACGGACATGCCGCTCAAGCTCGCGCCCGACGCAGCACACGTGCCCCCCCATGCGTCGGTGCTGGACGAAGTTCGAGCTCGAACTCGCACGCTCGAACGAGCGCGCATCGTGGAAGCGCTAGCCCGCTTCGACGGCAATCAGACCAAAGCGGCCCGCGCGCTCGGCCTCTCTCGACGGACGCTGGTCGCGCGACTGGGGCAGTACGATCTGCCCCGTCCACGCAAGACCAAGGACGAGAAACCGAGTTGAGCTGAGCTCTCCGAACATGAAGGCCACACGCATCGCGCTCATTTTCGGCTGCGCCGTGAGCGCTTGCAGCGCCGCGGAGCCCCGCGCCGATGATGCCGCTGGCGGTTGCGTGTCGACGAACGCGCCGCGCAGCTCCGAGCCCTTGATTCACGGCGCAGCGAGCGCCGACTATCTCGCGCTCTCCGACGCACAACGAGGGGCGATCGGACAACTTCGAGCTCCCAATTCGGAGAGCACTTGCACCGCCGTGCGCATCGCCCCGCATTGGCTCTTGAGCGCCCGCCACTGCACGGCCCTCGGGCAAGCCCAATTCCTCGGCGACGACGGCGAGCACGGTCGTGTCGTCGAGTGGGTCCCTCATCCCGAGCTCGATCTCGCGCTCGCACGCCTGCAGCCGACGACCTGCTCATCCAGCCTGACTCTGCCGCTGGCAGAACCCGGTGTGGATGCGGCTCATCTGAGTCGAGCGACGCTCGCCGGGTACGGCTTGAACGAACGCGATCAAATCGGGGAGCTCGCGTTCTTGGTCGAAGAGGTGGTCGCCATCGATGACACGACGGTCACGGTGGATGGTTTCGAGCGCAGCGGCGCGTGCGTGGGCGACTCGGGCGGACCGTTATTGGTTCGCGATCTCCACGGAGGGGTGGCGGTCCTCGCCCTGCTCTCGGTCGGCTCGTCGTCCTGTGTTGGCACGGATGTGTACGTGCGAGTCGATCTGGTTCGAGACTGGGTTCAGAGTCACGTCGCGTTGCCGGCCACGTCGGACGAGTGCGGCAAGATCGATGCCCGCGGCCGTTGCTTCGAGCAGCAAGCCGTCTGGTGCGCCGGAGACAAGCTCGTCAGCGTCACTTGCGGTGCTGACTCACCGTGCGGATTCGACGAACTGGAAGCCGGCTTTCGATGCACCAGCTCAGCGCGCTGCCCCAATGACGAATTCGGCCGCTGTCGCGCAGGCAAGGTCGAGCGCTGCAGCGATGGGGAGCCTTTCGTGGAGTCATGCGGGTCCAGCGGGCTGACGTGCAGTTACGATCCGGAGTCTGGGACCGCGACCTGCCTCTAGCCCGCCGGTCCCGCTGGAAAAATGCGCCAATGGCTAGCGAACTGGCGGGCAGACCGCAGCGCGAGTCGATCGAGCGCGAGCGACGCCTGCTTTGCACGTGACAGCAGCAAATGAAAGGGTCTAGCCTGATTTCGTGCGCGACTGGCTGTAAATGGAGACACGCTAATGTTGCAGCGCGGAGCGGTCCTTTCCGGAAAATATCGGATCGACGGTGTGCTCGGGGAGGGCGGCATGGCGGTCGTGTACGCGGTGACCCACCTGCGCAACACCGCACGCCTCGCGGTCAAGGTGTTGCACGAAGCCAGCGCGCTCAAAGGCCAGGTCCGTGCTCGCTTCGTGCGCGAGGGCAAAGTCGCCAACTCCGTGAATCACCCGGGCGCCGTGCAGATGATCGACGACGGCGTCGCGGAGGATGGCTCGCCGTATTTGGTGATGGAGCACCTCAACGGCGTTTCGGTCGATGATTTGAATTCGCACGCCGTTCCACTGAGCGCCGCGCTCAACATCGCCTACCAGGTGTTGGACGTACTGCGAGCCGCGCACGAAAACGGCATCGTGCACCGCGACATCAAGCCCGCAAACCTGTTCGTCTTACGCAACGGGCGGGTCAAAGTGCTGGATTTCGGGATCTCGCGCCTGCACGATGGAGCGGAACCTTTCGACTCCCAAGCGACCGGCTCGGTGATGGGAACGCCGTTTTTCATGGCACCGGAGCAAGCCCGCGCGGAGGCGAGCGAGATCGGTACGCGCACGGACCTGTTCGCGGTCGGGGCCACCCTGTTCACGCTCATCTCCGGCGAATACCTCCATACCGGCGACGACTCACGACAAGTGATGATCCAAGCAGCAACCCAAGGAGCACGCTCGCTCGAGTCGGTTGCTCCGGGCACACCGCGCGCAGTGGTCGACCTCGTGGCGAAAGCCGTCGCGTACGACAGCGCCGAGCGCTGGGAGTCAGCCGAGGCCATGCAAGCAGCCGTGCGCCAAGTGCACGAAGCTTTGATTGGCCCGATCGAGTTCGAGGCACTTGCCACACTTTTGCTCGTGCGTGAATTTCGGCGCAAGAGCCACGCTCGCCTGACCGCACACCTGCATCCGGTACCTTCGGACTCCAGTCAGGTCGACTCTTCCCCGCTCTCTACGACTCTTCCGGCTGTCGCGGGCGTGACTCGCAGCGTGCAATCATTTCGCCCAGGGCCGGACTCCGGGAGTGAAAGGCCGAGTTCGCGCATCAGCGCTGAGCCGCTGGAGCTCGCTGGCTGGACTGGCCAGGTGCCAACGAACTTGAAGCCGAGTGCTGCTGGCTACGGCAATCGGTCGCGCTTCGCAGGAAGGCTCGGCAAAGCAGGCCTCCTAGTCGGACTGTCGGCGCTCATCCTTGGTGCGGCGCTGTTCGGTTTCGTTCGTCTACAAACGCCATCGCGTGCCGCCGCCACCAAGCCTGCGCCCGCCCACGATCCTTCGTTGCCCAGCCTCGTCGATCCCGGCGAGCGCGAGGTGGAGAAGGTCGAAACAGCCGTTTTTACCGCTTCCGCCTCCACCGCGGAGCGACCGCTCAGCGTATCCAGACCCGCGCGCTCGGTCGCTTCCGTCAAGACCGGTGGGTCGACGAGGCCAGAGAGCAACACTGCTCTCGTTCAAAAGCCCACGCCCGCGCCGCTCGCCACCGACGAGCCCGTGAACGTCAAGCCCACGATTATCCCTCCGCCCCCCCATTCTGCGCCTTAGCTCACGACTCATCCCGCATGCGCTCGATTCGTCCGGTACCGGTGTTGTTCGGTCTGCTCATTCCATTCCTACAGGTGACTGCACGCCCAGCGCTCGCAGAGGAACCGGTCAAACCTTGGCGAGCACGCTATGACCAGTGCCAGAAGCTCAGTAACGACGGGGACTACGCGGCGGCGGTCGAAGCCTGCGAGCAGGCTTACGCCTTGAACCCCGATCCGGGGATTTTGGCTTACATCGCTCAAATCCAGACGGCCCTCTTACACCCCGTGCAAGCACGGGATGCGTTGGATCGGTATCTCCATTCAGGCCGGCTCGACGACGCCGATCGCAAAACCGCCGAGGCCCAGGTCCGTTATCTGGACACTCAAATCACCACGCTGCGGATCGTCACTGAACTGGAAGGTGCGGTGGTGAGCGTGGACGACCAAGTGATCGACGCGGGAAGCCGAGAACGAGGCGTGCGGCTGTCGGCGGGCGCACACCGAGTCACGGTGCAAGCCAAAGGCGCGACGTACAGCCGATTCATCGTCCTGCGCGGCGGCGAACGCACGCAACTCGAGCTACCGGGCACCGGTACCATCGCAATCAGCTGCGCCGTTCCCGGGACGCGCATCTTCGTCGATCAACACGAGGTCGACGCCGTTCAAGCGTCACGCGGGGTCGCCCGCCCAGCCGGGACCCACCGCGTGACCTTCAAGGCGGATGCGATATCTTGGCCGGAGCAAGTGGTGAGCGTGAATCCAGACGAGCGCGTCGCCGTCGTGTGCACGGCGCCAGTTGCTGACCATGCCAGCAGCATGAATCCGCGCGGATATTGGGTCACTGGAGCAGGCCTAGCGCTCGGCGTCGCCGCGCTGACGACTGCCATCTACAACGGCACCCAATACAACCGCTGGGAGACGGCAAACGACGACTTGCGCAACGACTTGAAGGACAACACCGTCTCGCTCGTCGAAGCGACACACCGAGCGCAGAGAACGATCAACTCATGGACAGCATCAAGACAGGGCGCAAGGTCGCGGTCGGCCTAGGCGTGGCCAGCGCACTCGTGACCACTGGCGGCGTCCTGCTCCTGTTCTCGGATGCAAAAAAACCGACCCACACCGGGACGAGCTCTTGGTTCCGTCAAGTGGCGAGCGGGGTGAAGGTCAGCGCTGGCATGAACTCCGGAGAGCTCGCCTTCCGGGGCGCGTGGTAACCATGCGTCGATCAGGCGCGCGACCGAGCGAGATCGCGCTCGGGGCATTGTTCTTGGGCATTGCTGGGTGCAGCTCCTTCGATCCGGTATCGGGAACTCGCTTCAAGTTGCTCAATCAAGATACCTACGCCGAACTCGACATGCCCGACGCGCATTGGGCTGCGTATGACGATCAGCATTCGGCCCGATTTCAGTGCACCAATGGCGCAGCAGGCAATCATGATTCGAGCAAGTGTTCGAGCGTGACCGAACCTAGGTTCGAGTGGACGGGTCCGAAGTGCATCGCCGACTTACCCAAAAAAGGGCTCGACCAAGGGCTCATCCAAGAACACAAGGTCGACGGCATCTTCGAACCGATTTGCATTCGCGGCGTGCTTCACCACAGGGAGGACTGTTTGCAGCCCGGCGTCGGAACGCGCTGTAGGACCTACGACGGTGACACCTCCAATATTTGGGGGGTGGGCGTCGGACTAACCTTCAGCGCCGATAGCAAGACCGGGTGGAATGCCGAGAGCCACCACGTGAAAGGCGTCGCGTTCGAAGTCACTGGCTCGACCGGGACTCTCGACAAGCTGCGTGTGGGGATCCCGACCGTGCTCGACCCAGATACGGCAATCCCCGCAGAGAGTCCCTTGATCCGGACTGACGGAACGGTCGTTGACACGGAGGGGAACCTCTACGACTGTCACACCGAGGTCGTGCCCGGAGGTCCGGTCGCTCGCGCCAAGCTGCGCGACGTGAATGTCGAAGACCCATTTGCCACTGTCACCAGTGACCAACATCCAAACGCTTCCCCCTTTTGGCAATCAGCCTCGACTCCCAGTTGGACGATGAGCCCTGCAGTGGAGGGGCAGAATCGCTTCGACCTGAGCGAGGTGTTGCCGCCGCCGTTGTCGACGGACCTGCCGGTCAATCCAGTCAGCTATCCCTTCACTCGGAAGACGCAGATCTTAGGCATTCATTTTCAGGTGGTGCAACCGAAGGAGAATCTCAAAGAGGACTTCGAGTTCTCACTCTGCATCAAAAATTTGGCCTTCATTCTCGAGTAGCAATGACGCCGCGACAGCTCTAGCGCGCGTGCTCCGCGCAGGCCTTCGCCAATAGCCGCGCCGCCTTTCGCCGGCCGTCGAACTGTGACTCCAGACTCAACCCGAACTCGACTTGAAGCTTGTTCCCGGAAGGCGAGCTGAAGTGCCACGAATAGCCGAGGCTGTTGGGCTCGACGACGAACAAGTCGCCGCTATCTGCGTCACGCAGGATGTCGATTCCGAGCACGGGCACGAGGGGGAATGCCGCGCTCGCTCGCTCGGCGAGCGCGATCACCGCCGCGTCGTCAGCGAGCGTGAAGGTACAACCTCGACCCGATGATACGATGCTTTGACCGTGAAAATCCGCTCGAGTGCGGAGCGGTTCACGTGCCTGACTCGCCTCGATGCGCAGTGACCAAAGCGCGTGCCCGAACAGCGTCGCTACGCGATAGCTGTGCGGCCAGGGACCGGTGTACACGAATTCTTGAGCCAAGCGAGGATTGAACGCGCCGCCGAAGCCTTCCGACAGCTGCGTGCGCGGGGGCGACCAGCGCGCGTAAGAACGGCGTTCGATACGCACTTCTGCGCCACGTGCGCCGAAATCCGGTTTGGTCACGACGTACTCCCCGAATTGGCCGAGTTCGGGTGACTCGCCGGGAAGCAGTCGAACCCAACGTGGCACGGGCACGCCGATCGCTTCGAGCGCGCGATACTCGGTGGATTTGGCGACGTGCTGACCCTGCAGCACCGTGCCTCGTCGCGGCGTGAACCTCCTGAGTGGCCCGGGCGAAACGGTCAACGTCGGCAAATCGGGCACGTTCGCCGCGAGATCGGCCGCTCGTGCGTCGTCGACGACGGACACTGCAAGTTCCGGGTCGAGCGCGGCAGTCCACTCTGCCAATTCGTCGAAGTCGGCTCGCGAGTTGGCGATCGGGCTGCTGACCAGGAGCAGCACGCGGCGGACGCGAGCCAACGCGCTACTCCGCGCTCTGCGCGTGCGCCGGTGCCCGATCTGGCCACTGCTCACGCAGCTCATGGCAAATCCGTTCGGCTTCGAGGTCGTCGTACACCACGACACCTTCGGACCAACTGAGCACGCGAGCGGGACGCGCGCGTTCGTCGGTGTCGTATACGGGGATCACGTGCACGTGGTAATGCGCGTAGGTCTGCGGCAACTCCACGGCAGCGCCGAGCGAAGCGGTGAAGACTCGCGCCGGTTTGAAGTAAGCCTCGATCACCCGTGTCGCGTCGAACACCAGCCGTTGTAAATCGACGTAGATGGGAAAGTCGAGCTCGGTCGCGCGCTCGACGTGTCGCTTGGAAACGACCATCAAATGACCGAATTTACAGGCAAACCGGTCGAGCAGCACCACCGCGTGGTCGCTCTCGGCGATGAGCATCGAACCCGCGCCACCGCTTGCGAGCGCGCACATGACGCAGCCGCCGCACCCGGCGAGCAACTGCTGCTTGTGCTCATGCAGTCGCGCCAGCGCGGCCTCTTTGCTGATCACCCGCACCGCTCAACCACCGGAATCGACCACGAGCGATTCGCCCCGAGGTCTGCTGGATTTGAGTGCCCTGATCAGACTCGAGCGATCGTGACCCGCCATCGAACGAAGTGTACGTGGGGCGCTCCCTTGCAGCAAGGTGGCGTGACGCGCGCTCGAGTTTGCTCGGTTATTCTGAAATGAAAGTTTCTGTCGTCAGCGCCGAGCCTGCGATTCGATCGCCGAATGCAAAGTCGAAGTAGCGGTTCGAAAGCCACTGATCGAGCAGCGTCGTGTTCGCAGACGAGTATGGCGCGTCGCGCTCTGGGCCAGGCAGCTGCATCTTTACTACCGGCTTTGCGGAATCCATGACCGAGACGTGGCGCACGTTGGCGGCAGAAGTGAACGCAAAACCCGGCTCGCTGCGCGATAGCGAAGGAGTGCCGACGTCGACGGTGAACGCGCCGCCGGCGCGCGCGAACGGGCCAGGCGCGTAGCTCGATGTCGTCAGCGTGGCGAGGCTCGAGGGTTGCACCGTGTGCGCGCGCCCCCAGACCCAGTTGCTCGACGCGCCTTGCGCCGTCGTGAGCGCCTCATACGCGGAGACGAGCGCGAGGGTTACTTGTTCGGCACAAGTGCGAGACGTGACGAGAACGCCGTTGGCGTCGACATCATTGCAAAACGTCGCCCCCGCCATGGCATCACTACTGTCCGGCTCGAGCAAGAGCAGGAACAAGGCTCGCGTCGCCTGCAGGTCATCGACCTCCAGCTTTGCCACGCTCAAGTCATCGCGAAAGATATTGCTGATCAGCGTGCGCAAGAATCGATGGAAGAACAGGCACCCGGCAGCGTTCTTGGCGACACTCGGCGTGGCGTCTACGGTGCTCGAGATTGGGTCGTTTCCCAGTAAGCCGCTGGGACAATCCCAACCATTCGTGGCCCACTCGGTGAGTACGGATTTCGCTGCCACCAGCTTCTCGGAGTCGCTCGCGCTGGTCGGCAACGCAGCGATGTATTCGCTGAGCGCCATGCCCGGCCGCGACACGTGATCGGCCTGAATCGAGGTCATGTCGTCGAGCGACAGCGATCCATTCTGGCTCAACGCTCGTTCCAGCCGTTCTTCGATGCGCTTCGCGCGGAAGCCGGTCGGGTCGTCCCAATCGAGGCTCAGGTACGGCGGATGCGCGAGCGGGTCGTTGTCGTCGGAAACGCCGCTCGGATCCCCGTTGGCGGTGAAGAAGTAGCCGCGGGCGGGATCTTTGCCGTGAGGCAGCGAGTCACTGGCGATCCAGCATGTGTCGGGCACGGGCGTGCTGGTCGCGGCCGCGCAATCCGCCACCCCATCACCCCATTCCGCGCTGCCGTCGCCGGGCAGCGGGAACCAGGGCGGAGTGACGTTCGGACCCTGTAGCGTGACGTCGGCGAATCGACGCACGGGTACGAGCGCGTGCGGATCGAACGCGATGTGACCTTGGTCGTCTGCAAGCACGAAGTTCTGGGCGCCCGTCGCATAATCGCTCAGCGCGTTCACCGCGTCATCGACGTCGACGGCCAGATTCAAGCCGAGGATCGCCTTCAGATCCTGCGTGTTTCCTTCCTGACCGGTCCAGCGCACGCTCACCGCGTGCCCGGCCGAGTCCGGCGCTTGAATCAGCGGACCGTGCTGTGGAACGACGACCGCCGCCGCGGGGATCGGCTCCGGGAGATTGAGTGAATGTGCGCTGACCAAGCCAGACAAGCCCGGCCCCACGCGCACCAGGAACGTCTGTGGCACGAGCAACACCGAGCGCGCACCACCATCGAACGACACGCACGGGGCCTGCGTCGGGCACATCTGCTGCGGCAGAAACTGTTCGAGGTACAGGTCGGTCACGTCATAGCCGACGACAGTCACTCCCCAACCCACGTGCGCGCCACGACCGATCAGTGCGCCGGGGAGCCCTGGGAATGTCCCGCCGGCGAGGTCCAAGTTGTCCGAGGCGTTGGCGGACGTCAGCGCCGAGAGATGAAAGAGCGGTGGGTACTGCAAGCCGAGGTGCGGATCATTGGCCACCATCGCTACATGGGTTTGCGATTTTGCCGCCGATACGACCCAGTTGTTGGAACCCACGGCGGCGCCTGCGGGGCGCAGCTTCTCACGCAGAGTTTTGAAGCGCGTCCGAACCGTGGCGAGCGGCGCTTGCCACTGGTCGAGGCCGACGGGTGCGACGACCTTCGCCGCGGCTTTTGCAACCGGGAGCAGTGGACCCGGTGCAAGTGGGTGGGCGCGCTCGTCGATCGGAGCGGCTGCGCGGATCCACGCATTGAGTTTGCCCAAATCCTGGAGTGGGGCGCCCGGGCCGTACACCGCGCCGAACTGCGCGTAGGTAGACTCGAGCGAGACCCCATCGGACAATTGGAACTGCTGCAGGCGAATGATCGCGAGCGTGTCTTCGAGCGTCCAATCCAGGATGTCGGTCGCGGCAACCGGTACCGGAAGTTCCGCATACTCACCGGGTAGACTCTGAGGATCGTCTCGCAGGGACTTCAGGGACGCGTTGATGCCGCCGACGAACGCGGAAAGGATGCCCTTCGTTTGCGGATCCAAGGCGAGCGCGAGATCTTGCTCGAGCCGATGACCCGCACGGGTCAGGAACAGCGTGCGGAGCTGCACGTCTTGTTCGAGCCCGGCCACGCCGACCAACTCCGCCAGCGTTCCGCGTGCCGCGTGCCGCAAATAGTCCATCGGAAAGAATCGATCGCGCGCCTGGATGTAACCTTGTACGGCGAAGCAATCGGTCTTCGATTGGCATTGAATGTGAGGGATTTCCTGCGCGTCGTATTGCACCGTCACGGGGTCGACGAGATTCGGAATGGTGGTGCCAGTGAGTATCGCGCCGCCCATTCCTCCGTCTGACGCGCCCGCGGCACCCGCGGCGGCCGACGTACCGCCTTCACCGGCCGCGCCCCCTGACTCGCAGTCTCCTCCGGCGCACCCCGCTTCGCCTCCCTCGCCCGCGCCAGCCTTGGTGCAGTCATCCCCCACACACCCGGGAACGGGACTGTGGGGGCGCCCGGAACCTGCGTCACTGCAGCTCACGATCAAAACCGCCCAAGCGACCGCAACGACGAACGAACGCATCGAAGACCCTCCCGAAGGAACTAGGGACTCTATATACCGCACCCTGGCCAGTCGCGAAATTGCCGGGCAGAACGCGGCCGAAACGGTCCGAGCCTGCCGCGCGTCACATGCGCTGCGGCGCTTCAATCCCCAAGAGCTCGAGCCCCGTCGCCAGGGTGCGCGCGGTCAACGCGCACAAGGTGAGGCGTGAGGCGCGCTCCGCGGGTTCTGACTTGAGCACCGGGCAGGCTTGGAAAAAAGCGGAGAAACTCGAGGCGAGACCGTACAGGTAACCGCAGAGTTTGTGCGGTTCGAGTGAACTTTCGACTTCGGTCAGGGCGCGGGCGAAAGACAGCAAGTCCAGCGCGAGGGCGCGTTCTGCGGGTGCGGCGAGCTGCAGGTTGCCCGCTTCTGTTCCGCCGTCAGCGGCAGCTTTACGAAGGATCGACTGGATGCGCGCGTGCGCATATTGCAGGTAGCCGCCGGTATTGCCCTCGAAGGCGACCATGCGCTTCCAATCGAACACGTAGTCCTTGATGCGGTCACTGCTCAGATCGGCGTACTTCACCGCGCCGATGCCCACCTGACGCGCGACGATCGCGCGCTCTGCTTCCGGTAACTCGGGATTGTGTTCGTTCACCGCGGCGGCGGCGCGCTCGACCGCTTCATCCAAGAGTTCGATCAGCTTGATGTTCTCACCGCTGCGGGTTTTGAGCATCTTGCGGTCCTCGCCGAGCACGGAGCCGAAGGCGACGTGTTCGGCGCGCACCGGGGGCTCGAGCCAACCAGCCATCGTCGCCACCGCGAACACCATGCTCAGATGTTGTTGTTGCGGCGAGCCGACCACGTACAAAAGTCGCGTGCCACCGAGCTCCTCGTGCCGGAAGCGCAAGGCCGCCAGATCCGTCGCGCCGTAACCATAGCCGCCGTCTTTCTTGCGTACGATCAGCGGTAGTGGCTCGCCCTCGCGCCCGTTGAAGCCGGGTGGGAACACGCACAGCGCGCCGTCGTCGATCACGGCGATGCCACGGGCCTGCAAATCGCTGGCAATCTCGGGCAATTTCGGGTTGAAATAGCTCTCCCCGCGGACGTCCGCGTCGAGCAATTGCACGCCCAGCCGGGCGAAGACGGCGGCCATGTAGCGCTTCGAGCTGTCGACGAATTGCTGCCAGAGCGCGAGGGTTGCAGTATCTCCCGCCTGCAGGGCGACGACGCGCGTGCGCGCACGGTCGGCAAAGCCCGGATCGGTGTCGAATTTGACGCGCGCGGCGCGGTAAAAATCTCCCAGCTGACTCGGATCGAGCGAAGCGGCGCCCTCTTGCTGCACGTCGACCAGTTGCTCGATCAACATGCCGAAGGGCGTGCCCCAATCACCGATGTGATTTTGGCGAATCACGGTGTGACCGCGAAACGCGAGCACGCGGCACAAAGTATCACCGATGATCGACGAGCGCAGGTGCCCCACGTGCATCTCTTTGGCAATGTTGGGTGAGCCGTAGTCGACCACGCACACGTCGAGCACGTCCGCCTTGGGCACGCCCAAGTTGGGAGCGGTGAGCAACTCGGAGAGCGCGCTCGCCAGTGCGCCGTCAGTCAACGTCAAGTTGATGAAGCCAGGCCCTGCAACTTCGATCCCACCCGGAGCGCACAGATCGGACAGGTCGAGTTCGGCGAGCAGCGCTTGCGCAACCTCGCGCGGCGGACGACGGAGAGCCTTGCCCAAGCTCATGGCCACATTGACCTGGTAGTGCGCGCGATCGGAACGACGGAGCAGCGGATCGGTATCCTGATATTCGGCGCCGAAGGCCCGTCCTAACGCTGACGCGAAACGGGTGCGAAGGAGCAGCTCGGGGTGAGGCATGCCACTTATTACTGCTGTTCTCGCCGTGGGCAAATCTTCCAGGCGCGAGATTTGGAGCGGTGATTCCGGGCGGACGGCGTGTTAGTCGACGGAGCCGATATGCGCCGTTCCGTACTCGCTCTGCCGTTCTTCGCTCTTCTCTCGCTGGCTTGCCATTCGGGAGGCCTTTATGGTTTTGCCCGAACGTATCAACCGCTGAGCGCGGAGAAGAGCGCCCTCGAGGGAGCGCGCGAATTCGATCCGGTGATGGCCGAGCGTGACAAGGACGATTGGAAGAAAGGCAACGTCAGCCTATTCGGCGTCGTCAAGAGTCGGACCTCGGCCAAGAGTGGAGGCGCGTATCTCACGCTCAGCATGCGCACCCTGAGCGAGCGCAACTTGTGTGAAGAATTCGACGAAGACACCTGTCGTGTCACCGTCAGTGAACACGAGCACGCGACGATTCACGCGATCGTAAAGCTGAGCAGCGAGGACGAAGTGGGCGAGCACAGCGTCGGCAAAGGTTCACTCGTGCGCGTCGTGGGCAAGCTCACGGATGAAGTCGATCCCGACGACGGAGCCTCGGTCCTGCGTGTCAGCTACTACCGGCATTGGCCGCGCCACTTCTACGTGACGACCGCAATGGCCTCCGGCATGACGAAATAGTCAGCGCGGCGGACCTGCTGCGGGTGGGAGCGGCCCAGGGTGATCGAAGCCGAAGCCAATCTGAAACTGTAGCCACAGCGCCGAGCCCGCTTCGCGGCCGGCGTACTGCGGTTGCTGACTGCAATCGGCAGAGCCGGGCGTGTTGCAGGCGATCACACGCTGCCCGCCAAAGGCTCGACCCAGCCCGCCCTCCAGCCCCAAGCGCAAGCCGCTCCTCATCACCCAGTCGAGCGGCACCGACAGCCCGAGCATGGTTCCATAATCGCCGACGTCAGTGCGACCGAGCATCAAACCCGGTGACATCACGAACGTGGGCAGGCTCACCGCGGCATAGCCTGCGCTGAAGGCATAGAAGAGGGAGGGGTTCTTCGCGCCGGAGCCGAAGTCTGCTTCTTGGTCACCCCAGCCTTCGGTGGGAAAGGCGATCTTTGCGGTGAGCCGCACGCGCCGAGCCACGAACACCCCCGCTTGAGCGCCGATGCTCACCGACTCCGAAATGCGATTCTTCCAATCCGCGGTCACGAGGATCGCGTCGAAGAAAGGAGTACTGCTGGCGGCCGCATCTTTGGCGTAGCGCGGCGGAGGAGGTGCAACCGGTGGGATCGGTACCAGCCCCGGGTAATAGCCATACGGATATCCGGAGGGCGGCGGATAAGGGTAAGGAGCAGGGTACGCCACGGGCGGCGGCCCCTGTGGTGGCGGAGACGGCGTAGCCGATTCTGCATTGGCGGTCGGCGAAGCCGGCGGCGAGGGTGCAGGCGAAGCCGGCGGCGAGGGTGCAGGCGAAGCCGGCGCAGCGGGCACGGGCTCGGGGAATGCGGCTGCCGGCGGCTGGTGCAGCGCGCTCGCCACACGCGGCGAGAGCAGGGCGGGTAGCGGGGCCGTGCACAGCACGAAAACAGCGCGAAATCTGGGCCCCATATCAAACATTTAGGAGCTTCCCCAGGCCTCGGTCAAGCGTGCTAAGACCCACGACGTGCGTCGTCGCCTGCCCTACCTCACCCGACCCTGGTCTGCCGCGTTGCTCGGCGTCGCGTTGTCCGCGCTCGTCAGCCACTCTGCGCAGGCGACCGTCGTCGAGCGTGTCGTCGCGGTGATTGGCGATCGCGCGATCTTGCTCAGCGATCTGAAGGCGCGCGCGCAACCGTTCTTGGTGCAGGTCACCCAAGGCGTGCAATCGGGAGCGCAGCGCAGCGCAGCCATCTCGCAAGTCTACAAGGGCGTGCTCGACAAGATCGTCGACGAAGAGCTGGAAGAGCGCGTCGCGATTCAAGCCAAGGTGACCGTCACGAGCAAAGAGATCGACGACGCGGTCGCGCGCGTCGCCGCCCAAAATCAAATCCCGGTCAGCAAGCTACTCGCCGAAGCCGCGAAGACCGGCGTCACCGAGTCCCAATATCGGGACGAGCTCCGACGCCAGCTGTTGCAGGCGAAGCTCGTGAATGTCCGCCTGCAGGGCCGCATTCGTGTGACGGACGAGGATCTCAAACTCGCCTACCGCAAGATCGTGCTCGAAGAGCGGCAGAAGCTCAGCGTCAAGGTGGCCTTCATTCGCATTCCGGCGGGCGGCGACGGCGCAGGACGTGCGCTCGCCGAACGCGTGGCAGAAGCAGCGCACAGCCAAGATTTTGGTCAGCTAGCCCGACAATTTTCGCAGGATCGCGCGACGCGCGAGAGTGGCGGTCAAGTGCCGGAAGGCAAGCCTTCCGAGCTCCCCCCCGCGCTCGGCCGAGCGTCGATCGCGCTCGAGGTGGGTGAATCGTCCCAGGTGCTTCGCGTTGGGGATGATTTCTTGATCGTGCGAGTGAACGCGCGAGCGCCTTCGCAATTGCCGACCTTCGACGAAGCCCGTCGTGAGCTCGGCGACCGCGTGTACATGGACAAGATGGGTCAAGCGCGTCGTACGTGGCTGGACGGCCTGCGCCGCCGCAATCACGTCGAAGTTCGGCTGTAGTCCCCGCGGCCGTCGCAGCCAGCCGTCAATCGCAAACCAAGCCGTACACGTCGCGCGCGGCAGTGCCGTGGGCGACGATGCGCTGCGCGGTTTTGAGCTCTTCCTGAATCAATGCCTCGAATCGTTCGAGAGGCAACGCGCCCTCGATGCGCCTGCCATTGGCGAAGAACGTGGGCGTGCCATTGACGTCCAGCCTTTGACCGAGCTTCATGTCTGCGCGAATCGCCGCGTCGTGCACGCCCGCGCGCGCCGAGATCAAGAGTAGCGCGCCGTCCAGTCCGGCCTTGCCGGCGAGTGCGCCGAGCGCGCTGTCATCGAGCGCTTCCGCGTGCCCGAAGATGCCGTCGTGCACCGCCCAAAATCCGCTGAGCGAGCCGCGGCGATAAGCGTCTGCGGCAAAGTTTGCCAAGAGCTGCGCGCTCTTGTGCTGTGGCAGCGGGTAATCCTTCCAAACCAAGCGCAACGTCTTGGGGTAGCGCGTGAGCAGCGCTTTGAGCGTGGGCTCGACGCGCTTGCAATACTGACACTCGAAGTCGGAAAATTCGACCAACGTCACGAGTGCGTCTGCGGGGCCGCGCGTCGGGGATGTGCCAATCGGCACACAGGACCGTGATTCACCCGCGATGCCCACGCCGATCAGGTTGCTGCTCGTTCGCGTCGCGTAGAGCGTGGAGGGCGAGACGCCCGATGCCGAGAGCCAGATCGCCGTGCGCTGTTCTTCGCGCAGCAACAGCTCGAGCTCGGTCGCGCTTCTTTCGCCGTCGACGGCTTGCCCATTCAAGAACGAAAATGGCGTCGATTTGAGCGCAAATTGCCCGGCAAGCTGCAGATCTGCGCGCACTTGTGCCTCACCGGCGGCCGACAAATCCGAGAGCTTCGACGCGCCGTAGCCGGCCGCGCCGAGCTCGCTCGTGAGCCGCTCGGCGGTCAAGCTGGCTTCGCCTTGCATGACACGGTGGAGCACGTCGAAGAAGGCAAGCGCGCCGTGCGTTCGCGCCACGCCTGCGAGCACACGCGCTGCCTCCAGAGCGTTCGGGTGCTCGCGCAGCGGTCGATGGTGAAACACGATCCGTAGATCGTCGCCAAAGCTTGCTTTGACGCCCTCGAGCGCGCGCCACGTCCGGCGCGTGTGCGGACAATCGAGGTCGCCAAACAAGACCCAAGTCAAAGCGGCGTTGCGCGTGCCCCAAATCGGCTCGTTGCCGAGCACCGGCAGCGGCGCGCTGGCCTCTTCGGGAAAGCTACTCGGACCTGCACCGGGCGCGACCATGGGCGCATGCCGTGCCGCGCGCGGATTGGCTGTGATTTCCGGTTCATCAGCGGGATCTCGCTCGACGACCGGCGGCGTGGGTGCAGGTGCGGGCGGGAGCGGTGGAACGGCAAGTGGCGCGGAAGCAACGGGGGCCGCCGCTGACGCCGCGTGGCGTGTCGCGTAGACGACCGCCGTCGCAACTCCACCGAGCATCAGGATCAACCCGCCGAGAACCAACACCGCAGCCAGCACCGAGGAGCGCGACGAGGCAGGCGTGGCCGTTGGGTAGGCGTGAAGCGGCGGAGGATGCGGGAACGCAAAGGGGACCGTTTGCGCTTGAGGAACGGGAAGCTGCGCAGAGAGCAGGAGCTCTGGCTCGGCAGAGACGGGAGCGACGGCAAAAGGTGTGGGAGCAACCGAAGCCGGTGCGACGATGCTTTCCGCAGCTGGGTGAACGGATGCCGTAGACTCAGCCGGCGCGTGCGCCTCTTGCGCGCGCAGCCCCTCGTGTTCCGCGAGGCGCGCGAAGTGGGCCGTGAACGTCGTGACATCGTGCGGGCGCGTCGCCGGATCGGCAGCGGTGGCTCGCGCGAGGTGCACTTCGATTTCCTGCGGAATCGACGAAGGAAGAAGGCTCCTGAGCAATGCGCCGAGAGCGAACAGATCACTCGCGGGTGTGGGCGGCTGGAGCGAGGCGCGCAGCTCGGGCGCGCGCAGCTCCGGGGGGACGAGTTGGCTCGCTTCACCGGCCGCAGCGAAGCGGTTGGCGAGCTCGGACACACCGAAGCCGAACAGCGCTTCCGGCTGTGGGCCCTCGCTGATCAACTCCGGGACTAGCAAACCGTACGCAATGCCTTGGTCGTGCAGCGGTGCCAGCGCGGCGGCGATGCGTGCGCCGAGCGCGGCCACGCGCGCCAAGGTAAAACTCGTGCGCGCGATGTCTGCGATGCTGCCCGACGCAGGCGTCGCGAACGCGACATAACCAGAGCCCATGTCGATCCCAGCGGCGAGCGCGCGCGCCAAGCCGGGCACCCCGAGCCCAAAGCGTTGGTGACGCTCGAGCGCTTCCCGGAGTTGCGGCGCGTCGCAGCTGACCGGCAGCTGAATCAACCAACACGATTGACCGCTGGTTACGTCTTGCGCGAGGGCGATCCCGTGTACGGCGGGAGCGAAATCGCGAAGCACCCTGAATCGCTTGTCAACCAGTGCGCCGCTCGCCAGCATCTTTGTCAGTTTGACACGGCCGCCAGCGGTTCAGACAGCTTGGCGCACCAGAAGTCATGCTCACCGGCATTTGACCCGAGTTTTCACCGGGAATTGCAGTGTGGCACGCCCTGTGCTCAAAGGAACCCGCGAGAACATGTTCAACCTGCGCAGAGTATTCGCGTTTTGGGCGGTGGTGCCCTTGTTCCTGGGTGCGGCGGGGTCGGCGCACGCTCAGACGACCCCTCCGACAGGCACCTCGGTGACCGTCACCTTACCCGCAACCGGCGTGAGCCGCGCTCATCAGGACCGGGTCAGCACGACGCCGATCACGCAGATCAACTACAAAGACTGCCTGACGAACGACGAGATCACGTTCAGCTTGAGCTTGGGGACGGGCTACAGCCAATACGCCCTCGAGATCTGGGCGGGTGATGCGTGCGACACGAAGCTGAGTCGTACGCCGGAGGCGACCGCGACCTGCTGGCAGGTGGACGGCGGTGGACAGCCCAACAACATCAACTACACCGTCACGATCAAGGTTCAGGACATCCTGAAAGGACGTACCGGTGGCATGTCCGTTGGCGGGTCCACCGACGGCACGAGTGGCACCGGCGGCACGGATGCGACTGGCGGCAGTGGCGGCGGTACGGACGTTGGCGGTACGGACAGTGGTGGCGGCGGCAGCGGTGGTGGCAACACGGTGACGAGCCAGCCCCCAGACGGCGCGCCGCCCGAGTGCGTGCTGACCTCGGCCGCGGTCGCGCCCCAAACGGTCAGCGTGTACTTCCTACTGGTAAACGGCAACAAGGACTCGTTCGGCGGAACCAGCTGGAAGGCGACCTACAAGCTCAGTGCTTCGGCACCGCCCGATCACGTGAGCGCCGGCACCGGCGAGAATATTGCTCCCATCAGCTGGAGCTACGACACCACCAACGTCGACACGTACATCAACGGCTACCAGTTCTACTGCGACCCTGCACCGGGCTCGGCGAGCCTCGCCGATGCGGGAATCGTCCCTGATCCGGACGTCGTACCGATCTGCCAGGACACGACCGTCCTGAAACCGGGCACGCTGCCTGACGATCAATACAAGTGCGGGACAGCGGGCAGGACGGCCACGCACGGCAACGCCACCGGCTTGGTCAACAACGTCGCTTACCACGTGGCGGTCGCGTCGACCGACACCTACTTGAACGTGGGCAACATCTCGGAGAACACCTGCGCGGTCCCGCAACAGGTCACTGGCTTCTTCGAGGCATACCGCAATGCAGGGGGTCAGGGCGGTGGTGGCTTCTGCAGCTTCTCGCCCCAGCGTCGGCCTGCTGTGCTTTTCACCGTATTGGGACTCGGACTGTGCTTGATGCTGCGACGGAGACGCGCGACGTGAAACGATTGCTACTGGTTCTGACCCTCGGTCTGCTCGGCTCATCGCGTGTCGCTTCCGCACAAACGACCCGTGGCGTGGACGAGTTCGGTGCGTACGGCCCGAACACGACCCGTGAAGGTTCGCCTCAGATCGGCGCAGTAGAAGCGCGCTTCGGGGCGTACAACCCGCGCGTCGACAAGTCCGTCCCGAACGGCACGCCGTACGCGGACACCTTCGGCAACAAGACCCGCTACATGGTGGGCTTGGAAGGTGATTGGCAGCTGCTCCGGATCCCGCACCTCGGCACGCTCGGCCCCGGCCTCGGCTGGGGCTACACGCGGGCGAGCGGCCTTGCGCGCCTGACCTCCGATCCGGAAACGATCTCCAACGAGGAAACGTCGCTCACGATCATGCCCATCTACTTGGTGGCCGTGCTGCGTGCGGACGTCTTCGCGCGGGAGTTCGGCATCCCGCTCGTGCCCTACGCCAAACTCGGCATGGGGACCGCCCTCTGGTGGTCGAGCGACGGCGGTGACCAAGCGTACTCCGATGGAGTCAAAGGCTCGGGTATCTCGTACGGCCCGCAATATGCGCTCGGCGGCATGTTCCTCCTCGACATCCTCGATCAGCAAACCGCGCGCGATGCCGACGTCAGCCTCGGCATCAACAACAGCTACATCTTCGGCGAGTGGTACGGCAGCGAACTCGACGCTTTCGGCTCCAACAAGCGCCTCAACGCTGGTGCCAACACCTGGGTCGTCGGCCTAGCCATCGAATTCTAAAGTCCGACATCTGAAACCTCGCACCAGCGCCGTTTACGCTTTCTTGATTGGGTAAGCGGGCGCGCCGCGGCGCGCGGCGACGCGTAGCCCTCTGAACGCTTCCGCGCCCCTTGCGAGACCGCGGCTCACCCGCCAAGGTCAGTCCTATTCGACTCGCACCGCGCACCTTGCGAGACCGCGGCTCACCCGCCAAGGTCAGTCCCATTCGACTCGCACCGCGCACCTTGCGAGACCGCGGTTCACCCGCCAAGGTCAGTCCTATTCGACTCGCACCTCGGCGCATTCGAGATCTTGGGTGAAACCGCGACCGCTGTACCGAAAGGCGGCTCAGCGGGCGCGGAGCAGGCGATCGATGTGCTTGTGTTCCCAGGCGAGGGCGCGGTCGTGGTAGCGAAACTCGCGCTCGCGGCTGGCAAACTCGGGAGGGTGGATCAGCGTGCGACCGCCAATGCGGACCTCGGGCATCACGTGGTGCAGCAGTTCGTGGAACACGATGTAGGAGACGAAGTACCGGGGAACCCACTCGGCATCCAAAACCGGATGAACCCGGATCAAGCGCTCGGAGGCGCTGTAGCTTCCGAGCTTGATGGTACGGCGTTGCTTGGCCTCACCGGCGGGCCTGGTGCGACGCCCCCAGGTGATCAGCACATCCCCGATGCTGCCCCCGAAGTACGTCTCGTTGAGCTGGGTGAGGATCTCCCCCAGGTCATGCACGTGACCTTCGGCTTGGAGCTTGACCGTGGCCCGACGCGAAGCGCGGATCCGATGGGTATTGGTCGCGATGAAGTCGCCGATGACTTGCGACGCGTCGCGGTCACCATGGACAACGTAGGCGACCAAGGCGTCCAGAATGCGGGGCTCCGCCCCCAAAAACATCATGTTCACGCGGACCCGCAGGCGGCCACGCGCTCGCGTCTGCGTCACCATGCGCCGGCGGTTGTCCGTGACGCCAAGCTGAACGGGGCCTCCAAAAGCCGCCTCGAGCCGTCGCTCGAGGCGTTGGCGAGCGCCCTCGTGAATGAAGATCTGCGGACCTGTCGGCAGGAAGTAGAGCGGAACCTGCGCTTGCCCGTCCGGAATGCGCACGGCAGCCGTCGCCATGCGCGGCACGGATGCACGCGCGGCGCGCCGCCGACCGAGACGGCCAACGGAAGCGGGGAGCCAGGGGAAACGCAGTTGAGGAGCCATTGGGACAGGACGAGGCGTGTTGCCTGAAATTGGGACTAAGGGACGAGATCGATAGCGTCAAGGAAGCGAAATTAGCTAATTCATTTCAAGCACTTGACTAGCAAACCGTGAGCACCCGCTACAGCACCCCTAACCCCGCGAACCGCCACGACTTCCCGAGGCCTGGCAGGAGTTTTGCGCCCACAAATGGCCCGCGAAGGCCCGCGGGCCG
>Ga0164308_10000393_pt1 | contig 24107 bp, 23 predicted proteins | sample Whisoiple_246_MG_FD_109983 | JGI IMG/M metagenome (GOLD analysis project Ga0164308, IMG submission 109983) | Soil microbial communities amended with fresh organic matter from upstate New York, USA - Whitman soil sample_246_MG | ecosystem: Environmental > Terrestrial > Soil > Unclassified >... | reverse complement strand
GATCCAAACAACCAGTCAAAACTGGCAAAAAACAACCACACCCCCCAAACGGGAAAACAGAAGGCGCGGCAAAAACAAAAACAACAAACAAAAACCACCAAACACACTATTGAGTTCTCAAACAACACACCCGTTCCGCCCGCGCAACCAACCCGCGGCAAGAGCCGCGTGCTAGTAGTGCGGACGTTCGGGAACCCACCGAAGTGAGTTTCCCTCTGGGACGCCGTCGCGCTCAGCGGCTGGACCGCGTCGCGACGACTTCAACAAGTTACGTGAGGGGAAAGTCGGAGTCAAATGGGCTGATAGGCGGTGTATCTCGACGATTCCGCCGGTCGTGCGCACTGCCCGCACATCGCTTCTTGCGTGCACAGTCGTACGTCAGCTCCGACAGGTCATCCAACGCGGACGGCGCCGGCGATATTCCGCTTTCCTCGGCGAAGCACCAGCCACCGGTCGTGCAGGAAGTCTGACGGCTGCGGTGTCCAGTCGTCGCTCTCAACGCGGACGTTGTTCACGTAGGCGCCACCCTCGGCCACCGCGCGCCGGGCCGCCCCCTTGCTGTCGACCAGCCCGCTGGCCACCAGCAGGTCGGTGATGCTGGTCGGTCCGTCTGCCGTCAGCTCTGCCACCTGGTTGTTGCCGGCCTCCCGCAGGGCGGCCGCCAGCGTCGGCTCATCGAGTTCGGCGAGGTCAGCCCGCCCGAACAGGGCCTGGCTGGCGTGTTCGACAGCGGAACACTGCGCCTCCCCGTGCACCAGCGTGGTGAGCTCCTGCGCCAGCCTGCGCTGGGCCGCCCGCTCGTGGGGCCGTTCAGCGGTTGCCTGCTCCAGTTCTGCCACTTCCTCACGCGACAGGAAGGTGAACCACTTCAGGTACGGGATCACATCGGCGTCGGCGGTATTGAAGAAGTACTGATACCACGCATAGGGGCTGGTCATCTCCGGGTCCAGCCAGAGGCTGCCGCCGCCCGTCGATTTTCCGAACTTGTTGCCCTCCGAATCGGTCACCAGCGGCGTGGTCAGCGCATGAACCGTCGCACCTTGCTTCTGACGCACCAGCCGGACTCCGGCGATGATGTTGCCCCATTGATCCGAGCCACCGATTTGCAGAGTGCAGCCGTAGCGCTTATGCAGCTCGACGTAATCGTTGGCCTGCAACAGCATGTAGCTGAACTCGGTGTAGGAGATGCCCTCCCCCTCGAGACGGCGCCTGACCGTGTCGCGGTCGAGCATCACGTTGACAGAGAAGTACTTTCCGATATCGCGGAGGAACTCGATGGCAGGCATGTCGCCGGTCCACGTCAGGTTGTTCTCGACGACGGCGCCGGACTGCGAGTCGTCGAAGTCGACGAAGCGTTCGAGCTGACCTCGGATGCGGCCAGACCAGTCGGCCACGGTGGATTCGTCGTGCAGCGTGCGTTCCCCGGTCTCCCTGGGATCGCCGATCATTCCGGTCGCTCCGCCTGCCAGCACGATCGGGCGGTGGCCGGCCTGCTGGAACCGACGCAGCGTCAGCAGTGGGATGAGGTGGCCGGCGTGCAGACTCGGCGCGGTCGGGTCGAATCCCGAATAAACGGTGACGGGTCCCGCGGCCAGCTGGTCTCCCAGCGCAGCGCGGTCCGTCGACTGTGCGATCAGCCCCCGCCAGTCCAGCTCGTCGAGGATGTTCGCCGTTCCCATGGACTCGATCTTCCCGTATCAGTCGCTGTGCCCCGGCGCCGGTGCCCGCGGACTTCGGCGATACAGGGATACCTCCGGGCGGCCGGCCAGCCAGAACCGCCACGGCCGGTCGGCGGCCTGGCTGACACCGACCCGGGGCCCGTCGGCCGATGCGCGCTCGGCCGACAGGGCTAGCTGAACAGGGCTGTGGGCATCGAAAAGGTCGATTCCGTTGTCATCCATCGTGATTCCCAGCGCCGAGCAGAGGTTGCCCGGCCCGCGGGCCAGTGCGGCCGGGCGCACCGCTTCGCCGCGGCGATTTCCCGCTATCGCATGCCCGGACTCGACCGCCGCGGCACGCAGCAGCACCGCGCCTGCGACACCTTCGTAGCCGCAGACGACGTTGGCGCAAACGTGAATGCCGTGGCTGCGGTAGGTGTACATCCGGCCCGGCGGGCCGAACATGACCGTGTTGCGCCCCCGTTCTCCGCGGAAGGAGTGTGAAGCGGCATCCGGCCACGGGCCGTCCGGCGGGCCGCCATATGCCTCGACCTCGACGATCATCGCGGTCACGCCGCGTCCGATCAGTGCGGCGCCCAGCAGTCGACGGGCCGCCTCGACCGGGTCGCCGGACAGCAGTTTCGCGGTCACCGTGGCGATTCTGCCGAGGACTCTTGACAGGGCCAACTCACGGGAGCACTATTCATCGTATGATGACTTCATCAAGCGATGAATTAATGCATCGAGGAGTCGAGCCGGTCGTCGTCATCGAAAACCTGCGAGTCGTCCGCGGCAAGCGCCCGGCGATCCACGATCTTTCGGTGCGGATCGCACGCGGCTCCATCACCGGTCTGCTCGGACCCTCGGGCTGCGGAAAGACCACGCTGATGCGCAGCATCGTCGGGACGCAGATCATCACCGCAGGCAGCGTCACAGTGCTCGGACACCCAGCCGGCTCCGCTCCCCTACGCAAACGCGTCGGCTACATGCCGCAGGACGCGACGATCTACGACGATCTGCGCATCGTCGACAATGTCCGTTACTTCGGCTCGCTTTACGGCATGGACTCCGGCTCCGCCGACGAAGCCATTACGACGGTCGGACTCGATGACCATCGAACGGCGTTGTGCGGCAACCTGTCCGGTGGCCAACGCACCCGGGTCTCGCTGGCGTGCGCCCTGGTGGCCGCTCCAGATCTGCTGGTGCTCGACGAACCCACCGTCGGCCTGGATCCGGTGCTGCGCGTTGACCTGTGGAATCAGTTTCATCAACTCGCCCGGCGCGGAACGACATTGCTCGTCTCGAGCCATGTCATGGACGAGGCCGACCACTGCGGCGACCTGTTGCTCATGCGGGACGGCCACCTGTTGGCCCACACCACGCCACGCAACCTACGAGAGGACACGGGATGTCAATCACTGGAGGAAGCGTTTCTGTCCGTCATCCGGCACAGCACCGCAGCCACAGCAGGCTGAGCCCGCAGAGCTACTTCGCCACCACCGGCCGAATTCTGCGCCAGCTCGCGGCGGACCACCGCAGCGTCGCGATGATTCTCGTCGTACCGAGCCTCGTCATCACGTTGATGTACTTCATGTTCTCCGACGTCCCGCATCGGCCAGGTGCACCGTCACCGTTCAACAACGCCTGCCTGATCATGCTCGGAATCTTTCCCTTGATCATCATGTTCTTGATCACGTCGATAACCATGCAGCGCGAACGTGTTTCGGGAACGTTGGAGCGAATACTGACCACGCCACTGCGTCGGCTCGACCTGCTGGCCGCATACGGCACAGCGTTCTCAATAGCGGCGGCGGCCCAGGCCACGCTGGCGTGCCTCGTGTCGTTCTGGCTGCTCGGCCTTGACACCAAGGGCAGCCCGGTCCTGGTGTTCATCATCGCGATCATCAACGCGATACTCGGTGTCGGGCTAGGCCTGTTGTGCAGCGCCTTCGCCCGCACCGAATTTCAGGCCGTTCAGTTCATGCCCGTGGTCATCGCGCCCCAGCTGCTGCTGTGCGGCATCATCGTGCCCCGCGATGTGCTACCGGACTGGCTGCAGTGGATCAGCAATGTGCTGCCCGCCAGTTACGCTCTGGAGGCGCTGCAGCAGGTCGGCGCATATCCGGACCTGACGGCAATCGCGTTGCGGGACATCGCCGTGGTGATCGGCTTCGCGGTCATCGCCCTGTGCCTGGCCGCTGCGACGCTACGACGAAGGACACCGTAGGAGCTTGACGACAAACGCCGAACGCAAACGTCCCGGGCGACCGCCCGGGACGTCCGACACCCGCGAGCGCATCCTGGCCAGTGCTCGAGAGCTGTTTGCCCGCAACGGGATCGACAAGACATCGATTCGCGCCATCGCAGCCGACGCCGGAGTGGACGCCGCGCTTGTGCACCACTATTTCGGCACCAAGACACAATTGTTCGCCGCCGCGATCCATATCCCGATCGACCCGATGACGGTCATCGGCCCGCTGCGGGAGATCCCCGTCGACCGGATCGGTTACGTGCTGCCGTCGATCCTGTTGCCGCTCTGGGATTCCGAACTGGGAAAAGGTTTCATCGCGACGCTGCGCTCGATCCTGGCGGGAAACGACGCCTCTCTCATTCGATCGTTCTTACAGGATGTCATTGCCGTAGAGGTCGGCTCGCGGGTGGACAGCCCGCCAGGGTCGGGTCGAATCCGCGTTCAGTACGTGGCGTCACAGCTCGTCGGCGTGGTGATGGCGCGCTACATACTGGAACTGGATCCGTTCCGGTCGTTGCCGGTCGAACAGATCGCCGAAACCATCGCACCGAACCTGCAGCGCTACCTCACCGGTGATTTACCGGGATTCGGGTAGGGCTCGAAAACGATCAAGGTTTGGCGCGGCTCAACAACCGCTCGTGCTCTGCGTCGTCGGTCACCGCAGCCGCTTCGTCGACGAGTAGTACCGGGATGCCGTCCTCGATTCGGTAAGCGCGCCGCAATCGAGGGTTGTAGAGTGCTTCGTCGTCGCCGATCAGGAGCAGCGGGCCTCGGTCCTCGGGGCAGACCAGGATGCTGCGCAATTTGTCGTCGAGCACGGGTCAGATCAACCGGGGTAGGGCATGATCGTGCTGCCCTGATCGAACGGCGCCGGAGCCCCGCCGATGGAGAAGCCGTTACCGCCTTGGCCCTGTTGTTGCGCCTGTGCCTGCGCCTGGATCCGGCGCTGATAGGAGACCGTCGCCTTCAGCGCCTCAACCAGCGGCGCCTGGTTCGGCCGCTTCTCCAACGCCTCCGCGATCGCGGTCTGGTTCGCCTTGGACGGCCTGAAGCCGAGGTTGCGCAGCACCAGCACCTCATGGACGTAGTTGGAGAGCTGACCGCCGCCTGCGCCCAGGTCATAGTCCTGCTGGATGATGGCCAGCGCCTGCTCGCCCGTCATCTTCGGCGCCGCGGTATCGGTCGTGTCGTCGCCTGGAGCGGCGATCGCGGCCTGCGCACCGATGCCCGCAAAGAGACTGCCCGCGACCACGCCGCAGGCAAGGGCACCGATCAGGCGGCGCCGACGGTTCTGCGATGTCATCGATCCTCCAGTGCGTTGGCTCAAGTCGATCGTGCTCCCCATGTGCGCTGCGAGCCTAACAGCGCGTCGGACACCCAGCACGAACTCAGTGTTCGGCGTCGAGGATCTCGGCGCGGACCGCGGCCGTCAGTCGCTTGTACTTACTCGTATCCGTATCCAGGTACCAGGCGTTACGGGACGCCTTCGGAACGCCCATCGCGCGTAACGGGCTGATCAGCGGTCGGTAGGACGCGCTGAGCGCCATTTCGGGCACCACGTGGACGATGTCGGGGGCCGCGCCGACCGGCAGATCTGCCAGCGCCTCCGACAGGTCGCCCGCGGCGACGCTGCCGCCGGGACGCAGAGCGAGGGCGGTGACCGCGATCCGCTGCCCGCCGGACTCGACGGCGTAGGTCACCGACATGTCCACCGCATCGATGCCGCCGACCGCGTCGTTGACGGGCGCGGCGTACACCGGACCGCGCTCGCCGCGGATGACCAGGCTGCGGTTGTCCACCAACCAGTAATCGCCGTCCTGATCGCGGCGGAACAGGTACTCGGTGGACACCCAGGTATCGGCCGGCGAGAAGACACCGCGTTTGACCGATGCGGTCGGGTCGATCGGCCCGCGCGGGTGGGCCAGCATGACGCCCACTTCGTTGGTTTCCGCCTTGCGCACGAAGCCGCGGTCGTCCTCGAGAATCAGGTCGTCCTCGGCGTCGTATGCCGCGAGTTCGACGTCACCGCCGCCGGGCAGGGCCCTGCCCTTGCTGCCGATCTTGGCTCCGGAAACATTGGCCAGCACGGCCTGACCGTCGGTGGTGGCGAAGAACTCGACCACGTGGGCAGGCCCGAAGATGTCGACCACGCGTCGCCAGAGTCCGGTCGGCATGCCCGAGCCGATGAACAGCCGTACCGGGTGGTTGCCGCTCAACGAGAAAGACGGATCGTCGATCACCTCACGAAGCATCGCCCAGGTGTAGGACACCACGGTCACGCCGTACTGGCGGATCTCCTGCACGAACCTGTCCGACACCAGGCCGCGCGACAACGCGATCCGCGCCCCGCCGACCACCGCACCGCCCAGGCTCACCAATAGGCCGGACTGGTGGTGCAGCGGGGTGAGGCAGTAAACGGTGTCATTGCGGCTGAGGTTGGCCGCCGAGGCGGTGCCGAAGGCCGACAGCGCCCAGCGGAAGTTGGTGATCTGCCGAGGCAGAAGTTGCCCGCCCACCGTGCTGAACGCGACGAACGCCAGATCGCGTGCCAGCCCGGGGTTCGGCCGGTACCAGCCGGGCAGGTCGACTGCGTCGGGGTCGATCTTCTCCATATCGATGACGTCGGCGTCGTCGGGCAGATGCAGGTCGCGCGACTCGCCGCCGCCGAGCACCAGCACCCGCATGGCCAGCCCGCGGGCGGCTTCGAGGTTGCTTGGGTCGGCGATGATGTCGGATACCGATCCAAGTCGAACGACGGTCGCAAGGTCGGCGTCGGGCGGCATCAGCACCGCCACCGCGCCGAGCCGGGACAGCGCCGCGATCGCCACCAGCGCGCTGGGCCGCGTCTCCATCAGCACGCCGACGTGCGCACCCTGCCGCACCCCGACGTCGATCAGGCCTCGCACCACGTTGTTGATGCGGCGATCGACCGCTTCATAGGTGTGCACCCGGCCGTCGAACAGCAGGCACTCACCGTTGGGCATGTCACGCGCCTGCTCGGACATGATGCGACCGAGCGACATGCGGGTGTGGTCGTTGATCTGACCCAGCCGGGCCAGCCTCGGCAGCGTGCGGACCGTTTCGACGGCCAGCGCCCGCGCCGACTTGTTGGCGGCCACCAGTGCGTCGGCGGCCGACCGCGCCAGGGTGAATGCCATCTCGCCTGCCGCTGTGGCGCCGTGCGCGAGCCGCGATGCCAACGGCACGCCGCTTTCGCTGGTTGCCGACGGCTGAAGCGCCATCGGCGCGACGCCCTCGGGCAGGTCGGCGTCGCCGTCGATCGATTTGACCCACTGCGCCACGGTCGGCCACGTCTGCGTCGCCGCCTTGGATCCCACCACCAGGCCGAAATGTCCTGCGCGGATCAGGTATTCGTAGACATCGGCCTGCGGGGCAGCACGTTTGATGCCGCGCACCGAAGCCGGCTGGCCGATGTCGTCGACCTCACCGACCACCGCCAGTACCGGACAGTTGATGTCGTTCAGCGTCACGAGATCGCCGTGGATGGCGAAGCCGCCGGTCATCATGCGGTTGTGCGCGATGAACTGTTTGAGCAGTTCGGCGATTGCGGGGCCGGACCAGGCGATCCATCCCTCGGAGGCCAGGAACCGCCGCTGCTGCTCGCGGGGCAGCAGTGCCTCGCGGTCGTGCAGCTGGCGCAGGAAGTCCAGACGCGACTGGGCGGTCTTGATGGGGTCGAGCATTTGGAACCCGGTGCGTGCGAGCCAGCTCGGGATGTCGATGCGGCTGAAGACGTGGTCGGCCATGAAGTCGGCGGCACCGGCGGCCAACCCGGCAGGCAGGTTCATCGGCAGTGCGGCCAGCGTGTCGACCGGCGAGCCGAACGCGACGATGCTGGCGAGGTCCTTGGACCGGCGGAACGCCGCGGTCTGGTAGCAGAACATGCCGCCCTGCGAGTAGCCGGCCAGGTGAACGTCGCGCCCGGTGGTGTCCTTGACGGTGTCGATGGCCTCGCTGAGCGCCACCACGTGGTCGGCAAGGTTGCGCTGCATCCCGCCCTCGATCTTGTCGGGTTCGCCGAAGTCGATGACCCACGGGTCGATGCCCGCGCCGTGCAGAATGCCGACAGCGCCCTCGTCACGGGTGACGTCCCACATGTCGGCAGACATCATCATCGGATGCACCATCAGCACCGGCGGCCCCGGGGGTTTCGATCCGGGCCGGGTGTCGGGCGGGAAGTACCGGCGCAACCGGTACATCGGGACGCTTTCGATGATCTGGAACGGCGACGGAACAGCGCCGGTCTCCAGGCCGCCGTAGCGCAGCACTTCGAGACCGTTCTGTGCCGTGGCCACCAGTCGACCCACTGGCCTCGTTATTGCCGAAAGGTCCACCACCGGCGGTTCCCCTCTAGTCACACCTGTCCCCCGATTGCCGAGGTCATCATGGCACAGAGCCCGTGGCACCCTCGCCGAGATGCCCTACCTATCATCGGCGGCTGATGGCGAACTTGATCAACGTCGAACGAGCGACGATCGGCTACGGCACCCGCACACTGCTGGACGCCGTCAGCCTCGGCGTCGATGAAGGCGACGCAATCGGGGTGGTGGGCCGCAACGGTGACGGCAAGTCCACGCTGCTCCAGGTGCTGACCGAGGCCCGCGAGCCCGACTCCGGACGAGTCACCCACACATCGGGGGTCTCGGTCGGTTATCTGCGTCAAAGCGACGACTTCGCCGCAGGGTCCACCGTCCGTGCGGTCATCGTCGGCGGCAGGGCCGACCACATCTGGGCCGCCGAACCCGACACGCGGGCGGTTGTCGAGCACCTCCTCGCCGAGGTCGACCTGGACAGCGACGTCGCAGACCTGTCCGGGGGCGAGCGGCGCCGGGTCGCGCTGGCCGCCGTTCTGATCGCCGGACATGACGTGCTGGTGCTCGACGAGCCGACCAACCATCTCGACGTCGAAGTCATCGGTTGGCTCGCCGAGCATCTGTCGGGGTTACGGTCGCAGGCGCTGGTGGTGGTCAGCCACGACCGTTGGTTTCTCGATGCGGTCACCACGAGCACGTGGGAGGTGCACGACGGCACCGTCGATGCCTATGACGGCGGCTACGCCGCATACGTGCTCGCCCGCGCGGAACGGATGCGGCTTGCTGCCGGCACGGAGGCCAGGCGCAGGAACCTGATGCGCAAGGAGCTTGCGTGGCTTCGCCGCGGACCGCCTGCGCGGACGTCGAAGCCGAAATTCCGGATCCAGGCGGCGAACGACCTCATCGCGAACGAACCTCCGCCGCGGGACTCGCTTGTGCTGCAGCGCTTCGCGACGACGCGGTTGGGCAAGGACGTGTTCGATCTGCACCGGGTGCGGTTGGAGGTCGGCGACCGCGTCATCCTCGACAAGACCGACTGGTCCATCGGCCCGGGTGCGCGGATCGGCCTGGTCGGTGTCAACGGCACCGGCAAGACGTCGGTGCTGCGGCTGCTGTCCGGGGAATTGCACCCGGCGGCGGGCACGATGAAACGCGGCACAACGCTGCACATCGGCTATCTGAGCCAGGCGCTGGCCGAGATGACGGATGCGGATCGGGTGATCGACGCCGTCGAAAACCACCGCCGCGTCAGCGCATTGGCGGGTGGACGGGAAATCAGCGCAGACACCCTGTTGAAGGATTTCGGATTTACTGGCGACAAGCTCATCGCGCGGATCGCCGACCTGTCCGGCGGTGAGCGGCGCAGGCTGCAATTCCTGCGCATCCTTCTCGACGAGCCGAATGTGCTCCTGCTCGACGAGCCGACCAACGATCTCGACATCGACACCCTGACCGTCATCGAGGACTACCTGGACGATTGGCCGGGCACGCTGATCGTCGTCACCCATGACCGGTATTTCCTCGAACGCGTCACCGACGTGACATATGCACTCACCGGCGAGGGGCGCTGCGATCTACTGCCCGGCGGCATCGAGCAGTATCTCGCCGACCGCGAAGCGTCCGAACCCGCGCCCAGCCGCCAAGAGCCGCAACGTTCGGAGTCGGTGTCGGCACGCGAGCGACGAGCCGGCAAGGAAATGGCCCGCATCGAAGGGCAGCTCGCCAAACTCGACGAACGCATCGCCGCGATGCACGAGGCGATGGCCCAGGCCGCGGCGGATCACGTCAAGCTCGGTGAGCTCAACGGCGAGCTGAATGAGTTGTTGGCGACCAAGGAATCGCTCGAGGAAGCCTGGTTGACCGCGGCCGAGGGCTGACCGTGGCCGCGGTGCCCGGCAACGTGCGCTGATCCGCTTACGATGTTGCGGTGCGCTACCTGCTCCGGCCATTCGATCTCTGGTGGCGGCACTTCCCGCAACTCGCGGCGCTCTACCTGCTCGGCTGGCTCGGCCGCAAGGGGGCCATCGAACTCGCCGCCTACGTCGGCTGGGACAACGACGTCTGGGCCTCACTGATCATGCCGTTCGCCGGGTTGGCCCGGCTCGGTTCCTACATCGCGATGTTCCTCGTGCTTCGTTCCGCCGTCCCCGCACTGGCGGCGCTCCCTCGGCGCTCCGCGCGAACCGTCGACGTCTTCGCCAACATCATCGTCCCGTTCTTCGCCATCTACCTTGCATGGAAGCTGTTCGCCGAGGACTGGCTCGACTTCGAAACCGCCGCACTGAATTACCGCATCGGTGACGCGATGACACGGGCGCTGGAGACCGGCGAGTCCAGCGGTCTGCATCCAGACCAGCTGCCGGTCAGCGGCGCTACGTGGGTGATCATCGCGTCGGCTCTCGTGCTGCGTTATGTGCTCGGCAAGTTCAAGGAAAGCCTGCCGGGCTGGGTCATCGCGGTACGCGTCTACGTCGACGCACTGTGGGTCTTTCTCACCGTCAGTTTCGCGGCAAGTCAGGGCGCAAGCTTTCTCATCAATCCCATGGGGTGGATCGGCGAGAGACGGATCGTGGTGTGGGCCAACACCACCCGCGCCGAGCTCTTCTCGCATTTCCGCCCGCTGGAAGCGCTGTGGGACGCGGCGCTGGCGGTCGTGCGGACGGCGTTCGGCGGCGCCACGATCCCACTGCTGTGGCTCGCCGTCGCCGGCATCATCTACGGCGTGACCATGCCGGACTGGCGTGGCGCGGCCCGCCGTGTCGTCGGCGACCGTGCCGATCGGGTGTTCGACCGCGCGGCCGCAGGCAGGAAGAAGTTCACCGAACGTGGATGGCGCGTCGATCAGACTGTCGGCGAGAAACTCCGCGGATGGGCGCGCTCCAGGATGGGCAACTACAGCACCATCGCCGATTCGGCGCGGCTGATTCTGCATGGCGGGGTGCTGGGGTTGACGCTGTACATCTTCGGCTATCTCGGGTTGGCGTGGCTGGACATGGCGGGCGCCTTCTACCATCCAGAGGTTGGCCTCGGGTATCTATTCCGTTTCATCGCATGGATTCTCGGCCCGCATCCTATTTCGTTCTGGGACGGCTTCTCCGACACGATCGCGTTGATTTCACACATGATCGTCGAACCACTGCGGGTGTGCCTGATCGCATCCACGGTGGCTTATTGTCTCGAACAGGTGCGAACGGAGCAGGCTACAGCAGCAAGCGCACCGTGATGGAGGCGTTGAACGCGGCGATGTCCATCGCAGTGGGAATCACGTTCTGGGGCAAGAGGAACGAGAATTGAAGTAGTCCCGGTTGACTGCACAGGCTGGTGACTCCGTCGGCCACCGGCGGTGAAAATCCGCCGATGTTGTCGGCCTTCCATCGGCGTTCCCCGTCGGTGATCACTCCGTAGCAGACTTCGTCCTTCACCGGCCCGGAGCGGTCGACGGTGACGACGGTCAGCACGGTGCCCTCAGGCAGTTTCGGTCCGTAGCTGGCCGGATTGCGGTTCAGGTGCTTGACGGAGTCGATCTTCCATGTCTGGCCGCCGGCCGAACCGGACTGTCCCTTCGCAACAACGGTGGCCGGAACGACGGTGTTGCGGTAGGTATCCCACTGGTCGCCGAGAATGGTCGTGATGACCACGCCGACGGCGATCGCGACGACCACCGCGCCGATGAGGTTTCGCACCCACAATGTCGACAGCCGTGCCTTCATGAGGCGCTCCTCGTCGGCTTGTCCAGCGTGACGGTGTCGACCCGGCGCAAGTGCGAACCCTGCAGGGGAATTCGGATGGCCAGCCGAGAATCCAGCCTTCCGTCGCCCACCCAGACGAGGAGGGTCATCGGGTCCGATGAGTCAGGCGCCACGAGTGCGGGCGCCACGTCGAACACCCACGAACCGCGCAGCGTGATGCCCGGGCTGATCTCACCCATCAGGGTGTCGACCATGAACACATCGGTCGGCGAATAGGTGTTGGGCCCGACGACCAGTTCACTGTGCGGCAATTCGGTGCTGCGGGTGCCCTCCAGCGCCGTGTTGACGACGACCCAGATCCCGGCCGGTTTGACGGAGTCCACCTCCGGGGTGAGACGAACGCTGGTAACTTCTGCCTGCAGGCCCCGTCCCGTCGCGGGCGTACCCGCGTCGGCGTGAACGTCGAACGGGCCGAACACATCAGTTGGCGTCGGCAGGTTCTGCCACACCACCGCGGCGGCGGCAACGGTGATGACGACCCCGACGGCGGTAAGCCAGCGACGAGGTTTCGGCATCGCGATCTTCACGCCGACTCCTTGACCGGCACGACGATCTGCCCGTAATTGTCGGTGTCGATCCATTCCTTGCCGCCGTACGTGACCATGAGCTGCGTGTACTTCTTCTTCCACACCCGGATCGTCACCGACTGAAGAGACCGGGCAGACGACTCTGGAACCAGCCAGGCGAACACTAACTGCTCGGTGAGTCCGGGGCCGAGCGTCTGGATCGCCGAACCGTCGCGAAACCGGAAGACGCCGAAGAACTCTCCGGGTACGTCGCGCAGGTCCAGCTGGTCGCGCAGGCGTCCGGGCACGGTGCCGTCGTTGTGCAGAGTGGTGACCACACCGAGGTACACCTTCCCCGGCTTTGCGGTGCCGTAGGTGCCTTTCAGCTCGTCAACCACCCTCGCCCGCTCGATGGTGATCGTGAATTCGCCGTCGCTGAACTCTTCACCGGATGCGAACGGGGTGACTTGTTTGTCGACCGTCTGCAGGCCGCCGAACGCCGCAGTGGCAACGAGGACCAGGAGAAGAGCCACCCGTCGCGTCCGTGCATCTGTCAGACGTGCGAACCAGACGCTCCATCGACTGGCCCGCTCGACGGGGACGGGGGGTTGGCCCATGATCGGAAATGCTAGTGGCTAGAGGCGGAGCCGGGCCCGCAGCACCTCGGCGGTGTCCCGAACAACGCCCAGCTGTTTGGCCACCTGGATCGGTGCTGTGCCGCCGCGGGCGTCGCGGGAGTTGACCGAACCGTCGATGGTGAGCACCTCGCGGACCTCGGGTGTGAGTTCGGGATGAATGCCCGTCAACTCGGCGTCCTCCAGGTCCTCGAGCCCGACGCCCCGCGCCTCTGCGGCACGGACGGCCGCGCCCGCAGCCTCGTGCGCGACCCGGAACGGCACTCCCCTGCGCACCAGCCACTCTGCGACATCGGTCGCCAACGCGTAGCCGAGCGGCGCCAGCTCGGCCATCCGGTCGACGTCGAAGCGCAGCGTCGCGACCAGCCCGGCCATCGCGGGCAGCAACAGCTCCAGCTGCGCCACCGAGTCGAACACCGGCTCCTTGTCCTCCTGAAGATCGCGGTTGTATGCCAGCGGCTGTGCCTTCAGCGTCGCCAACAAGCCGGTCAGATTACCGATCAGCCGACCCGATTTACCGCGTGCCAGCTCCGCGATGTCCGGGTTCTTCTTCTGCGGCATGATCGAACTGCCCGTCGACCACGAGTCGTGCAGCGTGACATAGCCGAATTCTGTTGTGCTCCAAAGGATGATGTCCTCGGCCAACCGCGAAAGGTCGACACCGATCATGGCGAACACGAACGCAGCCTCTGCGGCGAAGTCACGGGCAGCCGTGGCATCCACCGAATTGTCCGCGGCAGCGGTGAATCCGAGTTCCTCGGCAATGGCGTCCGGGTCGAGATTCAGCGAAGAGCCTGCCAGCGCCCCGGCACCGTAGGGTGATACCGCGGCGCGCGCATCGAAGTCGATCAGCCGGTCCACATCGCGCAGCAGCGGATGCGCGTGGGCCAGCAGGTGATGGGCGAGCAGGATGGGTTGTGCCGCCTGGAGGTGCGTCTTGCCGGGCATGATGGCCGTCGGATGCGCGGCAGCCTGAGTGGCCAGCGCAGACACCACCTCGAACGCGCCGTCGGCGACCCGGCGAACCGCGTCGCGCAGCCAGAGCCGAAACAGCGTGGCCACCTGGTCGTTTCGCGACCGGCCCGCTCGCAACCGGCCGCCGAGATCGTCGCCGACCCGGTCGATCAGGCCGCGTTCCAATGCACCGTGCACATCCTCGTCGGTGACGACCGGCAGAAAACTGCCGTCGGCCACGTCCTCGCCGAGGCTGTCAAGACCGGCCAGCAGGCCGTCGCGTTGCTCCTCGGTCAGCAGCCCCGCCCGAAACAGCACCCGAACGTGTGCCTTCGATGCGGTGACGTCGTAGGGCGCGAGGACCCAGTCGAAGTGGGTGGACTTGCTGAGCGCGGCGAGCGCGTCCGACGGGCCGTCCGAGAACCGACCGCCCCACAGGGTCACTTCTGGTCCCTTCGCGCAGCGATCTTGGACGACAGGCCGTGCACGTGAACAAAGCCCTTCGCCGCGGACTGGTCGAAGGTGTCGCCCTCGTCGTAGGTGGCGAGGTTGAAGTCGTAGAGGGACTCGGAGCTGCGCCGCCCGTTGACGGCGATGTGGCCGCCGTGCAACACCATCCGAATTTCGCCGGACACGTGCTCCTGGGTGTCGGCGACAAACGCCTCCAGCGCCCGCTTCAATGGCGAGAACCACAGACCGTCGTACACCAGCTCGCCCCAACGCTGGTCGGTCTGCCGCTTGAAGCGGCCCACTTCACGTTCCAGGGTGACGTGTTCGAGCTCGGTGTGTCCGGTGATCAACACCATCGCGCCCGGCGCCTCGTAGATTTCCCGGCTCTTGATCCCGACCAGCCGGTCCTCCACCACATCGAGCCGCCCGACACCCTGCTCGCCCGCGCGACGGTTCAGCTCCTCGATGGCCTGCAGCACCGTCACCGGCCTCCCGTCGATCGACACCGGCACGCCCCGTTCGTATCCGACGATCACCTCGTCGGGCGAGCTCCAGTTGACGGTCGGATCCTCGGTGTAGTCGTAGACGTCCTTGGTCGGCGCATTCCACAGGTGCTCGAGGAAGCCGGTCTCCACGGCACGGCCCCACACATTCTGGTCGATGGAGAACGGCGAGCGCTTGCTGACGTTGATCGGGATCGAGTTCTCCTCGGCGAACGCGATGGCCTTCTCCCGCGTCCACGCATAGTCGCGGACCGGTGCCAACACCTCCAGATCCGGTGCCAGTGAGCCGAATCCAACCTCGAAGCGCACCTGGTCGTTGCCCTTGCCCGTGCAGCCGTGGGCGACGACGCCGCCGCCGTACTGGCGCGCCGCAGACACCAGGTGCTTGACGATCAGCGGCCGGCTCAGCGCCGACACCAGCGGATACCGGTCCATGTAGAGCGCGTTGGACTGGATGGCCGGCAGGCAGTACTCGTCGGCGAACTCATCGCGGGCGTCGACCACGACGGCCTCGACCGCACCACAATCGAGCGCGCGCTGCCGCACGACCTCCATGTCCTCGCCGCCTTGGCCGAGGTCGATCGCGACGGCGACGACCTCGCTACCGGTCTCCTTGCCGATCCAGCTGATCGCAACTGAGGTGTCCAGACCGCCGGAATACGCCAGGATGACGCGTTCGGACATGTAACCAATCTCCTTTGATAACTGCTCTATTGAAGGTTCTCGATGGCGGTCGCCAAGTCGGCGCCGGTCATCGGCTCGCGGGCCACCACGAAGAGGGTGTCGTCGCCCGCGATCGTGCCCACGACGTACGGGAGGGCTGCGCGGTCGAACGCACTGGCCAGATACTGGGCCGCGCCCGGCGGGGTGCGCAGCACGGCGAGGTTGCCGCTGGCGTCCGTCGACGTCAGCAGATCGCCGAGCAGACGCGACAACCGTTCGGTGCCACCGGAAACCCCGCGCACCGGACTTCCGTCCTCCGGCACGACATACACACCGACGCCGCCGTCGGCGGCGCGCAGCTTGACCGCGCCCAGTTCCTCGAGGTCCCGCGACAGCGTCGCCTGGGTCACCTCGATGCCCTCGGCGGCCAGCAACGCGGCAAGTTCTGTTTGGCTGCGAACAGAATTCGACGACAAGGTCGCCACTATTCGCGCCTGCCTGCCCGCCCGGGTGGCGTTGATCTCAGGAGCCTTGCCCGCGGTCATGATTGCTCCAACAGCCACACCAGCAGCGCCTTCTGGGCGTGTAACCGATTCTCCGCCTCGTCCCACACCGCACTGTGTGGGCCGTCGATGACCTCGTCGGTGATTTCGTGGCCCCGGTGCGCGGGAAGGCAGTGCAACACAACCGCGTCCGGGTCGGCGGCGTTCAGCAGGTCGGCGTTGACCTGATACGGCTTGAACGGCGCGATGCGATCCAAACCGTCGGCCTCCTGGCCCATCGACGTCCAGGTGTCGGTGACCAGTACATCGGCTCCCGCCGCAGCCTTGGCGGCGTCGGCGGTGATCGTCACCGACGCACCGGTCAACTCTCCGCGCTCCTCGGCGGCGGCCACGAACTCCCTGTTCGGTTCGAAGCCGGGCGGGGCGGCGACCGTCACGTCGATGCCCGCCGTCACGCCGCCCAGCATCAGCGAATGGGCCATGTTGTTGGCCCCGTCCCCGAAGTACGTCAGCCGCAACCCCTTCAGACCACCTTTGCGCTCGGCGAGGGTCTGCAGGTCGGCCAGCACCTGACACGGATGGAACTCGTCAGAGAGCGCGTTGACGATCGGCACGCTCGCCCCGGCGGCCATCGACGTGAGCCGGTCCTGACCGAAGGTGCGCCACACGATTGCCTCGACATAGCGGGACAACACCTTTCCGGTGTCTTCGAGTGTCTCCTCGCGGCCAAGCTGCGTGTTGCGGCCGTCGACGACAACAGCGTGGCCGCCGAGCTGTGCGATGCCGACCTCGAACGAGAACCGGGTGCGGGTGGAGTTCTTGTCGAAGATGACCGCGACTCCACGCGGGCCTTCCAGCGGCCTGCGGGAAAACGGGTCGACCTTGAGCTCTGCGGCCAGCGTCAGCACCTCTGCCTGCTCGGCGGGCGACAGGTCGTCGTCACGAAGGAAATCCCGGGACATCACGACACCGCCTTGTCCAGCACGCCGGGCAGCGCGGTGAGGAACTCGGCGATCTGCGCCTCGGTGATGACGAGTGGGGGCGCCAGCCGGATCAGGTCGGGCGCGGCGGCGTTGACGAGGAACCCGGCTTCGCGGGCGGCGGCCTCCACCGTCTTGCCCTCGGGTGCGCTCAACGCGATTCCGCGCAGCAGTCCGCGGCCGCGGACGTGGTCGACGAGCGGGTGGCCCAACGCCTCGATGCCGTGATGCAAGGTCTTGCCGAGCACGTCGGCGCGGGAAACCAGGTCTTCGTCGGCCAGCACCCGCAGCACCGCCAACGCGGCAGCGGCGCAGACCGGGTTCCCGCCGAACGTGCTGCCGTGCAGCCCGGGGGTCAACAGATCACCGGCAGGCCCGACGGCGATGCACGCACCGATTGGCAGCCCCCCGCCGAGTCCCTTTGCCAGCGTCACGATGTCGGGGATGATGCCATCGTGCTGGTGAGCGAAAAATGTTCCGGTGCGCCCCATTCCGGTCTGCACCTCATCAAGGACCAGAAGTGCGCCCCGCGTCGTGGAAAGCTCACGGGCGGCCACCAGGTAGCCGTCGGGCGGTACGACCACACCAGCCTCCCCCATGATCGGTTCCAGAAAAACCGCGGCGGTCGCGTCATCGATGGCCTCTGCCAACGCAGCGACGTCGCCGTATGGCACATGCACGACCTCGCCGGGCAACGGGGCGAACGGCTCCTGTTTGGCAGGTTGGCCCGTCAAGGCCAGCGACCCCATCGTCCGCCCGTGGAAAGCACCTTGAGCGGCAACGATCTTCGTGCGACCCGTCAGTCGGGTGATCTTGAAGGCCACTTCGTTGGCCTCGGTGCCCGAGTTGCACAGGAAGACGCGCGCTTTGGTGCCCAGCAGGCCGACGAGTGCTTCTGCAAGGGCGATTCCAGGTTCGGTCGCATAGAAGTTCGAGGTGTGACCGAGCGTATTCATCTGCGTGGCGACGGCTTCGATCACGGCCGGGTGCCGGTGGCCGAGAACATTCACCGCGATGCCGCCGAGCAGGTCGATGTAGGACTTGCCGTTCTCATCGGTGACCACGGCGCCGTCTCCGCTGACCAGTGCGACGGCCGGGGTGCCGTAGTTGTTCATCATCACGCTTTCCCAGCGCTGCGCAAGAGTCACGCTTTCACCACCTTGGTGCCGGTCCCTTCATCGGTGAAGAGCTCCACCAGAACGCAATGCTCGACGCGCCCGTCGATGACGTGTGCGCTGGGCACACCGCCACCTACTGCCCGCATGCAGGCCTCGATCTTGGGCACCATGCCGGTCTCGAGTGTGGGCAGCAGCTGCGCCAGCGCGGCGACGTCGATCTCGCTCACCAGCGAGTCTCGATCGGGCCAACTGGTGTAGAGACCCTCGACGTCTGTGAGCATCAGCAGCTTTTCGGCGGCCAGCGCCTCGGCCAACGCCGCCGCGGCGGTGTCCGCGTTGATATTGTGCACCACACCGTCGACATCGGGTGCGATGGTGGACACCACCGGAATACGACCTGCGGCAATGAGATCGAGCACCGCCTCGGTGTTCACCCGCTCGACGTCACCGACCAGACCGATGTCGGTCGCCACTCCGTCGACGGTGACGCTGCGCCGCACAGCGGTGAACAATTGAGCGTCCTCACCGGTGATGCCGACGGCGTAAGGCCCGTGCATGTTGATCAGGTTCACCAGTTCCCGCCCCACCTGACCGAACAACACCATCCGCGCAACGTCGAGCACTTCGGGTGTCGTGACGCGGAAGCCGCCCTTGAAATCGCCTGCGATGCCGAGTCGTTTCAGCATCGCGCTGATCTGTGGACCCCCACCGTGCACGACGACGGGATGAATACCGCAATTGCGCAGGAAGACCATGTCCGCGGCGAAGGCGCTGCGCAGCGAGTCGTCGGTCATGGCGTTCCCGCCGTATTTGACCACGATGATCTTGCCGTGCAGCTTCTTGAGCCACGGCAGTGCCGATGCGAGCACGTCTGCCTTGGTCTGCGTGGAGGCCGTCACGAGCTGTACGCCGAGTTCTCTTCGACGTACGCGTGCGACAGGTCTGTCGTCCGGATCGCGGCGCTCTCATCGCCGACGCCGAGGTCGATCGTGACGTTGATATCGTCTCCCGACAGGTCGACGTCGCGGGCACCGGCTGCGCCGACGCCGTCGACGCAGACCGGGAACCCGTTGAAGGACACGCCGATCCGCTCGGGGTCGAGCCGGACGGGAGCCATGCCGACTGCGGCGAGCACGCGGCCCCAGTTTGCGTCGGAACCGAACAAGGCGGTCTTGACGAGGCTGTCGCGGGCGACGACGCGCGCCGCCGTCACGGCGTCCGCCTCGGTGGCGGCGCCGGTGACCGTGACGAGGATCCGCTTGGTGACGCCTTCGGCGTCGGCCTGCAGCTGTGCACACAGGTCGTCGCACACCTGCAGTACGGCCGCGTCCAGTTCATCCTGGCTCGGCGCGATGGCGCTCGCTCCCGAGGCCAGAACCAGGATGGTGTCGTTCGTCGAGCAACTGCCGTCGACGTCGAGGCGGTCGAACGTCAGTCCGCTCGCCCTGCGCAACGCACGATCCAGCGCGCCGGCGTCGGCGACGGCGTCGGTGGTGATGACGCACAACATGGTCGCCAGTGACGGGGCGAGCATGCCCGCGCCCTTCGCCATTCCGCCGACCGTCCAGTTGTCGGAGTGATGCAGCGCAACCTGTTTGGGCACCTTGTCGGTGGTCATGATGGCCCTGGCGGCCTCCTCACCGCCGCTGAGCCCGCCTGCCATCTCATGGACGATCTCGGTGACGCCGGACAACACCTTGTCCATGGGCAGCCGGTCGCCGATCAAACCTGTTGAGCACACCGCGATTTCGACGGCGCCGGTATCGGTGCCCCAGTCCGACAACGCGGCGGCGACGGACTCGGCGGTGGCGTGGCTGTCCTGGAACCCGCCCGGTCCCGTGCAGGCGTTGGCGCCGCCGGAGTTGAGGATCACCGCACGCAGCCGCCCTGTGGTCAGCACCTGCTGGGTCCACAGCACCGGCGCGGCCTTGACCTGATTACGGGTGAACACGCCTGCGGCACCGTAGTCCGGACCCTCGTTGAACACCAGCGCCATGTCCAGCGCACCCGAGGCTTTGATGCCCGCGGCGATACCGGTGGCACGGAAGCCCTCGGGCGCGGTCACGCCCTGTGTGCGCACCAGCCTGGTGACACCGGCAGAAGTTTCCGTCACGGCGCCACCCCCACAATCGAAAGCCCCTCGGTTTCAGGCCAACCGAGGGCGAGGTTCATCGACTGGACGGCGGCGCCACCGGTGCCCTTGACCAGGTTGTCGATGGCGGCGATCGCGATGAAGACTCCTGCGTCGTCGTCGACGGCCACCGCGAGCTGGGCGGCGTTGCTGCCGATCACCGCGCCGGTCTTGGGTAGTTGCCCCTCCGGCAGCAGGTGCACGAAATACTCGGAGTCGTAGGCTTTTTCATACGCAGCGCGGAGCTCGGACAACGGCGCATCCGTGCGAGCGGTACAGGTCGCGAGGATTCCCCTCGATGTCGGTATCAATACCGGGGTAAACGAGACCGTGACGTCCTTGTCGGTGACGGCGCGCAGCCCCTGGGCGATCTCAGGGGTGTGCCGGTGCTTGCCGCCGACGTTGTAGGCGCGGGCGGACCCGATCACTTCGGAGCCCAGGAGGTCGGTCTTCGCGGCACGCCCGGCACCGGATGTGCCGCTGACGGCGACGACCGTCACTGCCGGCTCCACCAGATCCTCGGCGATCGCGGGAAACAACGCCAAAAGCGCTGCGGTCGGGTAGCAACCGGGAACGGCGATGCGGGTGGCACCCCGAAGCCGATCCCGTGCCCCGGGCAGTTCAGGCAGCCCGTAGGGCCAACTTCCCGCGTGGGTCGAACCGTAGAACCGCTCCCATGCCGCCGGATCGGTGAGCCGGAAGTCGGCGCCGCAGTCGACGATCACGGTGTCGGTACTCAGTTGGTCAGCCAGCGCAGCGGAGTGGCCGTGCGGCAGCGCCAGGAAGACCACATCGTGCCCCTCGAGCACCGCGACATCGGTGGCATCGAGCACGCGGTTACCGAGTGGGAGCAGGTGCGGGTGGTGTTCGGCTAGCGTGGTGCCCGCGCTCGCGGCCGCGGTGAGTGCCCCGATCGTCAGCCGGCCATCGACATATCCCGGGTGGCCAAACAGCAACCGCAGGATCTCGCCACCGGCATAGCCGCTGGCACCGGCCACGGCGACAGAAGTCATGTAGGAGATTCTGCATGTTTATGCAAGCAGTTGCAAATCAATTAAGCATGGTTGACAGCGGCCTCAACCGGGCACGCGACACAATGGATACACCCCAACCCGCCTACTCAGGAAACTGATGTGCCCGCCTGACGCCCACTCGCCGGTGACCGACCGGATCGCTGTTGTCGGCGGAGGCATCGTCGGCGTCGCGGTAGCGCGCGAGCTTCTCAAACGTCGCCCCGATGCGGACGTGACGCTGTTCGAGAAGGAGGACCGGCTCGCATCGCATCAAACCGGGCGCAACAGCGGCGTCGTGCACGCGGGCCTCTATTACGAGCCCGGCTCGCAGAAGGCGGTGCTGTGCCGCAGGGGCGTCGGCCTTCTCGAGGAGTTCTGCGAACAGCGAGGCATCCGCCGGATCGCCTGCGGCAAGGTTCTCGTGGCCCTCGACGAGGTCGAGCGCGCGCGCCTCGACAGCATCCGGCAGCGGGCACTGGCCAACGGTGTACCGGGTGTGGCGATCATCGGTCCCGAGCAGTTGCGCGAGCTGGAGCCGCACGTGCGCGGCATCGCCGCCCTGCACTCACCCTCGACGTCGATCGTCGACTACGGGGAGGTGACACGGGCGCTGGCCGCCGACGCGGTGGCAGATGGCGCGAAGTTGCTGCTCGGGCACGAAGTCGTCGGGCTGAGGACATCGGGCGCCGAGGTCGTCGTAACCGCCCGTAGTGCCGGCGATTCGGCGGAGACCGCCTTCGACCGGATCGTGGTCTGCGGTGGCCTGCAGAGCGACCGGCTCGCCGAGCTGGCGGGCGACGAACCCGACCCCGTCATCATGCCCTTCCGCGGCGAGTATTACGCGCTCAAACCCGAACGCCGCAACCTGGTCAACGGCTTGGTGTACCCGGTGCCCGATCCCCGCTACCCATTCCTCGGCGTTCACGTCACCCCGCGCGTCGACGGCGAGGTTCTCATCGGCCCCAACGCCGTACTCGCCTTGGCCCGGGAGGGCTACACCTGGGGCAGGATCTCGGTACCGGATGTGATGGAAGTGGCTCGCACACCGGCGTTCTGGCGCTTCGCGCGCCGCCACTGGCGCACCGGTCTGCGGGAGATGTACGGCTCGCTGAGCAAGCGACGGTTCGTCGCCGCCGCCCGCGCGTATGTCCCCGACATCGGTGACGACGACGTCGTGCCCGGGGTTGCAGGTATTCGTGCGCAGGCGCTCGATTCCGACGGGGGCCTTGTCGACGATTTCCGGATCACCCTCCGCGAGCGTGTCGTGCTGCTGCGCAACGCCCCGTCACCCGCCGCAACATCGTCGCTCGCGATCGCCGAACACATCGTGACGACAATGGCAGGCGGAAGGTGAACCGGTGACCCAGCCGCTGACCCAAGGCCTCTGGGGTGTCCTGGCAACTCCCTTCGACGCAGCGCTCAATGTCGATCTCGACTCGTTGCAGAACGAGGTGGCATCTTTTGCAGCCGACGGTTGCGACGGTCTCGTCGCGCTCGGAGTGTTCGGCGAGGCCGGGTCGCTGGACCCCGACGAAGCCGAAAGCGTGGCACGCACGGTCGCCTCGTCGACCGAACTGCCGTTTGTGCTCGGCTTGTCCGAGCGCGATTCCGACGCAGTCGTCGAGCAGGCTCGTCGGCTGCTCGACGCCGTACCCCGTCCGCCGGTCGCCCTGATGGCGCAGATCGGCGACGTCGACCCGACCGCCGCGACCGCGTCGCTGCACCGCCTGCACGACGCGACGGGAATCGGCGTTCTGATTCAGGACTATCCGGTCGTCTCGGGGGTGAGCGTCACCGACGAGCAGGTCGTCGAGATCGCGTCGGCCTGTCCATTCGCCGTCGGTGTGAAATCCGAAACGCCGCCGACGTCCGTTGCGGTGGCGCATCTGGTTCCGAGTCTCGACATCCCGGTGTTCGGTGGCCTCGGCGGCGTCGGACTGCTCGACGAGCTCGCCGCAGGCTCAGCGGGCGCGATGACCGGATTCAGCCATCCCGCAGCGTTGGCGGCCGTGCTCCGGGCTCACCGAGACGGCGGATTCGCTGCTGCCCGCGATGTCTGGGCGCCGTGGCTTCCGCTCGCGAACTTCGAGGGACAGCTGCGGGTGGGCCTGTCGATCCGCAAGGAATTGCTCCGGCGACGCGATGTGATCGCGTGCGGACGCGTGCGGCCGCCGGCGCTGACGCTGCCTGCCTCGCTGATCCCGACGCTGGAGATGCATCTCGCGACCTTGCCCGCCACTGCCGCAACCCGCTAAGGAGCCCACCATGGATCTCGGCATCACCGGACGTACCGCTCTGGTTCTCGGCGCCAGCGGTGGCCTCGGCAGCGCCATCGCCGTGCGGCTCGCCGAAGAAGGCGCGAACGTGGCGGCCGCCGGGCGCTCCGCAGACAAACTCGCCGACACCGTCACGCGGATCGAAGCCGCAGGCGTGAAGGGCCTTTCGGTCGCCTGGGATCTGGGCGATCTCGACTCCGTGGATCGCCACGTCAGCGAGATCGAGAACACGCTCGGGCCGGTGGACATCCTGGTGAACAACACCGGCGGGCCGCCGCCGACGCCCGCGGCGGGTCAGGACGCCGACACCTGGCGGTCCAGCTTCGAGCAGATGATCCTGTCGGTCATCGTCATCACCGACAGGGTGCTGCCGGGGATGCGCG
>Ga0164308_10000392_pt1 | contig 24133 bp, 19 predicted proteins | sample Whisoiple_246_MG_FD_109983 | JGI IMG/M metagenome (GOLD analysis project Ga0164308, IMG submission 109983) | Soil microbial communities amended with fresh organic matter from upstate New York, USA - Whitman soil sample_246_MG | ecosystem: Environmental > Terrestrial > Soil > Unclassified >... | reverse complement strand
CCGGGCTATTGCCCGGACGGCTCGCCTTTTCCGACTTTGACGGCGGCGTTACCGGCGCCGACGCCCTCGGCCGCGGGCGTGGTTTTCGAAGGATCCGGGTCGTGCACTTCGAGCGCGGGCGACTTTTCGTCCGCCTTGATCGAGTAGCGAACGAGGGCGCGCAGGGTGCGGTTACGCTCGACGTTGCCGAGCATCAATTTCAGGTCCTCGTACACGGAAGGATCGACCAAGAGCGCGCCCAGGGTGCCTTTGCCGGCGCGCATGTCGCTCACGACCTGGCGAAAATCTGCCGACGCCTGGTTGAGGTTCGCCATCATCGCCTGCGACGAGTCATCACCGTAGATCACGCTGCGCGCGAGGCCGTTGCCCTCGCGAATGCCCTTGAGCGCAGTGCCGAGTTCGTCGGCAACGACGCCCACTTTGGCGATCGTCTTGGCGCCATCTTCACCGTAGACGACTTCGTGCACGAAGCCGGGGCCCGTGTTCACTCGTGTCAGGATCTGATTCACGCTTTGCGTCGCGCGCGTCAGCTCGCCCGAGGTTTGCTGCAAGTTGCTCATCAATTGCGACAATCGCGCCGCTTCCGCCGGATCGTGCAGCAATTTCGAGACGTAACCGTCGCCGCGATCCACGGAGTCCAAAATGCGCGCCAATGAAGCCACGGAGTTGCGCACGTCACCCTGGAGCTTTTCGTCCGAGAGCGAGCTGGTGGCGTGCTCCAGGTTGGTCACCACCTTCTCCACCTGACCGGAGATGTTGCTGATACGGCCGATCAGCTTGCTCATGTCCTCCGCCGCTCTGGACGGAACGATCGAACCCTCGGGCAGCTGAGGCTGACCGAGCGAGCCGACCGTGATCACGATCATCTTGTCGCCGAGCAGACCTTTGCCCTCGATCGTCGCGAGGCTGTCTTTGCGAATGCGGCGCGCATCGTCGACGGCGATCGACATGCGAACGTGGATGTTCTTGTCATTGGCCGCCGAGGCGTAGTCGACCGCGGTGACGGTGCCGATATCGACGCCACCCATGCGCACCGGCGAGCCGCGTCGGAGCCCTTGCACGTCCTCGAACTCGGTCGAGTAGGGTGCCTTGTGGGTGAAGATCTGGCGCTCGTCGCCAATCAGAAAGATCACCGCGCCGATTGCGGTCAAGCCCGCAAGCACGAACGCGCCAACCTTGACGTCCTTCGACGAAACCATCGCTCGAGCTTACCTGTGGCTAAAGTCCAAAAACAGCAAACCTTAAGGACTTCAGAATACCCGATGCGTCCGCGTCCCGCCGCCAGATTTTTTTGCCACAGCTGATTCTAGCCGAAGAAGAAGCCGCATTCCCGAAAGCTCGGCTTCGTGGAAGCGCCGGCGACGCACGGGGTCAGCTGTTCAGCAGCGTTTCGACGTCTTCTTTTACCGGCGCGCGGCCTTCGATGAAGTCGCTCACGCGCTGGTCTTTGGAGGCTTGGAATTCCTCCACCGTGCCGTACGCGATGATGCGACCGGTTCGTACCATCGCCAAGTGATCGCTGATCTCGAACGCGCTCTTCATGTCGTGCGTGACGACGATGCTGGTGATCTTGAGCTTTTCTTGCAGCCCCATGATCAAATGATTCACACGCGCGGTGTTGATCGGATCGAGCCCGGTCGTGGGCTCGTCGTACAGCAACACCTCCGGTTGCACGGCGATCGCTCGAGCCAAGCCCACGCGTTTGCGCATGCCACCGGAGAGATCGGCTGGCTGAAGCATTTCGATGCCTGGCAAGTCGACCAAGCTGAGCGCCCAAGACACACGATCGGCGCGCTCCTCCTTGGTCATCTTGTCGCGGAAGTGTTCCTCCAAACCGTAAGCGACGTTCTCGCCGACCGTGAGCGAATCGAACAGCGCGCCGCTTTGAAACAACATCGCGATGCGACGGCGCACTTGCGCCAGCTGATCCTCCTCCATGCGCGTCACGTCCGCGCCGTCGAAGACGATCGTGCCGGCGTCCGCGTGCAGCAGGCCGATCAACATCTTGAGCATCACGCTCTTGCCGACGCCGGAGCCGCCGCAGATGGTCAGCACCTCGCCGCGCAGCACCTTCAGGTTCAGGCCCGAGTAGATGATCTTCTGCCCGAAGGCCTTCTTGATGCCCTTGAACTCGATGATCGGTTCGCTGCTCGCCGGAGCCATGGCTTACCGAATAGCAGCTCGAGGGCGTGGACCCAAAGAACCGCGACGCCCGGGCCCATTTCAGCGCGCAGCGTCCGTGCTCGCTCGGCTCGGCCGGGCTTCGGGCTACGCGCCGACGCGCGCGCGCCGCGCCCGCTTACCCAACCCCAATCGAAAACTAGTCCAGGATTTTTTCGAGCTTGAGCTCGATCGCGTTCCCGCCGCGGTAGCGATCGGGGCGCAGCTTGCCGACGACGTTGATCTTGCCGGTCAACGAGCTGGCGCGATCACCGAGAGCAATGCCGAACGCGCCGATGCGCGAGCCGCCCTCGAGTTCGAGCTCGAGCTTCAGGTGCCCACCACTGACCTGACGCGCCGAGAGCACGCTGGCCGTGAAGGCCAAGAGCGGTGATTCATTGCCCGGCCCGCACGGCTCGAGCAAGTACAGATCGTTCAGCACGTGCGTGGGTTCGTCCCCGGGAGCGAGCCAGGCGTACGTCAGATCGTCACTTGGTTTGGCTGTGGGTTGGGGGTGCTGAGCTGCGCAAGCAGCTTCGAAGCATTCACGCAGTTCGCCCAAGCGCGACAGCTCGAGCTCGGCACCCGCGGCCGCTTGATGGCCACCAAAGCGGATCAAGACGTGCTTTGCCGCGCTCAACGCGTCGAACAAGCGCGAGCCCGCGGGGCCGCGTACCGAGGCGCGGCCATGGCCGTTGCTGAATCCGACTGCGATCACGGGACGTCGAAAGTGATCGCAAAGCCGGCCCGCGACGATGCCCACGATGCCGTGATTCCAGCCCTCACGGCCAATCACGATTGCCGGGCGCTCGGCCCAACCTTCGCGTTCGATTTCTGCGAGCGCCTCCTCGATCATCCGCTCTTGCAGCAGCTTGCGCTCGCTCGAACGCTGTTCGATCTCGGCACCGAGCGCGTGCGCTTCGTCCAAGGTCTTGGCCATCAAGAGTTGCACCGCGATCTCGGCGGAGCCGAGCCGACCCGGTGCGTTCAAGCGGGGCGCAATCCGGAACGCGACGTCTTCGGAGGTGATCGGGCTGTTGCCGTCGAGCTTGGCCAGCTCGAGCAAGACGCGAATGCCGGGACGGCGCGCTTCACCGATTGCGCGCAAGCCCGCGCGCACCAACGCGCGATTGTCGCCGTCGAGCGGCGCGACGTCCGCAATCGTACCGATCGCCACCAGATCCAACCAGCGACGCAAATCCAACTCGCGGCCGAGAGCGGTGCGCAAGGCGGCGCCAATCGACAACGCCAAACCGCACGATGCCAGGCCCTTGTACGGAAACCCGCACTCGGGGCGATGCGGATTCAGGAACGCCACCGCCGGCAGCGCTTCTTCCGGCACCAAGTGGTGGTCGATCACCACGCAATCGACCCCCGCTGCGCGCAGACGCTCGAGCGACGCATGGTCGGAAGAGCCGCAATCACAGGTGACGAGCAGCGGCGCCCCGCTCGCCAGCACCTTGTCTACGGCTGCCGCGGAGACGCCGTAACCGCCTTCGAAACGGCTGGCAATGAAGGTCACGGCGCGCCCGCCGAGCGCTTCGATGACCTCGGTCATGATCGCCGCTGAGGTCATGCCGTCACAGTCGTAGTCGCCGAAAACGGCGATCAGCTCGCCGGCGCGGATCGCGCGCGCCAAGCGCTCGGCCGCGAGCGTTCGATCGACCATGCTGTCCGGCGACGTGAGCTGCGAAAGCTTGGGGTTCAAGAAGCGGCGCGTGGCTTCGAGGTCCTGATGGCCGCGCTGTGAGAGCAGCTCGGCGAGCGTGGCAGATACGCCGAGCCCCAACGCGAGCTCACGCGCCCGCGCGCTCGGCGCCGCTCGCTCGACGCGATGGCTCGACGGTTCGGACAACTCAGCGCGCGACGTACTCAAGGCCAAGACTTCCAACACGCTCCCCTGCTCCCGTCAATGTGTCCCACCCTCGACACTGTAACCCCTGCCCCAGCCCGAAAATGTCCGACCACCAACGCACGAACGCCCCCCGCGAGTGCGAGAGGCGTTCGTCGGAGCGGGGGCTGTGGATAAGCCGCGCCGCTCTTAGTTCAAACTGTCCGAGGAGACATCGGGCGGATCGAGCGGGCGAGCCACGAACAGCCATTGGGTACGGCCGTTCGGGCCCACGAAACGCACGTGCTCGTCGGGCACCGCGCGCAGGTGGAAGCGCGGACCGCCATCGGACTCTTCGGTCGTCACGAGCGCCATGGCGTCGAGCACGTGCAGGCCGCCAAGTACGTCTTCCGGCGCGGAATCCAAGCGCTCCGCCAAATCTTCTAGGTCCAAGTCGCGATCGCCAGCGAAGGCACCGAGCACCCGCTGGGCATTGATGCACCGCTCGCGTTGCTCGGGTTCAATCTTCGACCACAGCTCTTCCGGAATGGTGAGCGGCAACCCTTCAGGAGGCAAAGTAGCCATTTGGGACTTCAATGCGGCAAACATGAAACAGAACATAAGGACGGGGTCGGGGCTGTCAACCTGATGCGCCGGCCGGTGCACGGCTGATTTGGGGCGCATTTGCATGCGCCCTCAACCTTATCGCGCTGTTCCGAGCTTTAGATCAGTGCTTCAGACTGCCGCGGCCCTACCGGGCGGAACCGGTTTTTTTTTGCTGCCGACCTTGGAGAAGACCGTGTGATCGAGCCACTCGGTGAGTGGAAGTGCGACGTAAATCGAGGAGTACGTGCCGAGCAGCACGCCGATTACGAGCGCCAGCGCGAAATCCTTCAACTCGCCCGTGCCCCAGATGAAGAAGCCGAGCAGCGCGATGACCACCGTGCTGCTGGTGAGCAACGTGCGGCCGAGCATTTCCGAAGTGCTGATGTTGATCAGCTGGAAGAAGCTGGTGCCGCGCAGCTTGCCCAAATTCTCACGCACGCGGTCGTAGACGATCACCGTGTCGTTCACCGAGTAGCCGACGATCGTCAGCACGGCGGCGATCGTGGTCAGGTTGATCTCTTTACCGAGCAAGATCAGGATGCCGACCGTCCCCAGCGCGTCGTGCGTCATGGCCACGACGGTGCCCGGCGCGAACCGCAAGTCGAAGCGGAACGCGATGTAGACCATGATGAAGATGATCGAGATCACGACGCTCTTCACGGCGCTGTCGCGGAGCTGCGCGCCTGCGCGCGGGCCAATCCACTCCGTACGTAGCGCAGAGTCGGGCACCACGTCGGCGCCGAGGCCTTGCTTGAGGCCGCTCATGAGCTGGTCACCCTTGCTCATCAACTGAATCTCGACCTTGTTGTCGCGCGCGTTCTGGATCATCGGGTTGTGCTCACCCGGACGCAGCACGACACCCTTGACGGCCGAGATGTGGGCCTTGATCCAGTCCAAATCCGGCGCACCGCGGTAACGCAGACTGATTTTGTCGCCGCCGGGGCTGAACTTGATCTCGGTGGCCTGACGCTCCGCGGGGCAAGCATCCGTCGCTTCACCCGCGTTGAGGCAGAGCACCTTCTCGATCTCGGCCTGCTTCGCGAGCGAGATCGTGGAGACCTCTTCGACGCGGATCAGGTAGCGATTCGGGTTCTTGGGGTCATCGACCCTGATCACGCCCGGGGCGGAAAAGCCGGCCTTGAGCACGGCCGCGCGCAGGTCACCCGCGCTCACCGGGCGCTTGAATGCGATCTCGACTTCGGTACCACCGGTGAAGTCGGTACCCAGCCGCGCTTTGCCCATCAAGAGCAGCGCTGCGGCGCCGAAGGTGATGATCAAGCTGAGGCCGATCCAGTACCACCGGACGGCCATGAAGTCGTAAATTTTGCCGGAACTGAAGAGGCGCATGGTTCAACCCAAATCCAGCTGGGCGCCGCGCCCCAGGTTCTTGACCCACCAATCGACCATCAAACGGCTGACGACGACACCGGTGAAGATGTTGCCGATCACACCGACCATCAGCGTGACAGCGAAGCCCTTGAGTGGCCCGGTGCCGTACTGCGCCAACACCAAGCCGGCGATGACCGTGCTCACGTGACCGTCGATGATGGCATTCAGCGCGCGCTTGTAGCCGAGCTCGACGGCGGCGCGCGGGCTCTTGCCGAGGCCGAGCTCTTCACGAATGCGCTCGTTGATGATGATGTTGCTGTCCACCGCCATACCCACGGTGAGCGCGAGGCCTGCGATGCCAGGCAGCGTCATCGAGGCTCCGAACGAGCACAGGATCGCGAGCTGCAGGAACAAGTTCATGATCACCGCGATGTCGGCGATGAAGCCTGCGCGGTGGTAGTAAACCATCATGAAAATCAGCACGAGCGCGATACCGCCGAGCGCGCCCTGAATGCCGAGCTTGATCGCGTCCTGACCCAGGGATGGGCCGATGCGCTGCTCGTTCGAAGGCGAAATCGGCGCAGGCAAGGCACCGGAGCGAAGCACCAACTCCAGGTTCTTGGAATCGCGCAGCTGCGCTTCGGGATCACCCGAGCCCATCGTGATTTGGCCGTGGCCACCGGCAATGCGGCTTTGAATCACCGGCGCGCTGCTGATGCGGCCGTCCAGGATGATGGCAAAGCGGCGCTGAATGTTGGCGCCCGTGATCTTCTCGAAGATTCGGCCGCCTGCGTCGGTGAAGGTGATCGATACGTGCCAGCCGCCCATGCCGCCCTGGCTTTGGTCGGCCTGCGCGACGGCTTCACGGATCATGTCACCGGTGATCTCGGCGCGACTCTTGAGGAAGTAGGTGCGGACGCCGATCTCTTCCTCTTTCAAGGTGATCTCGTCGACCACGCGCGATTCGATGTGGTAGCCGACTTCACGATCGGAGGGCACGTCCAAGGTGGCCACCCATTCGCGCATGCGTTGTAGCGCTTGGGTCGAGGTTTCCTTCGGGCCCTTGCGCAAGAGTGCGTAGGTGTTCGCCTTGGTGCGGTTGCCGTCGGCGTCTTTGCCGACGGGCGCGTTCTCGATTTGAAACTCGAGGCCTTCCGGCAGGCTCTCGGGCTTGGCCGTCTTGCGCACGGTGCCGAAGAAGTCCGCGTCGTCGTCGAGCAGTTTGAACTCGAGGCGCGCGGTCTGGCTGATGATCTCGCGGATGGTGGCGAAGCTCTTTTCGTCCTCACCCGGCACTTCGACGATGATGTCTTCGTCGCGCGAGGAGACCGCGGCTTCGCGCAGGCCGAGCTCGTCGACGCGACGCAGAATGATGTCGCGCGCTTGGCTGACCGCACGCTCGCGGATCTGCGAGCCGACCGTGGGGCGGATCTTGAACACCAGCGAGCGCTGATCCTTCGTGCGCGAGAAGGACATCTCGCTGCGGAACTTCTCCAAGAAGCGTTCGTCGATCTTGCTCGGATCGGTGCCCTCTTTGACGGTCACGCGAATCTCGTCTGCGGGGCGACGGGGCGACTCGATCTCGACCTTGTCGCGCAATTTCGCGAAGATTTCGTCCGACGGGATTTCGTCGCCGGTATGCAAGCCGAACACCTTGGTCGCCTCGAGGCGCATGTCCTCGTAGTAGTGGTCGCGCTTGTCTTTGATGGCCTCGTCGACGTCTACCGTGTAGACGAGGCGCAAACCACCGCGCAGATCCAGGCCCGCGACCAGCCGGAAGTCGACGTGCTCCTTGATGTACGTGGGGCACTTGATGGCCGAGCTCCAATTCGGGAGCGTCGGCCACAGCACGAGGAATCCGAGCACGCACGAGTTGACCGTGAGCGCACAGCGCATGCGCCAACCGAGGTCCATCACCTCGACCGCGGCGAAGGCGATCCACAGGCTCAGCATGCCGAGGATGACCATCGGCCAGAATGCGTCGTTGTGCGCGGCAGCGGCGGCGCCCGCCCCGAACAAGCCCGCGGTGATCAGCGTGTAGCGGTGGCCGCGAAAGGCAAAGCCCGCGAGCACGAACAGCGCGGCCAAGCCGCCAAATATCGAGGTAAGAACGGTATTGATCACGGCTAAACCGCCCGCGCTTTCACTTCTTCTCGAGGGACGCCGCCGTTTCGGCGTCGTCCTTCCCGAGCAGGCCCGACTTCAAGATTTCGACCTTCATCCCCGGCGCCACTTCCACCTTGGCGTAGCGATCCCCAACCTCTACCAGCTTACCGACCAAACCGCCCTGGGTGATCACGCGATCCCCCTTCTGCAGTGAGTCGAGCATCTTCTTCTGTTTCTTGGAATTCGAGCGGCTGGTGAACACCATCAACAGGATCAATGGCACCACCATGATGAGCATGGGCAGCATGCCGCCGAGCCCGCCTTCAGGAGCGTGCGGGGCTGCACCCGGCGTGCCTCGCTCGACAGGAGGCGCGGCCGGAGCCACGGTGTTGGCACTAGTTTCCCGGCCCGGGGCCGGAGGTACATTTTGAAAGGACAGGAGCGCGACCAAAGTGTCCTCCGCGGACGGGTGGCTCGTCGATTGCGAGCCCCAAGCAGGTGCCCGGGTGATGTCGCGAAAAACCGCGACCCAAGGCGGGAGAGGGTCGGGCCTATACCCAGAATCCCGCAACCGCGCAAGCTACGGCCCTGCGCAAGGCCCAGGGCTTTCTGGTGACCGGGACGACTCCGGAATTCGGAGCCCCCGAGCACGAGGAGCGCAACGCGGGCAGCGTGACGAAAGGCGACCCCAGCGCTTGACAGGCCTCGGGTCGAGTTGTAGTGGGGTTCTCGCCTGATTTTGACGAGTCAGAAAACACAGTTTGCAGGTGGACTTCGCTCCACCAAGCCAGAGGCGCGTAGCTCAGTGGTAGAGCACTACCTTGACACGGTAGGGGTCGACGGTTCAATCCCGCCCGCGCCTACAAAATATGCCGGTGTCCGTTCCCGGCCCTCTGTCGTCGCCTCCTCGACGACGGTGTAAAGATGACGGAACCCGCGCGCCAAACGCCGGGTGAGCTCCTCAAGCAACGCGGGGAGCTCGCCGACGACGTGATTGCCGTACGAACCGGCGGCAAGATCGTCGATCTGCTCACGCCCGTTCCCGCCGACGCCGCGCTCGAGCCGATTCGCACCAGCGAACCGGACGGGCTCTCGGTGCTGCGCCACTCCGCCGCGCACGTCATGGCGGACGCCGTGCAGCGCTTGTTCCCGGGCACGCAGGTGACCATTGGTCCGGCGATCGACGCGGGCTTCTATTACGACTTTGCCCGCCCCGACGGCGAGCACTTCTCCGACAAAGATCTGCAATCGATCGAGAAGGAGATGCGCCGCATCATCAAAGACAAGCGGCCCTTCGCGCGCGAGGAAGTGACTCGCGCAGAAGCGCACGCGATCTTCGAAAAGCTGGGCGAAAAGTTCAAGCTCGAGATTTTGGACGGGCTGCCGCCGGGCGACACGATCACGCTCTACCGCCACGGCCACGCCAAGAGCCCGCAGGGCACCTGGGTCGATCTGTGCCGCGGTCCACACGTGCCGAACACCAAGCTGATCGGCGCGGTCAAGCTCACCAGCGTGGCGGGCGCGTATTGGCGCGGTGACGAAAAGAACCCGATGTTGCAGCGGGTCTACGGCACGGCCTTCCCGAGTGAAGAAGAGCTCAACGACTACCTGAAGGCGATCGAAGAAGCCAAAGCGCGCGACCATCGCAAGCTCGGCAAAGAGCTCGAGCTATTCATGTTTCATGAATACGCGCCGGCCATGCCCTTCTTCTTGCCGCGCGGCGCGAGCATCTATCATCGCTTGGTCGACTACATCCGTACGCTGTACGTCGAGTACGGGTACGAAGAGGTGATCACGCCGCAAATCTTCGACAAGCGCTTGTTCGAGACGAGCGGGCACCTCGCGAACTACCGCGAGAACATGTTCTTCGCCACGACCGAAGACCGCGTGGAAACGATCGAAGCGATGAAGCCCGATCAGGACCACGCTGCCTATTTGGCCGACGTGCACGAGAAGGTGGAACACACCTGTTCCAAGCCCATGAACTGCCCGAGCCATTGCCTGATCTTTGGGCATCGCCGGCGCAGCTACCGCGAGCTGCCCTGGCGCGTGGCTGACTTCGGCCGGCTGCACCGTCACGAACGCGCTGGCGTCGTGCACGGCTTGGCTCGTGTGCGCAGCTTCAGCCAAGACGACGCGCACATCTTCTGCACCGAGGACCAAATCGAGCAGGAGATTTTGGATTTCAACCGGTTGTTGTTCGAAGTGTACACTGCGTTCGACTTCAAGAACGTGGCGGTCAAGCTCGCGCTCCGCCCCGAGAAGCGCATCGGCTCGGATGACTTGTGGGACCGCGCCGAAGGCGCGCTTCGTCGCGCATTGCAGGCGAGCAACGTCTCGTTCGAAGAGCTGCCCGGCGAGGGCGCTTTTTACGGGCCCAAGCTCGAGTTCCACATCACCGACGCGCTCAAGCGCAGCTGGCAGCTCGGAACGATTCAGCTGGATTACGGCCTGCCCGAACGCTTCGACCTGGAATACGTCGGCAAGGATGGCGCCAACCACCGTCCGGTGATGTTGCACCGCGCGATCCTGGGCTCGGTCGAGCGCTTTTATGGCATCTACCTGGAGCATTGCGCAGGCAAGTTCCCGGTCTGGTTGGCGCCGGAACAAGCAATTTTGGTGGCAGTGAACGACACCCAGGTCGAATACGTGGAGAAGCTGCAGGCCGAGCTCAAGAGCCGCGGCTTGCGCATCCACGTGGACGTGAGCAACGACAAGCTGGGTGCCAAGATCCGAAACGCGCGTAACCTTCGCTACCCCTACATTTGCGTGATTGGGGATGCCGAGGCGGCCGCGAGCACCCTCGCCGTGCGATCCGCAACTGACGGCGAGCTGGGCGCGATGAGTGTGTCAGACTTCACCGAGCGTTTGCTCGAAGAGGCCAAGCCGCCGCGACTCCGTCGGACGGTACAGTGAACGGGCCAAAAGCAAGAGATCAAGGGAGCACTAGAAAGTGAAAAATACATGGCATTAGGCGGCGGTCGGCGCTTCAGCAGGGAGCCGCGAGGTCCCCAAATTCGAATCAACCACCGGATTCGCGTACCCGAGGTGCGCGTCGTTGCGGAGGACGGCTCGAATTTGGGAGTCTTGACGACTGACCAAGCGCTGCGCCGCGCCCGTGAAGTCGGACTGGATCTCGTGGAGGTCAACCCCAAGAGCAATCCACCCGTCTGCAAGATCCTCGACTTCGGCAAGTACAAGTACGAGGAGAAGAAGAAGCAGGGCGAAGCCAAGCGCAAGCAGACCATCGTCGAGGTCAAGGAGATCAAGATCCGTCCGAAGACGGACGATCACGACATCGAGGTGAAAGTTCGCGCCATTCGCCGCTTCATCGAAACCGGCAACAAGGTGAAGGTCACCTGCCGTTTCCGTGGCCGCGAAATCATGCATCCGCAACGAGCGCAGATGCAGCTCGAATCGATCGTCTCGAAGGTCGAGGACATCGCAAACGTGGAGCAGCGCCCAGCGATGGAAGCGCGCACCATGGCGCTGCTCGTTGCGCCCAAGCCGGTCGTGTTTCAGCGCTTGGCCGCCGCCCAGCGCGCGAAGGAAGCCGACGAGCGCGCAGGCATCCGCCCGACTCAAAGTCTCGCCTTCGAGGAGGAAGCTCTCCACGATCCCGACGATGACGATGACGATGACGATGACGACGACAGCGACGATGAAGAAGGCACTGAAGCGGAGGACGAGAAGCCCGCTGCAGAAAAGCCTGTCGCACCGAAGCCCGCCGCTCCGCCGAAAAAGTAACGAGCGAGCGCCTGGCTGAACGAAGAGCGCGTTTCCGCGAGGCAGCGCGCTCTTCGTGTTTTGTGCGAGTCACGACGTGCCGCCACTGCGCTTCGCAGCGACGATCGTGACGACTCAGTGCGGGATGACGCCGCCGAAGTAGGCGCCCGCTGCGCCCACGACCGCAACCAGCAGCACGATCACGGCGATCAGTCCGGTCTTGCTCTTTGGCGCCGGATATTCGACGTCTGCGCTGGACCCCGCGGCCGGCCGGGGTTCGGCCGGCGGCAGCTGCGCTTGCAGGGGCTTCGGCCTCGCCGCGGGTGCGGGAGCCGGTGTTGGCAGTGGCCGCATCGCTACCGGCGCGCCCAGCTCGGGCGGCGCGGACCGGCGCATCGGTGGACGACTCGAGCCGGCGGCCGGGAACTCCGAACGCACTCGACCCGTCACTGGATCGTCTTCGAGCGCGGCGAGGTTACCGAAGTCGAACGAGTCTCCCGACGGAGCGGCGGGCGGTGGTTCGAGGCTCAGGCCCGCCAAATCCTCACTCCAGCTCGGGACGCCCGCGAACGAACCGATCTGAAGCGGCGCGTTGCCAGGAGCGGACAACAGGCCCGAGGCTTTGCCCGCGGCGGCCGCGCCCTCTTCGAGCGAAGTAAACTCGAACAAGGCTTCGTCGATCAGCGAACCGATGATCGAGCGGCGATCGTACCTGGAGTTCTTCTTCTTGCTCTCACGCTCGAGCCGAATCGGTTCGACGAGCTGCGCGATGTCGAACGAAGACACGGCGCGCCCCATGTGGAAGAGCATGTTGTTCAAATCGCGACCGAAGTCGCGCGCGGTTTGGTAGCGCGCCGCGGGATCTCCGGCGAGCGAGCGCAAGATCACGCGCTCGAGTTCGACCGACACCTTGGGGTTGATTTGACGGATCGACGGCACGCGCGCTTGTTGCACCATGCGCACGGTCTCGAGATCCGTTTCGCCCATGAACAGGCGACGGCCCGCGAGCAGCTCCCACAAGATGATGCCGACCGCGAAAATGTCGGTCTTTGCGTCGACGGGTAGGCCCTGCGCGGCTTCCGGCGACAAATAGCTGAATTTGCCCTTGATGATGCCGGGCTCGCTCTTTTCGAGTTGGCTGTTGGCCTTGGCTAGCCCGAAGTCCACGATCTTCACTTCACCGAAGCGAGTGATGAGCACGTTCGGTGGTGACATGTCCCGGTGCACGATGTGCAGGCTCTCACCGTAGTGATCAGTGAGCTCGTGCGCGTAGGACAGGCCTTCGCAAATGCGCACGCAGATCAAGCACGCCTCTTCGACGGGGAACGGCGTGCCCGTCTTCTTGCGGTGCTCGATCACGCCCTTGAGGTCGGCACCATCCACGTACTCCATGACGATGAAGTAGGTGTTGTCACCGACGCCGATGTCGAAGACCTGCACGCAGTTCGAGTGCGAGAGCTGAGCGCTGACGCGCGCCTCGTCCAAGAACATGCCGATGAATTGCTTCTTCTCCGACAGGTGCGGCAAGACGCGCTTGATCGCGACCGTCTTCTTGAACCCCTCGAGACCGGCGCTCTCGGCGCGGAAGACTTCGGCCATGCCGCCCGAGGCGATCTTCTCGAGCACTTTGTAGCGTTGCTGTTGCTGAGCCATGCCGGTTCGATCGCAACCATACCGATTTGCACGCGCGGCCCCAAATTAGCGCGGTGAGCTGGCGTGGAGAGCCGGGAACGGGCCCGCTTCGAGGCGCGTTGCTGGATCGTCCCTCGTCGGGGATCACGAGGCGTGTCGATCGCCCCCAATCCCCCGCCTGCCTGCCGCGGACTTGCTTTGGCGCAGAAACCACGACATAAGCCGGGGCCATGAGCGGCCATGGCCACCACGACGCCGGCGCGGATTCCGACGCCGGTCACGACGAACACCACGACGAGACGACTTCGGACGACTTTCCGGCGGATGAGCCGCGTTCGCCGGCTTGGCTACCGCTCTTGGGTGGCGGCTTGCTCTTGGCCGCGATCGGCGTGTTTTTGCTGCTCGGCTCCAACGAGAACCCGGCCGAGGCGGGCGTGCAGGCCGCCGCGCCGGTCGTCGCTCCTGCCGCACCAGCAGCGGCTGCGCAATCGGCCAGACGGCCTGTTCCGAGCCTGCGTCCAGGCGGCGCGTTGCCCCCCGGCCACGTGCCAGTCCCCGCGCCGCGCGATTAGGAAGCCCTCGCCGTTTTTTTCGGCGAAAGCCCTCGCCATCTGCGAAGTTTGTGTGTAAGTACCCGCACCTCCTGGGGCCTTAGCTCAGCTGGGAGAGCGCCTGACTGGCAGTCAGGAGGTCATCGGTTCGATCCCGATAGGCTCCACCAACCTAGGAAACGCGCAACGGCCGCCTCTTCAACGAGAGCGGCCGTTGCTGTTTGAGCGCTCGCTGTCGTTCAGCGCGACGTCAGGCCGATTTCGAGCTCGACCGGATCTCCAGTCAACTTGAGCCCGGCTCGAGGCGCTTGGGTTCCGCTGCTCGTCGCGCTGAGCGCTGCCGCAGGAACGGCACAAGCCTGTTCGAGCACTTGAGCCACTGCAGCCGCGCGTCCGGCAGTCAACGCCCACGAGCTCGGATAGCTCGCAGCCAACGCCGGCGGAACCACCGAACCGGGCGAAAGTGAAGCGCGTACGGTCAATGCCTTGGCCTCGCTGGTCTTGACGACATCGCACAAGAGGGCCCGACCGGTCGCTGTCAAATCGAGCTTTTGCGGCGAGAAAAGCAACGCGCTGTCGAACGCGACGAACAAAGAACCTCCGTTCGCGAGCAGCGCCGCATTGCCCTTCTTGACGAACTTGTCGAGCTTGGTCGAGAGCGCGTTGCGCACCCGCTCCTGCTGCTCGACGCTGGCCTTCTTCGCGTTCTCGCGTGAGTCGTGCTCGGCTTGCAGCTGGTCTCGGCTTTCGCTCGCTGCTTTCAGCTCGAGTTTCACTTTGCTCACCGTGTCCGAGAGGCCCTGCGTGCGTTGACCCAACTCGCGATACTGCTCGGCGAGTTTTTGATGAGAGCGGTAAAGAGGGAGGTAGTACGCCGCAACGAAGGTGGCGACCGCGACGAAGAGCAAACCGCCGAACACGCGACCCCAGCGCGTGCCTTGCGACTTTCCGTACGGTCCGAGGTCGGCGTCGGCCAGGTCTTCCCAAGCTGCTTTGCGAGCCATGTACTCAGAGCTACTTTCTCTGAGGCGGCTTGGCCAGCGCCAAGCTCCGTCACACTGAACGCTTTACGAGCATTCCAGCGTTCAAAATTCGCCTCGCGGGAAAAAGCGTCAACCGATCAGGCAGCAATTGCTTGGGAAGAGATCGTTCCGCTGCTAAATTGGCCGACATGAGGGCCGAAGCCGTTAGCTGGGACGATTGGTCGGTACAGAACCAGCCCCCAATCGCGGACAACGACAAGTGGCACGTCCAACTCGCAGCAGATGACGTCAAAGTCGTCACGCTCGAGCAATTGGACGACCTGTTTCGGCTGTCCTTGGTGGATTCCGAAACCAACGTTTGGCAAACGGGCATGACTGAATGGCAGCCACTGCGGATCATCGCTGGGCTGGACGAGCAGCCGGCGCCCGCACCGAAACGCGCTCCGCCGAAGCCGCCCACGCGCACGGTGGTGATGGCGCCTTCGGTGGCGACTCCGTCGGTTCGGCCCCCGGCGCCCGCACCGCGCCCGGCGACGCCCTCCGTGCGGCCGGCACCGCCTCCAGCGCGCACGGCGTCTCTTGCGCCCGCTTCGTTTTATCCCGAGCCGGTTCAAGCCAGGTCGCCTGCGTACGCTCAAACCGTGGCGTATGCAGCTCCGCTCAGCTTTCCCGCGCCCGCGCCCGTCGCCACCACGGCGATGAACAGCGTGCGTCCATTGGTGGTGAGTCACGCGCCCCCTCCGAGTGCGCGACGCGGCGGTGGTGGCTTTGGTCGATTCCTGGTTTTCGTGGCTCTGCTCGCGGGTGTGAGCGTCACCGCGTACCGCAATGATTTCCTGCGCGACGCTGCGCACCAAGCACACCAAGACGCGCTCTACACGCGGCTCGAAGCCGCTTTGGGCGGTCCGGCGTTCGGCACGCTCCGCGCTTTGGAAGAAAGCGCCGCGGCACAACCGACGGCAGATCTCGCATCGAGCGAGGCAGCGCCGATCCGCACTGCGATCACGCCGTCACCCGAAGCGCCAACTCCCACTCCGACGACCGGCACGAGCACGCCGCCCGTAATTTCACTCGAATCGCTCGGGACGGAACAGAAGGCACAGACTGCGGCCAAGAGTCTCGCCGCGGCGATGACGCCGGCCGCTGTGGCGCCGACTCCTGCTCCGGTTCGCGCAGCTGCGAGCTTCGTTCCACCGAAGCCGGTTGCCGCGCCCGCACCTGCCAAGCCGGCACCGGTGAAGGCTGCCGCGCAACCCAAACCCGCCGTGGAGAAGCCGGAGCCGGTCGCGACCAAGCCGCTCTCGGAGATGAGCGAACGTGAGCGACTGAACGCGGCGATCGGTCAGTCGATGATGGAAAGCGCGCTACCGAAGGCGAAGGGCAAGAAGGCGAAGTCCAAGGGCAACGAATACGATCCCTTGAACCCCAACCTCTGATCGACGAGCTCCGTTCAGGTCGCGACGACTTTGCGGAAGTAAGCGACCGTCTCTTTCAAGCCGTCGTCCAAGTTCACCTTGGGCTCCCAACCGCCGAGCTTTTCTTTGGCCAGCGCGATGATGGGTTGACGCTGCTTCGGGTCGTCTTGCGGTAGCGGCTTGTGGACGAGCTTGGATTTGCCGCCGACCAGCTGCAGCACCTTCTCGGCGAGTTGCAGCATGGTGAACTCTCCCGGGTTACCGATGTTCACGGGCCCCTGAAAGGTGCCGTCGCTGTCCATCATGCGCAGCATGCCTTCAACCAGGTCGTCGACGTAGCAGAACGATCGGGTCTGCTGACCGTCACCGTAGATCGTGATGTCCTCACCACGTAAGGCTTGCACGATGAAGTTCGACACCACACGGCCGTCATTCGGGTTCATGCGCGGACCGTAGGTGTTGAAGATGCGGATCACCTTGATGTCGACGCCGTGCTGCCGGTGGTAGTCGAAGAACAGCGTCTCTGCGCAGCGCTTGCCTTCGTCGTAGCAGCTGCGGATGCCGATCGGGTTGACCCGACCCCAATACGATTCGGGTTGTGGGTGGATTTCGGGGTCGCCGTAAACTTCCGAAGTCGAAGCCTGCAAAATGCGCGCTTTCACGCGCTTGGCCAAGCCGAGCATGTTGATCGCGCCGTGCACGCTGGTCTTGGTCGTTTGCACCGGGTCGAATTGGTAGTGCACGGGGGATGCCGGGCACGCCAGATTGAAGATGCGCTCGACCTCCACGTACAAGGAGAACGTCACGTCGTGGCGCATGATTTCGAACAGCGGATGCGAGAGCAGGTGTTCGACGTTCTTCTTGCTGCCGGTGAAGTAGTTGTCGACGCACAGGACATCCTCCCCAGCCTTGATCAGCCGCTCACAGAGATGAGATCCGATGAACCCAGCACCACCGGTAACGAGAATTTTTTTGGTCACTTCACGCCCTCGAGTTGAAGCCCAAAGCCTACGTCGAAGCCAGGGATCGGCGGAAGCGCGTTCTTTCGAGTGCTGGGGAGGTGCAACGCAGCATACGAGTTTGCAGATCCAGCAACGACGGAGCGCGAGGCCGAGAACTTGCGGAAGGTGCCTAACCGAACTTGCCTTCGTCGATGACGAGCAGCGGACGCTTCAGCGAGCGCGAGACAGCTTGCGCATGACGACGCCGCGAACCTGCTCGAGATGCGAGCGGTCGATTTCACCAGTTGCCCACAACGCAGCGCCGTAAGCGAGCACCGCGACGGGCGCGCCCAAAAACGGGTTCAGCGTGCGCAACAACCAGGCAACGCCCGCCATCGCGCCGCCCGCCACACCGGCGAAGAGCAACGTCCGCCAGAGCTTGGTGTTGAAAACGCCGGACGGCGCGAGCGCTATCCCGCACCCAACGACGATGGCCTCGCTCACCACGGACGCCACGCACGGGCCGAGTCCGCCGTTGCGATAGTGGGTCTCGAACCAAGGCGTCAGGAACGGGTCGAGCACCAAGCTGACCACGATGCACAATGACTGCACCACGCTCCAAGCGCGCTGCTTGCCGGCCGCCAGCACGATCGTCCCGAGCGGCATCGAGAAGTACATCAGGAATAGAAAAAGAGCCAGGACGCGCAGATCATCGGCGGCCGGCCCGTACGCCTGCTTGCTGAAGATGGCGATGCCGACATCCGGATAGAGCGCGCAACCGAGCGCTATCGGCATGACCAGCAGGGCAATGCTGTGCAGTGAACCGCGCGCCACGTTCCGATACTCGCCCTGATTTTCGGCCCACAACCGACAGAGTGTCGGGTAGAGGGCACCGATCAACGCGGTGGCAGGGAAGATCAACAGACCAATCAGCTTGCGTGCCACGGCGTACCAGCCGACGGCCTCGACCGAGCCGAGCTTCGATAAGTAGACGCCATCGATGATCGGCTGCAGCGCCAGCGCGAGGTTGAACATCACGAACGGCGTGCCACCGACGAACAACGTCTTCAGCGCACTCGCTTGCACGGATAGCTTGCTGATGCCGACGGGCTTCAAAGTGCGGAGTATGAGGGCCAGCACGATCATGACCGTGACGAGTCCGACGACCAGTACCGCTCGCATTCGTCCGCCCAACAGCACCACGGGCACGACCAAGGCTGCCCCCAAGAGCTGTTGTCCCACATGAGCGATCGCCGGAATGTCCGCGCGCTCGAAGCCGCGGATGGCGTCCTTGCACGCCCCGACCGCCGAGTGGAGAACGAGGCCGGCAAACGTCAGGGCCAAAGCCCACTGCAACTCGGAACCGTAGCCAAGCAACGCGCACAGCGCCGCCAAAACGGCATAAACCACCACTGAAGCGGCCGCGCGCCAGGCAAAGCTGCTCCCGAGCAAGACGCCGGCCAACGAACGATCGCGCGCCACCATCGCTGGCAGCACGCCTTCATGGCCCCAACCGACGGCCAACACACCGAAACCGCCGAATGTGCCGGCCAAGTACAGGTAACCGAAGGTTTCGGCGCCCAAATAGCGGGCGGTCAGCGCATTCACCAGAACCGAGAGCGGAACGGTGACGACTTGCGAAAGAGTCAGATAGAGCGTGTTCTTGACGACGAGCCGGCGATTGGCGCCTTCGCTCTTGGCTTCCGTCGTCATGGCATCGGACATTCCGATGACGCTCTCACAGCATGCTGGCGTCGTCTAGCCGCGACCTCGGGTTTCGCGCGGATGCGTAAGCAAAATCCGGCAATGGAGCAGCTCGCGCAGATAGCGACCGTTACGCGGCTACCGGTTCGGCACGGTCGCCGTGAATGGAATTTCTACTACTCGCTACGTCACGAGCGTTGCCGCGGACTCAATCACTGTCCCGACCGCGATGATCTCGTGCGGAATGCTGCGCGCTATCGTTTCGCTTCCTCGAACGCGACACGTATGCCACCATGCCCGTAGGTGTTGCCATGAAAGTCGTACTCTTTTGCGGTGGGCTCGGGATGCGTCTCAGGGAATATTCGGATCGAATTCCGAAGCCGCTCGCCGAAATCGGGCATCGGCCCCTGATGTGGCACTTGATGAAGTACTACGCCCACTACGGCCATAAGGATTTCATCCTTTGCCTCGGCTACGGCGGGGCGCAGATCAAGAAATATTTCTTGAACTACGATGAATCGGTGTCGAACGACTTCGTCCTGAACGGGCGCGACGGCTCGGCCAACTACTTCAACAAAGACATCGAAGACTGGCGCATCACCTTCGTCGACACCGGCGCCAACTCGAGCATCGGCGAGCGCTTACGCCGGGTCCGACACCTGCTCAAGGACGAAGAGGTCTTCCTCGCGAACTACGCGGACGGGCTCTCCGATCTGAATTTGCGCGAGTACGTGGACTCTTTCATGCAGCGCGACAAGACGGCGTGTTTCGTGAGCGTGCGCGTGCCGCAAACCTTTCACATCGTCCACGCGAATCCCGATAATCGGGTGACGCGCATCGAACACGTCACTGATTCGAACATTCGCATCAACGGCGGGTTCTTCGTGCTCAAACAACAGGTTTTCGACCATCTTTTCAGCGGTGAAGAGCTGGTCGTCGAGGCCTTCAGTCGCTTGATCGAGAAGGATCAGTTGATTGCCCATCCCTATGACGGATTTTGGCAAAGCATGGATACCTTCAAGGACAAGATTCAGCTCGACGACCTCGTGGCTCGCGGACCGGGTCCGTGGCAAGTCTGGCTCCGCTGACGGCGACGAGGCCCATTTGGCTAAGACTCGAAGAGCACGGTCGTTAGCCGTCGGCGCATGTCGCCGAGTGAGCATCACGCTTCACCGAGAGCGCTCCCGGTGAAGCGGGTGCTTCTGACCGGTGCGTCGGGCTTCATCGGCACGCACTGCATCACTGCCTTGGTCGAGCGGGGCTTCGAGGTACATACGGCCTCGCGACGCCCCTTGTCCTTCGACTCGGCCCGCGTTCAAACCCACCAGGTCGATCTGCTCGACTCCAAGCAACATCGCGCGCTGCTCGAAGCCGTCGCCCCGAGTCATCTCCTTCACCTCGCCTGGACGATGAAACCGGGCGGCCTTCTGTACGTCGACCCCGAAAACTACGCTTGGGTCGCGGCCAGCTTCAATCTCGTGCGAGAGTTCGTCGAGCTCGGTGGCAAACGACTCGTCGTCGGCGGTTCCAGCGCAGAATACGATTGGCGCTACGGCTACTGTTCCGAGTCAATCACTCCCCTGGTGCCCGAGACCGTGTACGGCACTTGCAAGCATGCCTTGCAACTGCTGATTAGTTCGTTCGCCAACCAGACGAACCTCAGCTCGGCCTGGGCACGAGTATTCTTTTCGTACGGTCCGCACGAACATCCCGCACGCTTCGTGGCTTCGATCATTCGATCCTTGCTCGGTGACCGCCCGGCCCCGTGCTCCCACGGCCAACAAATCAGGGACTATCTGCACATTCAGGACATCGCTTCCGCGCTGGTCTCGCTTTTGGAGAGTGACCTTCGCGGACCGGTGAACATCGCCTCGGGTCAGGCAGTCACGCTCGAACGAATTGCGACGACGATTGGTCAACTGCTCGGTAAGCCAGAGCTGATTCGCTTGGGCGCCCTGCCCGCTCGAAGCAACGACCACGCGATGGTCGTGGGGCGCAACGAGCGGCTCGTCTCCGAACTGGCTTGGAGCCCGAGTTTCGACTTGCTCAGTGGACTACAGAACACTATCGACTGGTGGGAACGAAACCCGCCGAATCCGGAACGAGCATGAACCCGATTTGCATCATTGGCACCGGAATGGCCGGGTACGGGGCCGCCAATCGGCTGACGGAAGCCGGCTTAGAGCCGGTACTCTTCGACAAGCGCCCGTATTTCGGAGGGCATACGGCGTCGCACGTGTACGAGAGCAAGTACACGTTCGATGAAGGGCCCCACATCTCCTTCACCAAGAACGAGCGCGTGAAGAAGCTGCTTTCGGCGGGCATCGACGATCGATTCGAAACGGTCGAAGCCAAGGTGAACAACTACTGGAGAGGGCACTGGATCAATCATCCGGCACAAATCAATCTGCACGGGTTGCCGGTGGAGCTCGTCGTCAAAATCATCGGTGACTTCGTAGCTGCGCACAACCGCCCGGACGGTCCCGTTGCGAACTACGAGGAGTGGCTTCGGGCGAGCTTCGGCGACACGTTCGCTGAAACGTTCCCCATGCAGTACACGGTGAAGTACCACACCACGCACGCGGCGAACATGAACACCGAGTGGATCGGGCCTCGCTTGTACCGCGCAAAGCTCGACGAAGTGCTGCGTGGCGCGTTGGATCCATCACCGAGCAACGTGCACTACGTGACCAATTTTCGGTACCCGTCGCACGGCGGTTTCGGGAGTTATCTCGAACGCTTCATGAGCAAGGCGAATCGCCATCAGGATCATCGCCTGACCGGCGTCGACCCCAAACGAAAGCAGTTGCGTTTCGCGAACGGCGTCAACGCCGACTACTCGGGACTCATTTCGTCGGTACCGCTACCCGAATTGATCCCGATGATCGACGGAACTCCGCGAGAGGTTCTCGAGGCCGCGGCAAAGCTCGCCTGCAGCGAGCTCGTGATCGTCAATCTGGTCGTCGATCGTTCCGACCTGATCGATGCACATTGGACGTATTTCTACGATCAGGACATCTGCTTTTCGCGCATCAGCACGCCGCACATGCAGTCACGGAACAACGTGCCACCGGGCTGCGGGTCGCTGCAAGTCGAGTGCTACTTCTCGAAGAAGTATCGCCCCTTGACGAGCGCGCCGGACGACTTCATCGAGCCGGTGATCAATGACCTGCGACGCGTGGGAATCCTACGTGATTCCGACAACATCTTGTTCAAGAATACGATTTACGTCGAGTACGCAAACGTGATTTTCGATCTCGAATATCGGCCTGCGCTGCAGATCGTTCATGGCTATCTGAAAGAGCTCGAAATCAAGTACTGCGGGCGCTACGGAGACTGGGCTTACATTTGGACTGACGAAGCGTTCCTCAGCGGTGAGCGCGCGGCAAACGAACTTCTCCGCGCGTAGGCAGTGGCCATGTCGAGCGTCGACGGTCTCGAAACGCAGCCCACTCGACTCGGTCGCGTCCAGCCGGCGAGTCTCGCCCAACTCGCCCTGCTAGTCGCAGCTTACGTCGTCGCGCGTCTCGGTCTGCTCCACCATTTGAGCTCTCCGGTCTTCGGTTGGCGCCCGGCGGACCTGGCAAGCATCGCGCTCGGCTACTATCGACACGGATTTCGACTCCTTTACCCACAAGTATTTTGGGGCGGGGCGGGTCCTGGTTACGTCGAGATGGAATTTCCCATCATCCCGTTCGTCACCGCGTTGCTCTTGAAGCTGTTCGGAACCCACGAGTACGTGTTCGTCGTCCTACCGCTGCTTTTCGGCTTCGGCCTCGTATGGTTGACGTATCGTTTCGGTAGCTACTTCTTCGACGCCAGCACGGGCGTTGCGGGCGGCTTCCTCGTGGCGTTGGTACCCGTGCTGGTCACACTCACGGTCGAAGGTCAGTACGCAGATCCGCCGATGGTATTCTTTGCGTCGCTCGGCTTGTATCTGTTCGTTCGCTGGTTCGATGAAGAGCGCTGGCCGCAACTCATCGGCGGGATCGCATGCGTATCACTGGCCGCGCTCGTGAAGCTCACTGGGCTGTACATCGGACTACCGATTGCGTACCTTTTTTGGCTCAAATATCGAGCGGCAGCTTGGAGAGCCCTCCCTGTTTGGTTGACTGGAGTCGGGACGGTGCTGCCCGCGGTGCTGTGGTATTGGCACGCTCACGGGCTGTACCTGCAATATCACAATACCTTCGGTATCATCGGCTCCGGTTATTCCAAATTCGCGACGCGGGAGACCTTGACCGACCCGGTGTTCTACACGCGTACCGCCTGGCGCCTGTTCCTGTATCACCTGACACCACTCGGTACCGCTGCGTTCGCGGTGGGCCTGGGAGTGATTTGGCGAAGGCGTGTGACCTTCGTTCTCGTGTGGCTCATCTCGGTCGGGATCTACACGCTCGTCGCGGCTGGCGGGGTGTGGATCGGCCACTTCCACTATTTACTACCGCTTCTGCCGGTTTCCGCGACGGTCGCAGGGGTGGGGATCACTTGGACCCTCGATCGAGTGCGCGCGCTGACGAACAAGCGAAGCCGCCATCTGGTGGTCGCCGCAACCGCGTTCGTATTCGTGTTGCTCGCGGCCAGCGCAGCCTTCGGCGGATACTTGTTCGAAGCCCGAGATCGAGCGGGCGAGTCCCCCAAATGGCTCAAGAAGAAGATCACCGGGCAACGGCTGAAGAGCCTCACGCGCCCCAATTCGTTGCTGATCGTCGTCGACACGCAAATGGACGAGGTGACGCCGGACAAGAGCATGACGCCGCCCGAAGTCTTCTACTTTGCCGACCGAAACGGCTGGTACGTTTCACTCGCCTGGTTGAGCCGAGAAAAGATCCTGCAATATCGAGCCGAGGGCGCTCAGTATTTGGTGGTGTCCGGGCAATCGATCGCGGATTTCGAGCAGGCTCGCCCGGATTTGAAAGCCTTCCTCGCCAGTGAATTCCGGACCATCCTGGACGACTCGGATGGTCTCGCGTTCGACTTGACCGAGAAGCCCTGAGTCGTCAACTCGCTGAGCAGAGGTCTCAGCTGCCCGGAGCGGGGTAGTTGAGCGAAGCATCGTCGATGACGAGCAACCAATCGCCGCTGCCGGGGGGCGTCAGGCTCTTCGTGCCCGTCGTCGCGAAGGTGCCAATCGCGGTGCTCTGCCCGT
>Ga0164308_10000388_pt1 | contig 24199 bp, 21 predicted proteins | sample Whisoiple_246_MG_FD_109983 | JGI IMG/M metagenome (GOLD analysis project Ga0164308, IMG submission 109983) | Soil microbial communities amended with fresh organic matter from upstate New York, USA - Whitman soil sample_246_MG | ecosystem: Environmental > Terrestrial > Soil > Unclassified >... | reverse complement strand
TTCACTCGTTTGATCACACCTGCGATCTCGCGGAAAGCGTCAATACTTGGCTCCCGAAGCCCCCGTTATTTTCCGGCTGTATCTTTAGATCCCGGCTGCGTTGAACCATGAGTGCTTGCACAGCATCTTCTTCAGCCGCGAGCCTGCGCTTCGCCGCACAGAAACGTACTGTGTTCGCACAGCATCTTCTCGACCAACGACAGCGCACAGTCTCTTCTTCGACCGCAAGCCCGCGCTTCGTCCCGCAAAGACGTACTGTGTTTGCACAGCTTCTTCGGCCGCGAGCCACGCTTCCTCGCGCAAGACAGCCTGTATTTACACAACATCCTCTCAACCAACCACAGCGTGCTTCGCCGCACAGAAACATCCTGTGCTTGCACAGCATCTTCTTCAGCCGGAAAAGCCTGCGCTTCGCCGCACAAAAACGTACTGTGTTCGCACAGCATCTTCTTCGACCGCGAGGCCGCGCTTCCTCGCGCAAAACGGACTGGTTTTACACAAGGTCCTCTCAACCAACGACAGCGTGCTTCGCCGCACAGAAACATCCTGCGCTTGCACAGCATCTTCTTCAGCCCCAAGCCCGCGCTTCGCCGCATAGAAACGCACTGTGTTTGCACAGCATCTTCTCGACCAACGACAGCGCGCTTCGCCGCACGGAAACGCACTGTGTTTGCACAGCATCTTCTTCCGCCGCGAGTCCGGGCTTCAATGCGCAGGAGCGTATTGTGTTTGCACAGTATCTTTCGATCGGCGAGAACGCTCGTCGGGTAGCGTCCCAGCGAATCGAAGTTGAGGATTGCGCATCGAGGATTCGCCACGCGAGCTACGCGCCGCCATGCGGCTTTCCGCGCCCGCTTACCCAAAAGCCAGCGAGCAGATAGCAAAAGAAGGTGATGAATGTTGGGGCGCTCGCGAACCAGCAGCGCACCTCGCTGCGCTGCTGGTTCCCGGCGCGGTGCGCCGTTTGGACGCGGCTCTCGCGAGTGAGCGGGGATTGCCAGTTCCTACGCGCACGGCCTCCTTTGACCTCCGAGCGGCTCGCTCAGAGTTCGATTTGTGCGCCGATCTCCATCACGCGATCGGGTGGGATGTTGAAGAATTTGGTCGCGGACAGCGCGTTGCGGGACATGAACGAAAAGAGGCCGACTCGCCAACGCGCCATTCCCGGGTGCTTCGTGACCACCAGGTTCTCGCGGCCGAGAAAGAACGTGGTGTGCTCGACGGTGTGAATCAAGCCCGCGTCGATCAGCAGCGCGGGTGCATCGGGCTGCTCCATGAAGCCGTAGCGCCCGACCACGCGGCAGAAGCCGTGATCGAGCTTCTCCAGTTTGTAGCGTTCGTCTTCGGAAATGCGCGCGGCGTCGGTGGTGGTGATGGTGAGCAGGACGATGTTTTGGTGCAGCACGCGATTGTGCAGGAAGTTGTGCAGCAAGGCGGGCGGAGTGCCGTCCCCCGTGCCGGTCATGAACACGGCAGTGCCGGGCACGCGCGCTGGCCGTTCGACCGCGAGCACGTCATAAAAGTCGACCAACGGCAGCAGTTGCTCGCGGAAGCGTTCGGAGAGGATCTCGCGGCCGCGCTTCCACGTGACCATAATCGTGAAGATGAAGGCGCCGATGGCGAGCGGCACCCAACCGCCGTGCTCGATCTTGGACACGTTCGCGCTGACGAAGAACATCTCCGGAATGAAGAACACCAGCGTGACCGGGATGGCCTTGTGGTAGCCCCAGCCCCAGCCGTAGCGCACCAAGAAGAACGCCAGGATGGTGGTGATGATCATCGTCAGAGTGACCGCGATGCCGTACGCGGCCGCGAGTGCCATCGATGACTTGAAGCCTAGGACGAGCCCGATGGCGGCGAACATGAGCGCATAGTTGACGCTCGGAATGTATATTTGCCCGCGCTCGTGCGCAGAGGTGTGGCGGATCGAGAAGCGCGGCAAGAAGCCGAGCATCGTGGCTTGGCTGGTCAGCGAGTACACGCCCGAGATCAGCGCTTGCGACGCGATCACGGTGGCGCAGGTGGAGAGCAACACCACCGGATAGAGCGCGAAGCTCGGCACCATGCGAAAGAAAGGGTTTTCGATGGTTTCGGGGTGATTGAACAGCAGCGCCCCTTGCCCGAAGTAGTTCATCAGCAGGGCAGGGAAGACCACCGCGAACCACGCCAAACGAATCGGTCGCCGTCCGAAATGGCCGAGATCGGCGTACAGCGCTTCGCCGCCGGTGACGGCTAGGAAAACGCCGCCCAGTACGAGCAAGCCTCGCTCGCCGTGATGAGCCAAGAACAGTACGCCGTGGTGCGGGCTAATGGCCGAGAGCACGGCTGGATAGTGAATGATCTGTCCGACGCCGAGCGCCGCGATGGTCGCGAACCACAAGAGCGTGACAGGTCCGAAGACTGCACCAATGCCACCGGTGCCGCGCTTTTGCACGACGAACAAACCGACCAAAATCACGATCGTGATCGGCACGACCAGATGCTCGAGGTGCGGCGCGGCGATCTCCAAGCCTTCGACCGCGCTCAGCACGGAGATGGCAGGGGTGATGATGCCGTCGCCATAGAGCAAAGCCGAACCGAAGACGCCCAAGAAGATCAACGGCAAATAGGCGCGTGATTTGCGCAAATTGGAGCTGGATAGCGCCATCAACGCCAAGATCCCGCCTTCACCCTTGTTGTCGGCCTTCAGTACGTACGCGATGTACTTGAGCGACACCATGATGATCAGCGACCACGAGATCAAAGACAGAATGCCGAGGATGTTCTCGTGCGTGGTCTCCATGCCGCCCGCAAAGCATTCACGCATGGAGTACAGCGGGCTCGTGCCGATGTCGCCGTACACCACGCCCAGCGCGCCGAGCGCCAGCTTGCCGAGGTAGCGACTCCCACTGCCGTTTCCGTGTCCGTGGCTGTCCGCAGGGATCGCGTGGTTCGGGCGTGAAGGAGCGGAGACAGGCGTGCTTGGGGCGGTCACGGGTTCGGGCATCGAATTGGCTCACGCTAGCGCAGATTGCGCTCCGCAGCGTAGATCTAGCCGCGCAGCCAAAACACGGTGAATGCGTCGCCGCCTTCGCCTGGCTCGGCAGGTCTCGATTGTTCAACGTAGGCGGAAGCTCGCAAATGTTCGCGCACGCCGGCCTTGAGCGCGCCGGTTCCATGACCATGTAGCACGAATCCGGCCACTTCGTTAACACCAATTAAACGATCGATGAAGCCGTCCAAATTGGCCAAAGCTTCGTCGTAGCGTTGACCGCGGAGGTCGAGTGTCGTGGCTTCCGTGCGCTGCGCGGGAAGCACAGGTTTCGGCTGAGTTGCCGCGTCGTATTTGAAAGTTGATCGCGAGCTCTTCTTGGGTTGGTCTCGATTCGCGACGAGGCTCAACTCTCGAATCGGCACGAGCAACTTCATCGCACCAATCATCAGCCGCACCTGATCTCGCGAGCACAACTCGATGATCTGTCCGGTGGTGCCGAGTGTGCGATGTCGCACCGTTTGTCCCACGCGCAGACCTTGGGCCGGAAGCTCGAGCGCATCGGCTGTGGGGGCTTGTTGCTCGAGCGCGGAAAGCTCGCCGCCGAGCGCGACGCGCGCTGCCACTTGGCTGACGCCGCGTTCCAATTCGCGCAGCACGCTGGCATCGGCCCCCGTGCTGCGCAGGCGAGCACGCAGATCGTCCAGCTCCTTTCGAGCGCTGCGTACCGCTACGCGCAAGTCACGCACGTCGCGATCCGCTTCACGAGCCGCTTGCTCGCGAAACGCGCGGCGTTCGCCTTCCAAGGCTTCACGTAACTCGGCCGCCTTCCGTCGATCGAGTTCGGCAGCCTCGCGAATGGAATCGAGTTCGGCTCGCTCGCGTGACAGCTCTCTCAGCGCCGCCTCGCGATCCAGCGCTTGCGTCGGCAAAAGCGCGTTGGCTCGCGTGATCACCGCTTCGGGTAGGCCATGCCGGCGCGCGACCGCGAGCGCGCTGGAAGGTCCCGCCACGCCCAAATGAAGGCGAAACGTCGGCGCCATCCGCGCAAAGTCGAAGCCCACCGAGGCGTTCGCGAAGCGCTCGTTCTGAGTCGCGAGCTCTTTCAACCGTTCGTAGTGTGTGGTGACGGCAACGGCGGCACCACGGAGAGTCAGCGCTTCGAGCACTGCAGCCGCCAGCGCTGCGCCTTCTTCCGGATCGGTCCCGGCCGCGACCTCGTCGAGCAGCGCCAGGCAGCTCGGGCTCGCGCACTCCAAAATCGAACACAAGTTGACGATGTGCGCGCTGAACGTGGACAGCGAGCGCGTGATCGATTGCTCGTCGCCGATATCGCACAGTACCCGATCGAACCAACCCACCGTCGAGTCCGCGCGCACGGGTACCGGCAGCCCGCTTCGTACCATCCACGCGACCAGCCCCGCGGTCTTCAGTGCGACGGTCTTGCCGCCGGCGTTGGGCCCCGAGATAATCAATGCTTGGCGCGCTTGCAGCACGATGTCGTTCGGTACGACGTCGAGCCCCGTGAGCAAGAGCAGCGGATGACGCGCGTCGCGCAGCTCCAGCCGCGTTTCGTCGGCCAGCGAGACCACGACGGACTGGGTCTCGTCTGCCCAGCGCGTTGCGGCGCTGCATAGGTCTGCGGCGACGCAGGCGAAGAACGCGGCTTCGCAGGCGTCGTGCATCGCCTTCACTTCGCTCGAGAGGGCGAAGAGGACGCGCGCTTCTTCGCGCGCCGCTTCGGCTTCGGCCAAGCGAAGCCGGTTGCCCACTTCGGTCAGCTCGCGCGGCTCCACGAAGAGCGTGCTGCCCGACGCGCTGGAGCCGTGCACGATGCCATCGACGCGGAGATGTGCGTCGGACCGCACCGGCAGCACGAAGCGCCCTTCTCGCTCGGTGTAGTATTGGCCTTGCAGCAAATCTGCGAAGCGGCCGAGCAATTGCCCAAGCCGGCGCTTGAGCTCGCCCTGCGCGTCGCGCACCTTGCTGCGGGCCCTCGCGAGCTCGGGGGATGCGCGATCGGCAACGGCACCGCCTTCGTCGATGCAAACGCGCAGCCGCTCGCGCAGGCGGTCGAGGCTCGGGTCGCTGCTGATGGCCTCCGCCAAATCCGGCGCCGCTGGTTGGTGAATTTTGGCGTAAGCGCGCAAATCGGCGGCGAGCGCGAGTACGCCCAGCAGTGCCCAAAGCTCCACGCCGCTCGCCACGCCGTCGGCGCGTACGCGTTCGAAGAGCTCGCCGAGTTCAGCGAATTCTCGCACGGGCAATGGGTGCCCGGCGTTGAATAGCTCGAGCGCATCGTGCATGCGCCGCAAGCGCTCTCGTGCCTCGCCCGGAGTTTCGGCCGGCAATAGCGCGCGGACGTAAGCTGAGGCCGCGGGACTCGTGCAGCGCTCCGCAATGCGATCGAGCAAGAGCGACCACTCCAAGGCCGTCCGCGAGTGCTGCTCCTGGGCTGCGAGGCTTTCCACGCCGCGCTTACTAGCAGAACTGCCTTGTTCTGCGAGTCGCTGCCGGAATCAACTGGCGAGCGCGGCGCTGACTCGGTCTTCGAGCTGCGCCGGATCGACCGCGCGCACCTCGAGCGCAATTGCGCCCATCCGCGCTGCCTTTTCCATCGATTCGGCGAGCAGCGTCAGGTTGTGCGCCTCGTGGCGACCCAGTCGGCCTTCGACGGTGAGCGCGAAATGGCCACCGCCCGCCGCCCGCAGCCGCGATAAAAGGCCATGAGCCAGGATCGAGCGCGCGGCGGTGGCGTCGCCTTCGCAACGCCCGTTGGAGACGAAAACGATGGCGTTCAACTGCCAGCCTCGGGCCTCGAGGCGAGTGACCCGGTTCGCCACTTGCGTAATGAGCGAGCTGGGGGCGCCCTCGTAGTGCTGGGCGACCACGGCCATGTCGCCGGATTCACTCGGGTCGAGCCATCGGGGCCAGCTTGCGCCGAACTCGATCACGACCAGTGTGGCTTTGCGGCTTCTCATGGCTTACCTCCGGGTAGTGGCTCCCTGATAGAGCGCGGCCGGCGGTCGGGCCAAGAATGCAGCAATCCGAGGCTCAGGCCTCTTTGCTCTTTTTCTTGGCCTCGGCTTTGGGGGCGGTCTTCTTTGGTGGACGAAGGGGGCCTTTTTCACCGTCGGCGCCGGCGACCGCGGTCGCCGACAGGCTCTTCTTCAAGGCCTCGAACAAGTCGATGATTTGAGCCTTTGGAGCTTCCGGTGCGACCGTGATCTCCTTGCCCTCGACTTTCTGCTGAACTGCCGCCTCGACGCGCTCGCTGTACGAGTCGCTGTACTTCTCCGGGTCGAAAGTGTCGCTCGACAACTGTTCGATCAGCTTTTCGGCGAGCTCGTGCTCCTTGTCGCTGAATTTGAAGGTGGCGCCAGTATCGATCTCGTCGAAAGCGCGCACCTCGGTCGCATAGTAGAGCTGGTGCAGCACGATGCCGTCCTTGCCGTAGGGCCGAATCAGCACCAATTGTTCCTTGCCACGGCTGGCCCAGCGGCCCACCGCGACTCTTTCCTTCTTGGTCATCGATTCGGAGAGCAGGCGGTACGCCTTGTCGCCGCCTTTGTCCGGGCCAAGGTAGTAAGTCTTTTCGACGGAAACGAAGTCGACGCTCGAGATCGGCACGAATTCGGCGATGTCGATGCTATTGCTGCGCTCGGCCTCCAACGCCTTCAACTCCTCGTCGCTGAACGTCACGTATTGGCCGCGGGCGTACTCGTAGCCTTTCATCATGTCCGTGCGCTCGACGACCTCGTTGTTGTCGGTCGGGCAGATGTACTGCTGCTTCACGCGACCGCCGCACTTCTTGTGCAGCATGTTGAAGCTGGCCTGCTCCGACGCGGCTGCCGTGTAGAACTTGACTGGAATCGAGACCAAACCAAAGGAGATCGTGCCTGACGAGGTAGCGCGCGCAGCCATGAGGCAATGCTAACGCGCGGCTACGGGGATTGAGAAAATCTTAGAGAAAACCCGCTCGACGCCTGAACACCGGCACAGCCAGCAGCGCGCGCTTCGCTAACAAATCTGTCAGACGTTCCCGGCGACGCACCGCCGCAACGCGCGCGCCATTTGCCGCGCGGCCCTTTCGGTCACAGTTGGTAACATCTTTGCTCGATTTTGCCATTTCTTAATGCGTTGTTATGGTTCATGTTTGGTGCTCGGACCGCATGCTGGTGTCGGCAGGAAAACGTGCTTGCAGCAATCGAACAGAGCTTGCGATTCGAGCGTGAGCGCGAGGAAGTGAAGACGTCCGAACTCCGCGTTGAGCGTCTCGCGGCTCCCGACGAGTTGTCGCTGCTGGCCGACGAGTGTGACGAGCTTGCGCTCTCGATGCAGCCGCGCTTGCCCTTCTCCACGAGTACGTGGCTCCGGCTCTGGTGGCAACACTACAGCGAGCAGCGCTTGCTCGTTTGCGATCGCTTCTTCGTCCACACCCTGCGCGATGAAGGTGGACGCCTGCGCGCGGTCGCCCCGTTGATGCTCACGGAGCGTCCGGGAACGGGCCCGCTGCGCGCGCGGACCCTAGCTTTTTTCGGCGCCGATAAGAACATCACCGAACTGCGAGGGATGATCTGCGCTCCCGAGTTCGAAGGCGCAGCAGTGCGCTCGCTACTGACGCACGTCAACGGTTGTGCCGACCAATGGGACTGGTTCACCTGGAACGGCGTGCGCCCGGGGACGGAAGCGCATCGCGCGCTGGAGTCGGAACCGAACTTCCACTGGACACGTGAGACTACCGATTACGTGTTGCCGCTCGCGAAAAGCTGGGACGAGTTTCGGGCCGGGCGCTCGCGCAACATCAAGGAGTCTTTGCGCAAGTGTTACAACTCACTGAAGCGCGATGGCCACGAGTTTCGCTTTCGCGTCGTCAGTGAGCCGGGAGAGCTGCCCGCAGCGCTTTCGCGCTTCGTGGAGCTTCACGCTCGGCGCGCCACCGCGTCGGAGCTGGTGCCGCACGCGAACGTCTTTGCCGAGCACCGGGCGCGAGATCTACTGCGCGGGATTGCGGCTTCGCCCAGCAAAGCGCTGTCGTTGCGCGTGTTCCAGCTGGAGATTGCCGGGCAAGTGATCGCCTCCCGAGTCGGCTTCGTGCTCGAAGACGAGTTGTACCTGTACTTCTCCGGCTTCGAACCCGCCTGGGGCAAGTACAGCGTGATGACGACGGCGGTCGCTGAAACGCTCAAGTGGGCAATCGAACAGGGCATGCGGCGCGTGAACCTGTCGCCGGGGACCGACGTATCCAAAACCCGCTGGGGCGCGGAGTCGATCGTGACGCACAACGGCGTCTTGGTTTCGCCGCAGCGCCGAGGTCAGCTCGTATTCCACGTGCTCACCGAGCTGAACGAGCGCAGTCGACAAGGTAAAGTCCTCGGATCCCTGGTTGCCCGCGCTCGCCGGCTCGGCTGAAAGCTTCGACGTTCGAGCGACTCAACGCTCGAGTTCGAAGCCGGCCGCTTGCCAGTCCGCCTTGCCTTCGACATACACGCGGACATTGCTGTAGCCGAGTTGGGTGAGTGTCTGGGCGGCCTGATGTGAGTTCGTGCAAGTGGCGCTCGCGCAATACACCACGATCGGCGCATCCCTCGGTGTGCGTAGCTCATTGGCCAGTTCGCGCGCTTGGTCATGCGGGAACAGCCGCGCACCGGGGAGGTGACTGTGCCGGTAGTACTTCTCCGGCAAGGCTTCGAGCAACGTCAGCGGCGCGCCGCTTTCGAGTACATTTTTGAGTTCGTCACGAGTGATGGTGTTCATGGATTGGGCCTCGTTTCCTTGGGTTGCTTGGATCAGCGGTTCAGGATGGATGATGGGCGACATCGGTTTCTGCGATGGGTGCGCCGGTCGTTCGTTCCGGACTGCGCACGCGACGCGCGGTGAGCGCCGCGAACACACGGCGATCCAGTGAAAACGCGCCGCCGCCGCGGAACACGAGCGGCAGGGCGAGGGCCAGCGCGAGCAGATGATACTCGATGCCTTCCCCCGGCTGATTGCCGAACCAATTCATGAAGAATCCGACCTGCAAATGCGTCGTCAGCACCGCGCCGATCATCGTCGCCGCCGCGCCGAACGCGGCTAGCCGAGTGCCGAGCCCGAACAGCAAGCCCAGCGAACCAAAGGACTCGCTCACGATCACCAAGCAGGCGAGCACGCTCGGAATGTGCAGCGCGCCCGTGAAATAGTTCATCGTCCCCGTGAAGCCATAGCCGCCGAACCAGCCGAGCAACTTCTGCGTACCGTGCGGCAACATGACCGCCCCCAGCAACGCGCGTTGCACGCACAGAGTCCTACTGGCGTTGGTTTCGAAAAATCGTTCGAGCATGTCTTCCTTCTCCTGGCAGCACCGCGCCGCCGAAGCCGAACATGCGGCACGCCGTGATAGTATTCCAATGGATGTTTTGAATGTCAGATATCGATATTTTAGATATCTGCGACCAGTGTCGCGGAGCGCGGCCAAGCGCGCCCGAGCTCGTGGCGGTCGACCTGCTGACGTCGAGCTCGGAGCGCGATCAAGCGCGCCCGAGCTCGTGGCCCGGCACTGCGGTCGACCTGCTGACGTCGAGCCTTTCGCCCGGAAATGTGCCTTGCACGGCGCCACCCTCGAGCATTCATCACCCCTTCGTTCGATCTTGCTCGCTTGTCTTTGGTAAGCGGGCGCAAAACGAAGCGTGCCGGCGCGTAGCTCTTGGAGCGACTCCAAACTACTCCAGCGCGCCTCCCCAAAACATCGTTCGCTACGACACCCCGACGGGCTCTCGGTGGAGGAGGCTCGGGCGCGCGTCAACCCAACATACGATGCTGACGCAGTCCGCTTCAGCGCGACGAAAGGGGCTCGCGGCTGAAGAAGAATGCTGTGTAAACACAGTGCCGCTCCTGCGACGAAGGGCGGGCCCGCGGTGAAGAAGATGCTGTGTAAACACAGTGCCGCTCCCGCGACGAAGGGCGGGCCCGCGGTGAAGAAGAATGCTGTGTGAACACAGTGCCGCGCTTGCGACGAAGGGCGGGCCCGCGGTGAAGAAGAATGCTGTGTGAACACAGTGCCGCGCTTGCGACGAAGGGTGGGCTTGCGGCTGAAGAAGATACTGTGCAAACACAGTGCGTTTCCGCGCTGTAAAGCGCGCTCTCGTTGGTTGAGAAGATTGCGCAGATACAGTACGTTTCCGCGTGGCGAGGCACGGGCTCGCGGTCGAAAGAATATGCTGTGCAGACACGGTTCATTTCGCGCCGCAAAGCGCGTTGTCGTCGATTGAGGAGATGTTGCTTGGCGTGGCGCAAACACAGCGTGCTTCTATGCGACGAAGGGCGCTGTCGCTGGGTGGGAATATGCTGTGCACGCACAGTACGTTTCTGGTCGGCGAAGGGCCCGCTCGCTTTCGAAGAAAATATGCTGTGCAAATACAGTGCTTTTCGACGCGGCGAAGCGCGCTGTCGTCGGTCGAGGCGATGCTGCGTGACGTGGTGCAAAAACATGGTCGGTTTCTGTGCGGCCAAGCGCACTGTGTCCGGTTGAAGAGATGCTGCCGCGGTGCAGTGTGAACACAGTGTGCTTCTGCGGGACGAAAGGCGCTGTCGTCGGTTGAGAAGATGCTGTGCAAGCACAATACGTCTCTGCGCGACGAAGGGTGTCGTCGGTTGAGAAGATGCTGTGCAAGCACAATACGTCTCTGCGCGACGAAGGGTGTCGTCGGTTGAGAAGATGCTGTGCAAGCACAGTACGCCTCTGGGCGACGAAGGGCGCCGTCGGTTGAGAAGATGCTGTGCAAGCACAGCACGGCTCTGCGCGGCGAAGCGCGCTGTCGTCGGTTGAGAAGATGCTGTGCAAGCACAGTACGTCTCTGCGCGACGAAGGGTGTCGTCGGTTGAGAAGATACTGTGCAAGCACAGTACGTCTCTGGGCGACGAAGGGCGTCGTCGGTTGAGAAGATGCAGTGCAAGCACAGTACGTCTCTGGGCGACGAAGGGCGTCGTCGGTTGAGAAGATACTGTGCAAGCACAGTACGTCTCTGGACGACGAAGGGCGCCGTCGGTTGAGAAGATGCTGTGCGAATACGGTGCTATCTCTGATCCATAGTGTGGGCCGCGCGACGAATCGCGGAGCGTTTTTGGGGGGCTTGGATGTGATGGATGCTCAGGGCGCAACCGGAAGAGGACCTTTCCGGAGAACGTTTGCACCTCGGGGGGTGGGTCTGCGGGAGCCGCTGGTGCGTGCTGCCGGCGATCCGAGCGGGCAAGCTGACGCTTTTCGGGATGCCCCGCGCTCGGACCGTGTCGGGAACGCGGCGCGCTCCGGGGTGCGCTGCTGGATCGTGAGCGCCCACTCTCGCGATCTGGGCTGCTCGACCTCCGGTCACGCGCGGTGGGGGACCCGCGTGGACCCTGCTGTTGCGAGGCGGGCTACAATTGGCGGCACTCTTCCGCGATCAGTTGGCGGAACCAGCGCTGGGCGGGATCGTGTTCGAGTTGTTCGTGCCATACCTGGCCGATGCGTCCTTTGGGCAGCGGCAGTGGGGGAGGAAATAGGCGCAGACTCAGCGAGTCGGCGAAGGCGGTGGCGACGCGGGCGTTGACGGCCGCGACCAGGTCGGTTTGCGCAACCAAGGTTGGTACGAGCAAGAAGTGGGAGACGCGCGCCCCGATCGTGCGCTTCAACTGACGCGCGGCGAGCGCTCGATCGACGGTGCCCGGGCTGTTGGCTTGTTGCGAGACGAGCACGTGCTTTTGGGCGAGCCAGCTCTTGAGCGTCGGTTTGCGGCCGAGGCCCGGGTGGCCTTTGCGGGCGATGCACACGTAGTGCTCGTCGAACAGTAGCGTCTGCGCATGGTGTGCAGGTATTTCATCGTAAAAGCCGATCATGAGCTCGACTTCGCCGCTCTGTAGCGTCTTGGGGACTTGCTGGAGGCCCCAGGGACGAACCTCCAAGCGGACCCCCGGTGCCTCGCGCGCGAGTCGTTTCAAGAGCGGCGGCAAGAGCACGAACTCCACGTAGTCACTCGTGGCGATCACGAAAGTGCGGCTCTCGCTGCGGGGATCGAAGCTGCGCGGGGTCAGCGCGCGATCGAACGCGGCGAGGCCCCGGCGGATGGGCTCACCCAATTCCAGCGCACGCGGGGTTGGCTCGATGCCGCGTGGGGTGCGGCGAAACAGCGGATCTTCGAACAATAGGCGAAGCTGCGCGAGCGAGCTGCTCATGGCCGACTGCGTGACGCCCATTTTGCTGGCGGCGCGCGTGACGTTCTTTTCTTCGAGCAGCGCGTCGAACGCGGCGAGCAAGTTCAAGTTGACCGCGCGGATATCAGCGTGTGCCATGCCTGATAGGGTAGCTCATCAGCTAGGCTGATGACGACTCACTTCTCGACGGCAACGTCGACCAGCGTCGGCGAGAGCACGCGTTGCGCGTCGCGTGGATCGATCGCAATCAGAAAACCGCGCGCGCCGCCGTTGATGTAGATGGTGGGCGCGTCCAAAATCGTGCGCTCCATGTACACCGGCATCGCGCGGCGCAGTCCGAATGGAGACGTGCCGCCCACCTGATAGCCAGAGTGGCGATCGGCGACGTCCGGACGGCAGGGGGCGACGCTCTTTTTGCCCATCAGACGCGCGAGCCCTTTGGCGGACACTTCACGGTCGCCGTGCATCAGTACGCACAGCGGCTGTTTTTGATCGTCCTCGAAGATCAGGGTCTTGATCACCCAGTGTTCGTCGACACCGAGCGCCGCGGAAGAGTGCTCGGTGCCGCCGTGGGCCTCCCAGGTGTAGACGTGGGGTTCGAAACGGACGTTGGCTGCCCGCAGTGCGCGGATGGCGAGCGTGACTGGGAACTTGTTCGTGCTCATGCTGATCGCCCGCGTTTTCGCGCCCGAAGATACATCCGCTTCGGCGATTGGGCTATGCTGCTCGACGGTGCACGCTTGAAAAAGCCTGTCGTCAAGACCCCGCAAACGCCCGAGACCAAGCCGGGCGACGCGCTCACCCGCTATCGCGAAAAGCGCGATCCGTTGAGCACGAACGAGCCCTTCGGTGAAGAGCACAAGCCAAGCTCTCGCGAGACGCGCACCGGTCGCTTCGTGGTGCACTTGCACGACGCGACGCGCCCGCATTACGACTTGCGGCTGCAGATCGGCGGTACGCTGAAGAGCTTCGCCGTTCCGCGGGGGCCGAGCCTCTCGGTGTTGGACAAGAAGCTCGCAGTGTTGACCGAAGATCACCCGCTCGAGTACCTCGAGTTCGAAGAGGTGATCCCGGACGGCAACTACGGCGCGGGCGCGATGATCGCCTGGGACATCGGTCGAGTGCGCTACCTGGAGACGACCGCCGAGCGCGGGCTCGAAGTGGGCAAGCTCGACTTCGAGCTCGACGGTTTCAAGCTGCACGGGCGCTTCGCGCTGGTCGCGACCGGACGCCGCAAGGCATCGGGGCCGAGCGACAAGAAGTCGAACGAGTGGCTGCTGATCAAGAAGCAAGACGCGTTTGCGCATCCGCCCGGGGACGTCTTGATCGAGCAGCCGCACAGCGTCCTGTCCGGGCTCACCATCGTGGAGTTGGCCGAGCGCGAGCGCGTGGTCCGCGAGCTCGAAGCCGAAGCGGAGGCGCTGGGAGCCGTGCGCGCGCCCGTGGACGCGAGCACGCTGACGCCCATGCTCTGTGCGTTGACCGGTGCCGAGCTGGTCGACGAGAGTCGCATTTACGAGTTGAAACTGGATGGCGTTCGCATCGTCGCGGACAAGCACGGCAGGGCCGTCGCGCTGCGCTACCGGAACGGGCGCGCCGCCAGCTCGAGCTATCCGGAAATCGCGCGCGCGGTCGCCGCCCTGGCTCCCGAGCGCGTGCTGCTCGACGGCGAGGTGGTCGCGTTCGACGCCGAGGGGCGTCCCAGCTTTCAGCGCATCGCACCGCGCATTCACGCCGACAAGCCGCTCGACGTGCGCACGGCGATGAACGAAGTGCCGGTGAGCTACTTGGTCTTCGACTTGCTCGCGCTCGGCGAGTTCGATCTACGTTCGTTGCCCTTGAGCTCGCGCAAGGCTTTGTTGATGAAGCTCGTGCGCGGGAAAGGTTACGTGCGCGCGCTCGATCATCTCGAGGGGGACGGACGCCCGTTGTTCGAATTGTGTCGCGCGCAGCGGCTCGAGGGCGTCGTGGCCAAGCGCGCCGCTTCCCCCTATCGCTCTGGGGCGCGGCGTACGGACGACTGGGTGAAGATGAAGAGCGAGCGCGACGACGAGTTCGTGGTCATCGGCTTCATGCGCGGTAAAGGTAACCGTGGGCCGCTCGGTGCGCTGTGCGTTGCGAGTTACTCGGGCCAGCGCCTGCTGTATCGCGGGCGCGTCGGTAGCGGGCTCGATGTCGCGACCTTGAGCGCGCTCGAGCGTGAACTCGAGGCTCGCCGCGTGGACGCGTTTCCGGCGAGCGGAGAGCCGCCCGAGGACGCGAAAGGCGCGCTTTGGGTGCGTCCCGAGCTGGTCGTCAGTGTGCGTTTCCTGGGCTTCACCGAGGGGGAGGACGCGCGGCTGCGGGCTCCCGTGTATCGCGGTCTGCGCACGGATCTCGGTCCGGGTGATTGCCGCGCGGCCCCGCCGAGCGAGTTGATCGAGGAGCTGCCCACGGCGATCGCGGCGCCAACTCCGTCTGCGCCGGCGCACGAGCCGAGCGTGCGCAATGTGCCGAACCACGCCGCGACCCGCGTGGTCGTCAGTAATCCGAGCAAGGTGTTTTGGCCGGACGAAGGCTACACCAAGGGCGATTTGTGCGCGTACTACGCGTCGATCGCCGAGGTGATGTTGCCGTTTTTGCACGAGCGCCCCGTGGTGCTCGTGCGCTATCCGGATGGCATTGCCGGCAAGCACTTCTATCAGTGGAACGTCCCTGCCGGTACGCCGGACTGGATCGAGCGCATCGAGCTCATCGACGAAGAAGAGCCGGGCGCGCCCAAGAAGACGCTATTTTTGGTCGATAGCGCCGACGCACTCGTTTACATCGCGAACCTCGGTTGCATTCCGCTGCACGTGCTCGCTGCCCAGCGGGGCACGCTCGATCAGTGTGACTTTCTTACCGTCGACTTCGACATCGCCGATCGTCCTTTTTCGGACGCGGTGCGTTTGGCCTTGGATCTCCGGTCGATTCTCGACGACGTCGGGCTCGTCGGGTTCCCGAAAACCTCAGGCCAACGCGGTCTACACGTCTTGGTTCCGCTCGGGCCCGGCGTGAATTTCGACACCGCGAAGCTCTTGGTCGAACTGCTCGGACGGCTCATCACCGACAAGAATCCGACGATTGCCACCATGGAACGGCGTGTGAACCAACGCGGTTCGCGGGTGTACGTCGACACGGGGCAGACCGGCCCTTCGCGCACGATCGTCGCGCCCTACTCGGTGCGCTCCCACCCGGGTGCGACGGTCTCGACGCCCATCGGTTGGAACGAGCTGCACGTCGCGCTCGACACCTCGCGCTTCACGATGCTCACTTTGCCCGGGCGCGTCCTGGAAGTGGGTGACCCATTCGCGGGCTTCATGGCGGCGCGTCCGGACGTCGCGGCAGCCGTGAAAGAGCTCTCGAAATACCTGTGAAGGTGGTTAGGCCTTCGGGCGACGCGATACGGTCAAAGCAGGCACTGCTCGAGCAGATCGGCGTTCGAGGCCTTCATCGCGCAGTCGAGCTCGCGCCGTGAGACGCGCTCGGTGCACGCGGCGAATTCTGGGTCTGCCTTCGCCTTCTCGCGCGCCTGCAGCTGCAGCTTGTGCAACTCCGAGGCGTTGGTGCCGGGCCGGTCCGAGTTGACGAGCAACTCGACGTAGTGGTCGAGCAACGCTTGGCACTCGTCGTGTGTGGGGCGCTTGCCGCAGCCTTGGGTGAACAGTGCGCAGCTCGCGAGCAGCGCGCCTACGAGGCGTGTCCGAGTCCTGCGCCTCCCTCCGCCGAGGCTCACGCAGCGTGTTCCCCCGTCGGGGATCATCGCGAAGCGCGTCATTTGAAGCAGTCGTCGACGATTTGCTGAGAGCTCTTGGCGCTACGCACGCACTGCATGGCGCGCTCGGTAATGCGCTTGCCCACACAGTCTTTCATCGTATTGGGTGCGAGCGCTTTCTTCGTCTCGTCGACTTGCGCTCCGACCGCCTTGGCGTCGTTGGTACCGGCTGCCTTCTCGAGCTCCAGGGTCGCGATTCGCTCCACGATCTCCTGGCACTCCTTGTCGGTCGCGGGGTGACCGCAGCCGAGGGCACACGTGACACCTACTGTGACGCACACGAAAAGACGTGACGGGGAGAGGATCTCGAGCGAGCGCATGCAGGTCACGTGGCTTTTGCCCGCTTCCGGCCGCCAGGGCAACTCCGGAGTTTTTCGGCGAGTCGATCCGGCTAAACCGCCGAAATCTGGACGTGTGTGCAGGTGCTGCTAACTTGCTAATGGATGCCCAGGACTCGCGCGAGCACTGCCCCTCGGCCGACTCCGGAGCTCTTGCTCCGGAAGGCGACGCTCGCGCGCACCTCGGGCACTCGCGCCAAGTATGCCGAGCGAGGGCTAGCGTTCAGCTCGGGCTTGGATCGCACCACACGCGCGCTGTTGCTCAGGCAGCTGTACCTCTCGCACATGGAGGCGCGCCGGTTCGCGGAGGCATTCACCATCGCCGAGCAGATGATTTTGGCCGACATCATGCCCGACGTGGCGCGGCAAGACGCGGCGCGAGCCTGCTTGGGGCTTGGGGAGCGAGAACGCGCGGTCGAACATTTGAGGCTAGCGAGCCGCGTCAGTCCGCCCGCGCGGCGCGCTTTCCATCTTTGGACGCTGGGCAGCATTCTATACCTCATGGGTCACCATCGCGAGGCGGCTGGCGCGTTGATGCGCGCTGCCCGTTGGGGCACGACCGAGAAGCCGCTCTACCTCGCCCAGGCTGCATTGGCCCGACGCGCAGCAGGCGAAGGAAACACGGATCTGAGCGGACTGCGAGAGCGGCTCGCGGAAGCTCCTTGTGGCCAAGGTTACGGTCAGTTCGTGCTCGGTGAGCTGGCCTATGAGGCGGGTGATTTTACGGCTGCGCGGCAATATTTGCGCATGTTCATCAAGCGCACGACCAGCGGGAGGGTCGCGCTCGAAGTGGCGTTGTCCGGCGAAATTGCGCACGCTCGGCGACTTTTGCGGGCAATGCGCTCCGGCCAGCGTGGCGCTGCGTAGTGCTAAGTTATCTGCCAGGGTTTGAAACCGCCGGTTGGTTTTCCAGGTACAGACGGTAGAGACATCGTGAAGGCTTCCCGCGCTCCCATTCGAATCGGATCCACGCTTGCCCTGGTGCTTTTGGCGCTGCTCGTGCCGAGTATCGCGGCCGCCGCCGGAGCACCAGAGACCGGTGACGCATTCACCCGCGCTTTGGCCAAGGGCCCCCTGTTTGCTGCGCTCGCCGCTTTCGCGGGTGGGTTCGTGGTCAGCCTCACCCCCTGCGTGTACCCGATGGTGGCGGTGACGGTCAGCGTGTTCGGTGCCTCCCAAGCGAAGACGCGCCTTCAAGGGACGGCGTTGTCCGCGGCCTTCGTACTCGGTATTATCGGCATGCTCGTGCCGCTCGGGGTGATCGCTGGCCAAAGCGGGCAGATCTTCGGCGCCGTGTTGCAAAGCAAAGTCGTCGTGATCGGCATCGCGGTCCTGTTCTTGGTGCTGGCGAGCGCGATGTTCGGCGCGTTCGAATTTGCGCTACCTTCCGCGCTCACCAATCGCCTGGCGGTGATGGGCGGCTTTGGTTACAAAGGCGCGTTCTTGTTGGGTATGGCTTGCGCGTTGATCGCCACGCCATGCACCGGCCCGGTGCTCACCGGCATCCTCACGTTCATCGCGAACACACGCAGCTCGGCGCTCGGCGCCGCGGCGATGAGCGCTTTCGGTTTGGGGCTCGGCGTGCCGTTCTTTCTCGTCGGTGCCTTCGCCATCCAACTGCCGAAGAGCGGGGCGTGGATGGTGCACGTGAAGTCCGTGCTCGGTATCGGCTTGGTCGCCTTCGCGCTTCACTTTCTCAGCACCAAATTCCCAGTGCTGATCAAGTTCGCGGGCGGCTCGTGGCAGTTCTTCTTGGCCATGGCGGGCTTCGTGGTGCTCGGGGCCTTGTTGGGCGCGGTGCACCGCGAGTTTGCGGAACCGGGCGCCGGGGTGAAGTTCTCCAAAGGCTTGGGCATCGCCTTGATCAGCGGTGCAGCGTTCTTGGGGGTCGAGGGCGCGATCAAGCCGCCCGATGTCGTCACCTGGGAGCGCCAGTTGGAGGTCGCGCGCGCCCGCGCTCAACGTGAAAACCGGCCCATGCTGGTGGATTTCGGCGCAGCTTGGTGTGCCGCCTGCAAGGAGCTCGACAAGGTCACCTTCTCGTCGCCCCTCGTGGCACCGGAGATGGCGCGCTTCGTCAACGTCCGCGTGGACGCGACCGACGCCGACGATCCGAAGGTCGAAGCCGCGCTGGCCTCATTCAAAGTGCGGGGTTTGCCAACGGTCGTGCTCTTCGACTCGAAGGGCAAGGAAGCCGCGCGCTACAACGACTTCGTTCCGCCCGAGCGCTTCTTACCCGCCATCCGCGCGATCGAGTAGCGCACGGCGTATCGCGCTCGGAACGACGCGCGCCGTGAGGTGCTGTGCTGGGTCGCGAGCGCCCACTCTCGAAAATCGCTCCGGGCGGCGGCGAGTCGGGCACTTCGCTAGGGTTCGAAGTCGCGTGGTGGGGCCGCGGGTTTGCTCGCCGGGGCTCGTGGTTTTGCGGGCGCGTCGTCGTCGCGCGGCGCGGGCACGGGTTTGGGGCGTGCTGGCGCAACTGACGTCGTGCCCGGCTTGCCTTTGGGGTGCGGCTTAGTCGCTTTTTTCCCGGCGTTTGGCGGGCTGGTTTCGGGAGTGGCGGGGGTTTGGGTGTGCTCGGCGTCGAGCGGCGGACCAATCGAACCGTCGTCGGTGTCGATGCCGTGGACGAGCGCGTTCAGGAGCTGTTCCGTGCTGTCGCGCACGGCCTCTGCGCGCGCGCGCATCAGCGGGATCAACTTGTGCGCATCGGCGAGGTTCTTTTTGACCTCAGTGGGTTTGCCGACCGGCGCTTGCGCGAATGTGCGGTCCACTCCGGCGTCCAGCCGAATCGTCATCAGCTCGAGCCGGCCCAGCGCGGCTTCCTTCTGCTTCATCGTCAGCTGGAAGCGGAGCAGATTGGTACTCGACGTCTCGACCGTTGCGAGCAAGGTTGCGGCGGGATTTTCCTTCGGGCGGGCGTTGCTGCGAACTTGGGTGAACGCCGCTTCCGGGCCGCCGGCGAGCGAGCTCTGATCGAGTCGCAGGTGAACTCCGGCGCGACTCAAGCTGAGCGCCTCTTCGTGCAAGCGCTGTTCGATCATCGCGGGAGTGGCTTGCGGTTCGAGCTGCAGCAGCTGAACGAGCCGCTGACGCTCCACTTCGGGCGTCCTGGGCGCTTCTGCCATGCCCACTTGGAGCATGTACAAGTCGACGAAGAACTCGTCGTAGTAGGCGTTGCCGGAGGCGTAGTAGTGCCCCTGCGCGACGGTCGATTCGTCCTTTGCACCGAACAGCGCGCAGCCGCTCAGAGTTCCGCCAGCGAGCACGGCCATCAAAAGCAAGCGGGGGGCGCGTGGCCGCGCCTTCGACGTCACGGATTTCCGCATGCGAGCGTTGCTCCCCAGAGTTCGTCGTGGCCGGCCGTGGTGAGGATGAACAGGCTCGCCGCACCGTCGGCGAAAGTCGCGAGCGCGCCTTGTCCAGCGTTTGCTCCTTTCGGCGAAACCGCGATGCTCGAGCCGATCGGGCTCAAGTCGGCCGCGAAGGTCTGCACGTGAACGTGATACTGCGCCGAACTTCCTTCGGTCCATTGCACGAGCCAACGGTCACCGGGCAGCGCAGCGAGCGCTGGCGATATGGCTCCGCTGCCGCTGCCTGCGCTGAGCTCGCGCGCGGGCCCCGGATTTTCGCCAGGTTTGGTCGAGGAGACGTACAGCTTCCAAGCGGCGTTCGGGGCATCGCGACCGGCGAACGCAATCAGCGCTCCGGCGCTGCTGCCGGCGATCACGGGCGTGCCAAGCAATTTCGGTGCACCGGGGATCTCGGCGAGCTCGGATTTCTTTTCGCCGTCGCGGGCGACGAAGCCCAGCATGATCACGCCTTCTTTTCCGCCGCGTCGGAAGGTCACACCGTAGCCCTGGTCGGCTAGCGGAGCCGTGCGCGGCTCGGTGATCTTGGCGCTCGCCTCGAGCTGCCAAATCACGCTGGTGCTGCCGGCAACGACGCGGGAAAAGCCGGCATCACTCACGCCGAGGGTGAACGGCGGAACTTCGTCGATGGTGTGGGCCGAACGCAGCGCGTGGTCATCACGGTCGACGAAGAAGGTCAGTGAGCCCGAGCGCGCGAGGGGGACGACTCCGCGCACCGCTTCTTTGCCTTCCTCTTCGAACACGGAGGAGACGTCGAGCGTGCTCGGGTCGAGCCGAAGCCCGATGCCTTTGGTCTTGGTTTCGGCGATGCCCAACGCGAGATCGCTGCCTTTGTCGACCTTGGCAGCGTACGGCGGCACGCTGCGCTCCACGCTGGAGGCGATTTTGGCGGCTGGCAGCGCCAAGCGACAGCCCGCTTCCGCTTTTGGCGCGCTCGGCGCAGGCACACTGCTCGGCTGCGGTCGCAGCTCCGAAGTCGGCGCGGGCTTGCTTGGAGACCGCCACCACATCAATCCGAGGAGCGCGACGACGAGCGCGCCGCTGAGCGCCGACAGCGCCATCACCACGGTGCGACTATCGAGCCCAATGCGGCCGATCTTCAGCAAAGATTCTTGCCGCGTGCGGCGCCGTGCATCTTCGGCATCCGAGCTCGATTTCAGCGCGCTGCGCGAGGGTAGCGGTGTGCGACGCAACTCGGCCGGAATGTTCGGCGCGACCTCGAGCGTCGAATCCGAAGGCGGTTCGACCGACGGCGGCGAAGCATCCGGCAACAGCGCTCGATTCACCACCGGCGGCAACGGCGCTGGGATTGGGGTGTCGATTCGACCCCCCGGCGGCCCGAAGCTCGGAATGGGCGTCATTGCCGCGCGTGGCGAGGAATCCAACGCGGGCACCGGGACGCCGCGTGCTGGCGGCGGCACCGCGCCGGGCGGACGCAGCGTGGCCGTTGCGGGCGAGGCGCTTTGTTCCTCGGAGAGCGTTGGCATCGGTGCGCGAGCGCGCTGCGGCGGCGGAGGAGGACGTGAGGTGGAACGCACCGGAACGGGGGAACGACGTGCAGGCCCGATCGTTCCGAAACTGCTCGGTGCAGCGCTCGCCTCGGCGAGCGTCACCGCGAGCTCAGCGACGCGTTCGGCGGGCAACCATTCCGGCCAGCCCGAACGCCAGACCAGCGTCTTGCCATGCAAGACACCGTTGCGAAGCCCCGCTCGCAGCTCTCGCCCACTGCCCGACATGCGCGCGCCATCGGCCGCGAGCCAGAAGTAGTGAACGTCTTGCGCGGGATCGACCAAGCCAGGCTCCAAAGACCAGAGCCTGGATTATGCCCGCATTCGCCCAGAAAACAGTGAGAAAGTCTCATTCCGGTGAAGTCGTAGCGCAGGCGACGGCCACGCAGCCGATAACGTTGTCACCGGCCGCGCGGAGTGCTTCGATACATGCGGCAAAGGTGGCGCCCGTAGTCACGACGTCGTCGACGAGTACGACTCGCTTTCGCGGTGTTGCAGCATCGCGCACGCGGAACGCCGCAGCCACGTTTTGGGCTCGCCCATGGCGATCGCGCTTGGCTTGCTGTTCCGTGTAACGTAGCCGACGTAAGCGAAGGGTGTCGACGTGCGCTCGCTGACTGCGCGCGAGTTCGCGCGCGATCAACGCGGCTTGGTTGTAACCGCGCTCGGCAAGCCGTAGCGGGTGAAGTGGCACTGGCACCCACACGTCGCTCGGCTCGATGCCCAGCAAATCGATCCCACGCCCGGAGTGCCGGCAGAGCGCCGCACACAGCTCCGGCGCTGCTCCGTATTTGAAGCGATGAATTGCGGAAATCAGCGGCTCTGCATAGCGAGCGCCGGCGAACACCGGAACCCCGCTGATGTGGCACGCGACATCCAACAACGGCTGCGGCTCGCCGCACGCCCCACAAAAGCCAGAAGCCGTGGGCTCGGGCGCCTCACACGCGAGACAGCGCTCTGGCGCCAGCAAGTTCAGCAGGGCGGTGGCGAAGGCTTGTCCGATTTTGCGAGCGTTCACCGAAGCTGGTTCGGCTCGCTACGACTTGCAGTTGCGGACGCTCGTCACAGCCCGAGCAGTTTGCTCATCGAGGCTTCGTCGGCGGGCGTGAACTGGTAGGACTCGAACTCTTCGCTCGTGACCCAGCGAAAGTCACCGACGTTGACGGCGCTCGGTTGGCCCTCGAGCAATCGCCCCTCGTAGAGATAGAGCTCCACGACGTAGTGCTCGTATGGGTGGCTCACGAAGCTAATCAACTTGCCGGATTGGATGTCCACGCCAAGCCGATGCATCACTTCACGCTTGAGCGCCGTCGCGTCGCTCTCGCCTTCTTCGACGCGCCCGCCGGGGAACTCCCACAGCAATGGCAGCACCGCCGAGGCTCGGCGTTGGGTAATCAGATAGCGGCCACCGCGTTCAATCACGGCAGCTACGACTCGTATCGTGCGCGTCGAGCCCATGTGCCGACAGTCAGCAATCGATGCGGAACAGCTGCTGACCCATGAGCAGGATGTCGGTGGCGCCCACCGTACGTTCGCTGCGCAGGCGCACGAAGGTTCCGTTCGAGCTGCCAACGTCCGTCAGGTAGATCTTTCCGTCGGGACCCTTGGCAATGCTGCAATGTAAGCCGGAGACATAGCCGTCCTCCGAGAACAAGATGTCGCCGCGCTCGCGGCCGCAGTGCACACCACGCTCGGGAATGGGGAACGCATTGCCCGTGGTGTCGCGGCCGATGACCAGCGCGAGGCGCCCGATGTAGCCCTTCGCGGGGCTACCGAAGCGCTCGACGTTGTCGGGTGAACGGCCTTGCCCCTTGAGCTCTTCGAGGCGAATGATCTCCTGTCCGATCCGGAACAAATCACCGAACTCGAGCAGGCAGGGCTCGTTCGGACGAAGCTTCAAGTAGACGCCGTTGAGCGAGTCCTCGTCTTTGACGGAGAGTTGAGTGCCGCGACGAGTGAAGGTCGCGTGGCGCGGCGACAGATAGCTGTCACCCGCAAAGATCGACCCGGTATCGCGGCCGAGCGTGATCTGCGCGACGTCAGGCAAGCGATAGGTGCCAGCCTCGCTGCCGTCAGCGCGCAGGGCAGTCAAAATGATCTGCGGATAAGCGGACGCGACCGGCGCAGCCGCGGGTGGCGCTGCAGAAGGATTCGCACCAGCGAGCGCCCCGAGGTTGTAGCCGCAGGACGCGCAAAATCGGTGACCCGTTCCGTTCACGTGGCCGCACTGAGGGCACGTGACCGTGGCACTCGCTCCCGGGGGCGCCGCCGATGGCGGCCGAGCGGCAACCGCTGGCGCAGCCGCCGGTGGCGGTGGTGCTACTGGAGGCGGCGCGGCCGCAGGCACCGCGGCGACCGCCGGTACACCTTGCGGAGGCGTCGCTGCCGTAAACGGTTTCGCTGCAGCTGCACGCGGGAGCTCCGCTCCGCAGCCCAAGCAAAACTTATAGTGGTCCTGATTCTCCTTGCCGCACTTCAAACACGTGATCACAGGTGTCCTCCAGGGGAACGGACCGAGCAGACGAAGGAGACAACTTCCCTCGTAACCGCGCGATTATCCACGGCCCTTTGCCAGGGTCAAGGTCTCGAACTCATGGCGTGAGCTTGGCTAGCGCTTCGCGCAGCAAGTTTCCGAGTGGTTCGGTGCCGAGCTTCGGACCGAGGGCCGATACCGCGCGTTCGGCTTCCCCGGGGCGATAGCCCATATTCACGAGGGCGCTGAGCAAGCGGTCGGCTTCGGTCCCCAAGGATTCCACCGGCACGCTGGCGACGTTGCTGGACAATCCGCGGAGCTTTTCTTTGAGCTCCAAGACCAGCCGTTCGGCCGTCTTGTTGCCAATCCCCTGGATCTTACCCAGGCGCGCATGATCGCCACGCTCGACCGCGCGCGACAGGTCGTCGACCGGCATGGCACTGAGGACTCCCAAAGCGGTTTTGGGACCAACGTTGGGCACGCCCAGGAGCAGCCGAAACACACGCCGGTCCGTTTCGGTGGCGAAGCCAAACAAATCCAACGCATCTTCGCGAACGTGGGTGTGGATCCACAGTTC
>Ga0164308_10000387_pt1 | contig 24220 bp, 14 predicted proteins | sample Whisoiple_246_MG_FD_109983 | JGI IMG/M metagenome (GOLD analysis project Ga0164308, IMG submission 109983) | Soil microbial communities amended with fresh organic matter from upstate New York, USA - Whitman soil sample_246_MG | ecosystem: Environmental > Terrestrial > Soil > Unclassified >... | reverse complement strand
GGTATCGAGGGCATGATCCCGTCGAACGAGGTCCCGAACGGCACCGAGCTCACCCCGGGCATGAAGGTCAAGGCCGAGGTGCAGAACCTCGACACCGTGGATCGCCGCGTGACCCTCAGCATGCGCCGCCCCGGTGAGAGCGTCGAAGCCGAGCACATTCAGGTGCTCAAGCGTGAGTCGAGCGGTAAGGGCGCGACCTTGGGCGACGTGTTCAAGGACAAGCTGGCAGGTTTGAAGGCCGGTGCGAGCCAGCCCCCGCCGCCACCCTCGGAAGACAGCGACTCGAACTGAGCTGTCTTTGAGACGCCCGCGCCGCTCGTTCTCGAGCGGGCGCGGGCCTCGGTGAAGAACCAGCGAGCCTGGGTGGGCGACGAAAGTCGCCGACTCGGGCTCGTTTCTTTTTGTGGGTGTCGCGCGGAAGTGGTGATTCGCCGACAGCTTCACCCTGCGGGAGGGTTGGTGAGGTGCGCTCGCGCAGGCAAGCGCTTGCTTGTCGGGAACATCGACGTTATGCCCGACGTTCGGTGGTTTTGTGTCTAGTCCCGTTAGTTTGAATACTCCCCCGATGGGTCGTCCAGCGGGTGGCTGGACGCGCCCGCGCATCGTTTTCTTGGCCATCAGCGCCGCGCTCGCGGTTTCCTTCGTGGTTTGGGCCAGCGCCGTGCTGTTGCCCTTCATCCTCGGGCTGATCATTGCCTATGTGTTGACGCCGCTTGTGGCGCGCTGTGAACGCGCGCGCGTGCCGCGCCCGGCAGCGATCCTGATCGTGTACGCCGTCACGCTCAGCTTCATCTATTTTTCCATCGCGGCCATCGCTCCCCGTTTGTACGAGGAGAGCTCGAAGCTGACCCGTGACGCGCCGGCGTTGCTCGATGGCGCGTCGACCTCGTGGGGGCCACGCGTCGAGGAATGGGTGCAGAGCTTCGAACATCGTCGGACCAAGCCGCAGGTTGGGGCTACGCCGAGCGAGCCAATCCCCGCGATCCAAGTTCATCCGCGTGCTGACGGCGCGTTCGACATCGAGGTCGGGTCGGGCATCGATCTCGTGCAGCGTGGGCCGGGGCACTGGCGCGTGGCTCCCGCGCAGACCAAGCCCGCGGGGCGTTTCAACGTCGCCGAGTTGACCAACCAGGGCATCGACGAAGGCGTCAGCTACGTGAAGCGCAACGCCTTCGAGCTGATTTTGCTCGGTCACACGCTGATTCAAAAGATCGCGCGCAGCATCTTCCTGCTGTTCATGACGCTGATGGTCGCCGGCTACATCATGCAGACCCGCGAGGCGATCGTCGGCTTCTTTCGCTCGCTACCGCCACCTCGCGCGCGCATCGGCTTCGATCGTTTGCTCGTACGCTTGGACCGCGGGCTCTCGGGAGTGGTGCGCGGGCAGCTGTTGATCTGTTTGGTCAACGGCGTGCTCTCGGCCATCGGCTTTGCGCTGTTCGGGCTGAAGTATTGGCCGATCCTAGCCATCGTGGCCGCGATCATGAGCATCGTGCCGATCTTCGGTTCCATCACCAGCGCCATTCCGGCCGTGATGATCGGTCTCACTCAGGGCCTCTGGACGGCGCTCTCCGTCCTGATCTGGATCATTGGGATTCACCAGATCGAGGCCAATCTCTTGAATCCCAAAATTATCGGCGTTGCGGCCAAGATCCACCCGGTTTTGGTGGTCCTGGCGTTGATCACGGGCGAGCACTTCTTCGGCATTTGGGGCGCTCTGTTGGCCGTTCCGGTGCTGTCCCTGACGCAAGGCGTCTTCAACCACTTCCGCTACGAGGCGATGCCCGACTCGCCGCCTGACAGCTTGCTGCCTGGTTCGGGGCGCTGAGCTACTCGGCTAGAAGCGTTCCGACCCTTGCTTGGTCTCGACCCCCCGGCTATAGGCCGAGCGTGGCAAGCGAAACTCGGAAGCTCAAGCGTGCTGCGGATCGCCAGACGGAAGGCGGCAAAGCCTCTCCAGTCGCGTCGCGGCCGCCGGTCAAGTCAGCAATCGATAGTCCCTTGGGCTCGGAACAGCTGAAAGGAATGATCGGCCGCCTGGCGATCCCCGTCGTCGCCGTGTGGCTGATTGGCGGTTTGGTTGCGGGCTTCGCCCAGACGACCACCGTTCGGGCGATTGCGATCTCGATTCCGGTGTTGGTCAGCCTGCTGGCCGTCGCCGTGGTGATTTGGGCGATGCGCCAGTCGAAGAAGGCGCAGGGCGTGGCGAGCATCCTGAGCGGGGTCGAGTCCGCGGAGGATCGCAAAGCCGCGCTTGCGCAGCTCGACGCCTCGTACAAGCAAAACGATCCGACCGCGGTCTTCGCGCGCGCCCAGCTCGAAATGCAAGATGACCCGAAGAAGGCGCTGGCGACGCTCGAGAAGATCGACCTGACCAAGGTGATGGGCGCAGTCGCGGACGAGACTCGCGCGCAACGCGCGATGATCCACCTGACCTTGGGCGATATCGGCCCGGCGCGTCAGCTCGTCGACAACATCGATTTGAGTCGGCAGCGCGATGCAAAGACTCGAGCCATGCTCACGGCCATTTGCAGCGAAGCGTGGGCGCGCACGGGGAACGCCAAAAAGAGCGTCGAACTGTTGAGCGTGATCGATCCGGAGGATGCACTCTACGAGCAACTTAGGCCGCAGCTGTATCGCGCCCAAGCGTACGCTTTCGCCTACACCAATGATCTGAAGGGCATGCGACGCGCACTGAAGAAGCTGATGACCGTCGACGTGCGTCTGCTCGGCGGCTTCCTGGCCAAACGCTCGCATCCGCTGCTCAAGAAGGAAGCCAAGATCTTGGTCGAGCAGAGCGGCGCGGTGCCGCGCAAGATGGTCGTGCAGCGACGCATCTAATACTGACGCCAACGTTGAGCGGGCAAGCGCGCGCAGGTCACAAGCCGGCGAGGGTCGCCTTCGCGATCGGGCGAATGGCGACTTCAGGCAGCAATTCCGCGTACGAAACCACGCGCACTTCGCGCAAATCGAGCTCCAGGAGTTTGCGCACGAAGCGCCGAATGTCCGGCTGAGTGAGCACGACCAGGGGACCCTCGCTCGGGGCCTGCGCGAGCGCGCGGCGTACGGCGGCCACCACGTCACGCGCCGCAGCCGGGGCCAAGGTCAAGAAGCTTCCGGCGGGCGTGCGGGAAATCGCGCTGCGAACGGCATCCTCGATCTGCGGTTCGAGCAGCACGACCGACAGTTCACGGCCGCCTTGGGTCAGCGCGTGAGTCAAGGGCCGGCGTAGCTGTGAGCGCACGAACTCCGCCAGATTCAGCGGATCGCGTTCGACATTGCCGACCAGCGCCAATGCCTCCAAAATCGCCCGCAAATCGCGGACGTTGACGCGCTCTTCGACCAGACGGCGCAGGACGTCGGCCAACAGCGTGACCGCGATGGGCTTGGGCACGACTTGGCGCACCGTGGCCGGCGCGATCTGCTCGAGTTCATCGAGCAAACCTTGGGTTTCGGCGATGCCCAAGAAGTCCACCGCGCGCGTGTTCAACACCGCCAAGGCTTGCCCCACGATGAACTCGGCGATCGACGCGTCGCCGACTTCGGCAGGGATCGTGAACACGCGTGCCGGAACTTCATGGATCGAAAACACCACGTGCCGCGGCGGCAATTGGGCGTTTTCCGCGAGCCGCCCGGGCGGCAAAGGCACGCCGAGATCGCGAAACACGATCTCGCGCACGGCGCTGATCGCCGAACGAAGACCCGGGCGACGCACTTCACTGCCGCGCACGTCGTCATCCTCGAAGCCAACGAGATCGCTGGAGACCTCGAGCCCCCAAGGGGTGACCGTTGGGACGAAGCGCATGGCCGCGCTGCCCGTGCGCCGAGGGGTGACGTCTGTCATCGGGGCTTGCTCGGCCTTGCGCATGACCTTGCCGCGCGCCCGTGAACCGAACAGCAGCAGCACTCCGATAGCGACGAAGGGCAGCGTGGGTAAGCCGGGGATCGCGGCCAGCAGGAGCACGAAGATCCCGCCGACGCGCAAGGCTTGAGGCTGACCGAAGAGCTGACTCGCGAGCTCGACCCCCAAGGGAGTGTCGGCTTCCTCGCTGGCGACGCGGGTAACCAAGACACCCGCGCCGGTCGCGATCAATAAGGCGGGGATTTGCGTGACCAGGCCGTCACCAATGGTGAGGAGCCCGTAGCGCTTGAGCGCAGCCACCGGCTCCAGCCCTTTTTGCGCGATGCCAATGGCCAAACCACCCAAGATGTTGACCACGGTGATCAGCAGGGACGCGATCACGTCACCTTTGACGAACTTCATGGCGCCGTCCATCGCGCCGTAGAACTGGCTCTCGCGAACCAAGGTTCGGCGGCGAGCGCGGGCCTCGTTGCCGTCGATCGCGCCCGAGCGTAGCTCGGCGTCGATCGCCATTTGCTTGCCGGGCATGGCGTCGAGCGCGAAGCGCGCGCCGACCTCGGCCACGCGCTCGCTGCCCTTGGCGATCACGATGAACTGGATGATGGTCAGGATCAGGAAGATGACCGCGCCGACCACGTAGTTGCCGCGCACGACGAATTGACCAAAGGCGCGGATCACTTCGCCCGCGTCGGCTTGGAGCAAGATCAAGCGCGTGGATGAGACGTTGAGGCTCAGGCGGATCAGGGTCGTGATCAAGAGTAGCGTCGGGAAGGACGCAATCTTCAACGCCTCACTGACGTACATCGAAACCAAGAGCACGACGACGGAGGCGGCCAAATTGGAGGCGATCAGCAGATCGAGCAGCCAGGTCGGCAAGGGCACGACCATCAAGCCGACGACGGCGATGACCACTCCGGCGAGCACTGCGTCGGCCACGCCGAAGCGCGCCTTCGGGCGAATCAAATTCAAGGCGGGGGAGGGCATGGACTGACGGTTTGGACTCAGCTCGGTGAAGTGAACAGGCCGACCACACCGCTATACAACTGCAGCGCGGGCTCGTCGCCGTGCGGCGCAATCTCGAAGCTCCCAAACAGGCCAATCCAAGGGATTTCGCCGAAGCGCGCCTTCAGCATGCGCAGATCCGTATCGGGATTCTTGTACAAGGCGCTGCCGCGGCCGGCGCAGTTGAGGCAAACACCGAAGCGCGGCGCCGCGCCTGCGGCCTGGCGCGCCACTTCGCGAATGCGCATTTCGAAATCAGCACGGGCCGCGCTCGCGTCACGGATGGCAAAGGCCATGAACATGCCCTTTTTGACTTCTTCGGAAACGATCAGTCCGTGGCGCGCCGGATCCACCCCCTGGACGGCGCGCAGCAACAGCGGCGGCCGCACGCTGTCTCGTCCACTTTCAGTGGCCAGCGCTACGAAGACCAAGGGCTGATCGACGAGGGCATGTGCGACCGTACTCAGCACTTCGAGCGCCGGTTCACCGTCGATCGCCAGCACCATCGAACCGCGCACTGCGCTGATTTCGCGCAAGGGCATGAGCAACTTACAGGCCGGCGACGTGGTCAAGATCGGCGCCGGCAGATTTCGCACGGTGAGTGCGCCGGCCGCGCCGGTGCTGACCCGGCCCGTGCTGTCGATCGCGTACACGTCGCTGTCCGCGAGCGTGCCAGCGCCAATCACGCTCGAGCCCTTCAGCCCGTGCAACGCCTCGATGGTGTGCGGCTGCACGCCGTTCGGGCGCAAGAAGACCAGCGCCGTTTCACTCCGCCCGCCATCCCTCCGCGCGCGCAGCTCACGGCCAAGGGCCAAGCACAGCTCGGGTTGACTGGCGGAAACCGTCCACGCCTCGGCGGCTCCTCCGAGCCAGAGCAGCGCGGCCGCTGCGGACTCGCCCTCGACCTCGCCGCGTTCGGTGATCACGCCGGAGCCCGACGCCAGCAGTATTGGAAAACCGAGGTTGGCTCGTCCCAACGCTTCAGAAACCGCGGCAGACTTCGTCGCCATCCCACCTGCGACTACCACGAGCCCTCCGGCCGGCTTTTTTGGGCCAAGGCTGGCAACCACTTCGCGGATCGAGCTCACGAGCCGTGCGGGGCTTTCGCCGCGGACGAGCAGGCTCGTAGCTGTGGCCCTCATGTGCGCACCTTATTTCGGGCCCCGCACAGGCGCAAGGGGTTGTGTCCACACCACTTACTCACCGTCTGGGCTTACGCCAGCCTGAAACATTGGTACGCTGATGACGAATGCCTGTCGTGGCCCCGCCGTACATCATGCGTTCCTACGGGGGGACGGATATCGGACGCCGTCGCTCGGTGAACGAAGACGCCTACCTCTGCGACGACGAACTCGGTCTGTGGGTCGTCGCCGACGGCATGGGTGGTCACGCCGCCGGAGAGGTCGCCAGCCAAGAGTCGATCGATACCATTCACGGCATGGTCAAACGGGGCAAAGCCACGCTCTCACTCGACGGGCCGCAGACCGAAGAGAAGGCACGAGCCGCCTGTCGTCTGCTCGAAGGCGCGGTGCAAGCCGCGACGTACATTCTGTTCGCGATGGCCGAGCTCGATCGCGGCAAGGCCGGCATGGGCACGACCATCAGCGCCATGATGCGCTTTGGTGACAGCGTGGTGCTGGGCCAAGTCGGCGATAGCCGCATCTACCGAGTCCGTACGGGGGATGCGCTACAACTCACGGAAGATCACACGCTTATCGCCTGGCAGCTGAAGCAAGGCTTGATTACCCCCGATCAAGCGCGCGTCAGCAAACAGCGGAACGTGATCACGCGCGCGGTCGGCAGCCGTGACTATGTGCAAGTAGATACGAGCGTTTGGGAAGCAGGCCTCGGCGATCGCTACATGCTCTGTAGCGATGGCCTGCACGGCTACCTAAAGCCTGAGGAAATCCCGGACATGATGGCGGAAGGCGGCCACTTTGCCGTCGAGAAGTTCATCCAGTTGGCGAACGCCCGCGGCGGCAAAGACAACATCACCGCCGTGGTGGTCGAAGTATCCTGAATCCCGCCGAAATCTTGGCCCGAGCAGCGCCCCTTCGCTAGCCATACAGGGGCATGAAACGAAGGCGTGTCGGTGTCGTCATGGGCGGATCTTCCGCCGAGCGCGAGATCTCCCTGCGGTCTGGGCAAGCCGTGGCGAACGCGCTCGCCGGCCTTGGCTACGACGTGACGCCGGTGTTGCTCGGGGCCGGGAACGACGCGCTGGCCGCGTTCACGAGTAACGACTTCGACGTGGCCTTCTTGGCTGTGCATGGGCGCTTGGGTGAGGACGGCTGCGTGCAGGGCGCGTTGGAGCTGCTGGGCATCCCGTACACTGGCTCCAGCGTGCTCGCGAGCGCGCTCGCGATGGACAAGCTCAAAGCCAAAGAGCTGTTCCGACTGCACAACGTGCCCACGCCACCGTACTACGTGTTTGGCAGCGAGCATTGTGCGGCCGATTTGGAAGAACTCCACGGCGCATTCGGGTTTCCGGTGATCGTCAAGCCACGGCGAGAAGGCTCGAGCTTTGGGCTGGCTCGAGCGAACCACGTGAGCGAGCTCTCGCGGGCTATCGAATCCGCCCTCGAGTACGACTCCAGCGTGTTGGTCGAGCGTTTCATCGACGCGAAAGAGGTTGCCGTCGGGATTTTGGATGGGCGCGTGCTCGGTGCGATCGAGATCGCGCCTCGCTCCGGTGTGTATGATTTCCAGGCCAAGTATACGCCGGGCATGACCGACTACTTCATGCCAGCGCGCTTGCCTCCGGCTCGCTACCGCGGTGTTTTGAACTTGGCCGAGCGGGCGGCTCGCGCGCTCGACACGAGCGGCGCGGTGCGAGTGGATGTACTCGTCACCGAGGGCCACAATGAATACGTGCTGGAAGTGAACACGTTGCCCGGCATGACCGAAACCAGCCTACTGCCCAAGATCGCTCTCGCTGCCGGGTTTGGTTTCGCCGAATTGTGCGAGGCCATTTTGGAGCGCGCCACGTTGCACACGGGGACGGCGCGGCGTCCCGCTGCGCTCGAAACCGAGCTCACCTCGGAGCCGAACGTCGTCCACGCGCGTCCAGGCGCTGCGCGCGTGGCGCGCAGCGCCTGAGCTCCGAACCCCGCCGGCCAGCGAACGTCAGGGGCCGATCATCGCGGCGACGGCGTTCGGGTCCCGATAGCGGCGAAGCTCGGCCACGAGATCTTCGCGGGTGGACCAGGGCAAGACATTGCCGTGCGGGGTGGCGTATTCGAGATACAAATTGGCGTCGGTGGAGATCAGCTGTTCGACCGGCTCGCCGACGCTTGTCGCGGTGGCGGCCAAGAACCGATCGAGCCCGGCGTCACTGACCAAGACGTCGTTGAACAGGTCCACCAGCGGGCGCTCGCGCGGGATGGTGGCTGCGACTTGCGGCGTCCGCTCCAGCGCCTCGACTCGTGCTTTGGACGCGACGAGCGGCGTGTCGGAGGCGACCAAGATCCCCTGACCGCCGCCGTAGAACAGCGTCACGTGTGCAAACTCATGGCGTAGCGTATTCAAGATCGTCGCGAAGTCCCGTGGTCGAACGTGGTGGAGCTGAACCCACTGTTGAAACACGGCGCCCGGTTTCATGCGTTGGTGAATCAATTGATAGAACTCGCGGCTGTACAGGCTCGCGGCGCCCGCGAACCAGATGCTCGTGAGCTCCATGCTGATCAAGTCGTACTTTCGTTCTTGAACTAGGATGAAATTTCGACCATCCGCGTGATGAATCGTCACGCGCGGATCGTCGATCGCACCCAGATTCGCGCCGCTGAAGTAGGTCTTGGCGGCGAACAAGATGGACGGCGAGATCTCGGCGACGTCGATCTTTTGCCACGGATAGCCCGCCAACGTGCCGAGCGTGGTGCCCGTGCCGAGGCCAATCACCAGCAGGTCCCGGTAGTCCTTGACGAACAGCGAGGGGTAGTGAGCGAAGAAGCGCTGCGCGTTCATCTCCCAGCCGGTATTGCCCTGGAATTTGCCGTTCGTGAGCAACGTGCGCACGCCACCGGTGTCGTTCACCGTGGTCACGCCGCCGTGAACGTCCTCGCGCATCATCAAGATCTTGTCGGGCGCGTGGTAGCCGTCGAAGTAGACGTTGGTCCCGCTGGTCAACATGGCCAAGTCCCAACGCGGACTGAGCAGCGCGAGCAGCAACGTCGCCGCGATACCCCCGAGGGTGAATGTTCGGCGCTGTGCGCTCGCCCAACCGAGCACAATCAGGGCCGAGAGTGCGAAGCACAGCGCAATCGCCAGCAGCGCTCGCTGCGAACCGAGCCAGGGCAAGATCACGTAACCGGTGAGCAGCGCGCCCAACACGGCGCCGAGCGTATTGACCGCGGTCAGTCGCCCCACCCAGGCGCCCACGTGGCTGTAGCGGGCCACGCGCTGGAGCAAGAGCGGGAAGGTGAGCCCCATCAACGTCGTCGGGACGAGCAACATCAGGAAAGCCGCGAGGCCACGCGTGGCCTCGCGCGCAGCAAACGATGTCAACACTTCACCGGTGTTGTCGAAGAAGTAGGGCAGCTTGTCCCAGAGCGGCAGGCTCAACGCGAGTCCCAAGCCGCTCGCGGTGAGTCCGAGCGGGAGCGCGGCGTCACCGAACCTTCGCTGAACCCACGGCGCCCGCGAGGCCCCCAAAAACAGACAGCTCAAGAACGCTGCCAAAATCAGGCCAAAGGCGTACGCGCTGTTGCCGATGATCAGCGCCAGCAGGTGCGTGAACACGACCTCGGCCGCGAACACCAACGCCCCGGAAGCAAAGGCCAGAATGAACAGTGGGCGCCGCTCGTTGGCGCCCGGTTCGACGGCCCGCGGCTCGCTCGCTTCCTCGCCGCGCGGCGCGCTGACGACGACCCGCGCGCCAAAAGTCAGCGCCAGTACCGCCACGAGCGCGCTGCCCAGCGCCGAGGCGAACACCGTGCCGTCGACGCCGAGGGCCGGTAAAATCACATACGCGGCAGCCAGCGCGCCCAGCGCGCCACCGAGCGTGTTGATCGCGTAGAGCGCGCCCAAGTGACGTTCGCGCAGAGCCGCCGCTTCGGCGCTTGCCTCGCCCGTATCGAAGCTACGCGACAAGAGCGGCAAGGTTGCGCCCATGGCCATGGTTGGCACCACGACGACGCCAAGCGCCGTGAACCAACGCAGCAGGCTGAGCGCAAAGAGTGATTGCGGCATGCTCCGCGCCAGATCGGCGTACAGCGGCGTGAGCCAGCGAAAAGCGAACGGTGTCGCGGCCACGGTCGTGGCGACGACGAACTCGAGCAAGCCGTACGCGCGCAGCGGTCGACCCACGCGCAGCGACGCTTTCCCGCCCCAATGAGCGCCGATGGCGAGGCCGGTCATGAACGCCGCCAGCACCGCGCTCACGGCGTACGCCGTCGAGCCGACGATGTAACTCAGATACTTCGAGAAGCAGAGCTGGTCGATCAGGCCCGTGGCTCCGGAGAGCACGAACAAGGCCAACGTGAGCGCAATCGGTGGAGCTTGCGCGCTGCTCGGCGGTGAGGATTGATTGCTATCGGCGGTGGAGTGAGGCGCGAGTGCTTGCAACGGCCGGCCACCATATTGCGAGTCTGCGTAGATGGCGAGTCAGCCTCTGCTCAGCGTCCGGCTGTGGCTGAAATGAGCAGGATTTGCGCTCGTTGCCGGGCGTTCGATCTGCCACGCTTAAGCCGGTCATGTCCCCGCACAACGCTTCGGTTCGCCGCTTCGCCGACAATCCGATCTTGCTCCCGAGCCAGATCCAGCCATCGCGGCCGGATTTCGAGGTCGTGGGCGTGTTCAACCCGGGCGCGATTCGTATCGGCCATGAAACGGTGCTTCTCTTGCGCGTGGCCGAGGCGCCGCTCGCCGTGGCCGCAGATCACGTTGCCTCGCCGATCTTCAACCCGGACTCGAAGCGCGTCGAGCTACGCACCTGGAGCCGTGACACGCCAGGCTTGAAGCTCGACGACAGCCGTTTGGTAGTGGTCGGTCGCGACACGTTTTTGACCTCCATTTCCCATTTTCGGCGCGCGTCGTCCAAGGACGGCCTGCATTTCGAGGTCGAGGCCCAACCGGTATTCTCGGCGGAGCACGCGCTCGAAGCCTTTGGCGTCGAGGATCCGCGTATCACCCAATTGGTTGATACGTATTGGGTCAACTACACCGCGGTTTCATCCGCGGGGATAGCGACGGGACTCGCGTCCAGCCGCGATCTGCGGCACTTCGAGCGCCACGGCATCATTTTCTCGCCGCCTAACCGTGACGTCACGATCTTCCCCGAGCAGATCCGCGGGCAATACTGGGCGCTGCATCGACCGATGCCCGAAGACATCGGTCGACCGGCAATTTGGCTCGCTTCATCCCCCGATTTGCGCAATTGGGGCGATCACCGCTTGCTCGCCTCCGCGCGGCCGGGCATGTGGGATGATCTGAAGGTGGGCGGAGGCGCGGTACCGTTTCGCGTGCAAGTCCGGGGTCGCCCCGCGTGGCTCGCCGTGTACCACGGTGTCACGGCCTCACCGCTGACGTACTCCCTCGGCGCGCTCTTGCTCGACTACGAAGATCCGGGTCGTCTGCTCGGACGCTCCCGTGAACCGATCCTGTTTCCGGAAGCTCCCTACGAGCTGAAAGGCTTCTTCGCCAATGTCGTGTTCACGTGCGGGCTGGTCACCGAGGGCGATACGGTGCGCGTGTACTACGGGGCTTCCGACGGCGTGACCTGCGTCGCCGATCTCTCGTTGGAAGCGATTTTGGCGGGGCTCGCCTAGCGCGGGCTCGGCAGCGATCAACGAGCTACGCGTCGCAACTCGCCGGACCGCGCCCGCTGACCAAAAAAGAAAGCGACCGAGCGTCGGGGCGAACCGTCACTTAGGGTTGGAAGGGCGATGCGAGCCGCTCAGGACCTCGATGACGAACTCGAGGAGATCCTTGGCGAAGCTGTGCGGCTCACCGCAGTGGGTGGAGTCGAACGCGAGCGGTGAGGAGTGCGGTGTCGCCCCGGAAAACTCTCGCTCGTGCGCGCGGGCTTGGCGGAGTCGCTCTTGCTCGCGCGCGCGCTCCCGCACGAGCCCGCCGCTTCTGACGAAGGCGAGGACCTGGGGCAGTTCCCCCGCGTCCAACCAAGTTCCGTGACGAGCACATACGTCGACGATCACGCCACTCGCTCCGCCGAAATTCTTGCGGTTCATCCGCTGTTGGCACATGGGGCAGGGGCGATATTGGACGCGCTCGAGGCTTGCTTTTTCGGGCCTCTGGTACGGCGCATCGGCGAAGGCCAGGCCCATTCGCTCTTGGCGCTCGAGCAGGTTGCGGAGCAGCGCGTGTTCCACGAACTGTCCGCCGCACTTTCGACAATTGAGCAAGCTGCCGGAAGGCTCGACCATGATCTCGAGCGGGCGGAGGCAGTCGCAACACGGACGATCGTGCAGCTCCGATTCGACGATCAGTCCGAGCTCGGCACCGCAGCCCGAGCAGTGCTGAGCTCGCGCCATGTTCATCTGGAAGCAGCGGCTGCAGCAGAGGGTCGCGATGCCAGCGCCGCAATAGCGGCAGCTGAAATCGCCCGCGTGTGCGGGCGCGCCGCACACGGAGCAATCGAAGGTCGAGGCTTCAGGCGGCATGCACGTCAGTTGACGTGCGTGCACTTACCCATGACGCACAGGTCGCCGGCCTCGCACACGCCGCAGCTGTCGATCTTGTCGCCGCAGCCGTCCGCGGCCGGACCGCACTCGAGGCCTTGCTGATCGCAGGTCTTCGGCACGCAGCTACCGGTGCCCTTGCCGCACTTGTTCGCCACGGGCGGGGTGCCGCCACCGCAAGTTTCACCGCTCTTGCACACGCCGCAGGCGACGAGCCCGCCGCAGCCGTCGGGGGCGTAGCCGCAATCTTGACCGGCAGGGCACTCGGTCGCCGGCTTGCACGTCTCCGGAGGCGGCACGCAGGAGCCGAGGTCGAAGATCATGTACTCGAGCAACTTCTCCTGCGGGGTCATTGGGTTGAGGCAAACGCCATCGACGCACTTGCCACCGACCGCACATTGGGTGCCCACGTTGGCGGCGGTGCAAGACTTGCCGCATTGCGCCGGGAAGGTCGCGTCGTTTTCGCTCGCGTCCTCGACGTGGAAGTCACTGAATAGCACGCGGCCGCACTGCAGCTTGGGCGGAGTGCTGCTCAGATCCTCCACCAGGTTGACAGGCGTGTTGTAGGTGAAGTGCAAGGGGATGCGCTGGCCCGTGTAGTCGTTACCGTTGCAGGTGTTGTTTTGGCAGGTTTGGCTCACGCAACTGCTCCCCGGGCATTCGGAGTTCAGCGTGCAGGCCTTGGTCACGTTGTTTTGGCAGACCTTGGTGCAGGCGGTTGCGGTGCAGTCGAAGCCCGTATTGAGGCTGCAGACCTTGGCCGTGCAATTGGCGTTCGAGGTGCAACTGTTGCCGCTGCGCGAGCAAGTCTTGTAGTTGACGCCATCGCGATAGAGCCACTGCTGGGTCTTCCCGGCGACCGAGGAGATCGAGTCGGCATCGTGACGAACCACGTTGACCGATACGGTTCCGGATCCGGGGGTAGATGCATTGACCGCTTCGAGCCAGCCTTGGAATGCGGGACCCTTGGGGTTGCTCACGAGGTCGATGTGGCCCGTCGCTGTATCGGGCTTGTCCGGTTGATCCGGCTTCCAGGTGGCGACTTCACTCCAGTTGTCAGCCACGCCCGCTTGAGCCGTGTTCTGATCATTCTTGGTGAGCCAAGTGTAGCTGTAGTGCGTCGCGAACACGCGACCACCGGAAGCGGCGTAGTTACGCAGGGCCGTCTGGTCGGCTGGGCGCTGAGAGTCATCATCACCCTGGCAGGCCAGAATGGTCATGTCGTAGTTGTTGATCACGGGCTGCGAAGTGCTCGGATCGGTTGCGAACAGGTTGGCCTGTGGTGGTGTCGCGCTGTCGATCTTGGCCCCAGAGCTCGTGCCGGGTCCGGTCGCGCCGTTCGCGTCACTGCCGAGGTAGAACTGAACGCGTCCGGAAGCTCCGGGGTTCGTGAACTCCGACTTGTCGATGCCCATCTTGCGCAGCACGCACTCGAGGGAGTCGACCTTGCCGGTGACCATGGCCATCAGCGGAATGTCGCCTTGCGACTGCTTGCTGGGCATGAGCAGTGTCTTGTCCGCGATCGGATTCGCGTCACACGGGGTATTGACGTCCACTTTGAACACGCGACGCCAGCGGCCGAGCTGAATCACGAGCGTGATGCCTTTGCCGACCGGCACATTCTTCAAGGTAAAGCTGCCGTCGACGTTCGTGTAAGTGCCGAATTGATCCCCTTCGGAGAGGAGCGGTGAGCCCGCGGAGGTGGCGCCGCACACGTCACAGGTGATTCCCTTCGGGAACGTCTTCAGGTTCGGATCATCCGGGTTGTTCGCGACGTACACGAACACGTGATAGAGCGGGTTGTTTCCTGCGGGATCGTAGACCTTGCCGGTCAGGCTGGTGGTCTTGATCGGCTCGCTCGAACAATCCGGGATCGCCTCACAGGCGCCTTTGCAACCGCATTGACCGGGCGTGGTTCCACCGCCGCAGGTCCAGCCCAAGATCGGGCAAGTGTTCGCCCCGCAATCGAGCTTGCCGCCACAAGTGTCGCCCGCAGGGCCGCAGGTGTAACCGAGATCGTCGCAGGTCTTCGGGACGCAGTTCATGCAATCCGGCCCGGAACACGCCCCGCCTTCACCACCAGCGCCGTTGGTTCCGCACCGGCTCGGGCCATCACCACCGCAGAATTGGCCCGTCGGGCAATCACCGCATTGGACCAGGCCGCCGCAAATAGTGTCCGATACGAAGCCGCAATTGGCGTTCAGATCCTCGCACTTCGAAGGACAGCTGCCGCCGCTCGTGCCAGCGTCGCCACCTTCACCGATGGGGACGAAGCCGCCGCCGGTCGCCGCCGTCCCGTTCGAGCCGCCGCTGCCGTTTCCGCCAACGCTCGCGTCGAGGTCGGGGCCGGGGTTGATCACCTCCGGTTTACTCCCGCAGCCCGAGGCGACGGCGAAAGTTGCTAAGACGACGAATAGGACCGAGCCAAACCAAGTTCTCATTGCGGAGTTTTCCTCAGGCTGCCGACGAACCGCGCGACCCACGCGCAACCCCTCAGACAATCGACACCAATACTGCCTGCAAAATCGGCGTCGAGCAACGAATCCCGGGCTCGTGTTGCAATCGATCTCGGACTTCACCTTCGGTTCGTCCACATGTGCTGTCTGGCACGGAGCCGCACCGACATCGTCCGCAGCGCACGGCGTAAGAGAAATTGATTTCAGCTGCGTTGGACGACGGCGGTTTCGAACCAACTCGCACGCTGAAAACGGACGCCATCCAACGGGGTGAGAGGCCACCCGCGCGCCGAGCGTGATGGGCGGTGCTCAGCTCACGGAGCGCACAGCGACACCAGCTCCGTTCGCTTGCCCATCACTGTGGTTGTTGGCGGCACTCACGCCCCACACGGCGGGCACGTGCGATACTCACTGCGGATTCCAGCCACCGAGCACGGTCGCCTTGTCGCGGAGGTTGGCCGCTTGGCTGGCCGAGAGCTGTTTGGACGCGGGATCGCGCCCGCTGACGTTGAGCAAAGCCCCGCTCGAGTCGGTGCTTTGATACTCCCAAAAGCGGAGTTGGTCGGTCGCGGACGTGCCTGCGGGCGTGATGGTCCAGCCTTTGGCAGCGATTCCCGAACTCATCTGACAATTCAGAAATGCCACGTTGCTCGCGGGATACACGGTTGCATCGATGCGCGCGAGCACCTGGCCGGTCACCTTGGCGTCGCTGGTCAGCTTCGAATCGACGAATACGTAGCCGTAGCCGTTCGCGCCGTTGCGCGCTTGAACGATCGCCCCCGCTCGCCCGACCGTCTTGATCTCGCAGCGATCGAAGTAGGTTGGACCAGTTCCCCAAACGAAATCGACGTTGCCCTCGAGGTACGAGTTCACGACGTAGACCGAGCCGCCAGTGAGCAACGTGTCTTGCAAGCTCTTCAAATTCACGTCTCGAACCGTCACTCGGTCGGCCTGGACGCGCAGCGCCTCGGCCTGGCTGCCGTCCTGGGGCGTGGTGTTGTAGAGAGTCAGGTTTTCGATCGTGAGATCGGTCGTCCCGTTGGCGTAGAACATCGGGCGAGCCGAGGTCCCCGGGTTCAGCTTGTCGTTGTTGGGGTATTGGATCACCGTGCCGGCACGGTCGGCTCCGTGCAACGTCAGGTTCTTCTTCCCGGAGAGGTACAGGACCTCGTGATAGTTCCCCGCGGCGACGGTGATCGTGCGCGCGCTCGCGTCATTGTTGGGGATCGCGTCAAAGGCGCCTTGAACCGTGCAAAATCCGCCATTCCCGGTGCGGTTGACGGCCATGGTGGCGGCCGCCGTTGGCGCGGGGCCCGTGGTGAAGGTCCATCCGGTCTGGTCGCTGACCGTACCGATGGCTTTCTTTTGCCCGTCCACGAACGTGCCCGCGGTCACGGTGACGAAGTAACTCGTGTTGGGCGAGAGCTTGTGCTGATGGAGATAGATCACGGCGCTCGTCCCATCGATGAACACCGGGCGAACGAGATTTCGCGTCTGACCTCCGATGGAGTCGCTGTAGCTCGCCGCCGCGACGTCGATCTTGTCCACGACGGTGTTCGGGCTGGATTTGGCGTAGATCGCGATCGTGCCCTGGGTGCCGACCGTGGGTGCCGCAGCAAAGGTCATCGTGAGCGGCGCGTCGAGACACACGCCGCTTGCTCCGGGTTTTGGAAACAGGCTCGTTACGGATGGGGGAAGTGGGCCGTCGCTCGGACTGCCACCACTCCCGGCGCTCCCAGGGCTGCCTCCAGCTCCCTCGCCGGATCCCCCAGCGACCGCAGCTCCGCCGCCCGAATTAGAGACGCCCGCCGAGGGGCCGCCATTGCCCCCGTCGCCGCCGCTCGGACTGGCTCCGGCGCTGCCGCCGCCGCTCGTGCGTCCGGCTTCGCCGGTTGCTCCGCCATGACTTGCTCCGCTCGTGCCGGGCGAACCCGCTGCAGGGCCGCCGGCGACCTGCCCGGAGGCACCGCCACTCGACGGTTGGGAACTCGGGGCAGCTCCGTCGCTGCCACACGAGGTCAACACGAGCGCAACATAGCCAACCTTCAGCCACTCGATGGGGGATGCGATACGACTCTGCATTTTCCAGACGCCTCGAACTTCTGCAGCACGGCGCTGATTCTCGCCGCTTTGGTCTAGTCGGGCGAGTGCCTCGGCGCCAGTCACGAAACGCGAACGTCGGTTGGAGCAAGAAGTTTCCGCTGCGATGGTGTCGCAAGCTGCGAACGCCTTCGAGTCACCGCTTTTGATTCTTCGTTGATGACCGGCACGCGGTCGCGTTCGGCACGTATTGAACGAACGCGTTGTATGGCGCGAAGCAATTCTTTCTGTCTGCGGAGCGCGTGTTTTGTTTGATCGATCGGGCTGAGTAGGCACATGCTATCTAGGTGGTACACCCGGGGAGAATCGCCGTGAGATCGTTGGCTCAACCGCCGAATGCGGAGCTTTGCGCCAGCAAGATATCTGCGGCGCGTGCGCGCTTTCGCGGTGGTTTGGCGGCGCTGACCTCGGTGTTCGCGTTCGGGGGCGCGCTGCTGTTCCTCACCAGCGCGTGCTCCAAGACTGAAGACGGCCCCGGCAGTCAGATCGCCGGCATGCCTAGCGCCACCGGAGGCACAGGCTCTGGCGGCTCCCCCGTCGGTTCCGGCGGCCTGTACTCGAACGGCGGCGGCACCGTTTTCGATCCCGGCACCCCGGTCGACGAGTGCCCGAAACGAACTTGCAAGGAGCTCGGTTGGGAGTGCGGCTACACGGTCGACAAGTGCAACAACGTCCTCGATTGCGCCAACGAAGGGCTGACTTGCTCCTCTAGTCAGGTTTGCATCGGAGGCACCGACGGCACCCCCACGAAGTGCGTCTCCGGCGGCGGTCAAGCCTGCGAGCTGTGCAGCGCGATTCCTGATTGCAGCAAAGCCGGCGGCGTGACGCACTTGACGGGCCGCGTGCTCACCCCCGGGCGTGATGATGGCAACACGGCCAACCAGGTCGGGGTACCCAACGCCATCGTCTACATCCTACAAACCAACAAAGAAGCGGACTTGCCGGTGATCACCGCGGGGATTCCCGCCGGGGGCACGAGCTGCGATCGCTGTGAGGACCAGAGCTTCGGGCCCGTCTTGAACGGCACGGTGACTGACTCGACGGGTCACTTCAAGCTCGATGAATTCATCCCAGTCGGCAAAGAGTTCTTGTTGGTGGTTAAAGCCGGTCGCTTCCGCCGCGCGACGAAGTTCACGCTGCCGGAAGCCGCTGCCTGCCAAACCACGGATCTGCCGACGGCTCTGCCGGATAACCCGACCCGTTTGCCGCGATCGATGTCGGACGGCACCGCCGTCAACATCCCGCGCATCGCGGTCACCACCGGGGAAATCGACGCGATCGAATGCGTGCTGTCGAAGATGGGGCTCGCCAACAACGAGTTCGCCAATCCGGCCGCGCCCGTGTCGTCTGGCGCTGCCCGCATCAATCTTTATCGAGGCGGCTCGAAAACCTCGCCGAGCGGCGCGTCCATCAACGCAATGACGCCACACGATTCGACGCTCTTTGGCAGCGCGAGTCAGCTCGAGAGCTACGACATCTTGGTCTCGGACTGCGAGGGCTCCCAATATGACCAAAGCTTCAACGAACGCGACGCCAATGGCGCCAACGTTCGCCACTTCTTGAATCGCGGTGGTCGCATGTTCGCGAGCCACCTGAGTTTCACGTGGCTCGACGGCAACGGGACTCAGGCCTTCGCCAAAGCCACCGCGACGGAAACGGGGCTTGGACCGGCCGGCAGCTGGACCAACCAGTCGAACCAAGCCACGACGGGCATCGGGGTGATCTCGCAAGGACGCCCCAACACGAGCCCGCGGATCCAGAACTTCAGTGATTGGATGGTGAACGAAAAAATCACGACCGCGCCTGGCTATACGTTCAACATCAACGAGCCGCGCAGCATGAGCACCGGGCTCGGCCCATCGACTGAAGAGTTCGTCTACCTCCAGAACGGAACCCAGCGCACCCAGCAGTTCTCCTTCAATACGCCCTACGGTTCCCCGAAGGAAGAGGTGTGCGGGCGCGTCGCTTACAGCGGTTTCCACGTGTCAGCCGGTTCCAATACCGGTGGCAGCGGCGGTGCCGGAGGCGCGGGAGGCGCGGGAGGTAGCACTGGCGGCACCGGCGGCCGTGCGGGCGCTGGTGGTGCCGGGCCTGGCCCCGGCCCCGGCCCGATCGGCGCAAGCCCGTTCGACGACGCCATCTTCCCGAATCATTGCGGCGGCGATCTGACGAACCAAGAAAAGGTTCTCCTCTATATGCTGTTTGACTTGGGCGCGTGCATCGGCGTCATTCCGCCTCCGAAGTGTGAGCCAGCGACCTGCAAGAGCCTTGGTGCAAAATGCGGCAAGGCGCCGGATGGCTGCGGCAACCTGCTCGACTGCGGACCGTGCGTGATCCCCTGAGCTCTCCAGCGCTCTCGCAGTCTTTGCCGTAGTCATCTTTGCGGGCCAATCACTCTGCGGCGTGATTGCTCGTGTTGCGGGGATCGAATCTTTCTCCCAGCCTTGATCCCGCGCGACGGATCAGGTACGCAAATCTCGAGTCGCCGAACGCGGGGAGTGGCGCGCGCGGTGATTTAGAGGTAGGCAACCGCGACGGCGCAGGCCGAAAGCAGGGAGATGACGCGTACACTTCGCCCTTGGTTAGCGGGCATCGCACTTGGTCTCTTCTGGGTCAGCGTAGCAAGCGCGGAGCCGTCCGCGGAGGACCGAGCGACCGCGCGATCTTTGGCCACCGAGGGCTATTGGGCACTGCGCGACAAGCGCTACGCGGAAGCGGCGGATCGCTTCAGTCGTGCGGACGCGCTGGTGCACGCCCCGACGCTCACGCTCGATTGGGCGCGGAGCCTCATGGGATTGGGGCGGCTGGTGGAAGCCGCCGAGCGCTATGAGTTAATCATCCGTGAGGGTGTCGACCCCAAAGCGCCGCCGTCCTGGCAGCGTGCATTGAGCGACGCAAAAACGGAACTCGCCGCGCTGCGCCCCCGACTGTCATGGGTCACCATCACCGTCACGGGTGGTGGGACTGACGCCAATGTAACTATCGATGGCGTTGCGGTTTCGGCCGCAGCGCTTGGGGTGCGTCGCGCCATCAATCCCGGCGCGCACGACTTTGCGGTCGCCGCCAAGGGCTACCTGGGAGGCCACCAAGCGCTGAGCCTCGCTGAAGGCGAGGAGAATTCGGTCACGCTCGAGCTCAAGCTCGACCCGGACCAGCAGCAGCCCGAGCCGGTGATCGAGGCACCAAAGCCGGAGCCCGTGGCACCCGCGCCCCCAACTCGAAATCATACCCCCGCGTACGTCGCTTTCGGCGTTGGCGCCGCGGGACTCGTGGTCGGGAGCGTTAGCGGGATTTTGTGGCTCAGTAAGCGCTCCACCCTCGAAAAGCATTGTCCGAATTCCCAAGAGTGTCCCCCAGATCAGAGCGATAACGTCGATGCCTATCACACGCTGTCGATCGTGGCCCCCACGGGGTTCGCGGTCGCCGCAGCCGGCATTGCCACGGGGATTACGCTGTGGGCGTTCGAGGGTTCGTCCGCGTCGCCCGCGCGCGGGCTCGTGGTTCGGCCCTACGTCGGGGTCGGAAGCATCGGCGCTCGGGGGAGTTTCTGATGGATCGCTTCATGCGCAGGTTGCAGTTCCTGCTCGGAGTCATCGTCTTGGCGACGCTGACCATGGGCTGCCAGGCTCTCTTTGGTGATTTCAAAGTCGGCGATCAGCCACGCGCGGGTGAGGGCGGCGGCGAGAACGCGAGTGGCGGCAATGCCAGTGGCGGTTCCGCAATGCCCGGCGGCGGCGCTGACAGCACCTCGCCCATGGGGCCGCTCGTCATCGTGCCGACGAGCGATTTGTTTACGAACGAGTTGGGCGCGCCAGCCAAGTTCTACGTGTCTTTGAGGCAACGACCGACTCGTGACGTGCAGATGCCCGTCACGAGTCTGAGCGAGATGGACGGTACGGTCAGCCCGCAGCGCCTGTCGTTCACGCCAACAGATTGGAACGCGCCTCAAGCGGTCACCGTGACGGGGGTAGACGATCCTCGAATGGGTAATCAAACCTATTCGGTCAAGGTCGGTCCGGCCGAAAGCGAAGACCCGTTCTTCAACGGAGCCACGGCCGCGGTTCCGATCACCAATATCGACAATGACAGCGCGGGCTTCTTCGTCACGCCCACCAAGGGCCTGACGACCACCGAGGCAGGCGGGCAAGCGTTCTTCACGGTCGTGCTCAACTCAAAGCCCAAAGGTGACGTGGTCATCGGCCTCGTCAGCAGTGATGACAAGAGCGGTACGGTGAATCCGCGCAGCTTGACGTTCACGCCCGAGAATTGGAGTTCACCGCAAACGGTCACGCTCACTGGAGCCGATGACAAGGTGGTCGGCAATGACCGCCCTTACACGATTACCGTTGGCCCGCCGACGAGCACCGATGCTTCGTTCGCCGCATTGCCGTCACAAACGGTCAGCGCCACGAATCTGGACAATGACCAAGCGGGAGTGATGGTCGCGCTGGCGACCGGCATCGACCCCAACGACATCACCCGCCTTCGAACCAGTGAAGGCGGAGACAGCGCGACGTTCACGGTGGTCTTGAACAAACCGCCGAAAAAAGACGTGACGATCGCCATTGCCAGCACTTCCGATGAAGGTACGGTCAGTCCAGGGTCCCTCACGTTCTCTGCTTTGAGCTGGGCCGCACCCCAGACGGTCACCGTGACGGGCGTGGACAACGAAAAGGTCGCTGACGGCAATCAGCCGTATCAGGTCACGCTCGGTCCGGTCACCAGTGATGACCCCGACTACGCGAAACTCAAGCCCGCGGATCTGCCGATCGTCAATGTCGTCAACTACGACAATGACAAAGCGGACATCACGGTGACGCTGCTCACCAATCTCGACCCCAATGACCCGAGCCAGCTCCTCACGACGGAAAAGGGAGGCGTCGCTACTTTGTCAGTGGTGTTGAACTCGAAGCCGAAGTCTCCCGTTCACTTCGACGTGACCAGCACCAACGAGTACGAGGGGACGATCAGCCCGACCGGGCTCGATTTTACGGTTCAGGATTGGAACACCGCACAGCGCATCACCGTTACCGGCGTTGATGATCCGGTGAAGGACGGCAACGTGGTGTACGCCGTGCGCATCAGCGCGCCCGTGACCGAAGATGCGGCCTATCAAAAGCTGCCGGGCACCGACGTGAAGGTCGTCAACCTCGACGATGACGTGGCTGGGCTCACGCCGCCAAAGCTACTGTCCGGCATCGACAACGGAACCAAACTCATCACCACCGAGGCGCCTGGCGGAACCGCGACCTTCTCCATTTCGCTCACTTCCAAGCCACAAAAGGACGTGACGATGCCGGTCACCAGCAGCAACCTGAACGAGGGCAGGGTCACACCCGCGGCGCTCACGTTTACGGCCTCGAACTACGCGACCCCGCAGGTCGTCACTATCACTGGCCAAGACGACCAAGCGGTGGACGGCGACCAAGCATACACGGTCACCGTCGGCCCCACGAAGAGCGCCGACGCGAACTACGCTGATTTGAGTCAGGTCGTCAAAGTGACGAACAAAGACAACGATTCAGCCTATATCGTTCCCAACGTCTATTCCGGGACAACCACCGAGCAGGGAGGGACAGCGTCGTTCGCAATCCGCTTGAACTCTCAACCGACCACCAACGTCACGGTCACGTTCACGAGCTCGAACACCAATGAAGGCAAGGTCGCACCGGGTAATCTGGTGTTCACTCCGAGCAACTGGCAGACCTTGCAAAATATCACGGTCACGGGCGTGGACGACGCCATCGCAGACGGTGACGTTTCTTACACGATCGCGGTGAAGGGCACGAACACCACCGACCCGAACTACATGTATTCAGCGACCACGCTGACGCTCACCAATACGGACAACGACAAGGCCGCGCTGAAGGTCGCCGTCCCCGGCGATTTACTGACCACCGAAGCCGGCACCAAAGTGACGTTCACCGTCGCGCTCGGCTCGCAACCGACCGCCAACGTCACTGTCGCCGCCTCCAGCAGCGCAACCAAAGAAGGGACGGTCGCTCCCGCTTCGCTCACGTTCACCGCGAGCAACTGGTCGACCCCGCAAACGGTCACCGTCACCGGTGTGGACGACAACGTCGCGGACGGCAACCAGTCATACACGGTATCGCTCAAGGCCTCGGGCGCGGATGCCAAGTACGCGGCGCTCGCCACCAGCACCGTATCCGTCGTCAACGTCGACGACGACAAAGTCGGCATCACGGTCGCCCCGACGACCTGCGCGACCACGCCCGGCACCACCGCCACCTTCACCGTCGTCCTCAAGTCCCAACCACTCGGCCCCGTGAGCATCGCTCTCTCGAGTGACACGGTGACCGAAGGGACGGTCGCCCCCGCGACGCTCTCTTTCACCGCCACGACTTGGAACGTCGCCCAGCAGGTCACGGTCACCGGTGTGGATGACGGAACCATGGGCATGATGACGCCCTACAAAATCGTGACCGCGGCGGCCGCGAGTGCGATGGACGCGGCGTACAACGGCTTCAACGCCGCGGACGTCGCGTGCGTGAACACGACGCCTACGCCGCCGGCCGGGCCGTAGGGCCTCGCAGCCTGCCAGCCTCGACCAATCTCTACGCCCACTGGTCGCCGCTCGGCAGAAGGTCCGAACGCCGTTTTCAATCCGGGTCAGCGCCGAAGTCGACCGGTATGCGGGAAAGTGTGGTCGCTGTAGGGCCACTGGGCCACGGAAAGCATGCCCCCATTAGTCAGAACGGGCCAGAATCCGCGCCTTTACGCGGTAGCCGCGTAGAGCATGGCTACTCGGGTGGCGCATGCTAGGTTGACCCTATGCTAGGCGGGGGCCCCGGGAGGCAGTGTAGATGACAATCAGATTCGGACGGTACCTTCGGTTGTCCTCCACGGCCGCTCTGGTGCTGAATGTGCTAGCAGCGAGCTGTTCGAGCGACTCAGGCGTCACGGGCGGCGGTGGAGTTGGCGGTGGTGGAGTCAGCGGGAGTGCCGGACGTACAAACGCCGGCAGTGCTGGAATGCCCGACGGCGGCTCGGAAGCGGGTTCGCTCGCTACACCGGGCGGATCAGCGGGCGAAGCAGGGCGCTCTCCTAGCGATGGAGGCGATGGAGGCGTTGACGCTGTCGGCGGCGAGCCGAGCATCGCGACTGGGGGCTCTAGCACCGGCGAAGGGCCGGGCGGAGGAGGATCG
>Ga0164308_10000386_pt1 | contig 24230 bp, 24 predicted proteins | sample Whisoiple_246_MG_FD_109983 | JGI IMG/M metagenome (GOLD analysis project Ga0164308, IMG submission 109983) | Soil microbial communities amended with fresh organic matter from upstate New York, USA - Whitman soil sample_246_MG | ecosystem: Environmental > Terrestrial > Soil > Unclassified >... | reverse complement strand
CTTGGCGTTTGGCGCTCCCCTCGCGCTTGGCGCTCCCCTCGCGCTTGGCGCTCCCCTCGCGCTTGGCGCTCCCCTCGCGCTTGGCGCTCCCCTCGCGCTTGGCGCTCCCCTCGCGCTTGGCGCTCCCCTCGCGCTGCGCACAGTCTGCCGTGTCTTCACGCACTTAGCTCGAACACGCGCTCCTCGTCCGCGACGCCGAAGGCTGAGCGGCCTTTTGCTGTGGCGCGTGACCATCAACAAAACAAAAAATACTCAGCCTGCGGCTTTGGTGTGGCTCAGCTCTTCGGTGGGCTGAGGCGGTCGGTGCCCATGAAGGCTTGGAGCGCCTGGGGGACGAGTACGCTGCCGTCGGCTTGCTGGTTTTGTTCGAGGATGGCGACCCAGGTGCGGCCGATGGCGAGGCCAGAGCCGTTGAGGGTGTGCACGAGGCGCGGCTTGGCTTTGGGCTCGGGGCGGTAGCGAATTTTGGCGCGGCGGGCTTGGAAGTCACCGAAGACTGAGCAGCTCGAGATTTCGCGATAGGTGTTTTGCGAGGGCAGCCAAACTTCGAGGTCGTAGCCTTTGGTGGCAGCGAAGCCGAGATCGCCCGCGCAGTGTTCGACCACGCGGTAGTGCAAATTCAGGCGTTTGAGCACTTCTTCCGCGTGCAGCGTCAGCTTCTCGAGTTCTTCGAGGGATTGTTCGGGCGTGGAGAAGCGCACGATTTCGACTTTGTCGAATTGGTGTTGGCGGATGAGCCCGCGCACGTCACGACCGTACGAGCCGGCTTCGCTGCGGAAGCAGGGCGTGTACGCCGTGTAGCCGATGGGCAACTGCGAGGCGTCCAGGATTTCATCCGCGTGCAGGTTGGTGACGGGCACCTCCGCCGTGGGGATCAGGTAGAGAGCGCTCGGGTCGTTCGGATCGCTGCGCTTCGTTTTGAATAGATCTTCTTCGAACTTGGGCAGTTGGCTCGTGCCGCGCAGGGCTTCGGCTTTGACCAAATAGGGCGGGTAAACCTCGGTGTAGCCGTGCTCGGTCGTGTGCAGATCGAGCATGAACGTAGCGAGTGCGCGTTCCAGCCGCGCGCCCAGGCCCCACAGCACGGAGAAGCGCGCGCCGGAGAGCTTGGCCGCGCGCTCGAAGTCCAAAATGCCGAGTTTTTCGCCCAATTCCCAGTGTGGCTTGGGTTCGAACGCGAAGCTCGGTTTGTCGCCCCAGGTGCGCATGACGACGTTCTTGTCTTCCGTTTGTCCGTCGGGCACCGATGCGTGTGGGACGTTGGGGATGCCGAGCAGCACTTCTTCGATCTGTGCTTCTGCGGCGGCGAGCTCGGCCTCGAGTCCTTTCACCGATTCGGAGAGCGCCTTGAGCTCGTCACGGCGCGCGGCCATGCCCTCTTTGTCGCCGCTCTTTGCGAGCTTCGCCATCGCGTCGCTGGCGCTATTGCGTTCGGCTTGGAGCAGCTCGGTCTTTCGCGTGAGCTCGCGGCGCGTCGTGACCAGACTCACCACGCCGTCGATGGCCTCGGCGAACTCCGCGCCGCGGCGGGCGAGCTGAGCGCGAACCTCATCGAAATGATCAGCGACGTAGCGTGCATCCAACATATGATTTGTCCTCGAGCCCGAAAAAGGTCAGGGCTTGGTAATAACCTAAATTGCCGGAAAAAGCACAAAACCCGCGCTGAGCGAGCGTGCTGCGCGGCTCAGAATCCGACGCCCACTCCGACGCCGACGCCGAAGGTCGGTCCGTACATCGGTGCCATCCGCAGGTTCTGTACCAAGAAGATCTGGGTGACGAGCGTGCAGCTGCGACGGTTGGGGCCGTTGCAGCCCGTCCATTGACCGAGCGTGCCGCGGTCGCCGTCTGGGTGGAAGAACATCACGCGGCCATCGGGCAGTAGACTCAGCCACGCTTGGGCGGAGAGCGGCGGCGTGGCGTTACTCACGCCGACGTAGCCGAGCGCGTGGTCGTCGGTGCCAACGATGTGCCCGTCCGGCAAAAGGATGGCGAAAGCGTCGTAGTCGTCGTCGGTCACGCGCCCGACGCGGTCGATCGTGAAGCGCAACTTGCCGCCTTCGAGCACTTTCCCGTCGGCTTGGATCTCGACTGGATCATCGTCGCCGCGCTCCCAGCGCGCGGGCGCGATCACGAGCTGTGCACCGCCCTCGGCCCAGCGCGGAGGCTGACTCGGCGCGCAACTCGGCAGCAGCGACGAGAGCAGCAGGAGCGCAGTGCCGAGCGTGGTGCGGTTCACTCCGATGAGGATAGCGCGCTCCCGCGCCTGGCGCGACCGGTCAGCGCTTGGTGGCGCTGACCAAGTATTCGTAGAGCTCGGCTTTGCTGGTGCGTTTGCGCAGTGTCGTCACGCGCGCGGCGCGAAAGCCGCACAATTCGAAGATCTCGGCGAAGATCCGCTCGACCGGTAAGAGCACGTCGAAGAACTTCGAATTGCCGACCACGTAATGCACCTCTCCACCGCGCGCGACCACCGTAGACAGGCTCTTCACGTGCGCGAGCATGTCGACGAAGTATTTGGCGACGTAGCGCGAAAGGACCTCACTGTGGCGAGCGATCTTCGCGACGATGGTCTCGAGTTCGCCAAGCGGGCTCTTTTGTTTGCTTTGCCAAACAGCGACGCGGCTCGTGGCCGAACCCCAAGTTCCGCCAATGGCCTGCCAGTCGAGTTCACCTGCGTCACTCGCTAGCTCCAAGTAACCGAGCCAGTACATGTACGGCCGCAGCTCGCGCACGTAGCTCATGCGATTGGCGTACGGCGGTGAGGTGATGACGCTGCCAAATCGCGCCTTTCCCACGTGCTTTGCCACCGTCCGCGCGTCTCCCAAGTGCACTCGGCGAGGGCTCGGCGGCAGCGCGATGGCTGCGGCTTTGGCGATCGGCGTGAACGCCTCGCGCAATGCGGCGGACACGCGGCGAGCGCTCGGTGAGTTCTCCGCGTCGCGTGCGAAAGACATCGACTGATGACCGAAGCTCACGTTCGCGCTCTTGATCAGCGTCCGACAGAAGGCAAGCTTGGCGAGGTCCTGCGCCGCCGCGTCCGCGTCCGTTTGCGCGAGCACCGCGAAGGCACGGCCGAGCGCGTGGAGCGCGGGCTTTTGCCACCATTTTTCGATTTGGTGGAGTGCGGGGAGCCAGGGCGCATTGCCGCGCGCGTGCGCCGCGCGGCTCATTTCGGTGACGAGTGAGTCCGCGCTTTTCAGCGATTTGGCCGAGTATTTGGCGGTCTTTGCACGCGCGAGCCAAACCAAAAACGGGTTCACGTCGAGCGTCGCGCAAGGGATCCCGAGCTCTGCGCAGGTCAGCAGCGTGGTGCCGGTACCGCAGAACGGGTCGAGCACTGGCAGCTCGGGCAACGCGCGTGACGCGAGCAATTCGCGGACGAGGTGCACGGAATACGCGGGCGTGAGGCGCAGCCAACCGTAGCGGGTGTCGCGTACGTTGCCGTGAAAGGTGAAGCGCGCGCGCGGCTGGCGCGCGTGTTCGCCCGGCTCGGATCCGCCGGTGAGCGAATCAGGCTTGGATATTTTCGCCGAGGTACGCTTCACGTATCCGCGCATCCGTTCGAAGATCGGCGCACGCGCCGGACAGCACGACCTCACCCGTGACGAGCACATAGGCGCGCTGGGCGACCTGAAGGGCCAAGCGCGTGTTCTGCTCCACGAGCAGAATCGTGATCCCGGACCGAGCGATTTCCGTAATTGATTCGAATATTTGGGCGACTAGTTTCGGGGCGAGGCCGAGGCTGGGTTCGTCCAGCAAGAGCAGTTGCGGCTCGGCCATCAAGGCGCGCGCGATGGCGAGCATCTGTTGCTCGCCGCCGGAGAGCGTGCCCGCATTCTGCTCGATGCGCTCACCGAGGCGTGGGAAGAGCTCGATGCTGCGTGCGAGGTTCTTCTCGAGCGCGGCCGCCGCGCGATTGCGGAACGCGCCGAGCAACAAGTTCTCGCGCACGCTCAGGTTGCCGAAGATGGCCCGCCCTTCCGGGACCAATGCTGCGCCGAGCTCGACGACGCGATGCGTGGCGAGCCCCTTCGCGTCGCGTCCGAGCACCCGCACCGTGCCGCTCGCGTGCGGCACGAGCTGCATGATCGACTTCAGCACGCTGCTCTTGCCGGCCCCGTTGGCGCCGATCAAAGTCACGATTTCGCCGCGCTGGACGCTCAAGGAAACGTCTTTGCACGCGGCGATGCCGCCGTATTTCACGTTGACTGCGGAGAGCTCGAGCGCGACCTCGCTGCTCATGGCGCGGCGCTTTCCGGCGTTTCTTCGCCTAGATAGGCCGCCAGGACTCGCGGGTGCACCTTGATTTCAGCCGGCGTGCCTTGGGCGATGGTCTCGCCGTGATCGACCACGTGGACAGTTTCACACACGTTCATGACCACGGCCATGTTGTGCTCCACCAAGATCACGGTCAGGCCCAACTGGTCGCGCAGGAAGCGGATCTGCTCGTTCAGCGTGCGTGCCTCTTGGCTGTTCATACCGGCGGCGGGCTCGTCCAGCAGTAAGAGCTGCGGCGAGAGCATCAAGCCGCGGGCGATCTCGAGCCGGCGCTGTGAGCCGTAGGGCAGGCTGCCCGCGACCTCACCCGAGAGCTCGGCCAAGCCGAGGATTTCCAGCAACTCATGCGCGCGCTTGGCCAGCGCTAGCTCGTCGCGGTCATAGGCGCGGGTGCGCAACATCGCGGAGCCAATGCTGGCCTTGTGCAAGTGGTGACCGGCGACCATCACGTTCTCGGCCACGGTCATGGTCCGAAAAATGCGGATATTTTGGAAGGTTCGCGCGACTCCGCGTTCGGCGATCAGGGCGGGTTTGAGCCCGGCGATGTTCTTGCCTTGGAAGGCGATATCGCCATGCTCGGGCGTGTACACACCAGTGATCAGGTTGAAGAGCGTGGTTTTGCCCGCGCCGTTCGGACCGATCAAACCGAAGATCGCGCCCTTCTCCACGCCGAACGAGACCCCGCGTACGGCGTGTAAGCCGCCGAAGATTTTATCGACTCTGCGGAGCTCGAGCAGGCTCACGCGCGCTCCGGCGGGGCAGCGGGTGTGGCCGGCTTCTTACGACGCAGCCAGTGATGCAACTCGCGCGTCCCAAGCAGGCCTTGGGGACGTACGATCATGATCACGATTAGCAGCAAGGCGTACAGCACGAGCCGGTATTGCTGCAGATCACGCATCAGCTCGAGCGACACCGCGACGAAGATCCCGCCCAAAATGGCGCCTGAAATCGAGCCCAAGCCGCCGACGATGATCATCACGATCATGTCGATCGACTTTTCGAAGCGAAAGTCCTCCGGGCGGACGCCGGCCTGCATGTGAGCGAATAGACCGCCCGCGATGCCAGCCGCGGCAGCGCTGATCGCGAACGCCGTCACCTTGAGCCGCGTGGTCGGCGTGGCCATCGCCTCAGCCGCGATTTCGTCCTCACGGATCGCGGTCAAGGAGCGACCAGTCTGCGAAAACGTCAAATTGTGGATTGCCACGACGACGATCACGACCCACGCGAACACCCAAAAGAAATTCGTGTACGGGGGCAAACCGGACGGATCATCACCGAAGTAGCCAGTGGCCGAACCCAAGAAGGCCGCGTTGTTGAACAGAATGCGGATGATCTCGCCGAAGCCCAGCGTGACAACGGCCAGATAGTCACCGCGCAGCCGCAAGCTGGGCATGCCCACGATCAGGCCGGAAATACCGGCAAATAGCGCGCCGGCCAGCAGCGCGAGGTTGAAAATGACGGCGTCTGCCGCCGCGCCCGAGCCGAGCGCTCCGTGCAGCGGACCTGCGAGCTTCACGCCCACGTACGCGGCTCCGTAGGCACCGACGGCCATGAACCCGGCGTGCCCGATCGAGAATTGGCCTGTGGTGCCGTTGATCAGGTTGAGCCCGACTGCCAAGATCACGTTGATGCCTGCCAGCAACACGATGCGCTGCACGTACTCGGTGAAGGCAGCTTCCACGCCCAAGCGCAGCGCGTAGATCGCGAGCAGCACGGCGGCGGCGATGGCGACGCGAACGACCGCGCGCATCACACCTTCTCCACGCGCACGATGCCCAGCAAGCCTTCGGGCTTCAGCAACAGGATCAGGATCAAGATCACGAAGGTTATCGCATCACGGTACTCGGGCGAGAGGTAGCCAGCGGTGAGTTGCTCGGCCAGGCCAATCAGCAAACCCCCCACGACCGCGCCCGGAATGCTGCCGATTCCGCCCAAAACAGCGGCGACGAAAGCTTTCAGGCCCGTGAGCACGCCCATCAACGGGTTGATCGTGATCTGGTCCAGCCCGAACAGGATGCCGCCCGCAGCGGCCAACCCCGAGCCGATGGCGAACGTCGAGCGAATCACGCGATTGGTATCGATGCCCATCAACTTGGCGGCGTCGATGTTGAACGAGAGCGCGCGCATGGCCCTCCCGGTCCAGCTCTTCTGCACGAAGAAGTGCAGACCCAGCATCAGACACAAGGCCACCGCAAAGATCGTCAGCTTGATGTTGGTGACGATCACGCCGAACAGCTCGAAGCGCACCTCGCTCAAAATCGCGGGGTAGCGCTGTGGATTCGGCGAAAACAGCAGCATGCCCGCGTTCTGCAAAAATAGACTGACACCGATGGCGGTGATCAGCGGCGTGAGCCGCGGCGCGCTACGCACTGGGCGATAAGCGAAGAACTCGATGGCGACGCCCAACAGCGCTGCTGCGGCCATGGCGATGATCAGCACTAGCAGCGCCAAATACAGAGGAAACGCCTGATTTCGAGCCTCGAAGCCGGCCACGCCCAGGGCGGAAGCGGCGTAAAAACCGGTGTACGCGCCGACCATGAACACTTCGCCGTGGGCGAAGTTGATCAGCTTCAAGATGCCGTAGACCATCGTGTAGCCCAGGGCGATCAAGGCGTAGATCGACCCGAGCGACAGGCCGTTGATGATTTGTTGAAGGAACTGAGTCACGCGAGTGGTGCGCTAGGGCGCGATCGATGCTTCGAACTTCGCCTTGCCGCCTTCGACCTTCAGCACGACCGCGCTCTTCTCCGGATTGCGCTGCGCGTCGATCGTGATTTTTCCGGTGATGCCTTCGAAGTCCTTGGTGGCGGCGATCGCGTCGCGGATCCCGCTCGGATCGTTTTTGCCGGTGCGCTTGATGGCGTCGATCAGCACCAGCGCGGCCTCATAGCCGAGAGCGCCCAAGCCGGTCGGCGCTTGCCCATACTTTTTCGTGAAATTGGCCACGAAGGCCTGGGCTTTCGGGGTGGCGACGTCGGGCGCAAAGTGGTCGGAAAAGTACGAGCCGTTGATGGCTTCGCCGCCGATCTTGAACAGATCCGGCGAGTCCCAGCCGTCACCGCCCAAAAGCGGCACTTTGAGGCCGAGGCGATCCGCGGTGCGCGCGATCGTGCCGACCTCGGAATAGTAACCGGGCACGAACACCGCTTGCGCTGCGGTACCGCGGATCGCGGTGACCTGCGCGCTGAAATCAGTATCGCCTTGCGAGTAGGATTGTTCGGCGACGATTGTGCCGCCAGCTGCGACGAAGGACTTTTGAAAGGCGTCGGCCAGGCCGATCGAGTAGTCGTTCTTCACGTCCTTCAAGATCGCGACTTTGTCGAACTTGAGGTGATTCTTCGCGAAAGTCGCCATCACCTTGCCTTGGAAGGGATCGATGAAGCAGACGCGGAAAATGTAGTCGCCGACCTCCGTCACTTTGGGGTTGGTGGACGTCGGCGAAATCATCGGGATTTTTCGGCGCTGCGCGACACGACCGCCGGCGAGCGACAGGCTCGACGCGACCTCGCCGATGACCGCGCTCACCTTTTCGACGTCGATCAAGCGACTGACCGCGTTGGCTGCCTCCGCCGAATCACCGCGGTCATCGAGCGTGACCAGCTTCAATTTTTTGCCGAGCACGCCGCCGGCAGCGTTCGCTTCTTCGATCGCCATCCGCACCCCGCGATCGGTGTCTTGGCCGAAATGCGCGGTGCTCCCGGTCATCGAAGCGTAGTGACCGATGACGATTTCGGGGGCTTCCGTTCCGCTGCCGGTGCCGCCAGCCTCACCGGCCTTCTTGCATCCGATGGCCGAGGCTAGCGCCGTCGCGCACAATCCGGAAATTAGGGTTCGCCGCAGGATCCGCATCGGCGGGGAAGCTAACACAGGGCTGGTTTCTGGGGATAACCCGCAACGGTCGGATTATTTACAAGCGCGCAAAATCTTCAGGCCGTCGACCTCGACCTCGCACAGCCGCTGAGCGGCAGGCTTCGGGGCTGCTGAAACCGGCGCACCCACGAGCTTGATCGAGACCTTTTGGTCGCGTTGCGCGAGCACTTTGGCGCCGCCCTTCAAGGCGCCTTTGCTGGCTTGAAACTCGACTGTCTCCGACGGAGCAACCAGGACCTCACACGGCGTTTGGTCGCACACCTGAAAGCCGTTCTTCAGCAAAATCGCGCCGCTAGGCTCGGTCGCGACGTCCAGGTGAATCCCTGCCGTGGGTGCTGGAGTGGGGTCTGCGGAAAGTACCGGCTGCGCAATCGGCACCGCGGACGGCGCCGACAGGGGGGCGGGGGGCGCGGCGGCAACTTCCGGCGTCGGGCGAGTGGCGCCCGCTCGGTGGGCCAGAAACCAGGCACCGACGCCAGCCACGGTGATGAGTGCGAATAGCGCAGCGAGCGCGGGAGCCTTGTTTCGCGGGGCGTGAGAACGCGCGCTCGCCTCGGCTCCGATCAGCGTCTCGGCGCGCGCGGCCTCGTCGCGCAGGCGCCCGCGGCTGCTCGCACTCGTAGACGAGGAGAGCGGCGCGGGCGAGAACTGCTGCTGCGTGGGCGTGCCGCTCAGGTGCGGAGCGAACGAATTCGAGCGTTCACTCGATGCGGGCTGAGTCGGGCGATAGCCGAGCGCCGCCGCGTCGGAAGTGGCGCTGATCGCGTGCGCGAATTCAAGCATGGTCTGGTAACGCGCGGTCGGCTCTTTCTCCAAAGCATGCATGATCACGCCCTGGAGCGAGCTCGAGATGCTGATTTCCGGGCAGATGGCCGGCATTTCCGGCGTGGGATCACTCAGGTGCTTGGCCAAGACGCCGAGGAATGTGTCGCCCGTGAACGGGACCGCGCCCGTGAACATCTCGTACATGATGATGCCGACGGAGTAGATGTCGGAGCGCGGGTCGGCATGTTTACCTCCCGCTTGCTCCGGCGCCATGTACTCGGGCGTGCCGAAAATCATGCCCGTTCGCGTCAAGCGACGCTTGGTTTGAACCGCCTCTTCGTCCTTGGAGCGGAGCTGCGCGATGCCAAAATCGACGATTTTGACGATCTCTTCGCCGTCGCCAGTGCGCTGCAAGAATACGTTCTCCGGCTTCATGTCGCGGTGCACGACGCCTTTTTCGTGCGCGGCGGCGAGCGCGCGGCACATCTGCAGCGCGATGCGAATCCCACTTTCTACGCCGAGGATGCGGCGCTTCGACAGCTCATCGGCGAGGTCGTTGCCCTCCAAAAACTCCATCGCCAAAAAAAAGCGCCCGTTCTCCAGCTGTCCGAAGTCGAACACGTCCAGCACGTTGGGGTGCTTGATGCGCGAGGCGCTGATCGCCTCTTGCTGAAAACGAGTCACGATCTCGCCCTTGCCAGCGAGTTCCGCCCGCAAAATCTTGAGCGCGACGCGCTTTTCGATCGCGACGTGCTCGGCCAGGTACACCTGACCCATCCCGCCTTCGCCGAGTAGCTTGAGGATGCGGTAGCGTCCCGCAGCCAAGGTTCCAATCATCGCGTCGTCGGGGTTGGTCATGGCTGGCAGTGCGGAAGCCGGCGTGCTCGAAGGGCGCAGCGAAAAAAAGAACGCCCAGCTGAGCCTCAAACCATAGCGTTCCTTGTCTGAGGCGGCTACTGGGCGGAGGCCGGGGTGGCAAGAAATCGCGCCCTTTGATACGCTCGCAGGTCCAACATGATCGTGGTGATGGAGCCCGATGCGTCGGATGCGGCGATCGAAAGCGTTATTTCCTTCCTGGTTGCGGCCGGATTCGACGTCCACCGATCGAGCGGGCAATCCCGCACGATCCTCGGTGTAGTTGGAGATGTGAGCGCCAACGACGTTTCAGTCTTGAGCGAATTCGAAGCCGTCGCACAAGTGACACGTGTGAGCGAGCCGTATCGGTTGGCATCGCGCCGATTCAAGCAGCGCTCGACGGTGGTCGAGGGCCCTTGGGGAAGCATCGGCGGTGAGCGGCCGTGGATCGCGATCGAGCCGATCGGTCTCGCGGGCGGAACGCGTAAGCGCGCGCCGGGTGACGAAGAAAGCGCGCCGTCTGCCGAGCTGCCGTATCGCGTGGCCGCGGGCCGACCCTTCGACGCGGCGGTCACCCGCTCACATTTAGCCTTCGAAAACGTGGGTTCGTTGGTCTGCTTGTCGATGCATCCACAGCCCCTGCAGCAGGCCTTCCCGGTGCGATTCGTCGAACGCGGACCGAGCTGGGGCGCCAACGCATGGATCGGCGCGGCCGAGCGCGAGCTCGAGCGCGGCTCGGAAAAAGTCGTGCTCTTGGAGGCCGGCGGCGAGTACCCGAACGGCGCGCGCACGTTGGAGATCGCAGCCATCGCGCGGGCCAAAATCCGCACGCATTTGCCGCTCGTCGTCGACGTGGCGAGTATCGCCCAGCGCGCGAAGTATTCGCAGGCCGTGGCCTGCGCTGCGATTGCAGGGGGCGCGGATGGCGTCATCTTGCGAACCTGGGTCGGGCGCGAGGGTGAAGTGCCGCGCGTCGCCGCGACGCTGCGTTGGACCGAGGCGGTCGAATTGGCCGAGCGCCTGCGGGAGATCGGCGCCGTCGTACGCAAATGAAACGTCTCGCAATCTTCGGCTTCGGACTGATCGGAGCGTCGATTGCCGCGGCCGTGCGCAAGGCTGCGCCGGAGATCTCGCTGGTCGGCATCGACCTGCCGAAGGCCGTGACGAGCGCCGAAGTGCGAGCCCTCACCGACGAGCAAATCGACAGCTCGGATCGCGAGCGCGTTCGGCAGGCGGTCGCGCGCGCCGATCTGTGCGTACTGGCGGCGCCAGTCGCCGTGATTCGCGCCGAGCTCCCGGCACTGCTCCAGTCGGCTCAGGTCGTGACTGATTGCGGCTCGACCAAGCGCTCGATTTACGAGGCTGTTTCGGGGCTGCCTCGGGCACGTCGCTTCGTGCCCGGGCATCCGATGGCGGGCGGTCCTGAAGGCGGCGCGGCGCTCGCGCGCGCCGATCTATTTCAACATCAGACTTGGCTGCTCTGCCCGGAGGATTGCGACCCGGACGCGCTTGCTCAGGTCGAACGGCTCGTCGCTCTGGTCGGCGCGAATAGCGTGCATTTGAGCCTGGACGCGCATGATCGCGCGGTGGCTTACACGAGCCACGTGCCGCAGCTCGTGGCCAGCGCGCTGAGCGTGATGGCGAGCCGCTCGAATGCTTTGCTCGCGGCTGGGCCAGCCTATCGCGCCACCACGCGCAGCGCAGGGGGCGCAGAGGTGATGTGGCGCGATATTTTCGCTGCCAATGCGCACGAGATCAGCTCGGTGCTCCGGGAGCTTGCGTCCGAACTCGAGAATGTCGCGCGAGGCCTCGAAGCGTCTCCGCCAGATTCCAGCGCGGCATTGGCACTGCTCGCCGCAGCGCGTCGCGCGCGTCCGAAGTGACGAGGGCGTGCTGGCCGAAATTTTGCTATGGCTGCCAGCATGAATCGGGTGGCGGTGCGCTGGCCTTGGTTGAGTTGTCTTGTCGTTGCAACGGCGTGCAGCGGCATTGATCTCAACCCGCACCCGGTTCCTCCCGGCGGTGATCTGCCGGGCCATGGCGGGTCCGCCACCAGCTCCGGCGGCGGCTTGTCGACTAGCGCCGGCTCGGGCACGACGAACAGCACCGGTGGCGTTGGCCCGGGCTCGGCCGGCACTAACGGTTCTTTTGGTGGCGCTTCATCAGGCTTTGCGGGCAACCCCTGGCCGTCCGCGACCGGCGGCGAGGCTGGGAGCAGTGGTTGCATCGCTTGCGCTGGGAGCGCCGGGACTTCCTCGAGCGCCGGAGGTTCCTCGGCAAATGCTGGCACTTCTGGGCTCGGCGGTGCGGCTGCTGGGGCGGGGCATAGCGGCGCCACGGGACAAGCAGGTTCCGGAGGCATGAGCGGCTCGGCCGGGAGCAGCGGTTCGGCCGGGAGTGGCGGTTCATCCGGGAGCAGCGGTTCGGCCGGGAAAGGCGGTTCGGCTGGAAGCAGCGGTTCCTCCGGGAGCGGCGGTTCGGCGGGGGCCGCGGGTTCGGCTGGAAAGGGTGGCTCGGGAGCTCCGGGAGGAAGCGGCGGTTCGGCGGGACATTGAACCTTCGCCCCTGTCCACTCTGACGGGCAAGTCGCGAGTTGCGCCAACGTGTGCCATTCGCGAGAGCCATTCTACGGGACCTGCTCGCGATATGGCTTGGCGCGAAGCATGCTAAGTGTGTCAGCCGATGCAAGCTCGCTGGCACAAATGGCTGTTGTTGGGGCTGCTGGCGAGCGGTTGCTTCTTGAACCCCCAGCCCGATACCCCGGGTAGTGCGTCCGGGCCGGGTGGCGGCGGTGCCGTTGGAACACCATCCGGCGGAGCTCCGTCGGCCGGCGCAGGAGTCGTCATTCCCGGAGCGGGCGCGTCGGCGTCGGGCAGCGGCGGCCGCAGCGCCGGTGGTGATGGCGCGTCGGGTGATTCACAAGGCGAGGGCGGGGTGAACGAGGCCGGAGGCGCGGCGCCCGAAGGCGGTGCTGGCGGCGATACCGCGGTGACTCCGGGTGGCGGAGACGCAGGCGCGGGCGGCAGTGAAGCGGGCGCGGCCGGTACCACCGGCTCGCCGCTGGGCGGTTAGCTCCCGCCCGTTCCGCCCATGTAGTGGTCGAGGACGTTGGAGATCAGATCCGCGAGGATGCCGTCAGCGACTCGCAAGCGGCGGCTCAACTCGCGCGCCAAGTTCAGCACGATCAGCGAGTAAGAGCGCAGATCATAGCGGTACAGCGCATCCAAATCCGCTGCCGAAATGCGCAGCAAGCGTGAGGGCGCCAGGGCGCGCACGGTCGCCGAGCGCGGCTGAATGTCGACGATGCTCATTTCGCCGAACCAATCACTCGGACCCAAGAGAGCGACTCGCGCTTCGGTCGCGCGCTTGCTCTTTTTGAGCACTTCCATCTCGCCGCGAAGGACGACGTACATCGCGCTCGCGTCGTCGCCCTCGCGGAACACGACCTCGCCGGCACCCGGAGTTTGGACGGTGAGCGTGCTCGCCAGGTGCGCCAGCACTTCATCGCTCAGGGCACCGAACAAACCGATGGCACGCAGTTCGCTCGGGGTGACATCGCCTTCAGAGGGATTGCTCATGACCGCTTCGGCCCAGCTTCTATCGCCGATCGGCTGCGCGTCAAACGCTGGCTCGCTTGCCCCGGAAACTCACAGGGTCTTCTTGAAGACGACGCGTGGCCGCGCGGGGCCTGCATAGTCTTCGACGCTGGTGACGCTCCAGCCCGTCGCGCGGTGAAACGCAATCGAGCCTTCGTTTCCGCTGGTGGTGACGGCTTTGAGGCGGGTGCAGCCCGCGGCGCGCGCGTCCTCTTCGAAGGTTTGATAGAGCACTTTGCCCACGCCACGCCTGCGGTAATCGGGGTGGATCCCGACCAAATGCACGTAGCCGGTCTTGGGGGGGCCGGGGGCGACGAAGCCCAACAGAAACCCGACCAAGATTCCGTCGTCTTCCACGACGCGCGCCATCGCGCCGAGCTCGTAGAAGAAGATCGGGTGCGCGAGCGCTGTCGTCGGACCGCCCCACCAGCGATCGATGATCTGCACGATGTGATCGTAGTCTTGCTTGCCGAGTGGCCGTGTAATCATGGCTCAGTCACTGCGCTGCGGCGAAGTTGCGGACCGGACGCTCCAAACAGCGTAACACGCACTCATCCCCGATTCTTCCCGGAAACGCGCTGACTCGTCGCTTGTCTCGTTCTCGTCGTCCGCCCTCGTCGCCCCCCGCCGCTTGCGCGGGTTCTCGTGTCGATCGCGTCGTGTTCGTGCTGGCTCGAGAACTAGTGCTCAGGTAACACTTCTACCCATGCCTACGGCAGAACGCGGGTCCCGACGTGAGTTCCGAATCGCCCCGTCGATCTTGAGCGCGGACCTCGGACGGCTGGCCGAAGAGGTGAAGGAGGCAGAGCTCGCGGGAGCCGATTGGATTCACGTCGATGTGATGGATGGTCGTTTCGTGCCCAACATCACGCTCGGACCGCTGATCGTGAACGCAGTGCGGCGCGCCACGAAGGTGCATGTCGACGTGCACCTGATGATCGTCGAGCCGGAGCGTTACATCGAGGCCTTCGCGGGTGCTGGGGCCGACTCGATCAGCATTCACGCGGAAGCCTGCACGCACCTACAGCGCGCGCTACATCACCTGCGCGAATTGAAGGTCCAGGCGGGAGTCGTGCTGAACCCACACACCACCGAAGATTGCCTACGTTACCTGCTGAGCGACTTGGATTTGGTGTTGCTCATGTCGGTAAACCCCGGCTTTGGTGGGCAAAAGTTCTTGTCTCAAGTGCTGCCGAAGATCGCCGCCGTGCGTCGGATGATCGACGACGCGGGCGTCGACATCGAGTTGGAAGTCGACGGAGGCGTTGCTCCGGACACTGCCCGGCAAGTGGTTGCTGCGGGTGCCACGATGTTGGTCGCGGGCAACTCGGTCTTCGGGCAAGCGGATCGCCGTGCCGCGATCGCCGCGCTTCGCGCCGCTGCACAGCCATGAGGCTCCACGCAGGGTCGGCGATCGCAATCCATTGCGTCGCGTTTCTTGCTGCAGGGTGCGGCAGCTCGCAGCCGGTAGCGCCGCTCGCCACGCCGACCTCAACCGCAGTTCCCATGGCGAACAGCGCTGCAGCTCTGGTTCCCCCGCCGCCCACGAGCAAAGACGCCGAGGCCGAGCGGACCGTGCAACGCGCCTTGAAATACGCCTCGGCGTTGCGCGAGCTCGACGCGCTCGGGCCGGTCAACGGTCGCATCATTTCACGCGACGAGATGGTCGAACGCGTCGAACACAGTCTCGACACCGAGATCCCGCCCGCGGTGGTGCGCGCATCCGGTGAGATTCTGTTTGCGCTCGGCACGGTGCCCGCGTCCTACGATTACCGCAGCGGCTTGCTGGCGGTGATGCGCTCGGAGCTGCTCGGCTTCTACGAGCCACGCGAGAAGACGATGTTTCTAGGTGGTGATCTGCACGGCCAAGAACTCGACGCCACGCTTTGGCACGAGCTCGTGCACGCTTTGCAAGATCAGCACTATAACCTGGGCAAATTGCTGGTCTGGAGTGACGACGCGGGCGATTGGCAAGGCGCCGTGCACGCGCTCGCCGAGGGCGACGCGACCAGCGCCATGCTCGACGGGCTATTCGCTGAGAAAGGCATGCACGCCCCGGATTTGCCGGATTCGGTGATGGAACTACAGGGTGCGCTGTCCGCAGGGACCGTGCTGCAGGTGCCACCGATCGTCAAACGCTCGGTAGTCGCGCCGTACATGGATGGCCTGTCGTTCGTAAACGCGCTTCGACGCCGCGGTGGTTGGGCGGCAGTTGCGGCCGCCTGGCAACGCTTGCCCACGAGCACCGAACAGATCCTTCACCTCGACAAGTACGACTCCCAAGAGGGGCCCCAGCCCCTGCCCGCTTTGGCACCCAGCGCATCTGGCCCGACCCAAGTCACGTACAGTGACGTGTACGGTGAAGAGACTTTGCGGATCTTGTTCGAGGAGTGGATGCCGGCGCGCGCGGCCCGTGAGGCGGCAAGCGGCTGGGCCGGCGATCGCGTGAGCGCCTTCTCCGACGGAACGGTGACGAGTGTCGCGTGGCACATCCGCTATGACACCGACGCCGCAGCGCTCACGGCGCTCCGTGCTTTCGCCCGCGGCGCGCTGACCCCGGAGGACCAGACGGTCGATGCCCGCGGACGGCTGTCCGAATTCGTGTCCGCGGACGTCGCCGATCGGGCCACACGTGCCGGACAGGTGTGTCGTGAGCGGCACACTCGCGGCCCTTTCGCGGTGTTACGCCGGGGTCGCGATTTGGTCGTGACGCTCGGCCCATACCGTCGCAGCGTCGGCAGCGCTGCCTCTGATAGCGATTGTAAGCACGCATTGAGCTGGGCGGCCGCCCTACTGACCCAGACAAAACCGCAACATTAGCGGGATTTGCAGGTGATTTTGAGGTGATGGGTCACGCGTGACCCACGGCTGGGTGCGTGGTGACCTAGAGCAAGCGTCAAGATCGCGACTAAGTGTTCAATCTGAGATGGGGCGAGGGTCTCTTTTGGTTGGCACAGATGCTGCTTAAGCACTTCTCGAGAAACGATCTCCGCGCTCAAGCGTTGATCGGGAAGGTAGAGGCGAAATTGGCAAACCCAAACACCATCGGAAAGCGAACGGCCCACACGCGCTCATCCGTCGTGAGTTCTGCGGCTGCCAGCGCCTCGTGGATGGCCCTGCTCGCCGCGACCAGTTTAGGCGCGGTTTCGGTGGAGCGCATGCGTGCCGAAGTGTCAGCTCAGGATTTGGCCGCCGCCACCAGTGCGGGTTACCGCCTGATCGTCCAGTCATACGCCCCCAACTCAGTTGCTGCGAACCAACTCCCGGGGGCCAACCATCGGCCGCTTGCGTCCGTTCAGCGCGCCGTAACGGCCGAAGAACTCGCACACGGCATCGCGGTGGATGTTCTCCAAATCGATGGCAGCAGCGGTGCGCAACCTCCCGTGATTGTCGCTTGGATAGAGCACGGCGCGCCGGACCTCGAGTTGGATGCGCTCCGCGCGCGCCCGAGCCGCGAAGCCGTGTATGGCGTCGGCCAGAGCTCCGAGGGTTCCGCACAGATCGTGCTCCGCCGCTTGGCTGCGTAAGGCGCGGCCACTTTGGCTTTCTTGGCAGCACAGTGTGCCAAGTTAGCACTTGGTGACGTCGCGCCCGCGTCGGGATGAAGCCGTCAGGCCGCAGCGCGCTCGGCGGGCGTTCGCTGCATGCGCATCGCGCGTGCTCGGCGCGCAAAGTCGCGGCGCTCGTCGTTGCTTAGCGTGACGCCGCCAAAGCGGGCCGCAATGTACAGCTCCGTTAGTGCGACTGCTTCGTCGCCGACAGGATGACCCAGGGCCTTCAAGCTCATGGCATGCGCGCGCGGAGGAGTGCCCGTGGGGCGCGCGACGCCGCGCGTGGCCAGCGCAGCCTCGAGCAGGCGATACAACTCGACGACTTCGCGCGCGGCCGTTTCGCGTTCGGTGGCGGCACGCGCAGCGGGGGAGTGTGTCTTTCTGCGGCGGCTGAGCAAGACTACCGCGTAGCCCGCGGCAGCGAGCCCCATGATCACGAGCAGGGTCGTGCGCGGCGAGGACAACAACTTGCCGACCGCGCCGGGACGATCGCGCAGGGCGCTGTAGCTGCGATGCACCGAGCGGAGCAGCCCGACCTGTTGCTTCAGATCGTAGCCAATTACGTGGCGATTCCAGCGTTGGGTCGTGGCTTCGACGAAGTCGCGTACGAACGCCAAGAGGCCGGTGATATCGCTCTGCGGCGCAGCGCTTGCGGGTGGCGTCGGATCGAACCGAGTCCAACCCGTATCATCCAAGTAGACCTCCACCCAGGAGTGGGCGTCACCTTGGCGGACCGCGTAGGAACGCGCAAAGCGATTGTAGGTACCGCCGATGAAGCCGGTCACGTTGCGGGTGGGCACGCCCAACGTGCGCAGCATCACGGCCATGGCGGTCGAATAGAACTCACAGTGTCCGCGTTTGGACACGAACAGAAAATCGTAGAGCGGATTTTTGGCGGCGCCGGAGCTGGAGTCGACGTCGTAGCGGTAGTCTTTGCGCAAGCGGGCTTCGATCAGGCGCGCTTCGAGTCGCGGGTCGGTGGTGCCCCCCACCCACGTGCGCGCGAGCTCCGCCACGCGCGGTGGCAAATCCGGCGGTAAACTGAGGTATCGGGGGCGTTCGCTGGCGGTCAAGGAGACCGAAGTCGGCTCTTCCGCGCTGGCCAACGAAACGTCGTAACGCAACCCACGCTCGTCCTGGGTCTTGTAGGTCAGCGAGCCTTCCGGACCACCGGTGATTTGCGGAATGTTGTTGATCAGCGTGGCGCCTTGCGGCGAAACCGTGAGCGCGACCGCTTCCGGAGGCAAAAACACGACGGCCGGTTCGATCGGCTCCAAGTCGATGTGCATCACGCGGTCGCGAAGCGAATCCGGAAAGCGCAGCACCTGCACCAGGCGGCCACGCTGTTCGGCGCGCAGAGTGCCGCCCGTGCTGCGCGACCAGGCTTTACCGCGGTAGGTGTCGAACGCGGCGCCGCGCAGATAGAGGGCCACGCGCGATGGCGGTTCCTTCGGCAAATTGGGCACCTCCACGCGCATCACGATGGTCGGGTCACTGCGCAGGCGACCGACCCCTCCCAGATCCACGTGCTCGGTGAAGCCGACCATGCGCTCGGCTTTCGGGTGGCTGAGAAGCAAAAGCGAAAGCCCGACCCGCGGAAATGCGACGAACAGGGCCAACGTGAACAAGAAAATGGGTACCGAGAGCAGGCAAGTGAAGATCAGGAACGAGCGGCCGATCACGCGCCGGCTACGCAGGATGCGCGGCACGTCGACCGGCAAGCCCGTGCGATCGCGCGCACCCTGGCGATAGTTTCCCTCGACCTCGCGCCGTAAGTGGCTGAGGACCAACGCGCCCGGCGCGATCACCAAAAAGCCCAGAAAACACAGGCCGTAGGCCAAACCGCTGCCCAGCACGGTCGCCGCGATCAGGTGCAGCAACGCCAGCACAATCACCTGCTGGTCGTGCGCGGCGCCACGCCGAGTCGCAAGGCGAATGACTTGCAGGCCCGCCGCGAATTCGACGGCGAGCTCGAGCAGGCTGGCACCGGTGAACAAGCGCGCGGCTTGCGTGCCGAAAAGCGCGAGCGGTAGCACGACGCCGATGCGGCGCGCGATCGGGCGGTCTTGAAAGCGCTCGGGGATGACGACCGCGACGGCGAGGCCCACCAAAATCGCGATTGCGAGCCAATGGTTCAGTTCACCACTCGTGATCAGAGCGAGTAGGCCGAGCGCGGCCAAGCTATCCGTCATGATTCGGTGAATGAGCCCGAATCTCACGCGCTCGCCCGATTCAGCTTGGCGCCCGCGTCGCTGGGCGCGCTTTCCGACGGCGTTTCTGCCGGCTTTGCTTCCAGCAGAGCCAAGAAGCGCAGCACGGGGTCGGCTCCGACCGCGCTCGTGGCGCGTACTCGTTCGCCAGTTCTCGCCCGCACGGTCACGCCGTCTCCACGTTTGATGTGCGCTACCGCGCGGGAAGCCACGTCGCGAATCCGGCGTTCGAAACGCGCGCTCCACTCGTCATCCGGTGTGCGCCCGGGGTGGATCGAATCGATCACGTACGACACGTCGCGCCGCACTTCACGCGCGCGCTCACGCACGATCAATTGCTCGATGCTCTTGCGCCAATAAATGTCGCGCGGATCATCGCCTTCACGCATCGGGCGCAACGACAGAATCTCGTCGCCCGAGCCACGCCCCAGCGCGGAGTTGCCGCCCATGCGGTCGCCCGGCAAATTGGTCGGCAATTGCACGGGGTCGACGGCGGGATAGATGATCAAATCACCGTCCGCCGTGAGCTCGCGCGACTTTTCGAACAGCCCGAAGGGAAAGCGAGTAGCGACGCGAAAACCGACGTGGCGATCGCGACCGCGGCGCGCCGGCGTGCGTCGATAGGCGGCCACCTGCGCCGATCGCGGGCTGATCTTTAGAAAAAAGCAACGCTTGTCTGCAGGCTGCCCAGCGCGCAAATCTTCCACCTCGATCGCGTATGAAGGAATGCGGCGCTTGTGGTTGAAGACCTCGATTTCGACCAAGTGTGGGCGCGCGACTTGAGCTCGCGGTGGCAGACGGCGGACGACCGTCAGCTCGCGTAAGCTCAGCTCGCTCAGCACTCCGGAGACGACGATCATCGACAAAAGCATGCCGAGCAACAGATAGAGCAAATTGTTGCCGGTATTGATGGCTGCGAAGCCCACGCCAAAAGTGATGCCGATGAAGTACTTGCCTTCGCGGGTGAGCTTCAAGCGGCGCGGTGGGCGAAGCCAACGTCGGACTCGCACGAGGACTTGGGTCAGTCGCTCGCGTTTACTCGGGCTCGGCAGAGGAGCACGGGCGGCCGCGCGCGAACGGTCGCCCGATGCTGGCGGTTCCGGCGCGGGCGAGGTCGATTCGGGCGTCCGAGGAGGCTCTGCCACGGCACTTTCCTCGGCTTAGAGTGGGACGGGGACGCGCGCGATCACTTCGCGAATGGCAGCTTCGGTTTCTTCACGGGTCGGGGCGTAACCCTCGGCGTGGGCGGCGAGTCGCACGCGGTGTGCGAACACCGGTACGGCCAAGCTGTGGATGTCGTCGGCGATGCAATAGTCGCGGCCATTCAGCAGCGCTCTTGCGCGGGCCGCGCGCGACAAATTCATGCCTGCGCGCGTGCTGGCACCGAGTGACAGCGCGGGGCTGCCACGCGTCGCCGTCACCAATGCTTGCAAGTAGGTGCCGAGTGCGCCGTCCATCACGACGCGCTCGACCTCACGCTGCAAGCTGACCAAGGTCTTCGGATCGAGCACCACCGGTACGCTCTGCACGCGGTCGTGATCGGGCTCCATGATCAAACGCATCTCCACCTGCGGCGGCGGATAGCCGATGCGAATGCGCATCATGAAGCGGTCGAGTTGCGACTCCGGCAGCGGGAAAGTACCTGCAAAATCCTGCGGATTTTGCGTGGCGACGACCAAGAACGGTTCGGGCAGTGGATGCGTCTTGCCGTCGAGCGAAACTTGTTCGTCGCTCATGGCTTCGAGCAAAGCCGACTGCGTGCGCGGGCTCGCGCGGTTGATCTCGTCGGCGAGCAGGACGTTCGAGAACACCGGCCCATGGCGCAGCACGAACTCCGAAGTGCGCTGGTCGAACACCGAGACGCCGAGCACGTCACTCGGCAAGAGGTCGCTCGTGAACTGGACGCGGCGCATCTGACCGCCGACCGCGCGAGCGAGCGCACGGGCGAGTGTGGTCTTGCCCACCCCCGGCACGTCCTCGATCAAGATGTGGCCGCGAGCGAGTAAAGCAGTCAGCGCGAGCTCGACAACCTCGGCTTTGCCCTCGAGCGCGCCCTCGACGGCACGGCGTAATTCGAGCAGATGCTCGAGACGCTGGGCAGGCATCGCAAGAGCGGAAGAACTCATTCTCGAGGCATGGTAGCATGCGGAGGGCACGGACTGCGTCAAGCCGAAATGGCCGTACTTTCGCCGGGTTTATCGAGACAGATCGCGATCTTCGCAACATCGGCCGAGGTTGGCCGTAAGGCGTTGCCCGTGGTTTTGCGGTGGCGGAAAGCGACAGTGCGGGCGCTCCGGAGAGGGGCGCTCGGGTGATTGAGTACATCGAGGTCCGCGGGGTCACTCGCCTGTTTGGAGCGACACCCGCGCTGCGCGCCGTGAGCACGCGGTTCGAGGCTGCGAGCATTACTTTTTTGGAGGGGCCGAACGGCGCGGGCAAGAGCACGTTGCTCGCCGTGATCGGCACCGTGCTCGCGCCCACGCGAGGACACGTCGTGTATCACCCTTTTGGGTCGGACCCGGAGTTGGTCCGACCGCATCTTGGCTGGGTGGCGCACGACTCACTTTGCTATCGTGAGCTCAGCGCACGCCAAAATGTGGAGCTTGCCGCACGCGTCTACGGCGTCGAGGTCGAAGGAGCGTGGGAGCGAGTCGCCAAACGGGTCGGCGCCGAAGCGCTCGCCGATCGGCGTGTCGCGACGCTTTCGCGAGGGCAGCGGCAACGCGTCGCCTTGGCGCGCGCGTTGGTTCATGATCCCTCGCTTTTATTGCTGGATGAGCCATGGTCGGGCCTCGATCGAGCGAGCGCCGAACACCTGCAGCGCGCGCTCATCGAAGAGCGCGCACGCGGGACTTTGGTGATCGTGGTCAACCACACCGATGGCCTGGCAGAGCAGCTCGGGGCGCGCTGCGTGCGTCTCGAGAACGGTCGCGTCGTTTAGTTCGTTCTCGCGTGGCGGATCGTTAGGCGAGCAGACGGTCGATCAACGCTTGGACGCCGCTGTCGTCGTTGCGGGCCAGAACGGCGCTGGGCGTCACGATGCCCAGCGTGGCAAGTTCTGATGCATTGCCGCCCGTGCTGGCGTCAGGCTCGCGCGCACCCGAAAGCACTAGGTGGTCGGGCTCGCGCCCGCTGGCGCGCATCGCTTTCAAGGTGGAGCTGACGTCGTGCAAAACTCCGAGCGCATCCGCTGCGACGAGCACCCAAATGGCTGGTTCGAGCTGCTGAGCGAGCTCGAAGTTGCTGAAACCGTCGCCCAACGGAGAAAAGACGCCGCCCGCAGTCTCAACAACGGTCCAATGTGCACTAGGTGGCAATACATGCGGTGTCATGCCTTCAGCCTGGCTCACCCACGCTGAAACGTCGTCGAGGTTGATTCGGAGGCCTTGAGTGCGCGCAGCGAGGTGCGGCGAAACGGGATCGAGTAGCGCGTACAGCGGGTGGCTAAGTTGCGTTCGAACTGAGCCTGCGAGTGATAGAGCCGCAGCGTCAGATCCCGTCGGCGGAGCGAGCTGCCCGACCTCCCTGGCAATGCCACTTTCGATTGGCTTGAGACCGAGCGCAGACAGTCCGCGCGCGGCCAGGTGGCGCAGAATCGCGACGCTGACCCGGGTCTTTCCGACACCGGTTCCACAACCCAACACTACGATGCGCATGCTTCCCTCACGGCTCGGGCCAAGCGGGCGATCTCCGCTGGTGTGAACGTGGCTTTGACGGTCAACCGAAGGCGCGCGCCACCCACCGGGACCGTCGGGGGGCGGATGGCTTGGGCGAGCACTCCTAGCCCGCGCAACCGTTCCGCGGCGGCTAGCACTCGCTCGTTGTCGCCGAGAATCACGGACACGATCGGTCCAAAGGAGTCCGGCGCGAGCGGAAGCTGAGCGGTCTGCAATTCGGTCCTCAGCGCTGCGGCGTTGCTCGAGAGCGCGTTGCGCAGTTCCTTCGCCTCGCGCGCGAGTTGCACGTGAACTCGGCTGAGATCCGCGAGTCGAGGCGACGGAGCCGTCGAGAACACGAAGCTGCGAGCCTTGTTCCAGAGGAAGGTGCGGAGCTGTCGCGAGCCGGCCACGAACCCTCCCTGGGTTCCGACCGCTTTGCCCAATGCTCCTACCAAGATGTCCGGCTTCATCCCGACTTCGGCGCAGCGCCCTGCGCCGGTGGGTCCGAAGACGCCCAGGGCATGCGCTTCGTCCACAATCAGACAGGCGTCATACTCATCGCACAGCGCGCGGGTCGCGCGCAGGTCCGGCCCGTCGCCATCCATGCTGAAGTACGATTCCGTAACGACCCAAACGGCGCGGGCTTTGCGGTGCGTTGCGAGAGCCTCGCCGAGTGCATCGAGATCCAGGTGGGGTAGCACCTGAACGGTCGCTTTCGAAAGCCGCGCGCCATCGATCAGCGAGGCATGGTTGGCCGAGTCCGAAAGAATCACCGAGCCGGGAACCCCTAAGGCCGAGATGAGTCCGAGGTTTGCGGCGTACGTCGAGCTGAAGAAGAGCGCGGTCTCGGCGCCCACCCAGCTTGCCAGGTCCGACTCCAAGGCCAGGTGCTCGGCAGTCGACCCATAGATGAGCCGAGACGCAGCCGCACCCGGGTTCCCGAGTGTTTCACGTGAAACGGCGCGGGTCGCAAAGCCCAAGTAATCATTCGACGAAGCGTCCAGGGGTGCGACGCCAAGCCGCTCCGCCGCGCCTGCGACGCTCTTCCGCGACGTGCCGTCATCCGGCTCCCGGAGCAAACTGCCGGCGCGCAGATCTGCGAGCACCTGGTCGACCAATGCTTCAAACCGCATCGAACCCTCATAGCACCGCCACGCACGGTCCCGCTCGAATGGGCATCAAAGCGTGCTTTCGGTCCGCGAGCGGCTGCGGCGATGCGTCGAACAGCGGACGTGAGTTCGAGACGACTCCCCCTCTATGAGGCACCCCTAGGTGCGGGTACCAGCCTGAGCCACGCCTAGAACTTTGCGAAATTGGCGACTCGACGTCAGTGCAGATCTGGGGTCGAGCCATGCCACGAGTATTGCTGCCGCCAACGGAGCGCAGTCGCTCGCCGCCTAGTGGATCCACGCGTTCTAGAGCGGACACGCACTTCGCCACGATTCG
>Ga0164308_10000384_pt1 | contig 24269 bp, 16 predicted proteins | sample Whisoiple_246_MG_FD_109983 | JGI IMG/M metagenome (GOLD analysis project Ga0164308, IMG submission 109983) | Soil microbial communities amended with fresh organic matter from upstate New York, USA - Whitman soil sample_246_MG | ecosystem: Environmental > Terrestrial > Soil > Unclassified >... | reverse complement strand
GGTCTTGCAGGGATGGCCCGCGTCGACCCAACGAGTTCGAACTTAGGTTTTTGGCCGCGGTCTGACTTCCAGAATCCTGCTCATTTCGCGGAAGCGGCGAACATCGAGGGTTTTGCGACACGCCGCGGGTGACATGCCGAAAGCGAGACGGAACGCGTCGGTCAGGTGGCTGTGGCTCGAAAAGCCCAGTTCGAGCGCGAGCTCGCTCAAGTTCGTTTCGCCGTCCGCGATGCGCGCAAGAGCGGCCCGCAGGCGCAAGCGGTGCCGGTATTGGTGAATCGTGAGCCCTAACTCGTTACGAAACAACCGCGCCAAGTGAAACGGCGACGCGTGCACGCTGCGCCCGACGTCGTCGAGCGAGGCATTTTCGCCGAATGTGCTCGCCAGGAGCAAGCTCGTGCGTCGTACGATTTCGGAGTGTGAGGCGCGGGTGCTCGAGCGAGCAGGCTTCACGAAGTGTCCCTGAGAACGATAGGTGCTTCGGAAGACCGCCGTGAGCAGCTCGGCCGCCGCTTCCTCGATCGCGAGTGCCTCCCGGTGACGCGCCTGAGCCGCGCGACGCAGCCGCTCGTGTGCCCAAAACGTGCATTCGTCGTTCAGACCGTGCACGAAGCGGAACGGCTGGGCGAGCGCGCTCTCGGCCGTATCGCTCACGGACGCATCGGAGCCAGCCACGTGATCGAGCCAGTGCGGATCGATCACGTCGAGCGCATCGCGCAACCACCGGTCGTCGAAAGCGAACACCGTACAATCGTCGCCGGTGCCCGCCGGATGCGCGACATGATATCCGTGGCCCCGATTGAAGAACAGCACGTGGTTCGCGTCTGCGATCACGCGCTCACCGCGGGTTTCGAACTCGAACACACCGCGTCGCGGAAACACGATCTGATTGGTGAGCGGGCGCTCTTCCGGCCCACGTTGTTTGTCGTGCGGGCGGCAACGCACGTCATACACGGAGACACTGGCGCTACCGTGCAGCGGGTGAATGCACAGTGTCTCGAGCGGGTCGTGCGGAGCGTCGTTGCCAGACGGCATTGAATCGCCATTTTAGCGGCTTCTTCGTCAGCTGCGGTTCCGCCCTTGGCCCGCCAGCGCGCAATTTGCCTAAAACCTGGGCAAATCGCGACTGGCAGGGCGAACGAGCGAGGGTCAGAGCGCGTACAAGAACGCTCGCAGATCGAGCTTCTCGCGCGCCGTGAGCTGGGTGCCGAGGATTAGATTGAAGAACTCGATCGTGTCGTCGATGGTGAGCAAGCGACCGTCATGGAGGTACGGAGGCGAGTCTTTCAGACCTCGGAGGGTGAAGGTTTTGATCGGTCCCTCTGCGGTGGCAAGGATGCCGTTGATCGTCCTATCCGTGAAGAAGCGCTCCAGCTCCAGATCGTGCATCGAGTTGTCCGTGTAATAGGGCGGCGTGTGACAACTGGCGCATTTGCCCTTGTTGAAGAACACGTCCTGACCCCGCAGCTCTTCGGCGGTCGCCTTGTACGGGTCGAGCTTGCCGTCGAGGCCGAGCTTGGGTGCGGGCGGGAAGTCGAGAATTTTTTGGAACTCGGCCATGTGCTGAACTTGCAAGCCGCGGTCGAGGGGATTGACGCCTTTCTTCGTGGCCAGCACTGGATCGCCGTCGAAATAGGCGGCGCGCTGCTCGAATTCGGTGAAATCTTCGACGCTCATCAGGGCGCGTTGCGAGCCAAAAAGCCGTTGAATGTTCACGCCGCGCAGCGAAACGGTATCGACGCGATGGCGCTTCTCTTGTGGACGGATATCGCCGACTAGGTGCGTCGCAGCGTTGGTGTGTCCATTGACGTGGCAGTCGAAGCACGCAACACCGAGGCTCGGGCGATCCGAGCGGCGATCGTCGATATTGTTGAATTGTTGTTGCGGAAAGGGCGTGGTGAGCAAGCGCAAACCGTCGAGCTGCTTCGGGTTCAACAAGCACTTGAACAGCTCGTAGTAGTTGTCCGTGGTGACCAACTGACCCTGTGAAACGTCACCTTGGTTCGGCTGCGTGGTGAGGAAGATCGGCGGCGGAAATTCGGGCAGAAACTGATCGGGCAGATCGAAGTCCAGATCGAAGCGAGTCAGATCCCGGCCAGTCTGACGCTGAGTTTCCTCGATCGTAGAGTGGGGGAAGAGCATGCCGCCCTCCGGTTGCTTGGGATGCGGGAGCGGGAAGAACCCGAACGGGAACAGGTCTTGGGCTTTGATTTCGTCCGGGCTCAACTCGCTGAGCTCGGCCCAACTCAAGCCAGGCAAGAGCACACGGACGCCCTGCTGAACGGCCTTGCCGCGCGTCATCACCACACCATTTGCCGGCTGATCGCTCAAATCGTAGCGCGCGCTGAGCAGTTCGGCCTGACGCTCCTCGACGGCCGATTTTTCGGCGATCTTCGCCTCGCGCATCGCTTCGAAATCGACGTGTTGATCGCCGCCTCCATTTTGATCGCCGCACATCGACGGCGGCGGCGGTGTGTTGGGAGGCGGGTCCGGAAAGTCGTCACGCGAGCCCGGCGGCGCATCGGCGTGCTGCTCGATCGAACCCGTAGTTCCCTTGCCGTTTTCGCCGCAGCCGATCACCAACAGCATCGCCACAGCATGAATCCATCGCGACATGCAGTACTCCCTCGCAATTGCCCAAAGCGGGCGCGAGCGCTTCTGCACGATCTGCGCCCGGCGATGCGCGCACTCGTGGCGCGATTCCGCGCGTGAATCACCGTTCGACGAGTGTCGCGTTGCCACACCGCGACGCTCTTGCGGGTCACGTTTCGCGCGCAGCTCGACCCATCGTCGAATATCGCCAGTCCCGATTGGCGGCGACGATCGTCGATCGTTCACGGGACTCGCACGCGAGGGTCATCGTGCAGGCCGCGCCTCGGGCTACGCGACGCGCGGGGGGAAGCCACGCCCGCTAACCCCAAAATCCATTTCGGGTTCTTGCGCGGCTGCTCGCCGCTCGCGGTCCGTTTTGACGCGGCCGCCCGCAGGCTCGGGTCTGCGGGGCCTATTTTCACCGCGAGCGCGCAAAAATTCGCAGCGCGGTGATCGCGGGACGAAATTGGTTCCACTCACCTCCGGGCAGATCGACTCGAGCGCAGCAGCCATGATTGAACTCTCTTCGAATTCGCGATTCGTGATCCATTCGCTGCTTGGTGCGAGCCTGACGCTCGCGCTGGCTGGCTGCGAAGCGAGTCGCCCGAGTACGACTAGTGCGAGTGCAGGCGCGAGCGGTGCGGCCGGGGCCGGCACTGCGAACACGGGCGGCGCTGGTGCGCACGCTGGGCCTGCGAGCCCGAGTAACGCAGCCGGCGGCGCGAACGCTGCCAGTGGCTCGAGCAACGCGGGTGCAGCCAGCAGCGCCGGCGGGGTTGCCGGAACGAGCCATTCGGCGAACGCGGGCGGCAATTCGGGTTCCGCGGGCAGCGGTGGAACGAAAGCCGAACTCACGCTGCTTCCGTTGGTCACCTCCGCACCCGACGCCTATTGGAAGAGCGGCGCGTTCATCGAGTCGAGTGCGACCACTGCGGATGTGACCGTGAATGACGCGCTGATCGGCCAAACGTGGGACGGCTTCGGCGCGGCGTTCAACGAGCAAGGCTGGGCCGCGCTCACTTCGAGCGAGATGCAAGAGCAAGCCGTGCAGCTGCTCTTCAGCGAGAGTAATGGTGCGGCATTTACTTGGGGCCGCATTCCCATCGGCGCCAACGACTACGCGGTGAGCCGCTACACGCTCGATGACACGGGACCCGATGTCACTCCGACGAGCGACGAATCCAATCGCCCGGCAGCGGACATCGCGCTCAGCATGTTTTCGATCGCGCGGGACCGCGAGCAGCTCATCCCCTATGTCCAAGCAGCGCGCGCGGTGAAACCCGATCTGCGCTTCTGGGCCAGCCCCTGGTCACCCCCAGTGTGGATGAAGACGGGATTTCGCAAGAGCGACGGCTGGAGCGACATCAAAAAGCCCTCGTACTACGACGGCGGCAGCATGCGCAGCGACGCGGCGATTTTGGCCTCGTACGCGCAGTACTTCACGAAGTTCATTCAAAGCTACGCGGCCGAAGGCATCGACGTCGAGCTGGTGGCAGCGCAAGAGGAGCCGAGCTTCGAACAGAGTTACCCGTCGTGCGTGTGGGACAAGGTGACGTATACCAACTTCGTCGGCCAGTTCCTCGGGCCCGCGATGACCCAGCTGGGCGTCAAAATCATGGTCGGCACGCTGGCCGACGAGAACAAAGACATCGAGCTCGGCGCCGCCGCGCTCGCGGACAGCAAAGCCAAGAGCTTTGCCACGCTGATCGGTGCGCAGTGGAACGCGCTCGCCTGGGACAAGAAGCTGGTCGACTTGAACTCCAACTTGCCGATTTGGGCGACCGAGCACCAGGGCGGCAACTATCCCTGGAATCCGTCCGGATTTCCGCCTTATCAGAGCTACGCGCCGAACGATCAGGCGTATGGCGTCGAGACTTGGGGCAGGATCCGCGACGCCATCAACAAGGCCAAGGTCACCTCCTACAACGCCTGGAATTTGGTGTTGGACAAGAACGGCTGGAGCATCGATACGACACGGCAGTGGGCACAGAATGCGCTCTTGGTTGCGGACTCCGGCACGGTGACGGCCACGCCGGCTTACTACGTGTTTCGTCATCTCTCGCAGTACGTCGTGCCAGGCGCGCGGGTGATCGGCACCACCGGTGGCGATGCACTCGCGTTCAAGAATCCGGATGGTAGTGTGACGGTGGTGATGTTCAACGGCGGGGCCGCGAACGACCATTACGTGCTCGCGGTCGGCGGAAAAATGCTGGAATTTGCCATGCCGAGCAACGGTTGGGCTTCACTGAAGTACAACCCGTAAAAGGCGGATCAGGGTGATTCGCTCCAGCCGATGTCCGGAGCGCTGCCGTTGTACAAACCGCTCGTGGACCCGTTGCGATCTACCGCCAAGTTGAATCCTTTGTTGATCGCCGGGCTGCCCGCCTTCAACGAGTAGTCGAAGTTGGTCGGATCGGTGAACAGCGGGTCGCCGACGATCGATGTCGCGTCCAGGTTGCCCGAATTGCGATTGCCCGAGGTGTTGTTGAAGTACAAGTTGTGATCGAGCTGGGAGAACGCGCTGTCCGCGCCGCGAACCCCGTAGGTGTCTGCACCGACGAAGATGTTGTTGCGCGCGTCGACTTGCGTGGCCGTGCCCACGTTCAGCCCTGCGTACACGCTATCGACGATCGTGCTGTGCCAGATGGTGATGCCGGTGACGGCACCGAGGGCAATGCCGTCACCGCCGCCGATGCTCACGTTCGCCAGCAAATAAGCGCCGTTCGCTCCGTCGTGAATCGAGTAATTCGTGCCGATCGAGGCGGCGACGTCGTTGCCTTGGAGTTGCGCATTCTTGCCGTAGATGTCGAGCCCTGCGGCGGCGCTGAAGGTGACCAAGCAATTGCTCATGACGGCTCCGTCGCCGTAGATGACCACCGCTTTCTTGTTGTCGTGGATGTACGAATTGGTCAGCTGATTGCCCGTGCTCGTACTGGAAGAAAAGAGCACGGGCTCGCCCTGACAATCGTGGATCTCGAGCTGGTCGAGGTGCACGTCCGAAGACGCGACGGACAGGCACGCGCTGGTCGAGGTGTTGGTCGACGCGTCGAGCACGACGGAGCCGGTGATATCGAGCGTTTCTTGTACCGCTGGCAGCGGTGACTTCAAGCCGATGGTCGTCACTGCGGCGTCGAAGGTGATCGACTGACGACCGGCTTGGGCGTTTGCAAAGGCGATCGCTTCGCGCAGGGAGAAGCCGGTCTTGCCTGGACTCGACGGGCTGGCACCGGTGTCGGCTTCGTCCACAGAGGTGGTAACCACGAGGTTGACGAGATCGACACCGCCGGTGCCTGCGCTGCCCCCTTTGCCCGCGCTGCCGCCCGCTCCTCCGACGCCGCCCTTGCCCGCGCTGCCACTCGTGCCGCCAACGCCGCCCTTCCCTGCGACGCCACTCGCGCCCGCGGAGCCGCTGCTACCGCCGGAGCCTCCTGTTCCACCGCCGTCGGGGGCACCAGCCGCTTCATCGATGCCTGCGAGTCCCGCGCTGGAGCCGGCGTCGGGATCGGCTCCGCCATTGGCGAGCGCACCGCCGCCGCCGCCGCTCGCCGGCAGATCACCGCCCGAACCGCCTGAGTTCGCGCCACCAACGCCCACACCGACCGCGCCGTAGCCGAAGCGGCACGCATCGAGAGCAACAGCCAGAGTAAGAGCAAGAGCAGCGACCGGGAGCAGTCGCCGCAACGGGCGCGGCATGATCCACAATCATTGCCCGGCGCACGCGCAGGATCAAATGAGAACGCTCGGAAGAAGGCGGCGGCGTACCCGGCGGGCCGATGTGGGCACGTCGTACGACGTGCGCTGAGCACGCCTTACGATGTGCGCTCGACGCTCACTGCTCTCATGCGTCGTGCGTGTAACGCGCACTTCGTGTGCGTCGGAAGCCGCCGATCTTGCGTTGCCTCACGTGTATAATAACGAGAATTGCGAAATGGTTTCGGTAACTCTGCCGCGCGCACGCGCGGCGTGTTCTTGCTTGATCGTGACTGGTGTCGTGCTGAGCGCTTTGCTCGGCCCTCGGCTCGCGCACGCTCAAGAAGCAGAGCTACCCGCGTCCGATGCATTGCCTGGGATTTATCGCGTGGGCATTGCCCGCACGGCACCGGCGGCTGTCGCAGGCACGCTCGGCTACGGCTTCACGGAAGCGCAGAATGACGCGGACGGCGCACATCATCGGCTCTCGCTGCGCGCTGCGGCAGCAGTTCCCGTCGTCGATTGGCTCAGTATCGGCGCGATCATCGATGGCCGCTACGACAAGCACCCTGACGATAGTGGCGGGGTCATCGATACCGCTCTGCAGGCGCGCGCATCCACGACGCTCGGTCGCTTTCAACTCGGCGGCGGTCTGCTCGCCCGGCTACCAGGCGCAGAGTCTCTCGACATGATGGCGCGCAGCGCGTCCGTGGAGGGGCACGGCTTGCTGGGTACCCAGCTCGGGCCCGTTCGCTTAGCGAGCTTGGTAGGCTATCGCTTCAATCACGGTGGACCTGCCGGCAGTGACGCCGCGCACTTGTCCTCCGGCGATCGTCTCGCGCTCGGGCTGAGTGAGTTCGATGCCGTGTTGCTCGGTGTGGGTGCTGGCGTCTGGCTCGAAAAGACCGAACTCTTGTGTGAAGTCTCGGCGGATCTGCTGGTGGGCAGTGACGCGCCGGCTCTTTCTCAATCGCCCTTGCGCGTTGCAGCGGGGGCACGCCGCGCGGTCGCGCGCGGCCTCAGTCTCGAACTCTTGGCCGTCGGTTCGCTCAGTCGAGAACCGGATCTCTCGGCGAGCGCGCCGCTCGTCCCGAATGAACCTCGCCTGAGCGTATTTGCCAGCGTCCGCTATCAGTTTCTGCCGCATCCCCCGCCCGCCGCTCCACCTCCGCCAGCGCCGAAACCCGCGCCGGTGCTCACGGCCAAACTCGAGGTCACCGTCATCGATGACCTCGGCGCGCCGGTCATCAACCCCAGCGTCTATTTCACTGCCGCGGGTGAGCGTCGCGATCTCGGCTGCGACGTGGCTGGCCATTGTGTGGTCGAGGATGCGAGGGCCGGCGATCTCGTCGTACACGTCGCGGCGCCGGAGTTCGAGCCCGCAGAGCGTTCCGTCAAGGTAGAAGGCGGCGTTCCCGCGAAGCTCGAAGTGCGACTGGTTGCCGTGCCGCCACCCAGTCAGCTGCGCGGCGTCGTCCGCAGCCTAGAGGGCAAAGTGGTCGCGGCGCGCGTGCGCGTCGAACCTCTGGGCACGGCAGCCGTGATCGACGACAAGGGCAATTTTCAGCTCGATTTACCGCCTGGCGGCTACGACGTCGTGATCGAGGCCGATGGTTACGTCGCCCAGCGCCGTCATGTGCAAGTCGAGCCAAAGGGTGTCGTGATTTTGAACGCCGAGTTGGTGAAGGCGCGATGAGCGAGCAACGCCGACGTCGTGCGCTGGCCGCGCTTGCCGTACTCTTCGTTGCGGCGTTGCTGATTGTCTCGTGGGTGGTGTTCGGTCGTCGTTCGCACGACAACGTCATCGCGACTTTGCGCAGCTTCTCCGGCCAGGTCGCGCGCGATCATCAGACGTCGGTTGGCACTTGGGAAGGCGCGAGTGTCGGAGCGAGCTTCGTGTTGGGTGATGGGGTACGCACTCGAGCCCGTTCGACGGCCACGGTCGAACTCGCAAGTTTGCACAAGTTGACGCTGGAGCCCGACACGCTGATTCGCTTTCTGACACGCCCTTCCGACCCCAAGCGGACGCGGGTGGCGCTCGAGGCCGGCGAAGTGACGCTCGACGCTGCGGGCGATGCGCTCAACCTCGAGACGGAGCTCGGCACCGTCCGGGTCGAAGCGCACGGTCGCGCGCGGCTCACCAAAACTGACGACGCCATGCGCCTGCAGGTCACGATCGGCGCGGCAGAAATCGACCGAGACGGCCGTCACTTGGAGCTGCACGTCGGGGACGCCGTGGAAATCACGGCGAAAGGCGAGCTGAACCGCGTGCCCGCGCCTGCCGGCGAAGCGGCCAATCCAGCGGCTTCTGTCTCGTCCAAAGCCGACCCTGCGCCGGACGCCGGTCCACTTGCTCGGGCGTTGGGCGGCGCGTTCGAGCGTGGACTCGACCGCGTCGATCTCTCGATTGGCGCCGGTGAGTCGATCGTCATTCACGACCCCAAGCCGCCCACCGCGATCGGCGTGCTTGCGGGCGAGCGCTGCGCCGGCAGCACGCTCTTGAGCGTCGCCGGGAATCGCGCGAAGGCCGAAGAGCGAGTCGGCGAAGGGCGCGTCGGCATGGCCCTCGCGAGCGGCACGCACCGCTACGCACTGTACTGCCTCGGTGACGACGGGGCGCGCCGGGAAAAGATCGCTCAAGGAACGATTTCGATCATCCCAGACGCCGGGCTGCGAAGGCTCGCGAGCTCCGCGCCAGTCACGAACGTCGACGCAGATGGTCGGCGCTACACGGTGCTCTACCAAAGCCTGCAACCAAAGATCGCCATTCGCTGGCCCAACGCGCCGCCCGCCGCGAGCTACTTGCTGACCGTGAATTCACCGCACGGCACCAAGACCCTGACGACCAGCAGTCCAAGCTATTCGTTTGCGTCGGGCTCGCTGATCGAAGGACAGCACAGTTTCAGTTTTCAAGCTGCGGGGCGCCGCTCGCGCGATACCACGGTCGTGATCCGCTTCGACAACGCGGCGCCCGCTGCCAGCATCGCCTCGCCTACGGACCGCAGCTTCGCTCCCGGTTCGAGCGTGCTCGTGTCGGGCACCGCGCAGCCGGGCTCGATCGTGAGCGTGGGCGGCGAGACCTTGCAGCAAGACGCGCAGAACCGCTTTTCCATGGCCATCAACGCGCCTGCCGACCAAGCGTTGGCCATTCGCTTCGTCCAGCCGCAACGCGGCGTTCACTATTACCTGAGGCGCAGTGCACTCTAGTACCGCATCCACGACAGGCCTTCACTCGGGTCGCGTTTTACTCGGCCGCTACCGAATCGCTCGACAGCTGGCGCGCGGCGGCATGGGCGTCGTTCACCTCGGGCGAATCGAGGGCGCGCAGGGCTTCGCCAAACCCGTCGTGATCAAGACGATATTGGCGACGGGCGGCGAGAACGCGCAGCTATTCGCGCGTGAGGCACGCATCGTCTCGCAACTTCACCATCCCGGCATCGTCGCGGTCATCGACTTCGGTGAAGTCGATGATTCGCACGTGATGGTGCTCGAGTACATCCACGGTTATAACCTCGGGCAGTGGTTTCGCTACGTGAAGGGCAAGCGCGGCGCGATGCCGTTGCACCACGCCGTGCACGTCATTCTGGCGGTCCTCGACGCGCTCAGCTATGCGCACGGGCTCACGCGCGCCGACGGTTCGCGCGCGGGCATCGTGCACCGCGACATCTCGCCCGGCAACGTGCTGATTGACTTGCAGGGCCCGGTAAAGCTCGCCGATTTCGGCATCGCGCGCACGGCCGACGACGAGTTTCAGACCAAGGCCGGCATGTTCCGGGGCACGCTCGCGTTCGCGCCGCCCGAGTCGCTGCAAGGCGCGACGGTCGACGCGCGCGGCGACGAATACTCCGCGGCGGTCGTGCTGTACCAAATGCTCGCAGGAGCGAATCCGTTCAAGGGTGCAGAAGCGGCGCATACCATCACGCGCGTGCTGCAGCACACGCCCGAACCGATCGAAAGCTTGCGACCGGACGTGCCCCCGGCGATCGCAGCCGCCATCAGCAAGGCCATGTCGCGCAATCCGGACGACCGCTTCGCGAGCGTTGCGGAGTTCGCCGAAGCCCTGCGGCGCGGCATGACTTGGTCCGAGCGCGACGCCGCGCGCGATTTTGCGGCCCAAATCAGCCAGGACTTCACGGGCGACTTACCCGAGATGCTGGAGCTCGAACCACTCGCGGCGCGCGACGCTGCTTGGCGGGAAGGGCAAGACTCCCCCGAAGCTTCGCGCGTCGGCTTGAAAGCACCAGCGCCGCCGTCGGACGCGGTCACTCGAACCGGACCGCGTGAAAAGCTGCTCGAAGGGCCACGGACGACCTCGCTGCTTCCGCAACCCGAGCCGCGCTCGCGCTCCTGGGTTTTTCTGGTGTTGGCGGCGGCGATCGTGCTTTCAGCGGTGCTGCTGATCGTGTTCCTCAGACCGCGAAGCGAAGCTCCCGCCGCGCCCATCATCGTGGAAAAGCAATCGATGATCGAGGACCCGGTCGCTCCGGCCAAACCGCCACCTGCGGCGACGCCGAACAGCGCAGCGTCCGCGGTCGCTGATTCGATTACAGCGCCCGGCGCCTCTTCGAGCTCGAAGCCCGGCGTGAAGGCCAGCCCCAGCGCGGGTCCGGCTCGACGCACGCTGGCCGGCGCGTTCCAGCAACGCCAAGGCGCGATTCAGAGTTGTTTCAAGCAGAACCCCGCCGCGCTGGCCGACTCGCAGCACCTCTCGGTCCGCTTCGACGTGGACACGAGTGGCCGCGTGGTCTCTGCGTCACTCTCACCCGCGAGTGTTGCGTCGCAACCGCTCGGAAGCTGCGTGCTCGGCGTGGCTCGCTCGACCAACTTCGGAGCACAGCCAGAGGCCGTTTCATTCTCGATCCCCATCGCTGCGCGCATGGTCCAACATTGAATCGCTAGGTTTTCGCCGCGGCGTCGCTGTCGGCGGGCACGCCACGGCGGGAACTCCGTCGCCCTGTGAGGTGCGATGCGGGATCTCGAGCGCCCCCTCTCCCCCCTGGCAGCAGAAAGGCCGAGCAGCGAGTCGTTCGACTCCCCACTCGGCCTTCACTCAGCCGCGGTTTTTCGAAGCTCAGCCTGGGTGAGCGGCGGCTGGGGCGGCCGCGGGTTTGCCGCTCAGCGCGCCTTCGATTTGAGCCGAGATGGCTTCGAAGTTCGTCGGGTTTTGCACGCGCGCGCCGTTGATGAACATCGTGGGCGTGCCGTTGACGGCCACGCTTTCACCGAGCTTCATGTCCGCGTCGACGTCGGCAGCGTAGGTCTTGCTGTCGAGCGCCTTCTTGAACGCGGCGACGTCGAGCCCGGCGTCCTTGGCGAAACCTTCCAAGTCCGCGCGCTCGAGCTTCTGCTGATTTTGGAACATCTTGTCGTGGAACTCCCAGAACTTGCCCTGGGCGTTCGCGGCCAACGAGGCTTCGGCCGCGCCGCGCGCGTTCGGGTGCATCGGCAGCGGGAACTGTCGGAACACGAAGCGCACGCGCGTGCCGTACTTTTTCTTGATTTCGTCGACAGCGGTCGCTGCGCGCGAGCAGTACGGGCACTGGAAATCCGAGAATTCGACGACCGTGACCTTGGCGTCTTGCGGACCGAACGCGGGCGCGTTGCCTTTGGCGATGTTGGCTGCGATTTCCGGCGCGAGCGGCTGATTCGCCGCTTCCATCTTCTTCAAGTCTGCCGTGATCTCGGGGATGTGCTCGAGCATCTGCTTGCAGCGCGACTGCGGAAAGGACTTGGTCTGGGTCTTGACCATGTTGCACGTTTCGGTGGTCGGACCGATCGCGCCGCACAACTTGCTGACCAGGTCGTCGCAAGACTTGTTGGCTTCGCCCAGCTTCTTCACCGAGTAAGCGATGTCCTTCATGCCCGCGGTGCACGCGGCGGGCGAGAGGATCTCGGCGGCGGCCTTGAGGCTCTGACAGCTCTCCGACTCGTTGCCGGCCTTCTCGCACAGCGCAGCCGCGTACTTTTGGCACGGGCCCGTGGGGGCAGTGGCAGCAGCGGCGGCAGAGCCCGACGCAGCTGGCGCTGCGTGCTTGGTCTTGCGCTGCGGCTTGTTGCAACCGGAGCTGAGAGCGATGGCGAATAGCCCGACACCGATGAGGGCGCGTGCTGTGGTGTTCTTCGTTAGAAACATGGGATTGACCTTTCCGCTCAGCGGGCCAGATCGTCCCCGAGCAGGGGCGGGTTCGTAGCAGGTTCACGGCGAGTCGTCACCGTGTCCCGCCTGCCGGGCCGGATTGCGCGGTTGACTCGCGGCGAGGACCGGGGAAATGGCTTCGACCATGAACAAACGCCTGGCAATGCTGGAAAAGCTCACGGCCTCCGCGTCTGCGGACTCTTTCGCGTTCTATTGCCTAAGCATGGAATATCGGAAAGAGGGCCGCGTGGACGACGCCGTGAACACGTTCGGCAACTTGCGCACCCGCGACGCCGGTTACCTGCCGATGTACCTGATGGCTGGCCAAATGCTCCGTGAAGCGGGGCGTCTCGACGAAGCAACGACTTGGCTGGAGCAAGGCATCGAGCTTGCGACGCAAAAGAACGATTCCAAAGCGTTGGGCGAACTCGAGTCCGAGCTCTCGACGGTCAAGTCCGGCTGAGCGGGCCTCATCCCACACGCGCATGCGCGTGTATCGAGTGGCAGGACGGCTTTCAGCGCGGCGGGTTCAACGGATTGTCGATGCCGCGCGGCGCATCCGATTCGCCGTCGGGCCGCGTGAGCACCGCTTGCACCACGCGCCGCTCGACGAACGAGCGCCGGAACATCGGATCGCGGATGTAGTCCAAGAGTGAGCGCGCGTAGCGGGCGGCGCGCTCGCGCATTTCTTCCGCTTGGGGCGAGCGTGCCACGCGCAACGTCTCGCAACCCAACGCGCGGGTCGCGAGGCCGTACTCGGAGCCCTGCAGAGTATCGATCGCGCCGAGCGCGGTCGTCGCGAGCAAGATCCCCGTGTGCTCTTCGCCCATGTCCAAGCGCGCGCGCGCTTCGATCGCCATGGCGTAAAAGTGGAATGCGACGTAGGCCTGCGCCTCGGCGGCTTGGCGGGCGTCGAAGGCGTGCATCACGGCGCGCGCGTGGTCTCCGCGGACCCGCGCCAAAAGCGCGCGCAGGATCTTCTCGTGCACCGAGTCGAACGCGCTGCCGGTCACCGCGGTCAGCGCACCCGCATCACCGACGAGGATTTCGGCGCCGTCTACATCGCCGGAATCAATCAGGATTTCGGCCATGGACAGCAGCGTATCGGCGCGCGAATCGCGATCGCCGTAACGCTCGTGCGCGTCGCGAGCGCGGCGCAAATAGGCGAGCCCGCGCTCGAGATCGCCGAGGCTCGCGTAGCACTCGCCGATCGTGCTCAGGGTCTTGGCAATTTGGAATCGTCCACCGATCGCGAGATCGATGCGAATCGCGTCCAAGGCCAGCGCGATGCCGTCCTCGAAGCGACCGAGCACGAGCAGCGCGTACGCGAGCGAGTTCTTGGCGCGGGCTTCCATGCGCCGAACACCGGCTTGTCGGAACACGGCGATCGCCTCGGCCTGCGCTTCGACGGCCTCGTGCACGCGGCCGACGCGACGCAGCAGCGTGCCGCGCAGGCGCAGTGCTTCCGCGCGCAGGCGCACGGGCACGTTGTTGCCCTCGGCCGTGGTGAGCGCGCGATCGACGGCCGAGAGCGCGCCCTGCATATCGCCGATGTCGTGCAAGATCTCCGCCATCAACGTGCGCGCTTGCACTTCGAGCAACGGCGAATTGGCCTGCGTGGCCACCGCTTCACCCCGCCGCACGGAGCTCAGCGCCTTGGACAATTGGCCCGAATCGAGCTCGAATTGAGCCGTGCGCAGCAGGGTCACTGCGGCCCAAACCGCGCTCTTGGCGTGCCTTGCCAACGCTCGCAACTTGCTGAGGTGCGTGCGACGTTCGCGCCAGCGGCCTTGATTGCGACAAATGGATTCGAGCGCTTCGTGCGCCTCGAGCAGCCGCATGTCGCCTTCCGGGAGCAGCGCGATCACGCGGCGATAGCAGCGCTTGGCGAGCTGAGTCTGGTAGTTCGCGCGAGCGGCGTCCGCGGCCTCGAGGTAGAAGCGCGCGGCTTCTTTGCGCGAGTTACCGCGCGCGAGGTGGCGCGCCACGATCGCTGCCGTCAAACCTTTGCCGAGCGGCGTGCTCGCCAAGTGCTCCCCGAGTGCGCGATGCATGCGCACTCGGCGCCGCCGATCCAGCGCGCGGTACGCCACGTCACGGGTCAACGGGTGGCGGACGTCGATGGTGTCCGAGCGCATCTCGCACAAACCGCGCGCGGCCAAGCGGGTGACCGCCTCCGCCGGGTCTTCCCCGCTGATCTGCCGCAAATCGGCCAGGCCGAGCGGGCCGCCCGCGACCGCCAGCCACTCGATGACCGATTGCTCCTCCGGCGGCAATTCATTCAGACGATCCGCGATCAATTGCTCGAGCGTGGAGGGCAGAGGCAGGCTCGCGTCGCCCACGCGCTCGACCTGAATCAACTCTTGTTGGCCGTTGCGTTCACGAATCTCGAGCATGCCGCGCTCGAGCAGCGCGTCGACCATCTCCAGCAAGAAGAATGGATTGCCGCCAGCGCGCGGCAGCAAATCTGCGCACACCTGGCGCACGCCCTGGGTCACGCCCAGGCGCGTCTGCAACAGGCGGAGTTGATGCTCGGCGCTGAGCCCCTTCAGCTCGACGCGCACCAAGCCTTCGATGTAGCTCGACACGCGATCTTCCGGCCGGGACAACAAGATCACCAGCACGCTGAGCGGCTCCGAACGGCGCAAGAATTCGACGATCAGATCCAGGCTCGGACGATCGCTCCACTGCAAGCCGTCGAGCGCGACGACCAAAGGCGCCTCCATGGCCGCGCGCGCGAAAAAGCGGCGCATGCCCAGCGCGATCAGCTGCCGTGTTTCGACGACATCCGCGTCGTCGACGGCCTGTCGCACGCGGCCGGTGGCCAACTCGGCCATGCGCAGGGCCACCTCCGGCCCTTCGGGCTCGTTCGCGAATTCGCCGAATGCGTCCGTTATCTGATCGCGCGCTTGCTCGAACGGTTGATCGACGCGTGTGCCAGTGAGCTCGCGAATCCATTCACTGATCGTGGCAAACGGCACTTCACTCAGCGCGGGCGACGACTCCACGCGCAACACGCGCGCGTCCGGCGGCAGCTCGTTGAGAAACGCGGCCAACAGCGCGGTCTTGCCGATACCCATCTCGCCGTACACGACGCGCGCGGACACTTGGCCCGTGTTCGGCGCGGCGCCGACCACGCCGTAGTACGCGGCGTGCAGATCCGCGAGCTCCGCGTCGCGACCGATCAGGTCGTTCGGCGCAGCCGCCATCTCCTCCAACTTCTCCTGGCGCGTGTGCGGCCTGAGCAGCGAGTAGATGCGCATGTCTTGCGGCAAGTTGAGTTGCTCGGCATCTTCGATCTTGATCGTCGGCGCGTCCCCCCACACGAAGTCGCGACGCACCAAGCGGTACAGACCACCGGCGACCCAGCTCACTCCGGGCGGCGCGTGATCGCCCAGCAAATCAGCCAAATGGTTGGCCGGCTCTTGCAGCGCGTGCTGAATCAAGTGGCCGGCGCGGTCGCGCTCACCGGTGGCAATGCCGCGCACGATGCCGACGCTCGCGGACAAGCCCACGGGCAAATCCTCGGACGCCCCGCGGATCACCTCGTGCACGTCGATCGCGAGCCACACGGCATCGAGCGGCGCGCGCGCTGGGTTTGCCATCAAGCCGACGAGCGCGCGTGCGGCGGTGGCAAAGCCGCTCGACGCTGCGGCTTCGACCTGCGGCGTGTCCCAGGCGAAGCGTGCGCCGCGACGGAACGCGACTTCGCCGAGGGTACTCCGCAGTTGTTCCAGCACGCGCGCCGCGGCGGGTCGCCCGAGGCTGACCGCGAGCTGCTCGAAGCCGTGCAAGCGCAAAGTCACGACCGCGACGTGCCGAACTTCACGACCGACGCGCCCGCGCTTTTCGCGGCCCGGTCCGGTGCTCTGATCGTTGCCGCCAGCGGCCGTGCCCACCACGTGAGCGACGGATGACAAGTCGTCGAGCGGTTCGCTGCCTTGCAGCCCTTCACTCACCAGGTTCGAGCCCACCTCCACGCCCGGTGAGGTGTGTTCACGCGTGGTCAACTCGGCCAGCACCGTCTCCAGCACGTGCGAGTCGACCAACTGTTGCTTTTGGAACAGCGCGCGGCTGACCGCCGCGGCCATGTCGCGCGCGGTTTGAAAGCGTTGGTCGGGATTTTTGGCCAACGCGCGCATCACCACTTCTTCGAGCTCGGCGGGCAGCCCGCGCACGTAGGTGCTCGGAGGTTCGACGACGCCCGCGCGCACCGCCTCGAGCAGCTCCTGACCTTCGGCTGCGCCGTGCAGCGGGCGCGCCGTGAGCAGCTCGTGAAAAACTACCCCGAGGGAGTAAATATCGGTACGGCGCGAGACGCGCTCGGCGCGCGCTTGCTCGGGCGACATGTAAGCGGTCTTGCCCTTCAACACGCCCGGCTCTTCACGGAACAAGTTGGCCGAGGCGATGCCGAAATCGGCAATTTTCACCGCGCCGTCGAAGCTCATCAAAATGTTCTGCGGTGACACGTCGCGATGCACGATGTCGATCGGTTTGCCCGCTTCGTCCTTGCGCTCGTGCGCGTAGTGCAGGCCCTTCGCCACTTCGGCGATGATGTAAGCTGCTACGTAGGGCGGAATACGCTGACCCTTGGCTTGCGCCGAGCGCATCAGCTTGCGCAAATCCGGGCCCTCGACGTACTCCATGCTGAGGAGTTGGCCCTCTTCGCCGTAGTCCTGAAAATCGTAGACCTGCACGATGTTCGGGTGATTCAAGCGCGTCGCGAGCTGCGCTTCTTCCGCGAACATCGTGCGAAAACGCCGCGAAGAACCGTATGCAGGCAGGATGCGTTTGAGCACCAGCAGCTTGAACGTGCCCTCGGCGCCGCGCTTCTTGGCCAAGAAGACTTCAGCCATGCCACCCGCGCCGAGCCTGCGGATGATCTCGAAATCGGCGAGTCGCTTGGGCGGCGGACGAACGGGTGCGTCGGTCATGTCAGCGAGCTTTCTACGTTAGCGCGTTCAGATGCTCGCGTGTTACCGTCCCGCGCCGTAAACGGGAGAAACACGTGCGAAAAAGCTTTCGACTTGCATTCATTCTGGTGATTTTCAGTAGCCACGCGCTCGCTGCCAAGGGCAAAAAAACCGAGCCGAAAGAGCCCGTCGCGACCATGGATCAAGGTCAGGATCCAACCGCCAACGAGCAGAGCGAGAAGAAAGCTCCGAAGGTCGAGCCTCCCACTGACGAGGAGATCGCCGCTGCGCAAGCCAAGGCCGACGCCGCCGACGTGAAGAAGCGCCGCGCGCGGGAGAAGTTCGGATTGTTCGCGGATGTCGTGGTCGGCTTTGGCGCTGCGCCATTGCCTGGTACCGGAGCAGACCGCACCACCGTCAAGACGACCAGCGGCACGTTCATGGCCGGCGGCTATTACGATTTGAGCCCCGACTTCACCTTGGGTGCCCGCTTGCCGTGGACCGTCGGCTCGCAGCGCCAGGGTGATGGCGGCAACGAAACGGTGAGCGCGCTCGGCTCGCTGGAGCTGATGGGTGAATACCGCGTCGCGCTGAGCCGATTCACGCTCTTGCCCATCTCGTTCGGGCTCGGTTTGCCGACCGCACAAGGCAACTACGATTATCTCGATCAAAACGGCTTGCAGCGCATGGCACTGAACGCGATGGCCGATGCGGCATCGGGCTATCGTGACGGCGAGTTGTTCGGCCCGCATCGCATGCCGTTGGTGGTGGGTGTCGGCATCGACTACCAGCGCAAGGCATTGAGCTTGCGCGCGGCGACCAAGGTCGTGTTGGGCATCAAGGTCGGCGGAGAGCTCGCCAACGTCCCCGACACCAACAGCACGTACGAGCTCAAGACATTGGCGATCCGCAATGTGACCTCTGCCGGAGTCAGCTACGAATTTTTGCCGCGCCCCAAAGTCTTCGGCGCGCTCGACACCTGGCTCGCCTACAACGCCATCAACGCCGTCGAATTCGACTCCAAGATGAACGCCACGCCGCCCACGCGCTTCCAGTTCGTGTTCGAGCCGCGGGTCGGAGCGCGCTTCGGCAAGGTCTCGCCCAGCGTGGGCTATATTTTCCCCATCGGCGGTCGCCTGGCCGACGCGGGCACGAGCGGCCTGCATTTGCGCTGCGACTTCGCGTTCTGAGCCAATTAAAGCTTGCTCCCGTCTTTTAGCCTGCTCCTTCCGTCCGCGGTATAGACTTCGGACGATGTCCCGGTCGTTCGGCTTTGAACTCCTCGGTGCCCGCTTTCTGCTCGCCGGTAGCTGCGTTGCAGCGCTTGCGAGCAGCGGCTGCGCAACGTCCCCGCCGCCCGCAAAGGCGGCGGTGGCAACCGTCAGCGGCTCGCCGATCCCGGCGGTGAGCGATGAAGCGTTCGCGCAAGCGGCGTACAAGGTGTTGGTCACGGGTGACGCTTCAGCCGACCGCGCTGGATTATTGCTCGGCGTGGTGCGCCGCCAGCTGCAGCGCGCCAAAGGTCGCTTCGACGCGGGTCAGCGCGAAGCGGGACTGAAGGCGCTGACCGGCGCGTTCTACTTGATGCGCGCGGGCGAGTTTCAGGACGCCGCCCTCGAGGGCGCCGAAGGTGCACTCGGCGCCGGCGCAGCCGAAGTCGCGCGCCTGGGCCAGGAAGGCTACGCGTTCACGCTCTACGGCATGCTGCGCGACAAGCTGCCCAAAGGGCCCGAACGCGACGAAGTCGAGGCGCACCTCGAGGCAATGGCGCGCTTCTCACAAGCAACCCGCGGCGCGGGCCCGATGCAATCGGCCGGCGCAGATCTGCGATCGGCCACGCAACGCTCGCTGTTCGAGGCGCGCAAGGCCACGCTCGACAATGCCAGCGAACGCACGGTGCAATGGCTCAAACGCGCGCTGGAATTCAGCGCGGACGCGCCGGGTCCGAATATGGATCGTGACGAAGCGTTCGAAGCCTATCGCGCGCAACGCGCCGGCGGCTACACGCTGATCGCGCTGTACTTGAGGCACGGCGATGCGCGCGGCGCGCTCAACGCCGCCGATCGCCACGCCGACTTGGGCCGCATCATCGCGCCCGAACTGCGTGATCGTCTAGAACGCGCAGGCGACGAGAACGATGCCGATGCCTGGGCCGACCTCTGCCACTTCTTCGATTCTGCCTCGCGCGCCGCGGACGCCGAAGGTTTGCTCGATCACACGCTGATGGAAGCGGCAACCTGGGGCAGCGCCGTACAACTGTTCCGCGCCGAACCTGGCTCGATGCGCAGCGCCGCGCCCTTGGCGGCTCAACTCGTCAACTACGGCATGGCAGAAGTGGCGCCGCTCGTGCTGGTGCCGGCGGTGAGTAAAGAACCGAGCCCCGAAAACCTCAGCTTCGCGCTCGGCATCGTGGGCAAAGCGCTGGTGGCCGAAGAGGCACTCGATCAGTTGTCGAGCGCGCGGCGCACCTTCGAAAATGCGCAATCGTTGCTCGGATTGGCGGAAAATAAGGCCAACCTCGGCAAGGTGAGCCCGAGCAGCGCGCGGCTCCGCTACGTGATGGGCGCACTCGAGACGCGCCACGGTGAGCTCGCACGCGCCCTGCCCTTGGTGCAAGCCGCCGCGCGCGCCGAGCCGAGCCTCGAATCTTTGATGACCTTGAGCGCCATCGAACGACAGCGCGACCAGCACGCGGCGCTCTCCACGTTGGGGCAAGCCGTAGAGCTTGCCAAAGCCAGCAACGATCCGCTGGCCGAAACCGACGCATTGAACATGAAGTTCGAGGTGTACCGCGATCACGGTGACGCCGAGCACGCGGCGCAGACACTCGACGCCGCGCTCACCCGAGCGATCGACGCGCAGCGCACGGCGCGCTCCGGCGGACCGGCGCTCGCGCGCAGTGAACGGCTGCTCGCGCGCATCCTCGAACACTACGACGATCCGCTCGCGGCGCGACGCGCCACCGAACGCGCGTATGAAGCGTCCAGCGCAGATCCGAACCAGCTCACCGCGACCGTGCTCGACGCCGCGCGCCGCGCCCTCACCCACGCGGATCTGCGCGCCTCACGCAGAGCCGCCCAGCGCGCCGTAGCCGCAAACTTGCCGAGTGAAGATCTGGTGTACGTCGCGCTGTGGCTGCAGCTCGTGGAGCGCAAACTCAACGTCCCGAGCGACGGCACGTTGGAAGAAGCCTTCGCGGGCGTCGACGAGAATTCGGGCTGGCCCGCGCGCCTGCGCGCTTGGGCCCGCGGCAAACTCAGCGATCAAGAGCTCGCCAACGCTGCGCGCTCCGCCTCGGAAAAGACGGAGGCCACCTTCTACGCCGCGATGCGCAAGCTCCAAGCGGGCAGCGACTCCTCCAAAGACCTCGAACGCGTCGCGCAGAGCCCCTCCATCGAACTGGTCGAAGTGACCATTGCCCGCGACTTGTTGGCTATGCGCAACAAACCCGCGACGGACTACAAGCTCCCCGCAGGCGTGAAGCTGCCCTAGCGCCGCTCAGGCCGCGCATTTTTTCACTGATCGCGCGACTCGAGAGTGGGCGCTCTCAGTCCAGCAGCGCACCTCGCAGTGCGCCTGCATTCCGGGCGCGGCGCGCTCGCCGCTGATCACCAATGGACGCGGGGGAGCGTCGATCGCCGATTGAGCGCGAATCGACTCTGCGACGCGCGGTCCGCGAACCCGAGCTTCGTCGATGGTCCCTCGATGCCAGAGGTCGAAACCGCGACGCCCGAACGAATCATCCCTGCGGTTTACGACCGAGCAGCTTCTCTGCCAGGTGGCCGCCGAGTTCGTGGGTCATCAAGCGTTCGACCGCGGCTTCTTTTTCTTCACGCTCACCGGGAGCGTATTGAAACTCGATGCCCATGCCGCACGGATTGGCCTTGGTCGCTTCTTCCGCCGGAGTGATCCAAATGACTTTGCCCCGCAGGCGCACCGGTTCGGCCATATTGGGCACGCCCAACGCAAAGACGAAGTCGGTGCCGACCGGCAATGGCTTGTCCGTGGCGATGAAGGTGCCGCCGCGCGAGATATTCTTGGTGTAGTCCGCGAAGAACGTGTTGAGCCGCTTGTATTCGACTTTCAGCTCGATGGGCGCTCGGTAGCCCGCTCGCCGTTCTTCCTTATCGCCTGAGCTCATCTGAACGAGAGGTTAGTATATTCCGGGGCTCCCGGGCCAAGGCCGGCGCAAACGGGGGAAAACTCCGGGCGAAAATGCTACACCCGCCGGGTGCGCGACCCCTACGAGGTGCTCGGTGTTGGCCGAGGAGCTTCCGAAGCCGAGATTAAGACGGCCTTTCGTCGTTTGGCAGCGATCCACCACCCGGACAAGAATCCGGGAGATCCGCAGGCCAGCGTGCGCTTCAAAGAGGCCAACCTCGCCCACCAAATTTTGAGCGATCCGGACAAGCGCGCCGCCTACGACCGCTACGGCGAAGCCGCGTTCCGTCCTGGTGGGGGCGTGCCAGGCGGCATCGACTTCAGCGATATGCCCGGGTTCGAAGATCTGTTCGGCGATCTACTGGGCGCGTTCGGCATCCGCACGGGTGATCGCGGCGACATCCGGCGGAACCTGGAACTCAGCTTCGAAGAAGCCGCGCTCGGCTGCGAACGTGAGGTGAGCTACGAGCGGCTCGACATTTGCGAGGGTTGCGCGGGACGCGGGGCGGAACCCGGCACGCGCGTCGAAACCTGCTCGGCCTGCGGTGGGCGCGGCAAGGTGCGCTTTCAGCAGGCGCTGTTTCCAATCGCGGTCGAGCGGCCTTGCTCGCGCTGTCGCGGCACGGGACAAATGGTGATCACGCCTTGCCGCGTGTGCGCAGGCAAGGGGCTCGCCAAGATCGAGCGCACGCTCTCCGTCGAGATCCCGGCCGGCATCGAGGACGGAGCGACGCGCAGCGTGAGCCAAGCCGGCAATCGCGTGCGCGTGGACAAGCCGCCGGGCAATTTGGAGCTGGTAATCCAAGTCGGCAGCCATCCGTTCTTTCGCCGCGTCGGTGAAGACGTGGTGTGCAAAGTGCCGATCAGCTTCGCCCAAGCCGCCCTGGGCGGCGAGATCGACGTGCCGAGCCTCGCGGGTAAGCTCAAATTGCGCGTTCCTCCGTCCACGCAGTCCGGCGCGGTACTGCGCGTGCGCGGCAAGGGGTTTCCGTATCGCATGCGCACCGGGCGCGGTGACCAATTGGTCGAGGTGACGGTCGAAGTTCCGTCGCAGTTGAGCGATCGCGCGCGCGCTTTGATCGAAGAACTGGGTCGCGAGCTCGGTGAAGACGTGCAGCCACAGCAGCACAGCTTCTTGGAGAAACTGCGAGGACTCTTTGACTGAAAGTGATGCCAGCGCGATGCGCGCAGTAACCTTCGACTTCGGGCAAACCCTCGCCGAGCTCGATCACGACTACTTGGTGCGGCGAGCGCACAGCTTCGGTGCCGAGCTCGATCCCGTCGCAGCACGCGCGGCGACGGTCGCCGCATGGCACGCGTACGGCGCGGCCAAGTCGCTCGGCCACGCGCGCGCGTGGCAAGCGATGATGCTCGAGCTGCTGCGCGCGGGCGGGGTGCGCAAAATCCGCGCAGAATCCGCCGATCCCGAGTACCCGGAAAAGATCGCACAGCTGTTGTGGGATGCGCAGCCCACGCACAACCTGTGGCGCAAGCCGATCGCGGGCATGTTCGAGTTGGTCGCCGAGCTCGGCGCCAAGAACGTGCCCGTGGGGATCATCTCGAACTCCGAAGGCCACCTCGCCGAGCTGGTCGACGAGCTCGGGCAAAGCGCGCTGTTCTCCGTGATCATCGACTCGGGCCGAGTCGGTGTCGACAAACCCAACCCGCGCATCTTTCAGCTTGCCGCAGAAGCGCTCGGGACCGAGCTCTCGCAGATCGTGCACGTGGGAGACGCTTGGGAGGCGGACGTGCTCGGCGCGCGCGCTGCAGGAGCGCAAGCCATTTGGTATGCACCGTCCGACGATCGCGCGTTGCCGGAAGGCGTAGTTGCCTGCCGAACTGCTGCAGAGTTGCGCGCCGCGCTGCGAACGTTTGGCGTCGGCTGACTCAGAGCTTTGGGAGAATCGATGGAAAACCGAAAGATTGGTCTGCTGGGCGCCGGCAACATGGCAAATGCCCTGATTCGAGGTCTGCTGGGGTCGAAAACGCTACGTCCGGAACAGATCCGCGCGAGCGACGTGCGCCCCGATCAGTTGGCTGCACTCGAAAAGAGCCACGGCATCCAAACGCACGCGGACAATGCCGAGCTCTTGGCCTGGGCGAACGTCGTCGTGTTGGCAGTGAAGCCACAAGTCATCGTCTCGGTGCTCGAGCAAATGGCGGGCGCGATCAAATCAGACACACTCGTGATCTCGATTGCTGCGGGCGTGCCACTGTCGGCAATCGAGGCTCGTTTGCCGAGTGGCACGCGTGTGCTGCGAGCCATGCCGAACACCGCCGCCATGGCGCTTTCGGGTGCCACCGGCATCGCCGCGGGCGCAAGTGCCCAACCGGAAGATCTCGCTCTCGCGCGCACGCTGTTCGACGCCGTCGGGCGCTCCGCAGTGCTCGACGAGTCGGCGCTCGACGCCGTGACCGGACTGTCCGGCAGCGGGCCCGCGTACGTGATGTTGATCATCGAAGCGCTCGCAGACGGCGGCGTGAAGGTCGGTCTGAGCCGCGATACGGCGCTCCTGCTGGCGGCGCAGACCGTGTACGGATCAGCCAAATTGCTGCTGGAAACGGGCGAACACCCGGCACGGTTGAAGGATATGGTCACGAGCCCCGGCGGCACGACCATCGCCGGCTTGCACGCGCTCGAGGGCGGCGGGCTGCGTCACACGTTGATGAACGCGGTCGAGGCAGCAACACGGCGCGCCACCGAGCTGGGTCAAGCGATGGCGGCCAAGCTCACCAAGCGCTGACAAAAAAATAGTGTCCGCGCAAAGGGGCCGGGG
>Ga0164308_10000383_pt1 | contig 24289 bp, 18 predicted proteins | sample Whisoiple_246_MG_FD_109983 | JGI IMG/M metagenome (GOLD analysis project Ga0164308, IMG submission 109983) | Soil microbial communities amended with fresh organic matter from upstate New York, USA - Whitman soil sample_246_MG | ecosystem: Environmental > Terrestrial > Soil > Unclassified >... | reverse complement strand
GCTAGCCCTTCCGGTTTACCTACCTCGGCTCCATGTACTGGCCCTCGGAGATACTGGCCCTCCGAGCCGCAGCATTGGCATCCACTAAGCTGGGGCCGCCGCCTCTGCTTGAAAAGGTCTGCTTTTGTCGCCCGGGAGCCTTGCCGGAAGGCCGGGCCCGTGAGCCGCGGGCGCTGGGAACGGGTTGGTTTGGAAGAGATCTGGTGTACCCTGCCGCGTGCGCGCAGTGTTTTTTGGAACTCCGGCGATTGCAGTGCCCGCCCTGCGCTCGCTGGCTGAGGTTGCAGAAGTGGTCGGCGTCGTGTGCCAGCCGGATCGGCCCGCTGGTCGCGGTCTCAACCTGCAGCCACCCGCGGTGAAGCTCGCCGCGCTCGAGCTCGGCTTCGAAGTTCACCAGCCCGTCAAAGTGAAAACGGGCAATCTCGACGAATGGCTGCGCGAGCGCACACCCGACGTGGCGTTGGTGATGGCCTACGGTCGCATTTTGCCGCCGGCGGTGCTCAGCGCGCCGCGACGCGGCTGCATGAATTTGCACGCCTCGCTGTTGCCGCGCTGGCGCGGTGCAGCGCCCATCAATTGGGCGATCGCACACGGTGACACAGAGACCGGGATTTGCCTGATGCAAATGGACGAGGGCCTCGATACTGGGCCGGTGTATGCACGGCGCGCGATCGACATTGGCCCCGAGGAGACCGCGGGCGAGCTGAGCGAGCGCTTGGCCAGCACGGCGGCAGATCTGGTGCGCGCAGAACTCGCTCGCGCGGTGCACGGTTGGATTGAAGCCGTGCCCCAGGAGCACGAAAAATCGACCCACGCGCCGCCCCTGCAGCGGGCCGATGGAGCGCTCAACTTTGGCAAGGGCGCGCGTGATTTGGTGAATTTGGTGCGCGCGCTCGCGCCGCGCCCGGGCGCCCATACCCTGCTCAACGGCAAACCGCTGAAGATCGCTCAAGCGCGCTCGAGCGATCACCCGGCCATGGGCGCGCCCGGTCTCGTCATTGTCGAGCACAAGCAAGTTCTGATCAGCACCGTCGACGGGAGCTTCGAGCTCGTCCGCGCCCAGCTCGAAGGCCGCAAAGAAATGCCGGCGCTCGATCTGGTCAACGGCCGCGCGCTCAAACCCGGAGATCTGCTCGGGCAATAGCCCATCGGCCCGATGGCCGCTACAGAGTCTCGCTTCCAGGGGGTGAACCGCGCTAGCCTGCGCCATACGCGAATGGAGCTCACCGGTCGCTTCATCGAAACGATTCGCCGCGAGTTTCCGACGTTTCGTATCGTGCCGAAGCACGGCCACTGGCCGTCGCGTGCAATCGACTTCGCGCTGAAGGTAATCACTTTCGGCGGGCAACGAAGCTATCTCACCCGCTACCACACCGTGATCGGCTGCACGCTGTATGTGCCTCCAACTTGGGAGGCGATGAGCGACCTCGACCGCGTGATTCTGCTCCGCCATGAGCGAGTTCACTTGCGCCAGCGCCGCCGCTACGGTGCGTTGCTGATGACTTGGCTGTACTTGATCCCCTTTTTTCCGCTCGGCCTGGCCTACGGTCGAGCCCGTATCGAATGGGAAGCGTACGAAGAGACGTTGCGCGCGACAGCCGAGCTCTTGGGTCTGGAGGCCGCGCGCTCACCCTGCCTGCGTGCGCAGATCGTGCAGCGCTTCACGGGACCCGACTACGGTTGGATGTGGCCGTTCGAGCGCTCCGTCCACGCGTGGTACGACCGAGCGCTCGAAAATCTGTCGGGGGTCGTTGAATAGCGCATGAGCACGGTAATCGGCGTCGATCTCGGCACCACCAATACGGTCGTCTCCGTCGTTCGCGATGGTCAAGCGTCTGCTTTGCTGGATGAAGCGCAGCAAGTACTCATCCCCTCGATCGTATCGTTTCACCCCAACGGCAGCGTGCTGGTGGGTCGCTCCGCCAAAGAGCGGCGCATCGTCGATGCCTCGAACACAATCTATTCGATCAAGCGGTTGATCGGTCGCAGCTGGGAGTCCGAAGAGGTCAAACGCGCGCGTTCGCGCTTCCCGTTCGAGATGCGCGAGGGGCCCGGGCAAGCGTCGCTGGTCGTGGCGCGGGGCGAGACCTACACGTTGCCCGAGATTAGCGCGTTCGTGCTGCGTAAGGCCAAGGCGGTGGCCGAAGCCGCGCTGGGTACCAGCGTCGATCGAGCGGTGATCACCGTGCCTGCAAATTTCAACGATCTCCAGCGGGCTGCGACCAAAGTGGCGGGCCGCGTCGCGGGCTTGGAGGTGCTGCGCATTTTGAACGAGCCGACCGCGGCCGCGCTCGCCTACGGCTACGGACGAGGCAGTTCGGAGCGCGTTGCCGTGTACGATTTCGGCGGCGGCACGTTCGACGTCACCCTGCTGGATCTCTCGAACAACGTGTTCGAAGTCCTGGCCACCGCGGGCAATACCTTCCTCGGCGGCGACGATCTGGACCTGGCGATTGCCGAGCGCATGAGCGAGCTCTTGCTGGCGCAACACCGCGTCGATGCTCGCGCGGATTTGCAGATTTTCGAGCGTTTGCGGGCGGCGGCGGAGACCGTCAAACACCGGCTCTCGACCGAGACCGAAGTGCGGGTCACGATCAGCGTGGTCGCCCACGGGCTGGGCGGCCGCAGCGTCAATTTCGACTTCTCGATGACTCGTCCGGAGTTCGAACGACTCGCGTTGCCGATCATCGATCGCACCTTCGACGTCTGCAGTGAGGCTATGGGCATCGCGCGGCTGGCCGCCAATGACTTCGATCAGGTGCTGTTGGTCGGCGGCTCGACCCGCATTCCGCTCGTGCGCATGCGCGTGGAAGAATTTTTCCAGAAACCACTGCGCGCAAGCATCAATCCGGATGAGGTCGTCGCGATCGGCGCGGCCATCCAAGCCGCTGCACTGAGCGGCGCACAAAAACGGCGCGGCACGGTGCCGCCGGCGCCTAGCCCGGCTTCTCGCCAAACCCAGCCCAACTTCAGCGACGCACGACTCCCGGAGGCCGCGCTCCAGCGCCCGAGCACGAGCGCGCAGCCGGCTCCGCCAGCGCGCCCGCGCTTCGAAAGCTCCCCGGCGATCCCGAGCACGCAGCCCTTCTTCGGTCGGCCGCACGTGTCGACCACGCCGGGAATCGCACCCGGCTCGCGTCCCGCAGGGCCGACGCATGAGTCGACACTGGGCGCGTTACGCAAGACCGCAACCACGGGCGCCCCGAACACGCTGGGCGGTCTTGGCCCTCGGCAAGGGGTGAAGACCGGTCCCGGCCTAGGTCCCGAAGCGAGTCGCGCGATCGGCGGCCCCACGCTGGTCAGCGCCGCTGACGAAGCCCAAAGTGCGCACGACGCGTTGAGCGAGGCGCTCGGACTGCCACTGGTCGGCGTCTCGACGCCGACGCGTGAAGAGAGCTTGGCCTTCGTCTTGGGCGACGCTGATTTCTTGGAGCTCGAATCGGCTCCGAGCCAGCCGAGCGCGCGCCCGGTTACTGGCTACGGCGCGCCTTCACCCGGCGCCGCCTCGGCAGTCGACGATGAAGACGCGCTGCCCATGCCCGAGCTGCCCGAAGAGGAGATCACGCACGTGACGGCGCCACCGGACGGCAGTGCAGCGCGCACCGCCGGCCCCGCGCCGGGCGGGCCGTCCGGTACGGCTCGCATGCCAGCGGTGCCGGTTTTTGGGGCGGCGGGATCCGGAGTGCCCTCGCGCACCGCACCGATGGCGGCGTTTCCAGCCGCACCTCTGGGCGCGCTGCAACCAGCCGATCACGGCGCTTTCGAAGCCGTTCCGCGTGCACCGTCCTCGCGTCCCGCGCCGCTCTTGATCGACGTGACCCCGCTCACCTTGGCCGTCGAAACCGTCAATGGCTTTTGCGACCCCGTGATCGAGCGCAACACTCAGGTTCCCTGCGAACGCACGCGCGTGTTCGTCACCGCGGTGGACAACCAGACGATGGTGCGCGTTCGCATCAGTCAGGGCGAGTCGAGTAAGTTCAGTCAAAACACGTTGCTCGGGGAGGTGGAACTGAGCGGCCTCACCCCTGCCCCCCGCGGTGAAACCCAAATCGCTGTCAGTTTTTCGCTCGACACCAATGGCATGCTCAGCGTGAGCGCCCAGGACGTCGCCACCCACCGAGCGACCAGCACCCAGGTACGTTTGATCGCCCTGCCCGAGTCGAACGAGATCGCTCGCATGATTTTGCGCAACGCTGCGCGTCAGTAGCAAGCCATGCTCGCGGACCAAGCCGAGATCGAACGCGTTTACGAATGGGCGTCAGTGCTGGACGCTTCCAGCTACTACGAGCTGCTCGGCTTGCTCGAGATCGCGGACGACGCCGCGGTGAAAGTCGCGTTCCACGAATTCGCCCTCGCTTTCCATCCGGACGCCCACCTCGACTACGATTGGCAGACAGCCCAGGTCCTGCGACAGGTTTTTCAGCGGGGCGCGGAGGCCTACCGGGTCCTTTCCAATCCGGTGCTGCGTCCGCGTTACGACTTGGCGCTGGCCAAGGGCCAGCTGCGATTGGGCGGGAGCGAGGTGCCGCGCGTCGCCAATGTGGGTGTGGGAGCCAAGTCGCTTGACGAACTGTGCCGAACCGCCTCGGCGAAGCGCTTTGCCGGTCGCGCGGACGACCTGATTTCCCAGGGAGATCTGCTCGGCGCCAAACGAGAACTGCTGCTCGCGGTGCGAGAAGACGGCGAAAATGCCGAACTGAGCGAGCGACTCGATGCCCTCGATTTGGCGCTATTTGCCATGGGAGCCTGAGCGCTAGGGTCTCAGCCAGGTCCCGCCGCGCTGGGGCGAGGCGCGGCTGGCGCCTGCGCCGGCCAATGCTTGGAATATTCCGACCAAAGGCGACCGCCCGCTTCCGTGTCGAAGGTCAGCTAAACCCCTGCGTGGGGTCTAGCGATCTCCACCAGGAATGATAAAAGAGTGGCCCGCTCGGCTGCCGCCGAGACCGAAAATTGAACGGAGCCGTAGCAATTGATTAGGCTAGCGCTCCGGGATCCGATAGCGCAAAGCTTTCTACTGCTCCCCCGAGTCCAGAAAGCGCATCCGCGAGGCTGATTGTGAAGATTTCCTGTCCTGCGTGCCAAGCTAAGTATTCGATTGCAGACGAGAAAGTTACTGACCGTCTCGCCAAGATCCGTTGCCGCAAGTGCGGAGCGACCATCGTGATCGATGGCAAGACCACCCCGGCAAATGTCTACACGGCGGCCGGTGAGGCCGCGGACACCGCAGGCACGGTCGACCAGGATGCGAGCGGCTCGCAGTACTCTGTCGATTTCGGTGAAGGCGATCAACGCAACTTGAGCGTGTCGGAAATCGTCGCGGCCTACAACGCCGGGCAGTTGACGGCCGAAACGTACCTGTGGGCGGACGGCTTCGCCGATTGGAAGGCCCTCGGCGAGGTGGAAGAGATCGTCGAAGCACTGCACGCAGCGACTCAAGCTGCTGCCCCCGCGGCTGCACCCGCTGTAGCCACCGCGACTCCTTCTCCATGGTCAGCGCCCGCCGCCGCGCCGCGCGCAGCCGCGCGTCCAGCGCGCGGCGCCGCTGCCGATCTGTTCGGCGGCATCGAGCACGCCGGCAGTGAGGAAGAAGTGATGACCAGCGCTCCTGAGCACGGCGGCAGTGCCAACGCGCAGGCGGCACCTGCCCACAGCAACTCCAGTTCGAGCACCGGTGCACGCAACGAGTCGTCGGTCTTGTTCTCGCTCAGCGCGCTCACTTCCGCATCCAATCCGGTGGCTGCGAGCCGTCCCGCTTCGCGTCCCATCGCGTCGTCATCTGCCTCCCGCGACGACTCGGGTTTGATCGATCTCAAAGCACTCACCGCCGCGGCCACGAAGAGTGAAACCGCACCGACCGCGGCTATGGCAGCGCCGATTGCGGTAGCTCCTCCGCTTGGCATTGCTCCTCCGCTCGGGATTGCCTCGCCCCTCGGAGGTGGTTTTGCAGCGTCGGCTCAGCCGAGTGGCTATCCGGCGGGCGGGAAGAGCAAGGCTCCGCTGTTCATCGGCGGTGGTGTCGTCCTCGCTGCGTTGATCGTCGCTGGCGCAATCGTGCTCAAGCCGCAGCCGCCTCCTCCGGCACCCGCGCCGGTCGCCCTCGCGCCCACGCCGGCAGCCGCTCCCACACCGACCCCCACGCCGGTCATCACCGCCACGCCGCCCTCCACCGGTACGGCCGCGGAAGAACCTGCGCCGAGCGCGAAAGTGGGAGCCGCGCCCGCTCCGAAGAGGTACACCGGTGGCGGTGTCGCGCCGAAGAAGCCGGCGGCCGCGACCAACGATTCCCCGGCGGCCGCACCGGCGGCTGCGCCGAAGCCCAAGAAGAGCGCTTGTGGCTGCGCGCCGAGCGACTTGATGTGCAACATGTCCTGCAGCGCCAAGTGAGCGACTCGCGCAGCGCATTCAGTTGCGTTGCGCTCCTTTTCGGTTGAGTCGCGCGGCTCTTGCTGCGCGACGGGGCAAAAGCAGTGCGCGGAAACCGAGTCGGCTGGGATCAGCCGCTCGCTTTCCGCGCAGAATGCCTGAGCGCGACCGCCCGGGTCAGCTCACAGGCACGTCCACTTGTCGCTCGAGCAAACGCAGCCACCGCCCGTGTAGGGACACGCACCGGTGCCCGTGCAAGCGGTGTCCGCGGTTGGCTTGGTCGCGGGACAGGTCGTGCCGCTGGGGGCTCCCGCGGTGCCAGATCCCGGCGCGCCGCCGCGGCTGAAGCCGCCACCGGAGCCGCTGCTCGCACCGCCGGCGCCCGGCAGAGTTCCGCCGCGACAAGCCCATTGACTGCTTTGGGCGCTGCAGCTGCAGCTGGCCATGCCCGCATACCGGCAGGTCCCGGAGGCGGGCGTACAGGCAGCGCCATCGGTCGGCTTGGTCGCCGGGCAAGCTAGCATATCGATGCATTGCCACTCCCGGGTGGCCGTGCTCGTCCCACCTGCCATGCCCGGCATGCCGCGACCTACGCGCATACAGCTGCAGCTCTTGCCCGCGTACGCGCAGGCGCCCTGCAGGCCCGTGACCGTGCATGCGCTGGCGTTCACCGGCGCGGTCGCCGGACAGGCAGCGTTGTTCATCGTCCCTGGCAAGCCGCCGTTCGTGGAACCGGTTCCAGCCGTCGAGCTCCTGCCGCCAGCGCTCGCGCCGCCGGACGAATCTTCTTCGCTCTCTGTCGAACCCCCGCAAGCGATGAGCGATGCGAGGCTCAGGGCGAGCAGGCCGGTGATTCCGTATCTCAGGGCTTTCATGACTTTCTCCGTGGGCCGGTCGGGGAGCGGAGCGCAGGCCTATGAGCGGCTATGCTCAGAAGTAACGAGGCGCTTTGACCGGAAGGCAGCAATTTCAGCGTCGCTGTGCGGGTAAGGAGCTCAACGCCAAATCGCGCGCCTCGTCGCGGGCAAAGCCCTGCGGATGGATGGCTAAGTAGCGCCTGGCCTCGGCGGCTGCGGCCGCGGTCCGTCCGAGCCGTTTTTGGGCACGAAACAACTGAACTTCGGCTTCTTCGTAGCTCGGGTAGCGCGCGAGCAAGCGAGCAAACAGTTCCGCTGCCCGAGCGTCCTCGCCGCGGTTGCGTGCGTCGATGGCGTCCTGAAACATCCGACTCTGCTCTGCCAGGGTGCTGGCTTTGGCCTCGGCGGGGGTGGCCCGCGTGGCGCGCGCGCCTGTCTCGCGACGAGACACGGCGCTCTCACGCGAAGTCAGACGCGCTGCGGGCGTAGTCGCGACCGGCGCCGGCGTCGCGAGAGCCGGCGCGCTCAGGGGCTCGGCATCCGAAGACCAATGCTGGCCTGCGCCGAGCACCGCCACTTGCACGCCGTGTTGTAGAACCCAGACCGAGCCTCGCGTGACGCTGACCTCGGTCACGGTTTGCTTGTTACGAGACGACACCCCGACCGCAAACACCGTACCGTGAACCACGACCTCCGCGTTGGGCGTCTCGACCACGACGCTTCGTGCAACGGGCGAGTTCTTGTCGACTGAGATCTCGACGCGACCCACTGCCAGTCGGTAGCGCTCCTCGACAGGCGTCACCCGGGGCACGGTGAGCTTCGTCGCCGGATTCAGGTGCACCGTGCTCTTCTTCGAGCGAATTTCAGCCTGAGCTTCCGGAGCGGTCTCAATCTCGCTTTGGGTGCGTAAGGCGAATTCGGAGCCCTTCGAAAGCACGCGACTGTCACCGTTCTCGGTCACGACGACCGCGCCGGTCACTTCAGCCACCGTCGAGAACACCGCCCTGGCCTCGGCGGAACTGTGCCGGGCCCGAGCGGCAATGCCGAGCCCGAGCGCCAGGGAAGCGGCGAGGCCCACCGCCCAAAGGACGCGCGTGCGGAGCACACGGCGTTTGCGATCGGCGGTGGCGCGAATCGAGCGGGACAGGGCGGCGACCACCTGCTCGCGGCGCCGCTCCACCTGCTCGGGTTCCTCCACCGGCACGACTTGGTTGCCCAAGCGACGCAACATCTCGTCTGGCTGAGAGGGAATGCGGGTTGCGCTCACGATGGCTCCGACTTGCGGCGCGGGGCCACATGATCGAGACGGCGAAACAGCTCACGCCGACCTCGCACTAGGCGGGACTGCGCAGCCGAAACACTGACCTGCGTCATCAACGCGATTTCGGCGAGCTCATGCCCCAGCACGTCGTGCAAGAACACGGCCTCGGCGTGGGTGGACTTCATCTCAGAAAGCTGGACTCGCAAGCGTTCGAGCTCCGCGCGTGCGGAGGCCTCGCCCTCGACGTCCACTCCGGCGCGGGCGGGCTCCGCTTCGATCCCCGCTTCACGGTCCAGCACTCGGCGTTCCCGGCGGCGCGAACGCAGCGCATTGAAGCCCACGTGGCTGGCGATGCTCGATGCCCAGGTACGCAGGCTACAAGCGCGCGCGTACGAACGACGCGAGAGCGTCACCACGATTTGTTCGAAGGCCGCCTGCACCAGATCGTCGTGGTCGACTTCACGTCGACCGAACACGCGGTAAAGGGTATGATCGACCACTCCAACTAAACGCTCGTAAATGACCGAAGCCACCTGGTGATCGCCGCGTTGAACGGCGTCGATCAGCTCTTCATCGCTGGGCGTGCGCTGTACCGTGTGGGCAAAGCCCGAAGAAGCCCCAGAGGTTGCGCTGCCCCCGGCTGGGACGACGCGTAACTTCTGGTCTGGACGGAGCCGCGGGCTACTAGACACCTTGGTGAAGATAGTACCTGAGTCTCGAAAGAGCAGGCGGAGCACCTGAATTCCCCGAAAAGGATGGTACGTTTAGGTGAGATGAGGCGATCGCCCTCCCATTCCGCCCACAGCGTTGCGCTGATGACAGCGTTTTGTGCGCTGGGCATAGCCGCCGGCTGCGGGAAGGAAACGTTCGACCTCTTGCCTAACGGCAGCCTGGTGGTGACCGGTGGCGGTGGCAGCGCGGCGGGCACCGCCCCGGTCAGCGCCGGCAGTTCGGGCGGTGGAGGTCTCGGAGGCGCTGCAGCTACCGGCGGCAAGCCGTCCGGGGGCACCGGGGGCAAGGCAGAACTCGGCGGCTTTGGCGGGCGTATCACGACTTTGCCGGGTGGAGGCCAGGGCAACCCGCCCTGCGTGGGTGACGGAGGCGCGTCGGACAACGACCCACCGTCCTGCTCGCCGAGTGATCCTTACTGCACGCCCTGCGTCTGCAACGCCCAGTGCTTCAGGCCAGATGCGAGGTACTGCGATCCGGATCTCAACCGCTGCGTGCAGTGTCGGAAAGACTTTCACTGTCCCGCAGGCGAAGCCTGCAACCCGAACACGTGGCGTTGCGCGAAGGAGTGCGGAGGCGGCAAGGACAGTTGCGGCGGCGACAATCAGCACCTGTTGTGCAGCCCAGACGGAGTCTGCGTGTCTTGTATCAACAACACTGACTGCGCGGGATATGGTGTATTCAACAGCTGCTCTTCCAATGTCTGCGTCGAGTGCAGCGATGATTCTAAATGCGCGAGCGGACTGTGCATCGGCGGGAGCTGCTTCCGCCACTGACTTCCGTCACTGACTTCCGCCACTAAACGGGAATGGTACCTGCCTCAGCGGAGCCGAACGCGCAGCCCGAGGCTTCCGAGATAGCGAAAGCTCGACGAGTTGCCAACGGGCACGCCGCTCACCGCCACCTCGGTTTCGCCGGTGAAGCCCGCGGCTTGTACTTCGGCTGCGAGCAACAAGTTGGGCGCGATCTGCAGACGTCCTCCGAAGGCGCCCTGCAAACCGAGGGTCCAGCGACCGAGCGTTTGCGAGCTGGCCACATGCGCGTCGAAGTATTCGGCGACAGCCTGAACTCGGAATTCCAGACCTGAATCCTCGACGTATCCAAGTAGCGGTAAGCCTGCGCCCAGCGACACGTCGAACCAGCGCGTGGTCACGTCGTTCGAACCCGACTGCAATCGAGTCGCGGCGCTGCCACCGATCGTAAAAAATACTGGCATGGGCGCCGGAGCCAAATCTACGGACAAGGCACTACCCAGGCGCCAAGGCGGATCCGCCTCCAGCCCAGGCCCGAAGATCGCGGCTGCGCCGATGAAGACTTGGGTCTGTCGTGGGCGCTCGCGGATGGGTCGGGCAATCATCTCGGAACCTTCATCCGCTGGCAGTGACCGGGACGCAGACACAGACGCAGACGTAGACGACGAGGCCGAGGGCGGCCGCGTCGCTGGCTTCGAGGGCGCGGATGACGACGCAGCAGACGCGCTCGTGGACGGTGACGACGACGCAGAGTTCGGCGTCGCAGGCGGCACTGTTGCCGACGAAGCGGGCGCCGTCGGCCCGACGCGCTCGCGCGTCTCCTGATCAGGCGCGGGGTTGCTCTCTGCCAACGTACCAATCGCAAAGCCGACGGCGCGCCATCGGTCCATGCTCCCGTCCGCGGCCACGAATGCGAAATCTTTGGTGCGCCACGAATCGTGATCGCCTCGGCGCACGCCGACCTCGACGCGGATCTTGTCCTCCGACTGCAGGGTCACGATGGCCACGGCGGCGGGCTGCTCATCGCTGGCGTTGCGCGCAAGTGCGCATTCTGCATCGCGGGCGGCGCGACTGCAGCTGGAGACCAAAACCGAAAGCGCGCTCTCGGACACTTTGGGTGCCGCGATTTCAATGACGATCAGGGCAGCGGCCAAGCGTCACTCCCCTACTCGAAATCGGCCGTGGGTTCGAGCAGCGAAAGTAAGCCGCGCGGCGCGGCCACCTCGAAGACCTGCCCGCGTCGATCGGAAACCCCGAGTCGCACCAAGCCGTCCGCGCGCACGAGCGCGAAAGGCTGCGCGGGACTCGGGGCATCCTGACCCGCGGGGATAATCACGATCAGTGTGGGGTCGCGGCTCTCGAGGGGTTGGGCGGGTGCGGTCCGCGCGCACTCTGCGGCCACCGCGCCACTCGGGTCTTGATCGCGCGCGCGCGCCAACGAAAGCTCATCTGGTTTGCCGCGCGAAACGTCGCGCAGCAGCATGGCTGCGGACTTGCGCACGAACTCCGAACGATCTCGACGCAACGCGAGCGCCTCTTGCCCACCCGCGCAGCGTTCGTGGGTCGAGCGCAGCGCGCGCAACGCCAGGCCTCGCATCATCGCTCGCTCATCGCCGAGCAGCGGACAGGCAAGGCTGGCCAGCTGCCCGTGTTCACGCTGAGCGATGCGGGCCAACGCTGAGAGCGCGTTGCCCGCGACGCTCGGCGCTTCGTCTCGTAGCGCCTTCTCCAACGCAGGGCGCTCGGCGGCCGTGCCGACTTCCGCCAACGACCAAGCGGCGTTCGCCCGGACTTGGACGCTAGGATCGCCCAGCAGCGACAGCAAGCGTGAGCGCTCTCCTGGGTGGGCGGCCAATGCCTCAGCAAATTTGGCGCGATCAGCGGCAATTGGCGACCCGCCGGCGAGGCTCGCCAATTGCAGAGTGGCTTCCGCAGCCGGCATACGGCCGAGCAGTTCGATGAACGCGTCGCGGTCATCGTCGCGCGCGCGCTTCAGCAACGAAGTCAACCTTTGTACGATCTTGGGGTCCCGCTCGGCGGACAGGGTACCACCGAGCGAAAGCACGATCAGCGCGCGATCCTGTTCGCTCGCTTGCTCGAGGCGATCCAAGAGTGCGGCTGCGCGTCCCGGGAGGCTCAGCCTGCCGAGCGCAGAGGCGGCCGCCAAACGCACGCTGCCCGAATCGTCATCGAGCGCGCTCCACAAGCTGGGCCATTGCCCGGCCTCTCCCAAGAAGCCGAGCGCAGACAACGCTCGGCTACGCAACGCGATCTCATCGCTGGGCGCGGCAAACGGCAACAGACTCCGCGCGGCCCGTGGCGCTCCGGTCTGACCGAGTAAGTCCAGCAATTCCGAAACTTCTTCCCGCTCGCGCCGCACCTTGCTGAGAGCATGCTCAATCGGCTCTACGGCGCGGCCATCGGGGTGATTCGGGTCGAGCAGTGCTTTGGCCGCCAAACGCGCGCTGCGCCGGATCGACACGTCCGAATCAGCGAGATACTCCAGGACGGTCGGCAGTGACTCGGGCGCGCGCAGCTGTGAAAGAGCCAGTAACGCTGGCGTAGGGCGCAGCACTCCGCGGCGCAGCGCGTCTTGGATGGCCGCTGCGCTCGCCAGATCGTGAGTCTGACCGAGCGCCAGAGCGCAACCGCCCAGACGATCAGCATCCGACTCGGCGCTCAGGCATGCCCGAAGCGGACCGAGCGCAGTCGGGCCGGAGCGCGCCAGCGCTTGGATTGCTCCGCTTTGTGCGTTGCTCGGGCGATCAGAGCCCAGCTGCTCGATCAACACTTTGCTGGCTTCGGGCGTGTGTATCTGCGAGAGCGCCTCCAGCGAAGCAGAAACGATCGCGTCGCTGCCGTTTTCGAGCAAGCCGCTGATGCTCGCGACCGTGCCGGGATCGCCGATGCGAGCCAGGGCACTCAGTGCGGCTGAGCGAACGGCCTCGTCCGCATCGTGCAGCGCGAGCACGAGCGCAGGAGTGGAACGGGGGTCGGCCAATTGCGCCAGCGCCCGCGCAACCGCCTCCCGTACCGCCGGCCGCGAGTCTTGAATTTTGCCGATCAGCGGCACGACCGCGCGCGCGTCGCCCAGGTCCCCCAGTGCCAAGGCCACTACGCGCCGCACTTCGGGAGTGCCGTCGTCCAGGTGACCGAGCAACGCCAGCACCGCCTCTGGGGCGGCTGACTTGCCGAGAGCTGCGGCGGCAGCGCTACGAACCCCTGCGTCGCCGTCGCTGAGGGCGCGACCGAGCGAAGGCACGGCGCGCGCGCTCGGGCTCTCACTGAGCGCCTCGGCGGCGGCCAATCGCAAACGCCGCTCGCTATCACTCAGCCACGGGATGAGCCGATCACCCAGCGCGGGCAAGCCGAAACTCAGACAAGCATCGAGCGCGGTCAGTTTCACGCTGAGGTCAGCGTCGTCGAGTGCGCTGCTGGCCAGGCGCGAGCCGCTGGCTTTGGGCAGCTCGCGAAGGGTCTGCGCAGCACGCCTGCGCACGTCCACGTCTGAGTTGTGCAACTCCCGTTCGACGCGCGCTACGGTGCTCGGCCAGAGTACGGCCTTTGCCGGCGGGGCGCAGGCCAGAAAAAGAACGGTCAGCGCAAAGGTCGAGAGGCGCACGCCTCCGGAACATAGCACCGCCCGTTCCCCGCACACGAATCAGCTCAGGCGAAGCTCGAGATCTCCTCGAAAGCGCGGCGCGAGGCCTCGCGCTGCGTCGGCCGCAAGTAGCCGTAGAACAGGCCATTGAGCAGGATCAGGCGGAACAGCAGGTAATACTCGGTAATGTCGAAGCCGATCGAGACGGCCAAGCCGAACACGAGCGATCCAAAACCGAACAGCGTCCGCCACCAGCGCATGGCTGCGCCGGCGTGTTTGCGATAGATGGCCGCGTTGCGTTCGTTGTATTCGGGGAAGTCGCGAGTCAAACGCCGCGAGGTCGAATCGAACTTCTCCGCGTATTCGCTCTGACTGCGCATGTAGAAGAAGTAGATCTCCCAGGCGATCCGAATCACGAGCGACATCTGCCCGCGCTGCGACTGGAAGCGCGCCGCAGCGGAGCTCAAATCCTCCCCCTCGCGGTAGCTCGGGTGCGTCATCCGCAAAAAGACGTTCTTGAAGTGGTCGTACATCGTGGTGTGGAACGAGCCGGTGACGATCGTCGTCAGCGCGAGCACCAGGGCCAGCAAGAAGACCGGCAACGAGCCATCGAATTTTCGGAGGACGAGCCAGGCACCTCCGCCCACGACCACCGTTGAACCCACCAAATCCGCAACGCCATCCAGCATTCGCCCGAATGCGGAGGAACTCTTGCGCAGTCGTGCCAGCTGACCGTCGCAACAATCGAGCACGGCAGAGCTGAAGATCAGCACCCCGGCCAGCGGCAGATGCCCAGGAAACGCAGCAAAGATGGCCGCCCCTGCTGCGAACGCGGTGAGGATCGAGCCGACCGTGACGAGGTTCGGCGAGACCGGCGTCGGAAGCAGGATTTTCGCGAGCACGTACGCGGGCGGGCGGTGCACCCAGACGTCGATTGGCTCCTCGACCTCGAGCGGCTTGAGGCTACGAAAGTACGCGTCCCAAAAGCCCATCGGCTACTCCTACGGCCCCCCGTGCGAATGACCGCACGGGGTAGCCGTCGAGCGCTCACTCGGCATCGCCCGCGCTCGCAACGGTGACGTAGGCGCGGTGCGCCTCGCGTCGAACACGACCGCCGAGCACGCGTTCGAAGGCCGTGACGCAGCGCGCGTTTTGTTCGCGAGTCCCAACGGTGACTCGCACGTAGCTGCGCTTGGCGTGATGCACCGACAGAGAGCGGATCAGCACGCCGTCCTTGAGCATGGCTTCGACCAAGCGCTCTGCGGTTTGACCCGTGGACGACACGTCGATCAGCACGAAGTTTCCTTCGCTCGGTACCGGCGAAAGCCCATCGATGCGCGCGATTTTGTCGACCAGCTCCTCCCGCGCAATGCGCAGTTCGGAGATGCGCGCGTCGAACTCGGCGGCGTCATCCAAGGCCGCGCTGGCGGCCGCCAACGTAATCGCTGGGATGTTCCAGGGCACCTTCACGCGCGACAGCAAGCGCACGACCGCGGGATGCGCCAACGCGTAGCCTAGACGAATCCCCGCCAGGCCAAAGGCCTTGGAGAACGTGCGCAAGATGATGGCGTTCGGGAACTCTTCCAAGAGCCGGGAGAACGACTCTCCCTCGCCGAACTCGTGATAGGCCTCGTCGATAACGGTCGGCAAGCCGAGCCGGAGGAGGCGCTTGAGATTCGCCTCCGAAATTCGGCCGCCCGTGGGATTGTTGGGCGTACACAGGAAGATCACCTTCGTGCGCTCGGTGACGCCGCGGATCAGACCCGACAAGTCATGGTCGTGGTCCTCGGTCATTGGCACCAACACCGGAATGCCGCCGACGGTGCGCGTGCGCGCCTCGTACATGCTGAAAGTCGGCACGCTGAGTAGCACCTCTTCACCCGGGCCGACGAACGTGCGGATCACCAGATCGATCAGCTCGGTCGAGCCGGCGCCCAAGATCACGCTGCCTTCGGCTTGATTGTCCCGCAGCGCGAGCTTGCTCTTCAATGCCGGCGCGCCACCCGGGTACAAGTTGCCGCGCGTCGCCGCCTCCATGATGGCGTTGATCACGCGTGGGCTCGGCGCATACGGGCTCTCGTTCGACATCATGCGCAAGACGTCGTTTTGCTCGGCCACTGCGAAGTGGTCTTCGTTGTACGGCTTGGCCGCACGCACCCAGCTGGGGGCGTAAAATTCGATGCTCTCTGGGTCGATCACCGGTGGCTGACCCGTGCCCGGTTCATCACCCAACGTATCGCCGAAGACGCGCAGCATGGCCTCTGCGCAGGCCAAAGCTTGCGGTGTATCGACGTCGACCCAGCGAACGTCGCCCACGTCCGTAGCCAGGAAGCGGCCGCGCCGGCTCAACGCCTGCACGCCATCGCTCAACGAGCAATCGCCAGCCGTGGCTTCGACGGCCGCCAGCTCGGCGATCAGCGCCGGGCCGATGCGAAAAACGCCCGTATCGAGCGCGTCGTAGCTCTCCAGCTCCTTGCCGATGCGCTTGATCTTGCCGAGCTCGACGCCGACCTTGGTCGCGTCGTCCAAGTCGAAGCAGCGCTCGATGTCGTAGTCGACCGCCAACGCACACGAACCCTCGGGCACGTCCGCCGCCAACAACCGCCGGACGAGCTCCGGAGAATACAAGTGGTCGGACATCGTGAGCACGCACTCGCGGTCGACGAAGCTCGCGGCCGCCAACAAGCTGACACCGTTCTTCTTGTCGAAGTGCGGGTTGTCTACGAAAGACAATTTGAGCCCGAGATCGGTCTCGGCTTTGAGCGCGCGCCGAACTGCCTCACCCTGGAAGCCGGTGATGACCACTGCCTCCTGAATTCCCGCGCTCTTCAAGGTGCGGAGCACGCGCACGACGAGCGGCACACCTCCGACTACACGGAGAGGCTTCGGAAGCACGTCGGCTCCTTCACTCAGTCGGGACCCGGTGCCTGCGGCAAGTACGATGGCCCGCGTGACGCGTCGCTCAGTCATCTCTAAGGCTCTCTTTCGTCACCCAGGGAGACCCTAGGATGAAGCATGTATGGGACTTAGCACGCGCCGTGACAAGGGGCCAAAGGCTATTCGATTCGATAACTTAGGCCACCTACGCTGTGTCTTCGGCCGGACACAGTGTCGCAAATAAACGACAGTACTGTTCGCTCCACGCGCCACAGGTTGAACCAGCAGAAACCCCAATCATTATCGAGCGATACAGACAAGATCCTCAAATTGTTGGCTTTTTTGAGGCTTTTCACCCAATCGGCGCGGTGCGTCACAGAGTTCGCACTCACCGTCAAGGAAGGACACGGGGGTCAGGCCCCTCGGCGGACCATTTCGCGGGCGCGTTCCAAATCGGAGAAATCGTCCACTTCGGTCCAGGGCAGGTCGGCCACCGGGACCGCCTCGGCCTGCAGCGCGTTCGCCGCAATCAGGCTCGAGTAGACGTCTTCGTAATAAAGCCCGGTCTGGCCCCCGCCAATCACTGACTGCAAGGCGTCGAACAAGGTGGCCGAGAAGCTGCTGGAGATCCGCTCGATTCCAATGCTCTCTCCGGCGCTTTGCGAAAGCGGAATGCCTTTGCCGAACGCGCCAATCGTCGTCGCTCCGGGCGATGACAGTGTGACTTTCATCGCCTCGGCGTCGACCATACGCCCAGAGTCGACGGCAACGGCCAGCTCGGCCGCCGAAGCGTCAAGCCGTTCCAGCACTTGACGCTGGAAGACCACGTCCCCATCCAGCTTGAAGAAAGCGGCGGTGCCCAAAGCAGCCCGACACAACGCCAGTGACACGGAGTTTTGAGTGCGATCGAATTCGGGGTTCCTGCAGTACTCCACGACGACGGGCGCGCCCTGCATTGCCGCCCTCACCGCGTCCTCGCGGTAGCCCGTAGCGAGTACGATTTTTCGCACTCCGTAGCTCGCCAGCAGACGCACCGTGCGCCCCAAGATCGTCTCTCCGCCGAGTTCGACCAATGCTTTGGGTCGGTCATCGGTCATCGGTCGAAGTCGTGACCCAATCCCCGCGACTAGAACTACTGCTGTCGTCGTTTTCATCTACAATTTCCGTAATTCCTTGGCCCGTGCCCATTGCGTGCGGGCACGCACCTTGCTAGGAGCCGCGCATGCAACGACCTGAGAACGTAAAAAAAGCCGAGGGCAAACTCGCCGTACTCTTGCCGGGAATGGGCGCCGTGTCCACGACCTTGATGGCCGGCGTGCTGCTCGCAAACAAGGGGCTCGCAAAGCCGATCGGGTCGATCACGCAGACAGGTACGATCCGCCTCGGCAAGCGCACCGACAATCGCGTGCCTCGGATCAAGGATTTCGCGCCGCTCGCCAAGTTGGAGGACATCGTATTCGGCGGTTGGGACCTGTTCCCCGATAGCGCCTATGAAGCCGCGCTCCACGCCAAGGTGCTTGAGAGCAAAGATCTGGATCCGATCAAAGAAGAGCTCTCCGCGATCAAGCCGATGAAGGCCGTGTTCTATCCGGAGTTCGTCAAGCGCTTGCACGGGACACACGTCAAGACTGCTGCGACCAAGTTCGAGATGGTCGAACAGCTGCGGGCGGACATTCGCAACTTCATCAAGGACAACGGCTGTTCACGCGCCGTCTGTGTGTGGTGCGGTTCGACCGAGGTGTACTTGGAGCAAGGGCCGGTGCATCAGTCGATTGCCGCGTTCGAAAAGGGGTTGCACGACAACGACCCCAACATCGCCAACTCGATGATGTACGCTTGGGCTTGCTTGAAGGAGGGCGTGCCTTTCGCCAACGGCGCACCGAACCTGACCATCGACTTCCCCGCCGCGCTCGAGCTGGCACGTGAAACTCAGACTCCCATTTGCGGCAAGGACTTCAAGACCGGTCAGACCTTCATGAAGACCCTGCTCGCCCCTGGTCTGAAGGCGCGCGGCTTGGGCGTGAAGGGCTGGTTTTCCACCAACATCCTCGGCAATCGCGACGGTGAAGTGCTCGACGAGCCGGGCAGCTTCCGCTCGAAGGAAGTCAGCAAGTTGGGTGCGCTGGAGTCGATCTTTCAGCCCGAGCTCAACCCAGAATTGTACGGCGACCTCTATCACAAGGTCCGCATCGAATATTATCCTCCGCGCGGAGACGCCAAAGAAGGTTGGGACAACATCGATATCTTCGGCTGGCTCGGCTATCCGATGCAGATCAAGATCGACTTCTTGTGCCGTGATTCGATCTTGGCCGCTCCTCTGGTTTTGGACTTGGCGCTGTTCGGCGATCTGAGCAAACGAGCCGGCTTCCGCGGTGTGCAGGAGTGGCTGAGTTTCTATTTCAAGTCGCCACAGACTGCCGAGGGCCTATATCCGGAACACGATGTCTTCATTCAATCCATGAAGCTCAAGAATACGCTGCGCTGGATGATGGGTGAGGATCTAATCACCCACCTGGGTAACGAGTACTACGACTGAGCGGGGGTTCGGCGCCGCCGGAAGCGTGATCAAATGTCACGTTCTCCGCGAGTTGTCGCACAACGCCACGCAGCATCGCCTCGTACTCGTTTCGCAGCGATAAAAAAAAAGCCGCCCGGCGCGAACCGCGGGCGGTTTCACGCGCTTGATTTTCCGTACGATCGGCTAGATTCCAGCCGTGCGCAGCGACGGCAAGACGCGAAGCCTGGCCAATCAACTGGCAGACGAACGCGCGCTGCGCATGCGAGCCGAGGAAGCCAATCGCATCAAGGACGAGTTTCTCGGTACGCTGAGCCATGAACTACGCACTCCGCTGAACGCCATCACCGGCTGGGCTCACTTGGTCCAAGCCGGCACGCTCGCACCCGAAGAGCAGTCACGGGCGATCGATACGATCTTGCGCAATGCCAAGCAACAGGCCCGCATGATCGAGGACCTGCTGGACGTCTCGCGAATCATCAGCGGCAAGCTCGCGCTCACGCTTTCGCCGCTCAACCTCAAGAAGGTCGTCGAAGCGGCGATCGAGGCGGCCACGCCGGCCGCCCTCGCCAAGCAACTGCGAGTCAGCGCGGACTTCGGAGCCGGCACGAGCGAGGTTTCGGGAGACGCGCTGCGGCTGCAACAGGTGATCGCAAACTTGCTGAACAACTCGATCAAGTTTTGCGAACCTGGCGGTCGGATCGAGATTCGCACGCAGCGGGACGGTCGCCGAGTGCTGCTGCGAGTGATCGATGACGGACGCGGCATCGCGCCCGAATTCCTCCCCCTGTTGTTCGAGCGTTTCCGGCAAGCGGGCCATCCGCTCGCCCGCGCGCGCGGCAGCGGTCTGGGCCTCGGTTTGGCGATTGCGCGTTACCTCGTAGAGGCGCATCGCGGCAAGATCACTGCGGAAAGTGCGGGCGAAGGTCGAGGTGCGACGTTCACCGTTTCTCTACCATTGCTGTCCGAAACTGAGGCTCCACAACCCTCGGAAGAGGAACGTCCAAAGTCCGGTCGGCAATTGTGCGGCGCGTACATCCTGGTGGTCGATGACGACCCGGACGCGCGTGAGCTCCTAGGACTGCTGCTTTCGCGTGAAGGCGCCGAAGTCACGTTGGCCGACTCGGCAAAATCTGCACGAGACGCGATCCGCGCACGAGAGCCGGACGTGATCGTGTGTGACGTCGGGATGCCCGAGCAAGACGGTTACTCGTTCATGCGGCAGCTGCGGGCATCGGGAGAACGCGCGGGAGCCTTCATCCCGGCACTGGCGCTCACCGGCCATGCCAGCGCCGAAGACACGCGAGTCGCGCTGCTGGCTGGCTTCCAAATGCACGAGAGCAAACCACTCGACCCGGTGAGGCTGATAGGTAGTTTGGCAAAACTCTGGCGACGAGGCGTGACGCGAATCCCATGACTGAATCCACACCCCAACCGCAACAACCTCAAACCGATGGCGCCTGGCTGGTGGAGCGCAAAAAGACCGGAATTGCTGGGCTGGACACCATGCTCGGCGGCGGTCTGGTACGCGGGGCCATCTATATGGTGATGGGCCGGCCGGGAACGGGCAAGACCACGCTCGGCAACCAACTGTGCTTCGAACACGTGAAGCAGGGCGGACGCGCGGCGTACATGACCCTGCTCGCCGAGTCGCACGCAGCGATGTTGAAGAACTTGCACATGATGAGCTTCTTCGATGCGAACGCGATCAACAACGGCTTGTCTTACGTCGGAGCGTACCGCGCGCTGCGCTACGAAAAACTGCGTGTGTTGTTGGACATGGTGCGGCGCGTAATCCTGGACGAAAAGGCCACGCTGCTGGTGATTGACGGCATCTCGCCTGCGCGGGCACTGGCCGAAAACGACGTGGCGCTGAAAGAGTTCGTAGTCGAACTGCAGATGCTGAGCGCGATGACCAACTGCACCACCCTGCTGCTCGCGAACATGACGGCGGCGGATGCCAATGACCCAGAACATACCATGGTCGATGGCTTGATCGAGCTCGCGTTCGAGCAATTCCGGCGCCGCACCTTTCGCACGATCGAGATTCTCAAGTTTCGCGGCACCCGGCATCTGCTCGGTCGCCACGAACTGGACATCAGCGAAGCTGGGGTGTCGGTACATCCACGGCTCGAAGATCTGGTGGACGGCGCTACCAACCCCGCGCCCGCCAGTAACGAGCGCCTGCCGACCGGCATCCGCCAACTCGACCTCATGCTGCGCGGCGGGGTGCTGCGCGGCACCAATTCGGTGGCGCTCGGCTTTTCCGGCAGCGGCAAAACGACCCTCGGGCTGCACTTCTTGAACGCCGGCGCCGAGGCGAATGAAGCGGGTCTGCTCTTCGGCTTCTATGAATCACCGGATCGCGTCTTTCAAAGTAGCGAGCAGATTGGGTTCAAGCTTCGCCAGCACGCCGAACACGGTAGGTTCTCGCACGTCTGGCAGCCCTCCTACGAATTCGGCCTCGATCGCCTAGGGTCACGTTTGCTGGGCGAGGTCGAGCGCATCGGCGCCAAGCGCGTCGTGATCGACAGCCTGGATGGCTTTCGTCAAGCGGCGATCGATCCGGCGCGTACGATCCGATTCATGACCGCGTTACTCGGCGAGCTACGCCTGAGAGAGATCACCACCATCCTGATCGACGAGACGATGAAGCCGTCGGGGCCTGAAATGGAGATGCGGGTAGAAGGCATCTCGGCCTTGGTCGAGAACTTGTTCTTGTTCGAGTACATGACCGTTGGCCCCAGGATGCGCCGCCTGATCTCGATCGTGAAGCAGCGCGCCAGCGCGCACGAAACCACGGCCCGCGAGTTTTTCCTCACCGGACGCGGCATTGAAGTCGCGCCGGATGCAGCCAGCGCCGCCGAAGTCGTGGCGCACTCCGACGAGTTCTCTGCCCGTCACAACGAGAAGCCGCGTTCACCGGAAGGCGTCTAGCGCCGCCGACCAATGACGCAAGCGCCGCACAATGTCTTGGTCGTCGAGGACGAGTACGCTTCGCTCGAAGTTCTGGCACTGCTTCTGAGGGGTGAAGGCTTTCGACTGTTCACTGCGGGCAATGGCCAGGAAGCACTCGAGCGGTTGGCCGAGGCGCCGATGGCGCTAGTGATCACGGACTACAAAATGCCTCTCATGGACGGCAGCGAGCTGTGCCTGAGGATGCTCGCCGACCCGCGCTTCGAAAGCATCCCCGTGATCTTCACTAGCGCCAGCTATCGCCAAGACGTACCGCGCCCCAAAAATGTCGCAGCGTTTTTCAACAAGCCGTTGCTGTTCAAGGACGTGCTTTCGGCGGTGCACCGGATCTTGAAGAGCGCGCCGTCCCCATAGCGCGTAGACTCGCGCTGTGGCAGGCGATCCTCTGAGCGACCTCTCTCTTCCGGCTCGGGATTGGTTCGAGACCACGCTGGGCGCTCCGACTCGCGCCCAGGCGCTCGGCTTGCCGGCAATCATCTCCGGGGCTTCGACACTGCTGCTCTCTCCCACCGGCTCTGGCAAGACTTTGGCCGCCTTCTTGTCCGCGGTGGATAGGCTCATGAATTCGCCGGAGCCGCTCAAGGAAGCGCGCTGCCGGGTGCTCTATGTCTCGCCGCTGAAAGCGCTCGCGGTCGACATCGAACGCAACTTGCGGGCACCGATCGCCGGCATCTCGGAGGCCGCGCGGCGCCTCGGCAAAGAGCTGCGCGTGCCGACTCTGGCGGTGCGCACCGGTGACACGCCGCAGATCGAGCGCGCGCGCATGCGGCGTACGCCGCCGGATATCCTAATCACGACACCAGAGTCACTGTTTTTGCTGCTGACCTCCGAAACCCGAAAGATCCTAGAGTCCGTCGAGACGCTGATCGTCGACGAAATCCATTCGTTAGTCGCCAGCAAACGCGGCGCACATCTGTTTCTCTCCCTCGAGCGCTTGCAAGCGCTGCGCAAAAACCAGCCGCTGCAGCGCATTGGGCTTTCTGCCACGCAGCGCCCGCTGGAAGAGGTCGCGCGCTTGCTGGGTGGCTTCGACGCCGAGCAACAGCAGCGCCCAGTCACGATCATCGACGCGGCCCAGAAAAAGCCGCTACGCCTGAGCGTGGAGCTGCCCGACCTGGTCGCTGAACCCGAGGCCGACGAGTCCGATCGCCTTCGGGATGTCGTGAGTGGGCCGGCGGCGCGCGGCCCGGCGGGCGCGCGCTCCGTCTGGCCAGCGGTGCATGAGCGTCTGGTGGCCCTGATCCGCGAACATCGCACGACGATGATCTTCGTCAACAGCCGACGGCTCGCCGAACGGCTGGCTGCCGCGCTCAACGAACTGGCCGGAGTCGAGCTGGCGCTTGCCCATCACGGCTCGGTCGCTCGCGAAAAGCGGCAAGTGATTGAGGAGCGGCTCAAGTCCGGGCTGCTCTCGGCGATCGTCGCGACTTCGTCGCTCGAACTGGGGCTCGACATCGGCGCCGTGGATCTCGTGGTGCAAATCGAAGCGCCGCCGTCCATCGCCTCGGGCCTGCAGCGCATCGGACGCGCGCAGCATCACGTCGGCGGCACTCCGGAAGGCGTGCTGATGCCGAAGCACAAGGCCGATCTGCTGGCCACCGCGGCGGCCACTCGCAGCATGGTCGAAGGCCGCGTCGAAGCCACGTTCTACCCGCGAAACCCGCTGGACGTCCTGGCGCAGCAACTCGTCGCAATGTGCGCGGTCGAACCGTACGAGGTCGATGAATTGTATCGCGCCGTGCGCGGAGCCGCGCCCTTCTCCGAGTTGCCGCGCGCCGCCTTCGACGGCGTGCTCGACATGCTCTCCGGGCGTTACCCGAGCGACGAGTTCGCTGAACTGCGCCCGCGTTTGGTCTGGGACCGCGTGAGCGGGACCGTGCGCGCCCGCTCCTTTGCACTGCGACTTGCCGTCACCAACGCCGGCACGATCCCCGATCGCGGGCTTTATGGCGTGTTCCTGTTGGGTGAGGAAGGGCCGAAAGGCGGGCGGCGCGTCGGGGAACTCGACGAAGAAATGGTGTTCGAGCTGCGCGAGGGAGAGGTCTTCTTGCTCGGAGCGAGCTCCTGGCGCGCCGAGCAGATCACGCACGACCGCGTGCTCGTGTCACCTGCCGCTGGCGAACCCGGCAAGATGCCCTTCTGGCATGGGGATCGCCCCGGACGTCCGCTGGAATTCGGCAAAGCCATCGGGGTGCTGACGCGCACCTTGGCGCAGGCACCGAAGCCCGAGGCAGAGGCGTTGCTCGTCGAGCAGTATTTTCTCGACGCCCCCTCCGCGCACACCTTGACCGAGTACGTACACGAGCAAATGACCGCGGTCGGTGAGGTCCCGAGCGATCGCGTGATCGTGATCGAGCG
>Ga0164308_10000381_pt1 | contig 24395 bp, 19 predicted proteins | sample Whisoiple_246_MG_FD_109983 | JGI IMG/M metagenome (GOLD analysis project Ga0164308, IMG submission 109983) | Soil microbial communities amended with fresh organic matter from upstate New York, USA - Whitman soil sample_246_MG | ecosystem: Environmental > Terrestrial > Soil > Unclassified >... | reverse complement strand
CATGGGAGACGCCTACGTGCTCACCGAGGAGTACCGGTCGCTCCCGGATTGAGCGAGCGATGCGGAATGCGAGCCGGCGAAGCGGCGTTCGAATCAGCGTGCACCAGCTCGTCATATTTCGTGCTCCGCTGCGAATGCTCGCGATCACCTTGGGGCTCTCGTGCGCGGGGGCCGTGTTCGGTGGCATTGCCGGCGGCACGGGCCTCGCCATCGCGTTGTTCTTCGAGCCGCGCTGGTACCTTCGTTCGTTCGAGTACTATCGGTTTGCCGCGAGCGTCGGCGCGGTGCTGGGTGCAGTGGGCGCGCCGCCAGTGACCTGGGTCATGCTGCGACGAGTGCCCCTCGGTCGACTATTTGCGCTTTTGACCTTGGGCACCCTGGCAGCGGCGGTGTGTGGCTGGTTCGCGTTCTCGAGCATCGACGTCATCTGGGGACCGGCCATCGCAGGCTTCGTGGGCTTCATGGCGACGGCGATTGGGCTCAGCTTCCGCTACGACTCTCCGCGGCGGCTGGGCGCCGGCGGGGGACCGGCTCGCTCGATCACCGGTCAGCTCGCTCGGAGCCGCGGCGCGACGCCGAAGGCTGAGACGAGGTGCGTCGAGGTATGTGATCATCAATAACTCCCGTTCGAAATGGACAAGCATGAGGCTCCAGAGCTCGGGCGAGCACGAATCGCCGGCTTCTTTGGTTGATGGTCACCGAGCGCGGCTCTGAGCACCCAGCCTTCGGCGTCGCGGCCGGCGCGTTTTTTTAGGAACCTTTGCACGTCCGGCGCTGTCGATCCGGGCACGATGGCAGATCGGCGCGACGTGGCCGCGCATCCGGTCTACCTTGGTGGCGGCGTGGCCGATTCGGACGAGCAGAGCGAGCGTAAGTTCATCGAGCGCTTGGCTCGGCGTGATGAGCGCGCGTTCAACGAGCTGGTCGAACTGTACGAGGCGCGCGTCTTTCGATTGCTGCTGCGCATGCTCGGCCGTCGCGACGAAGCCGAGGACATGGCCCAGGAAGTGTTCGTGCAGATCTTCAAAGCGGTCAGCACCTTTCGCGGTGACTCCAAACTGAGCACTTGGATTTATCGGGTGAGCGTCAATCTTTGCAAGAACCGGATGAAGTACCTGGCTCGCCGACACAGTGATGGCGAGGACGAACTCGAACCGGTGGCGGAACGCGCAGCGCTGGACGAAGCCAAGGGCGTAACCTTTGGCGACGTCGCGCAGCCCGATCGCATGGTCGAGGGTTACCAAATCGAGCGCGTGGTCCAACAATGCATCGCCGAACTCGACCCCGACTTTCGCGAAGTGCTGATTTTGCGCGACCTGGAAGATCTCAGTTACGACGAACTGTCGGAGATCACGGGTTTAGCCGACGGCACCGTAAAAAGTCGCCTGCATCGCGCCCGAAGCATGCTCAAGGCCAACGTCGAGCGTAAGATGGGAGAGAAGATTCGATGAGCGACCCTGGCACCGACCCCGGCCAAGACGCCGCCCACGACCTCGAAAGCAGCGAAGGCGCCGCCACGTCGCCCGAGCCGGACGAATCCCTGCGCTCGATGCTGCGCGGCGCCTTGCGTGAAGAAGAGCCCCCGCCGAACGTGCTCGCGGGCGTGCAAAAGCGCATTCGCGAACGCAGCAAAGGCAAGTTCTACGCGGACGGTTGGAGTACCGCGAAGCATCCGCCACTGAACACGTACTTGGTCACGAGCTTGCTCATGCTCGCGATCTTGGTCATCAGCTACGCGCTTCTGAGTCCGCTGGTGGGCAGCCCCGTGCCGGTGAGGAATCAGCCCGTGCCGGTACAGGTGATCCCGCGCTGAAGCGGTCCTTGCTTCGAGTGGTCGCGCTGCGCTGAACGTCCAGTCCTCACGACGGTCGAAGTGCATCGGCGAGTGCCGGTCGGGCTTCATGTTCGGAACGAACTGCATCGTTCGACTCAGTTTGACGCGACCGATGCCAGCGCCCCCGGAGACTGGCGAGCGACCTTTTGCCTTGCTTCGAGCTGGACTCGAAGCTAACCGTGGAGGGCGGGTGCAATGAAAAGGATGCGGATCGCGAGGGTGGGTCCTCTCGTGGCGGGCTTGCTCATTCAGAGTTGCGGCCGGCCCCAAGTGTCGCCCGGCGCTTCTTTGGCAGCGCCGAGAGCGGTCGCATCGAGCCAGCCAGCTGCGCGACGAGTGGTCGAGCTGGCATTGGGGGACCGTCATTCCTGCGCGCGGCTAGCTACGGGCCAGGTGATGTGCTGGGGCGACAACCGGTACGGCCAGCTCGGCGACGGCACGGGGCGGCCATCCTCGATTCCAGTGCTCGCACGCGGAATCGAAGATGCCGTGCAATTGAGTAGTAGTCAGAATACGAACTGCGTACGCCGCGCTACGGGCGCGGTCCTTTGCTGGGGCAGCAATGATCGCGGCCAAGTGATTCCCGAACGCACTCGAACGGCGAATGCGTTCAAGCTGGACCCAGCCTCGATCACTGGCAGCGATGAGCGATCGACAGCAGACCCTTTCAACGTTCGACCGATGCCGACGCTGGTGCCTGCGACGACTCAGACGGCTAGCATCACGCTCGGGCTCGGTCACACGTGCGCAGCTCGGTCTGACGGCAGCGTTTGGTGCTGGGGAGACAATAGCGTCGGGCAACTCGGTGGAGGCGCTTCCGCTGAGCCCTTCCAGCTGCAACGGGCTGCGATATCCGACGAGGTGGTAGACGTGCGAGCAGCCGGGCTCTACAGCTGTGCTCGGACTCAGCGGGGAGCTGTCTGGTGTTGGGGCGGGTACAACGAGAGTGAGCAGCTCGGGCATGCAGGGTCCAGTTCTGCGCCAACGAGAGTGGCGGGCGTCAGCGCCTCCATAGACTTATCGCTCGATCCGTCCCGGGCCTGTTCGCGCCAGCGTGATGGGCACTGGCTCTGCTGGGGCACCTCCGCGCGCTGTGCCGAGGCCGCGCCGCTCCAGCGTCCAACGGAAGATCCGCGGTTACGAGACGTCACACAGGTAGCTGTCGCGTACAACGCTTGCTTCAGGTGCTATCTCCGCCCGTCAGGGGCGGTCGAGTGCTCCTTTACTGAGCAGGGCCACGACGGAGTATTGCCTCTGCCCGCGATCGAACGACTCGTGGCGGGCACTGAGCACGCCTGCGCGCTCGCGCGGGCTGGTGACGTCTTTTGCTGGGGAAACAACGCTGCCGGGCAGCTGGGGCGCGACACGCCCCAAGATTTCGACGCTACGCCAAAACAGGTCACGTTCGAGGTTCAGCCGGGGGAGGCCAAATGACGACTCGCGAGTTCAAGATTGCGTGCATCAATCGGGTTCCGGAAGGCGACCGCGCCCGGCTCTACTTCGACTATCGCGTGCAAAACGAAGTGACTTACACCTTGTGGCAGCATCTGACCGCCATCGCGGCAACGCGGCCCGGGGGAGCCGGGTTCATTCCCGCGCCTGGTTGGTACCTCAAGGTCCCTGATCTTTCCCCTTACGACGTAGTCGTGTATTTCGTCGCCGACCGCTCGCGTAGCCTCGCGGTGCGAAATGGAGCGCAGGAGCCACCGATGAATGCCGCTGGATACACCAGCGGAAGTCCGACGGGCGTGGTGAGTGAGGTCTACGTCGAGATGAATTTGCCAGGGGCAAAACTTGCAAATATTGCCCTGCACGAGATCATGCACAACAAGTTGGATGTTGGTCGACGTGTACTGCACGACATTCATACCCAAGGCGGCGGTGGCATTGCCCTCGCCACCAGCTCTGCTGAAGCGAAACTCACTACTCGCAATAAGCAGTTGCTCGGGGCGAATATGTTCGTTTCGGTCCGGCAATACACGGCGGCCATGTGAATGGACGCCGCCGTCGTCTCATTGCCGCTGGAGACGAGGAGACTAGAGCGACCCTGCTAGGGGACGCTCTTCAACAACGACCCATGTCATGCGGACTCGGGTGACCGAGACCTACCGCGCTCGCTGGCGCCGCGAGTCGTTGTCCAAAAGCTCAAGGTAGAGCGGACGGCCCAGGCCCCACGCCGCTACTGAATCCAGCGCGCCACGACGCAGGTGATGTTATCGGGACCGCCGTTCTCGTTCGCGCTCTCGATCAGACGATTCGTCGCAGACGGCAAATCTGGCGCGTTCATCACGATCTTCAAGATGTCTTCGTCCGTGACGGGGCCGCACAGGCCGTCGCTGCAGAGCACCACGCAGTCGCCGGCGCGCGGCGCTTCGAAGCGGGTGTCGACCTTTACTGTGTCCTTCATGCCCAGGGCGCGCACAATCACGTTCTTGTGGGGGAAATTAGCGATTTCCTCCTCCGTGAGGCGCTTCATCTTCTTGTAGTCGTTGAGCAGGGAGTGATCTTCGGTCAGCTGCTCGAGTGAGCCGTCGCGGATGCGGTACACGCGGCTGTCACCGACGTGCGCCACGTACACCCCGTCTTCGACTGCGAAGAGGGCAGCTAGCGTCGTGCCCATGCCGCGTTGCTTGGCGTTTCGCTGTGCTTGCTCGTAGATACGCAGGTTGCACAGCTTGATGCCGGTGATCAGGCGGTTTTCTTCGTAGCCCTTGCCGCGATCCATCTTGTACGGCCAGGTGCGCTCCGGGTCGTCCGCCGTCGCGGCGAAGAACTCTTGCAGCGTGTCGACCGCCATTTTCGAGGCCACTTCGCCGGAGGCGTGTCCGCCCATGCCATCCGCAACGACGTACAGACCGTACTCCGCCATGATCGCGAAGTTGTCCTCGTTGTGAGCACGTTTGCGGCCGACGTCCGTTTGGCCAGCGACTTCAATACGCAGGGGCCGATTCAAGCGCACATTCCGTGGGAAAAGCCGGACCGAGCCCGGGCAGGGGAACGCGGATCATCGCTAGGCTCGGGCCCTTCTGTCAATGATTTCCTAGAATTGGTCACTTTCACGGCAGTCTCGGCTCTCCTCTCGGCACGGCGCTTCGGCCCGCCTCGCGGTTTGGCTGTTCGCGTCAGCGATAGAGGTTTTCGGCCGGTGCCGGCGCGGGGGGTTCGGAGCCGCTCCCTGACGGGGTCGAGCTGAACACGCGATCGCTTCGCGCTGGCGCGAGCGCGGCGGTGTTTGGCGACGCGCTCGCGGTCAGCAGCAGCTCGCGGTATCGGCCTTCGGTCAGCACGGTCAAGCGAGCGGGAGCTCCCGGCTCCCGATTCTCGACCGCCTCTGCGAAAGCCTCTGGCGTAGCCACCGGTTTGCCGTCAACCGCCAACACCACATCGCCCACACCCGCTGGTCCCGCGCGCAGCCCGGAATTGGCAGCTGGCCCTTCCGGTGCGACAGTCGCGACTCGTACGCCTCGAGCGAACCCCGCGTCGAACGCCACTACATCCATGCCCAGCCAGGTGTCTTTGCGCGGCGGTGCACCGCGTAGGAAATCTCGGACTGCGCTCACCGGTGCAGCGTAAGGAGCCAGCGTGCAGCCGAGCTTGTCAGTCGCGGAGCAAGCGCGCGCGATGATCGCTACGACTTCACCCTGGTCGTTCACCAGCGGCGCGCCCACGTCCGCGGGCTTGAGCGCAGACGACAGCTCGTACACGTCAGCCAGCTGAGCGCTGTCGCAGCCGCGCAACGTGCCCTTGGCTTTGAGCGTGACGTCGGTCGGGCCCAGCTGCTTGTCTCGGACATAGCCCAGCGCATGGAGCTTGGTTCCCGCTGCCGGCGGCGGATCGTGTGACGCCTTCAGACCGGCAGGTCGCGCACCGCCTAGGGGAGTGAGCAGGGCGAGGTCCCACGCGCGATCCGAATGACTCAACTTGACGGGGATCATCTGCCCTTCTGGATAATGGGCAACGATTTGATTGCCATGCGTCAGCGGCGACAGTGCGGTGACGATGCGACCGTCACCGTTGAGGGGGATGCCGACCGCGATCGGGCGGCCGCCACGCTCGAGCCGGACCAACTGTTGGACCGCGGCCTCCGGCGGGCTCTTGGCGGCAGGGAGCTTGCCCGCCGGTTTCGAGGAGGGCGCGCTGCCGACCGCCGTCGAAGAAGCGGCAGGCGCTGGGGCACTAGCGGGCGCCGCCGGTTGGGCAGGTGCCGGAGGAGCCGCGGGCGCGGCCGCCACTGGCACTGGCACCACCACGGGCCGAGCGGCGTTCGCGGGATTGGGCTGGGCTCGCGCGCCGAGGGACGCGAACAGCGCGCAGATCAGAATCGCGGGCGGCACAAACCTTCGCTCTTCCACCCGCCCAGCTTAGCGCCAATCTGGGCGGGTGCGCCCAGGCGCTCAGGATTTTCGAGAAAGCTGACGGATCCCCTGCGCTTCGGCGACGATCACCCAATCGGCTCGGCCGCAAAACAAGCCGGTTTCGACCACGCCGGGTACTTGGCGAAGCGCGGAATCCACCGCGCGTGGCTCGGAGAGCGGGGCCACACCGACGTCGTAGATGTAGTTGCCAGAATCGGTGAGGACCGGCGCACCATCGCGCAAGCGCAGCACGGGTCGACCGAAGTGCTCCAGTGCGCGCAGTGTGGTGAGGTGCCCGAAGACCAACACCTCCACCGGGATTGCGCGCTTCTCGCCGAGCCGCTGGCTGAGCTTCGACTCATCGACGATGATCGCGTTCTTGTTGGCCGCGAAATTGACGATCTTTTCACGGGTGTGCGCAGCGCCGCCGCCTTTGATCAGGTCGAGGCTTTCGCTCACCTCATCGGCGCCGTCGACACACAAATCGATGTGCCAGGGCCCCGCGTCGTCGAGCAATGGGATGCCGAGTTGCGTGGCCAAGGCGCGGCTTTGCTGGCTGGTCGGAACACCGGTGAATTTTCGCCCCGCGCGCACCAACTCGGCCACGCCTTCGATGAAGAAGCGCGTGGTCGACCCCGTGCCGAGGCCGATCACCCCGGACTCTGGTAAGAGCTCTAGCGCGGCGCGGGCGGCGCGCTGCTTCGCTTGATCGTCACTCATTCGCGTTGCTCATTGGACGCACAGCGTATCATCGCTCGGGCGGCGCTACACCTGACACTCGGGACAATAGTGGGTAGAGCGGGTGGCAATCACTACACGCCGGATGGGAGTCTTGCACACCAAGCAGGGGAGCCCTTTGCGCGCGTATACTTTGCGCTCATTTTGATAACCGCCGTCCGAACCGTCCGGCGTCACGTAGTCGCTGATACTCGAGCCGCCGGTCGCAATCGAGCGCTTCATCACCTGCTGGGCGGCCGCGACGATCGCTCGGCAATCGCGCTCGCTGACGCGTCGCGCGCTGCGCGTGGGCCGCACCTTGGCCAAGAATAGCGCCTCGTCCGCGTAGATGTTGCCAATGCCAGCGATCACGCTTTGATCGAGCAACAGGCTCTTGATCGGGATTTTCCGTGCTCGGGCAGCCCGAAATAACGTTTGACCGTCCGCGGCAAGCGCGTCCACGCCCAGCTTGTCCAGGCGCGGATCGACTGAGCCTGCACGAATCAGCGCGACCTTGCCGAATTTACGCACGTCACGGAACAGCACCGAAGGGCCACCGTCTTCGAAGTGCAAGCTCAAATGAGTGTGCAGATCCGCCTTGAACTCGCGCAGTGCCTCGGGCGGCAGTGAGCTGCGCGTCTTGGCAGAGAACAAGCGCACGCTGCTGACGGCAGACGAGAAGAGTTGGCCGGTCATGCCAAGGTGCAACAGTAGGCGGTCACCATCATCGAGCTCGGCGAGCAGGTACTTACCAATGCGGTTCAGCTCACGCACGCTGCGACCCGTGAGCGCCCGCCTGAGCGCCTCCGGTTTGGTCAGGAAGAAATAACTGTCTTTGGTCGTCTCGACGCGTTCGATCACGCGTCCGACCAAGATCGGCGACAGTCGCCGACGCGTTACTTCGACCTCGGGAAGTTCAGGCACGAGCGGAGTATAGCCGACGAGCGTTGCACGCTTGCCCGAGACAATCCCCCGAGAAAGCGTCGGATTCCCAGAACGGGGCAGACAAACTCCGACTAAAGCTTGCGGAAAGGCAGTGGCTGATCAATTCTTGGGGTGGATCCCCTGACGCGGCTGTCCCCCCCGGCCCGCAGGGGTTTCCACTTTTGTGGGTTCGAACTGGGTTCGAACCATTCACGCCAGCCGAGCCGCGCGTGAATGGTTCGCGCACCCGGTACGCGCAGAACCGACGTAAACGGAACGGACCGCCGCCTCCGAGTAAAACGCGTCGGCTCAGTGAAGGGTGGGCTCTTTGCGCAACATGTAGAAGAAGTCGCGCTTCTCTTTCTTGCGCAGGTACTCGTCGTCGGAGAACTCGAAGCCGGGCGCGAGCGGTACTGGGTGCAAGACGTGCGTGTGACCAATGGGTTCGAAGGTCACGAACTTCGGGTACGACCAATTGACATCGAGCTGTGCGATGTCGGTCGCGCCCGCATGGTGCAAGCCGTCCGCGAGTACGCGCGCCGTAGTGTGGTTCGTAATCGCAACATAGAGCACGCTGCGATCGGCGTTCAGGCCGATCGCAGAGCGGCGAATCACCGTTTCGCCGTCGACCGTCGAGCCCCATTTCTTCAAGCCGGCGCCCGCTTGCAGACCAGCGTGCAGCTTGTCGTTTTCCCACATGCACTCAGGCGTCTGTCGAAACCAGAGCATGTCCGCTTCCGCGCTGCCGAGCGAAGCCCAGCTGCCGATCCGCAGCGACCCATCTTGGTAGCAGGCGATGGCGCAGGCGCGCGGCTTGGGTTTTGCGATCGTCACGCCTTCGAGCTTCATGCCGTACCCACCGTGCTCCGTCATGAAGCCGCCGTTGAACGCGGCGAGCAGCGTGCTCTGGCGATCGGTCGGAATTTTCCCGTCGCGCTGGTAGCTGCGAGCTTCGTCCGAATCCGGTTGCGGTTCTTGCGTGCCCAGGACCGGATACAACAGCACCTGCTTCAGGTCGATCGCGACCACGAACACTTCGGCCCATGAGCGCCCCTTGTCGGGATGGAGCAGGGTCTTGTACATGCGCGGCGGCTCGCCCGGATGCCGCGCGTCGCTCAGCCCCAGCCACTCCCCGTCACCGGGAGCCGACCACTCCTTGAGTGCAGGCCCCGGGTTCACGGGGTGAAATGCCTCGCTGCTGGGTAACGCTTCCGCCACGGGAGCTGCGCGCGGAGCTGCTGTGCTCGATGAAAGCGCATTGGCGGCCGATGAAACGGGCGGCAGCGAACCGGACGCGGGTACCTGCCAATAGGTTTTGGGCGGCTCGTTCTTTTTCAACAGCCGGTTGACGTGATCTTCTGCGCCGTAGACGAAATCTTCGAGCCTGGCCACGCGGTCGTTTCCGAACACCGCGCGCAAGGAGTTGGCTAGCAGCGGGCCAGCCCAGTCGAAATGGTGCACCGCGTACCAAAGCAGCAGGACGAGCAAGATCCCCGAGCCTAGGACGCCGAAGAGCAGCCGGCCCCACCGAAACGACCGTCGTCGGCGTTCGCGAGGCGCGTCCTTCCGGGCAATTTTCTGCTTGTCGCTTGGGGTGGCTCGGCGCGCCATGACTCAAGGCCGGATAGTAGAGGACGGCTCCCGTGCCAACTCCTTGGCGTAGATTCATCCACTGGGCGCGGCTTGTGACCACGGACAGCGCAGTCTGGTGTAAGACAGGCGCCATGCGGCTTGGACAGATGCCCCTGATTTGGGTGCTGACAGCCGTGTGTTCGATGCTTAGCCCGTGTCGTGCCATCGCGGCCGACAGCGACGCACCTTTGGTCTTGCAATCCGCGCCAGACCTATCGTCCTACGTCGGAAAACCGATCACGCGCATCCAGGTGCTCACCGAGGGCGGGCGCTGGACGGCGACCCCGCTGATCGAGCACGCCCGCATCGGCCAGCTGCTGACCGCCGACTTGGTGCGGCGTGTGCTCGGGGAGCTCGGCGATAGCGGACGCTACGCGGACCTCAGGGCCACGGTCGACGCCGAAGCGAATGGAGTTCGGCTGACCATTGTCGTGGTGCCCCGGCGCCTGATCGCCAGCATCCGAATTTCAGCGGCAGGGCTCGAGCAAGAAGACGTGTTGCGAGTGGCGGACGTGCATCAAGGGGGTGCGCTGACCGCGGCCGAGCTCCGCGCGCTCCAGCGTCGGGTGACCGACCTGTACGTGCGCCGCGGCTTCGATCAAGCTCGCGTCACCGTCGAGGCCATCGACACCGACGACCCTGCTTCGATCGTGCTGACGATCGAAGCAGTCGCGGGTCCGCCGCGCAAGATCAGTGAGCGGCGTTTCAGCGTGTGGCCCGACCCGGACGCCGATGGCATCGCTCAGGCGCTGTCGAACTACGCGCTCGGTCGAGGTGATCGCGCCAACGAAGATGCGCTCGCAGACGCAGATCGCGCGCTCGAAATGGAGTTGAAGACGCGCGGCTTCCACCGCGCCAAGGTGACGCATCGACTGTCGGACGAGCAGCGCGCCGTGCTTGGAGTCTCGGTCTACGCCTACTCGAAGGTCCGCTTTCGCTTCGAAGGCAATCGCCACTTCGACGCGGGTCAGTTGGAGAACGTGCTGGACGTCGAGAATGCGAGCGATCTGTCGGCCGCCGCGCTTACCGAAAAGGTCAGCCGATTTTACCGGGAACACGGCTTTTTCGACGTGGAGGTGCAGTATTCCGAGCGAGGCCGCCCCGAAGACCCCATCCAAGACGTAGTGTTCGTGGTGCGGGAGGGGGCGCTCGTGCACGTGGTGGCCCGCGAATATCCGTGCTTGACGGGCGCGCGCACGCCCCAACAAGTCGGTAGCGAGATCGACAGCTTCTTGTCCGAACTGCCCGGTGGCCGCGTCTTCGACGCCATCGACCCCGCGCTGCGCGATTCGATGCAGGGGCCGACCGAGGGCACGGGTAAGCGTATAGCGCCCGAGCAGCTCAGTCCGTGGGCGGTGTTCGAGCCGGACGTCTACGATCGCGCGCTCAAACACGTGCAGGATTTGTATCGCTCGGAGGGCTACTTGTCTGCCAGCGTGGGACCGGTGCAGGTGTTGAGGCGAGCGTGCGCGCCGCGCTCCCCGGCCGGACAATGTCTGCCGCTCGGACCAGAGCGCCGCCCGGCTACGGCCTGCCGCTACGACGCGATCGGTTTGCCGCTCGAGGAAGCGCCGGTCGATCCGTCACTTTCGTGCGTGCCAGATCCCAAGCGCGGAGTGAAGTGCGAGCCGTCGTTGGTACTGCACGTGCCGATCAAGCTCGGGCCACGCGCCACGCTCTATGACCTCGGCTTCGAAGGCAACCGGGTGATCGTGGAGAAGGAGCTGCAAGCCATTGCCGATTTGCCGCTAGGCACCGCAGTTTCTCAGGTAGAAATCGAAAAAGCGCGTCGCCGAGTGCTCGACCAATACGCCGAACGCGGTTTTGCCTTCGCCGAGGCCGAAACTGCGCTCGATCTGTCCCTGGATCACACTCGCGCGCGGGCTCGGTTCATCATCAGCGAACGCGAGCCGGTGCACATTTCGCGGATCGTCGTGCGCGGCGCGAGCCGCACCAAAGAGAGCTTGATCCGCACGCGTATCGCGCTCGAGGTGGGCGGGCTGTATCAACGCAGCTTGGTGCGCAAGACCGAAGAGCGCTTGGCGACGCTCGGGGTCTTTGCCAGCGTGAGCGTTGGCTTCGAAGACCCATACGTGCCCGCGCGCGAAAAAGTGGTGATCGTCGAGGTCGAGGAGCGTGTACCGCAATACTTGGACGTTCGGCCTGGTTTCAGCACCGGCGAAGGGGCGCGCGTCTCGTTCGAGTATGGGCACCGCAACTTGGGCGGGCAAGCGGTCTCCCTCACGTTACGCTCACAGCTCGGTTACCTACCGACCGCGTTCATTCTCGAAGACGACGTAAAGACCAAGTACAGTGAGCTGAGCGTGGGTGAACGCTTGGAGCGCAGGAACACGGCGACCGTCGAGTTTCCGAACATCGGCCTCGGGCCGCTGTTCCGCCTCAGCTTCGAAGGTGTCGACTTGCGTGACAATGCGCGCGATTACGGCATCACCAAAGACGCCATCAGCGTCACTCTGTCTTATCGACCCGATCGGCGCTTTTCGGTGCAGATCGGGCCGTCACTGGAACGCAACTACTCGCAGATCTTCGGCAACGATCAGAAGAACGCGCTGAAATGCTATTTGCAGGATCACCAGCAGCAGCAAGCGCTGTTCCGCGTGCCACAGGGCCTGTCGCGCGTGCTCGCTCAGCGCGTTGCCGTGACTTGGGATCGGCGGGACAACCCTCTCGACGCCACCAAAGGCACGTTCGTCTCCGGCGGTGTAGAACACGTGAACTCCATCCCGCTCGATTCCACGGTGTCGGAAGAAACGGGCTGCGTCGAAGCAGCACCGAAGCAGAGCGGAAACCTGATCGATCCCTTTCAGGCGGTGCACAGCGATTTTTTGCGCTATACGAGCCGCGTCGCCGGCTACGTTCGCTTGAGCGACAAGGGGCTCGCCCTGGCGATGAGCTTTCGCTGGGGGGTAATTCAACATTTGATCCCGGGCTCGCAGACCTACCCCGATCGCTTGTTCTTCCTGGGCGGTGTCGACACGCTGCGTGGCTTCTTGCAGGACTCCCTGGTGCCGCAAGACATTGCTCAACGCCTGCTCGATCCGCGTTCCGGGCTGACCATTCGCGACGTAGTGATCCGCGGGGGGGACATGTTCTTGAACCCACGCGCGGAGTTGCGCATTCCCCTCGGCAGTAGCGTGGAGACGGCGCTGTTCTTGGACGCCGGCAACCTGTGGACCGATCCGACGCGCATCAACGTACTGGAGCTGCGTTACGCGGTGGGTACCGGGCTCAGGATCGCCACCCCCATCGGTCCACTGGTCTTCGATTACGGGTTCAACGTCGATCGCGTGCTCGATGAGCTTTTCCCAGATCGAGACAACAAGCGGTATTGGGAGGACATCGGGGCTTTCCACTTCAGCATCGGCTTGTACTGAGACATCAGGGAGGATCCATCCCGTCGCCGTAGCAATCGTGCGCTGTACACGCGAAGAGCAGTGTCGCGATTTTGGCGCTTCGGCTTATCGCTGCGCGCTTCGAGCCGTTATCAATACTCGATTCCATGCTCCGCGTTTCGAAGCCTCCGTCCACGGCGATTCACGATGCCGTGACCTGTCGGCCTCCAATCGCTGTCAGCAACGACCTGCCGACATCCACCACGCAGCCGATCGCGCGCGCGGTAGCCAACGAAGCGACATCGCACGCGATGTCGTCGGTGCGCGACATTGCGGTCTGCGATCTGGACGTGGTTTTTCAGCCGATCGTCGATTTGTCGAGTGGAGCCTCGTTCGCGTTCGAGGCTCTGACGCGCTGCAAGTGGCCGGAATTCAAGAATCCGATGAAGCTGTTCGAGCGCGCGCAAGAAGAGCGCTGCTGCGGAAGCTTGGGGCGAAAGGTACGCGAAGTGGCATTTGCCCGCTGTACCGACGCACCGCTATTCGTCAATCTACACCCGCACGAGCTCGACGAGGGGTGGTTGGTTCGCCCGGACGATCCGTTGTTCTTTCACGAGCGCGCCGTGTACCTCGAGATCACCGAGTCGGCCGCGTTCAGCTATTTTGCTTTGTGTGTGAATGTACTAAAGGAAATTTGCTCACGCAGTGGCGCGTTCCTCGTAGTCGATGATTTTGGCGCGGGGCACTCGAATTTGAAGCGCATCATCGATTTGGAGCCACACGTCGTAAAGCTCGACCTGGCTTTGGTGCGTGGCATCGAGAAGAGCAAGCGGCAACAGATCTTGGTTCGGCAAGTGGTCTCGCTGTGCAAAGAACTGGGAGCGCGCGTGGTCGCGGAAGGCATCGAAACGGAAGACGAACTTTCTGCCGTCATCGACACCGGAGCGCACTATGGGCAGGGCTACTTGTTCGCGCGGCCGGCGTACCCGATGCCCAAACCGAGCTGGCCGATGCCGCGCAAAATCGCGCGACTTTAGCGATTCATGCGGCGCTCGCGATTGTCGCCGAAGTAGTCGAATGTAAGTCGAGCGCGTACTCACTCCACAGAGTGACTGGTGTTGCTCGCGAGACAACACAATAGAGTTGTCGACTCTGCTGAGCGCGGTCGGATTCCGCGCGAGCGCGATGTTCCGGTTCGAGACGAGCGAGTGAGAGCGCCGCGGCTACAGTGCCGCAGTCTGTCTAATTTCACTTGCGATGGCGAGCGTTGACATCGCTCTTGAACAAGGGTCCCATGAGATTGTTGGGATGACTTCTGCTGCGCTCGTCAGCCGCTTTCGTTCGGCAAATGCCGCCGAAAATTGCACGGACCTGAACCAGGTCGTTGCTCGCGCGGAGCAATCCATCTCCCAGATCGCCGGGCTCTCGATCGGCGTGCAGATCGCGTTGTCGCCGAACGTGAAATTCGTTGCGGTGCCGCTCGCTCAGCTGGAGCAAATCCTGCTCGGTCTGTGCAGCGCGGCGCGCAGTCTGCTCGCTGATGCCGGTCGCATCGTGGTCGAGACGCGCGGCATCAACGATGCGCCCATCGGCCCTTCGAGCAGCGTCATTCAGACTACCGAGGCCCGAGCCCGCGTAGTGGTGCGCATCGAGCAACAGTCGCTGGAACGCGCGGCGGCACCCGAGTGGCGCCCTAATGGCGAGCTCCAGCGCGCGCTCTCGGAGCTCGAGCAACTGCTGAAACGCCTCGGAGGACGCCTGGAAGTCGTGCCGCTGTCCGACGCCGATCTCGCATACGTCGCCCATCTGCCGTACGCGATCGGCACTGACTCCTCCGGCCGCATGGCGGTGGCCGTTCCCCAGCAGTCCGGCATCATCCTCTTGATCGAAGACGAGCCGCAGGTGCAAGCCGTGACGACCCGCATCCTGCGGGCGTTTGGCTACAGTGTGATCGCTGCCCACAACGAGCGCAGCGCACTGGCGCAAGCGGAACTCTACGGCTCTTCGATCGGCTTGGTGGTCTCGGACTTGGTGCTGCCGGGAGTGTCTGGCAAAGACCTGGTTCGGCGCCTTCGCGAACCCTGTGAACATGCGCAGGTGCTGTACATCTCCGGGTATTCGCCGGAGCACGTCGGCGCGCTGACCGACGGCGCGCGTTTCTTGCGCAAGCCATTCACTGCCCAAGAGCTGTTGGGTATGGTGCGAGAGCTGCTGCCGGAAGCCGCCCTCGCGCGCTAGCGTTCGGCACTGCTGGTCGGCGCGAACGGTTTCCGCCACCTGCACAATCGTCCCAAAATATCGCCACAGCGGAACAATCTCACGCGGCTGGGACGGGTGAGCGGCGTCGTCTGCCGAGCGAGCGTGTTAACGTCACCCGCGCGTGACCTCGATGGCTCCTCGTCGCGTCGTTGGGCGCTATCTCCTGTGCGATGCGATCGCTTCCGGGGGCATGGCCACCGTCCACCTGGCCCGCTTGATGGGGCCCGAGGGGTTTTCGCGTACCGTCGCCGTCAAACAGCTCCACCCGCAGTTTTCGCGCGACCCGGAGTTCGTGGCCATGTTTTTGGATGAGGCGCGCCTGGCATCACGCGTCCATCACCCGAACGTGGTCTCCCCGCTCGATGTCATTTCCTGCCCGCCGGAGCTCTTCATCGTCATGGAGTACGTCCACGGGCCCGCTCTGTCGCGTCTGTTGAAACGGGCGGCCATCGAATCCGTACCGCCTCGTGTGGCAGCAGCAATCATCGGTCAGGTCTTGCTCGGCTTGCACGCCGCGCACGAAGCGACCGGCGAAGGGGGCGAGCCCCTGGAGCTCGTACACCGCGACGTCTCGCCGCAAAACATCCTGGTCACTCGAGATGGCGTGGCGCGCATCGTCGATTTTGGTATCGCCAAGGCCAAGGCGCGCTCCCATCGGACGGATCCGGGAAAGCTCAAAGGCAAGCTCGGCTACATGACGCCCGAGCAGGTCAATCTGCAGAGCGTCGACCGGCGCTCCGACATCTTCGCCGTAGGCGTGGTGCTGTGGGAGCTGCTCGCCGGGCGGCGATTGTTCAGCACTGAGAGTCCCGCCGCCTCCATCCAGCAGTTGCTGCAAGCCGAGATCGAGCGACCCAGCCGTTGGGCGCCCGGTTTGCCTCCCGCGCTGGACGGTGTGGTGCTCCAGGCGCTGGCGCGGGCTCCGGCCGAGCGCTTCCAGACTGCCCGAGCGATGGCTGAGGCACTCGAGCGCGCCATCGCTCCGTGCAGCATGCTGGAGTTGGCGAGCTGGGTCGAGGCCCTCGCCGGTGAGGAGCTCGATGCTCGCTCGGAGCTGGTGTTCGATGTCGAAAGCTTGAACTTCGACGACTTCACTCGGGCGCTGCCGCAATCTTTGACGCTCGCGGCAGCGGCTTCCGTTGCTGCGCCAGCTATCGCGGAGGTTGGGGTCGAGGCGGGCGCTGCTTCGCTGGCGCCTTCCCGCGCTCCGAGCGATGGGCGCTTGCGCAAGCGATGGTTCGTGCGAGCGGTATCGGTCACGATCGCGATCGCCGTTTTCGGGTGGTGGGTTCGAACGCGCCGTGCGCCAACCGCGGCGCGAGCGCCAATCGCTGCGACGCATGCGGCTCTGCCCGCCGTGCCGCTGGTCGGCGCTGTGGTGCAAGAGCCGCGATCTGACGATGCTGCTCGCGCGGGCGCCGCACCCGCGATCCCTAGTGGGACTTCGGTCGCAGCCCGCGGCCCCCGCAAGGCCCCGCCCAGAGCTGCCGTGTCCGCTCGGCCGGTGACCGCCAGCGACTGCGACGTTCCATATGTCATCGAGCAGAACGGCGTGAAACGCTTCAAGGAGGCGTGCTTTTGAGGCGCGAAACGCTAGGCAGCGTGGTGCTGCTGATGGCAGCTAAACTTTCGTCGGTCGCACCGGCGGCAGCTTCCGGCCCCACTCACGCGTGCATCGATGCCCATGCTGCGGGTCAAATGGAGCGCGATGCAGGTCACTTGCTCTCTGCCAAAGAGCAGTTCGAGTCGTGCACCTCCGAGGCCTGCCCGGCAATGATTCGGCGCGAGTGCGTGGCTCTCGGCGAGTCGGTCGCGGCGATGACCCCCAGCGTGCTGCTCGTTGCACAAGATGGCGAGGGCCGTGCCATCGACGGTGCGCACGCGACCATCGACGGCCGATCCCTCGTTCAGCGTCTGGACGGGCGACCCGTCGAGCTCGATCCAGGCGCGCATCGCTTCGAGTTCGTGCTGCTGGACGGACGCAGCCAAACGTTGAGCGCGACGCTGAGTTCGGGCGAGAAATATCGAAGAATCGTGGCGGCTTTCGTGCCGGTGCCGGTGGCCGTGCCGGTGCCCGTGCCGAAGGCGCCGACTCAGGCCGTCCCCGAGAGCCGAGGTCGCAACCCGCTGGCATACGTCTTCGGCGGCGTGGGCGTGGTCGCGCTCGGTGCGTGGGGCCTTTACGCGCTGGACGGACGAAACAAGCAAGACCAGCTCGAGCATTGCGCTCCGCACTGCCAGCCGAGCGACGTCGAGGCGATGCGCAAGTCCTACGCTATCGCGGACGTGCTGCTGGGAGTGTCGCTGCTCTCGCTCGGAACGGGCAGCTATTTCTTCTTCAAGCAGACCGAGGAGCAAACCACACGCGGAAGCACGAGCACGCTGTGGCTGCAAGTACACGGTCGCTTCTGATTCGCCGGACATTTTTCGCAACCTTTGCTGGAAATTCACGTACTGCGAATGATTCGACGGCACGCAGGGGGCGCCGAGCGGTTGCGCTCACGGCTCTGCGGACTCCCCAATGTCACGTCTGTCTTCGAAATTCTACGCGCCGCAATGACGCGCGCGAAAGACTGGTGGAGCCTCTGCTCATGGATCAAGAACGCACTCAGGCACAGTCGCGACCGACGATCGTCTCCTATAGCAAGACGCGCGTCTCTGTCGTCGACGGGCCGGACCGCGGGCTGTCCTGCGAGACCGCTGGGCGGCCGGTCCGAATCGGCACGGCTCCCGACAACGACCTGGTGCTCACTGACCCAACGGTATCTCGCCGTCACTGCGCCATCCTGCCGACGCCGGAGGGCTTCCGCGTCTCCGACGAAGGCTCGACGAACGGCGTGTTGGTCGGGCGCGCCCGAATTTTCGAGGCGATATTGATCGGCAGCAGCGATTTGCGCATCGGCGAGAGCACCGTCAGCCTGGTCCCACTGCCGGATCGCGTCGAACGGGAACAAGCCACGCTCGATCGCTTCGGGGATTTGCTGGGCCGCTCGCCCGCCATGCGTGAGCTATTTGCCGATCTCGACCGCATCGCCGACTCGGACCTCACCGTGCTGATTGAAGGCGAGACCGGAACGGGTAAAGAGTTGGTCGCCGAATCGCTGCATCGCGCTAGTCGGCGCGCGGAAAAAACACTCGTCGTCTTCGATTGCAGTGCCGTGAGCCCAACGCTGATAGAGAGCGAGCTCTTCGGTCACGAGCTAGGGGCGTTCCCCGGCGCAACGGCGGCACGCGCGGGGGTGTTCGAGCAGGCCGAAGGGGGTACGATTTTCCTCGACGAGCTCGCTGAGCTACCGAAGGAGCTGCAGCCCAAACTACTGCGCATACTCGAGAAGCGCGAAATCAAACGGCTAGGCTCCGAGAGCGCGATTGCCGTCGATGTGCGGGTCCTCGGCGCCACCAATCGCAAGCTCGCCGCAGAGGTGGCCGCCGGCAATTTTAGGCAAGATTTGTACTTCCGCCTGGCCGGCGCGCAGGTGCTCGTGCCACCGCTGCGTGACCGCAAACAAGATCTGCCCATGCTCGTCGAACATTTCTTGAGCCGTTCCGTGCCGCCGCGCGCATTGAGCGAAATTGCGGCACCAATCTGGGAAATGTTCATGGCTCACCGCTGGCCAGGAAACGTGCGCGAGCTGCGCAATGCGGTCGACCGCTGGGTCGTAACCCCCGAGCGTGCGCTCGGCGCGCTCGAGCTGGAAGCCAGCGCTGCCGGCCCCGCAAAGCCGGAGATCGACCTCACGCCGCTGCGGATCGCGCGGCGCGACGCGAGTGACGATTTCGAGCGGCGCTATCTGCGCGCGCTCCTCGCGCGCACCAAGGGAAACGTCACGCGCGCGGCGGCTATCGCCGAGGTTTCTCGGCAGATGATTCAAAAGTTGTTGCGCAAGCAAGGGCTGTCGTAGCCCGATTGACTCAAGGCGCGCGACAACAGAGTACGCCACGCTCATCCAAATCCGACTCGATTGCGCCGCATAGGTTGGTGTACTCGTTGTACACGCCGAACCAAGCGGTCATGCCCGGATAAATGCAATCTCCGTTTTGCTGCACGCACAGGCCTCCACAGCAAGCCGCGCCGTCGCCCACCTCGGAGCACGGCTCGCAGGACTGATCGCCTACCGCCGCTACGAACGCGCCCGGCTGGGCGGCGCATTCCTCCTGCGTGGCTTGGGAGCTCACCTCCGCGGGACCGTACGGCACGCTCGCGCACACATGCCAACCGACCCCGCACGCGTCGGCAGGTACTTCGCAGACGTCGTGCCCAAAGCCACAGGGGCGACCCGTCTTCGCCGCGCGAAGCGAGCTGCGTGGCCACTGGGCGGTGCAGCCTGCGATGCGAGGCCAGCGTTCGATCGGCAAAAATGCTTCACGGGTGCGATCGCTGCAGCCGCTCAGCGACACACATTTCTTTCGTTCGCAGGCTTCGTCCCCCTTGCAAGTGAAGGCTTCGCCACAGCCGCCACAATGTTCGCTCGAGGTGCTCAGATCGACCTCGCAGCCGTCGCTGGCCTGGTGATTGCAATCCGCGAAATCACTCCTGCAAGTGACAGGGCCGTTGTCGACGTTGCCGCTCGATCCGCCTGCACCGGAAGACGCGCTCGCACCGTGGCCGCCGATCGAGGCCGCGCGAGCGCCGGCTACCTCCTCCTCAGCTCCCGCTTGGCCGCCGCTCGGTCCCACGCCCGAGTCTGCGCCCGTTCCGGCTTCAGCGCCGGAACGACCGCCACCGCCGCCTTCCTCGCCGGGCTCACCCAAGTAATATTCGTCGCTCGGGGCCAGAAACGAGCACGCTGCGACGAGCGCGCTGGCGAGCAACCACACCGCGTTCAACCCGTGAAACTCTCCCGCAATTCGCGTGCTTGGCTTCCGCGAAATGAGAGGCATCGCCGAAAGCCGTGTGCGAGGCATGACTCGAACGCAATACGGAAATTGCCGGCGGGCGTTTCGGGTGACGTTGACCCTTTCTCGGTGCCCGGACCGCGGTCCTCGGTCTCGAGCGGCCCTATTATCTTACCTGCCCCGGTTCGGCCGAACGCATGCCCGGTGCTGGGGGGCTTACCAGCTGGGCGGCAAGGTCTTATAACGCCTCGCTTCGCTCTCGCCCTCGTTTCGTCTCGTCCGCCAGTGACCAACGTTCGCTCTCCCCAGACCCCCGTGCCAGTTCGGCTGATGGGGCAGTTCTACCGCCACGCGCCCCGCTATAGCGGAGGCCTGGTGCTGCTCGCAGCCTACCAATTGTTTCAATGGTGGTTCGATACGCGCATGCGCCGCGCGATCAACTTCGCGACCGAGGGTCAGAGTGCGCAGGCGATTGCGTTGGGTGAGCTCTTGGTCTTGGCGGCGCTCGCCGCATTCGTAGTCCGCGTCCTCTCGCGCGTGGTGGTTTTCAACGCCGGTCGCATTGCCGAGTACGAGCTGCGTCAGGAAATTTTGGATCGCTTGCTCAAGCTCGGTCCCTCTTTCTACCGCCGCATGAGCACGGGCGAAATCATGAGCCGCGTGACGAATGATTTGGTGCAGGTACGGCTGCTGCTCGGCTTCGGCATCCTGAACATCATCAACACGGTCTTCGCCTTGGTCAGCGCGCTGGCGGTCACGATCCCGATTTCGATCAAGCTGACCTTGGCCACGCTCGCGCCGCTGCCGCTGCTGCTGCTGATTACGCGCGGTTTTTCCCAGCACTTTTATACGCGAACGCGAGACAACCAAGACGCTTTGGGCAAGATGAGCGCGCGCGTGCTTTCGAGCGTGGCCGGTGTGCGTGTGATTCGCTCCTTCGCGCTCGAACCCGAGGAAGTACGGGCCTTCGAAAAGACCAACCAGTCCTACCTCGACAAAAGCCTCGCACTCGCGCGCTTGCGCGGCTTTCTCGGCCCAATCTTGACCGCCACGATCTCGATCGGCGTGTTGGTCGTGTTCTGGTACGGCGGCTTGATGATGCTGCACGGCGAGCTCGACGCCGGCGGCTTTTTGGCCTTTTACCGCGCGCTCGGTCGGCTGACGTGGCCGCTCATTTCGCTCGGCTTCGTGATCGGCCTTTTGCAACGCGGGCGCGCGGCGTTTTCGCGCCTGACCGACATTTTCAGCGCCGAGCCGGACGTCGTCGACGGCGATCGAGCCCTGCCCGCGGATGCGCGCGGACAACTTTCGGTCAAGCACCTCTCGTTTGCCTACGGCGACCGCAAAGTGTTGGATGACGTGAGCTTCGAGCTGCCAGCCGGCAACTCCTTGGCCATCGTCGGGCGCACGGGCAGCGGTAAAACGTCACTCGCGGTGCTGCTCGCACGCTTGCAGCCGACGCCCCGGGGCAGCGTCTTTTTGGATGGCATCGACGTGTGCGACTTGCCGTTGGCCGCCGTGCGACAGAGCGTTGGCTACGCGCAACAGAATGCCTTCTTGTTCTCGACTACCGTGGCGCGCAACATCGGGTTTTCGCTCGATGAGCCCGACGAACACGAGTCACAACTCAAAATCGAAGAGGCGGCGCGTGAGGCTTGTATCGAACAAGAAGTACTGGACTTACCAGACGGGTTCGACACCGTGGTCGGTGAACGCGGCGTGCAGCTCTCCGGTGGTCAAAAGCAGCGGGTCGCGTTGGCTGCAGCGTTCGCTTCGGAGCCCAAGGTGCTGGTGCTGGATGATCCGCTGAGCGCGGTCGACGCCCGCACGGAGCGTTCCATTTTGGATGCCATCGACCGCCAGCGCAAAAAACGCGGTCTGATCTTGATCACCCACCGCGTGGCTGCAGCCGCCCACTGTGATCAGATCATCGTGCTCGAAAAGGGACGGGTGGTGGAACGCGGCACGCACCAAGAACTGAGCAAGAGCGGCGGAATCTACGCGATTTTTGCGGAAGAACAGCGGATCGAGGGCGAACTCGCCAAGCTCGGCGGGATCGTGCCGGATGAACAGCAGGTGGCTGAATGACGCCACCCTCGCTTGCTCCCGAAACGGAGAGCGTGACAGGCACGAGCCGACAGCGCGGCCGCGCCGACAAGAAGCGGACCGAGCGCATCCTCAAAGCGTTTCACGAAGAGGAGCGCTTCGGCAAAGCGTACGACGCGCGCCTGACCATGAGGCTCTTGGGCTACTTGATGCCGTACCTGTGGCTATTGGTGGCTGCAGTAGTCGTGATCGTGCTCACTTCGATCGGTGCGCTGGTGCGCCCGCTGATCATGCGCTCGACGATCGACGAGGTAATCAAGAGCGGCGACCGCGTAGCGTTGTTTCACGGCGGGTTGCTGCTCGCCGGGGTGCTCGTCACCGAGCAGGTCCTCGGTCTGGTACAAGTCTACGCGGTGCAGGTTGCCGGCGCGCGAGCGGTGGCCGACATGCGGCGCGAGGCGTTCGAGTTTTTGCAGCAGCTGCGACTTGGCTTCTTCGATAATCAGCTGGTGGGGCGACTGGTTTCGCGCGTCACCAACGATACCGACGCGATCTTGGAAATGTTCGCCTCCGGCGCGCTGAGCGCAGTGGGCGACCTGGTGCGCCTGATCGGCATCGTCGTGCTGATGTTGGTCTTGGATTGGAAATTGTCGCTGATCGCTTTCGCCGCGGTCCCGCCCATGGCGGTGCTGGTGGTGCTGGTGCGGCGCAACATTCGCGAAGCCTTCCGGGCCATCCGCGCCAAAACCTCGCGCATGAACGCGACCATGAACGAGCAAGTGACGGGGATGACCCTGATCCAAGCTTTCGGTCGCCAAGAAGCCGCAGCCGCCGAGTTCGACGAGAGCAACCTCTCCTATCGCGACGCAAACATGAGCGCGATCAAGTGGGACTCGATTCAAGACGCGGCCATCGACACCATCGCCGCAATCTGCTTGGCGGTGGTAATCGTGTCATTTGGCTACCGGCCGGTGAGCTTCGGCACGCTGGTCGCCTTCACCGCGTACCTCTCGCAGTTCTTCGAGCCCATCTCGCAACTTGCTCAACGATACACGCTGCTGCAAGCCGCAATGGCGGGCGCCGAGCGTGTCTTCAGCTTGCTGGACGTCGTGGAGCCCGATGCGCCAGCACGCGCAGGTAAGCCACCGGGCGATCCAGACCTCGCGCTGCAGTTCGAGGACGTCAGCTTCAGTTACAAGCCGGGCACACCCGTCCTATCCAACGTCAGCTTTGCGGCACGGCGCGGCGAGCGCATCGCACTGGTCGGCCCCACCGGCTCTGGAAAAACCACGATTACCGCACTCTTGATGCGTTTGTACGAGATCGAGAACGGCACGGTACGTGTGGACGGGGACGACGTGGCCGGGCTCGCGCGCGAGCAACTCAGGCGTCGCTTTGCGGTCGTCCCTCAAGACGTCGTGCTCTTTCCGGGCACAGTGGCCAGCAACGTCGCGGCGTCGGAGACCCCCGATCGGGCCCGCGTGGAAGACGTGCTGCGCCGAATCGGGGCGCTGGATCTGTTCGCATCGCGCGAGCGCGGCATCGATACCCGCGTCGATGAATACGGTTCCAATTTTTCGACCGGCGAACGCCAACTGATCGCCTTCGCGCGAGCGCTGTACCGTGACGCGCAGATCCTGATTTTGGATGAAGCGACTGCCAGCGTGGACAGTGATACCGAAGCCCGGCTACAGCGTGCCCTGGAAGAATTGATGCGCGGTCGCACCGCGTTGGTGATCGCGCATCGCCTGAGCACCGTACAAAAGGCCGACCGCATTCTGGTGCTCCGCAAAGGACGGGTCGTGGAGCAGGGGACGCATCGCGAACTCATTGCTCAAGGCGGCCTGTATGCGCGCCTGCATGAGCTACAATTCTCACGCGCCGAGCAGGAATCGGCCCTGCAATCAGCCTTGGAGCACGCCCCGAGCTGAGATTTCGGTGCACGAGCGTGCTGGTTCACCTCCGCTGGCGGGTGTGCTGGTTCACCTCCGCCGGCGGGTGTGTTGGGTTTCCCCTCCGCCGGCGGGGCGCTGTCTTCCACCTCCACCTCCGCCGGCGGGTGTGTTGGTTTCCCCCTCCGCCGGCGGGTGTGTTGGGTTTCCCCTCCGCCGGCGGGTGTGTTGGGTTTCCCCTCCGCCGGCGGGTGTGTTGGCTTTCCCCTCCGCCGGCGGGTGTGCTGGTTTCCACCTCCGCCGGCCGGGTGTGTTGGCTTTCCCCTCCGCCGGCGGGTGTGTTGGCTTCCCCCTCCGCAGGCGGGTGTGTTGGGTTTCACCTCCGCCGGCGGGTGTGTTGGCTTTCCCTCCGCCGGCGGGGCGCTGTCTTCCACCTCCACCTCCGCCGGCGGGTGTGTTGGTTTCGACCTCCGCCGGCGGGTGTGTTGGTTTCGACCTCCGCCGGCGGGTGTGTTGGTTTCGACCTCCGCCGGCGGGTGTGTTGGTT